>WNFB01003005.1_pt1 | contig 17609 bp, 18 predicted proteins | sample 5400501 | NCBI WGS metagenome assembly WNFB01 (sample SAMN13153341, study PRJNA577476) | soil metagenome | isolation source: 200 cm saprolite under Douglas fir tree site 2 hole 1 | place: USA:California | collected 2015-04-18 | reverse complement strand
ACGTCATCCGCGGCCCTTCGGTCCTCTTCGGGCGGAACACGCTGGGCGGTGCGATCAACATGGTCACACGCCGGGGCAAGGAGGTCCGCGAGATCGTCCCCGAGGTCGCCGCCGGGAGCTTCGGCCGCCGCGACTACCGGCTCCGCCTCGGCGGCTCGGCGCGACCGCTGGACTACGCCCTCTCGCTTACCGAGTCGCTCGAGGACGGCTTCAGGGACTTCACCAGCGCCCGGGTGTCACGCGTGTTCACGAAGCTCGGGGTGGCGGTGGACGGGACCGACGCCACCCTCTCCTATCAGTACAGCCAGGACAGGATCAAGCAGGCGGGCTCGCTGCCGGAGCGCGAGGCGCGCCACCATCCGCGACGGAACTTCACCGCCGGCGACTTCTTCGAGCCCGAGCTTCACCAGGCGATCCTCAACGGCGAGCAGCAGATCGGCGAGCGTCTGACGCTGACGGGCAACGCGTTCGTCCGGGCGCTCGACGCCGAGCAGTTCAACGTGAACCTCGTCGCGCCCAACAGCCGCCTGCTCAACCGGACGCTGTCGACAGGGGGTGCCGTGCAGGCGAGCCACGATGGCGTGCTCGCGGGCCGCCGCAACGTCCTGGTCGCGGGCCTCGAGTACGCGCGCCACGACGTGCGGAGCCGGACCTTCGAGGAGTCTTCCGACGCGCGCGAGCTCCAGGCGGACCTGACCGACCTGCAGGACGCCGTGGGCGTCTGGCTCCAGGACTCGCTCACCCTCGTCCGCGACCTCTTCGTCCCCGGCTCCACGGTGATCCTCACCGTGGCGAGCCGGTGGGATTATCTCCGCCACGACATCGACGACCGCCTCGGTGGGCCGAGCGGCGGCGTCCACGAGTTCAACCGGTTCAATCCGCGCGCCGGGATCAACCTGAACCTGAGCGAGCGCCTGCGTCTCTACGCGAGCTACGGAGAGGGGTTCCGGGCGCCCGCGTTCCTCGAGCTGACGTGCGCCGGGCCGGGCGCCGTGTGCCCGGGGCTCCAGGTGGGCGTCGCGCCCGACCCGCCGCTGCGCGCGGTCACGGCGCGGAGCTACGAGGTGGGCGCGCAGGTGCGTCCGCTCGCGTGGCTCGACGTGGAGCTCTCCGGGTTCCGGACCGACGTGGGCGACGACATCTTCTCGGTCGCGCCCACCGGGACGACGGGCGTGTTCTTCCAGAACATCGGGAGCACGCGCCGCGAGGGCGTCGAGCTCGGGCTACGCGGACGCTTCAAGCCGGTCGAAGCCTTCCTCAACTACACGTTCACGCGCGCCACGTTCCAGGACCACGTCGAGCTGTTCACGCCGCTGCCGCCAGGCTCGGAGACCGTCCGGCCCGGCGACTCGCTCGCGCTCGTCCCGCGCCACCGGCTCAACGGCGGGCTCGTGTATCGCCCGTGGCCGTGGCTCGCGCTCTCGGCCGACGCGCGCTACGTCGGCGCGCAGTTTCTGCGGGGCGATGAGGTGAACCGGCAGCCGACGCTCTCGGCCTACTGGGTGGCGAACGCCGGCGCGACGGTGACAATGCGCGGGGTCGAGGCGTTCGTGCGCGTGAACAACGTGCTCGACGAGCGGCACGAGACCTTCGGGACCTTCGCGGCCAACGGCCGCGAGCCCGGCAGCCCGGTCCAGCGCTTCCTCACGCCGGCCCCGCCGCTCAGCGTGCTCGCCGGCGTGCAGTACGCGTTCTAGTCGGAGTGGCGGCCACCACGCGCTCGGCGAAGTTGCGGCGCCAGAGATCAACGTACTCGCGCGCGTTCCTCAGGATGTCCTCGAGCTCCTCGGGCGTCATCTGCCGCACCGGCTTCGCCGGCACGCCCATCACGAGCCACCCTGCCCGCACGACCTTTCCCGGCGGCACGAGCGCTCCCGCGCCGACCTGGGCGCCTTCCTCGACGACGGCGCCGTTCAGCACGACGGCGCCGATGCCGATGCGGCAGTTGTTCATGACGGTGCACGCGTGGACGACGGCGCGGTGGCCGATCGTCACGTTGTCGCCGACGATGCACGGGTACTGGGGCGTGACGTGGAGGACCGAGTTGTCCTGGACGTTCGAGTTCTTTCCGAGCTTCACGTAGTTGTCCTGGTCTCCGCGCAGCACCGTGAAGGGCCAGACGCTGGCGCCCGCGTCGATGGTCACGTCGCCGATGACGGCCGCCTGGGGGTCGACGTACGCGTCGGGATGGACGCGCGGCTTGCGTCCCGGGACCTCCCGGATCATTGGGCGCCCCAGAGGAAGGCGCGGACTTCGTCCACGACGAGGTCGGGCGCCTCGCGCATCATGAAGTGGCCGACGCCGGCGATGCGCTTGAGCGTGAGCTTGGAGAAATACTCGGGGAGCCGGTCGGCCCAGGCGACCGGCAGGATCGCGTCGGCCTCGCCCCAGAGCACCAGCGTCGGGGCCTCCACGCGGAGCGTCTCGGCCGGCGCGTCGCCCTGGGTCGTCCGCACGCGCTCGAAGGCCTTGTAGTACGCGAAGCCGCCGCGCAGCGCGCCTGGCTGCGAGTACGCGTCCACCCAGTGGGCGAGCTCCGCCTCGGTCACCCAGTCTTTCTTGCCCGACCAGTGGGTGAGGAAGTGGCGCAGGTAGATCCGCGTCGCCTCGCGGCTGGCACCGACGAGCTCGTGCGCCCACGGGAGCGTGTGGAAGATCTGGTACCAGATCTCCCGCGCGTGAGCGGGCTCGCGCCAGCGCCGCCCGATGCCGGGGTACGGGGGATCGAACAGCACGAGGCGCGTGACGAGCCCGGCGAAGAGACGGGCCAGCGGCTGGGCGACGGTCGCGCCGATGTCGTGCGCGACGAGCGCGATCCGCGCGAGCCCGAGCGCCTGCGCGAAGCCGGCGATCTCGCGCGCGACGACGTCGCGCACGTAGCCCTCCTCGGGCCGGACGTCGGGCTTGTCGGAGTAGGCGAAGCCGCGCAGGTCGGGCACGATCACGTCGTGGTGCGCGGCGAGCGGCGGGATCACCGGCGCCCACTCGTACCAGAAGCCCGGCCAGCCGTGTAGCAGCAGCACGGGTGAGCCCGCGCCCTGGCGGACGTAGTGCAGACGCACACCGTCGACGCTGACGAACTCGTGCTTCCACGGCCCCGCGGGTCCCGTCGATGTCATGTACCGTCCTCCGCGAGTCGGATTATACTGGCGCGCGCGGGAGGACGGTCCGGATGATCTCGACCACCGCGGAGGTCCGCGAGCAGCACCGCTTCGACCCGGCCACGCTCGAGCGCTACATGCGCGAGCACGTCGCGGGCTTCACCGGCTCGTTGACTGTGAGGCAGTTCAGGGGCGGCCAGTCGAACCCGACCTACTACATCACGGCGGGCGGCAAGGAGTACGTGCTCAGGCGGAAACCGCCGGGTAAGCTCCTGCCCTCCGCGCACGCGGTGGACCGTGAGTACCGGGTCATCACGGCGCTCGGCAAGACCGGCTTCCCGGTGCCGCGGACGTACGCGCTCTGCGAGGACGACGCGGTCGTCGGCACCGCGTTCTACATCATGGACTGCGTGCACGGACGCGTCCTCACCGACCCGGCGATCCCCGGCCTGACCCAGCGCGAGCGCGCGGCGATCTACGACTCGCTCAACGAAGTCCAGGCGCGCCTTCACACGGTGGACTGGCAGGCGCTCGGCCTCGCCGATTTCGGGAGGCCCGGGAACTACTTCGCGCGCCAGATCCACCGGTGGACCCAGCAATACCGCGCCTCCGAGACGGAGAAGATCGAGGCGATGGAGCGATTGATCGCGTGGATGCCCGAGCACGTCCCGCCCGGGGACGAGACGACGCTGGTGCACGGCGACTTCCGTCTTGGCAATACGATCATCCACCCTACCGCGCCGCGCGTCGTCGCGGTGCTCGACTGGGAGCTCTCCACACTCGGCCATCCGCTCGCCGATCTCGCCTACAACTGCCTGCCCTACCGCTTCACGCGCGAGTGGGAAGGGCTCGCCGACAAGAACCTGGCGGAGCTCGGGATCCCGACCGAGGAGGAGTACGTCGCGGTCTACTGCCGCCGGACGGGGCGCGCCGGGATTCCCGACTGGAGCTTCTGCCTCGCGTTCGCGATGTTCCGGCTGGCCGCGATCGCGCAGGGAATCATGGGACGGGTGATCGCCGGCACCGCCAACGATCCGAACGCGCGCGAGCGGGGTGCGCGCGCCCGCCCGCTCGCCGAGTCCGCCTGGGCGCTCGTTGCCGCGCGCGCCGCCTGAGCGAGCCGAGGCGTGATGGGCTGGAGTTGATGATGACGAACGCAGACGCGATCGAGATCGAGCGAGCGGCGCGGGTCGACGAGGAGCTCGTGTCGGCCTTCCGGCGCCTGGTGCCTCAGCTTTCCTCCTCGGCCCCGGCGCCGACGGTCGATCAGCTGCGAGAAATGATCGAATCCCCCTGCACCACTGTTCTGCTCGCCCGAGCCCGCGCCGGCGGCGACATCATCGGCAGCCTCACGCTGGCCGTGTTCCGGATTCCGACCGGCGTGCGCGCGTGGATCGAGGACGTGGTGGTGGACTCGAGCGCCCGGGGAAGGGGCGTCGGCGAAGCGCTCAGTCGAGAGGCTCTCCGGCTGGCGGTCGAGAAGGGGGCCCGCACCGTCGAGCTTACCTCCCGACCGTCCAGAGCGGCCGCGAATCGGCTCTATCGGCGGCTCGGGTTCGTGGAGCGGGAGACCAGTGTCTATCGCTACACGTTGAGTCCGGCCGCTCGGCCGTAGGTCGTCAGGGGTTCGCGGATCCTAGGTGCAGGCCTCGAAGAGCCCCGCGGCGCCCTGGCCGCCGCCGATGCACATCGTCACGACGCCGTAGCGCGCCTTCGAGTGCAGCATCTCGTTGGCGATCGTGCCCACCATGCGCGAGCCGGTCATGCCGAACGGGTGGCCGATCGAGATCGAGCCGCCGTTTCGGTTGAGCTTCTCTGGGTCGAGGCCGAGCCGGTCGCGACAGTAGACGACCTGCGAGGCGAAGGCCTCGTTCAGCTCCCAGACGTCGATGTCGCCGATCTTGAGGCCCGAGCGCCCGAGGAGCTTCGGCACCGCGAAGACCGGACCGATCCCCATCTCCTCGGGCGCGCAGCCGGCGATCGCGAAGCCGCGGAAGACGAGCTTGGGCCGAATGCCGAGCTGCTTCGCGCGCTCCATGGACATGACGAGCGTGGCGCTCGCGCCGTCGGAGAGCTGGGAGGAGTTGCCCGCGGTCACCGTGCCCTGGCCGCTCTCCTTGTCGAAGTGCGGCGGGAGCGCCAGGAGACCCTCCAGCGTCGTGTCCGCGCGGTTGCACTCGTCCTTGTCGCAGTACCACTCCTCCTTGCCGACGATCTCGCCCGTCTTCTTGTCGAGGATGCCGCGCGTGACGTGCATCGGCGCAAGCTCCTCCTTGAAGAAGCCCTCCCGCTGAGCGCGGGCCGTCCGCTGCTGGCTGAGCAGTGCGTAGCGGTCCTGGGCCTCGCGGCTGATCTTGTAGCGCTTGGCGACGACCTCGGCCGTGTCGCCCATCACCATGTAGATCCCCGGATAGTGCTCCTTCACCCACGGGTTCGGCGAGCTGTCCCGCTGGGCCATCGTGATCGACTCGACGCCGCCGCCGATCGCGACGTCGGCGCCGTTGTTGATGATGTAGTTGGCCGCGATCGCGATCGCCTGGAGCCCCGAGGAGCAGAAGCGATTCACCGTGAGGCCACCGACGCTCACCGGGAGCCCGGCGCGGACCGCCGCGACGCGCGCGATGTTGTGGCCCTGCGGGCCGTGGGGCTGGCCGCAGCCGAGGATCACGTCCTCGACCTCCGTCGGATCGAGCTGTGGGACCTTGCCGAGGACGTCCTTGATGCAGTGCGCGGCGAAGTCGTCAGGCCGCGTGAGGTTGAACGAACCGCGGAACGACTTGGCGAGCGGCGTGCGGGAGCTCGCGACGATGACGGCTTCACGCATGACGGTCTCCTTTGACCACGGCTAGATCGCCGCGACGCACATGATCTCGACCAGGTACTTGGACGACGCCAGTCGCGCCTCGACCGTGGCGCGCGCCGGCGTATTGCTCTTGTCCACCCAGGCATCCCAGGCGGCGTTCATGTCGTTGTAGGTCGCCATGTTGGCGAGGTAGACCGTGGCGGAGAGGAGCTTCGACTTGTGGCTGCCGACCGCCGCCAGGGTCTCGTCGATCTTCTTCAAGATCTGCTCCGTCTGGCCCTTCGTGTCCGAGGAGGGGTCGCCCGCCACCATGCCCGCGAGGTAGACGGTGTTGTCGTGGACGGCGGCCTGCGAGAGCCGGGGCCCGACGCCGTGACGCTTGATGCTCATCGCTGTCCTCTCCGTGCTCGAGGGGTGAGAGCGTGCCGACAGTGGGAGATTCTACCCCAGTTGCGTCAGCACGGGATGCTGAGTAGAGTTGTCACGATGACCCTGTCCCGAAGCGAGCACGCGCAACTCATCGCGCAGTACGCCGCCGGCCCCGCGCGCCTCAAGACGGCGCTCGCCAAGGTCCCGAAGGACGCGATGATGTGGCGTCCGGCGCCTCGGGAGTGGTCGGCGCACGAGATCGTCTGCCACTGCGCCGACTCCGAGACGAACGCCTACGCGCGCATTCGCTATCTGCTCGCCGAGAAGGATCCGGTCCTGCAGGGGTACGACCAGGACCAGTGGGCGCGGAGCTTCGACTACCACAGCCACCCGCTCGAGCCCGCGCTCGCCGTGGTCGAGGCGGTGCGCGCCAACACGCTGGCGCTCATCGGGCGCCTCCCCGAGACGGCGTGGACGCGCGAGGGCCGCCACACGGAGTCGGGACGCTACACGGCCGAGGACTGGCTGAAGATCTACGCCGACCATCTGGAAGGCCACGCCCGCCAGATCGAGAAGAACGTCGAGCTGTGGCAGGCGGCGCGGCGCCGCTGATTGAGCGGCAACGCTCAGCCCCGCAGCACCAACGCCAGCCCCGAGACGAACAGGAGCGCGAAGACGACCCGACGGAACCCGACCGGATCGATCCGGTTCAAGAGGCCCACGCCGAGGGCGAGGCCGGCGACCGCCGGCACCGCGAACACGACGGCGAAGCGCCACACCTCGCGCGTCAGGAGCGCGGGCTATGTCGTGAGGTCCACGAGAACCTTCATGACCGGCCCGCCGCCGAGCGCCTGCTCCATGCCCTGCTGGAGCGCCTCGAGCGGGATCTTCCGACTCACGAGCGGGGCGAGGGGGACGACGCCCCCGGCCGCGAGGCGGATCGCCTCCTCCCAGTCCTCGCGCGCGTAGAGGCGAGCGCCGTGCATGACGAGCTCACGCGCGAACATCTGATAGAGGTGCACGGGCACCGGCTCCGCGTGGATCGCGACGATCGACAGAGTGCCCCATACGCGGACGACGTCGGTCATGGCCCGCACGGCGGCGGGGTGGCCGGTGACCTCGAAGGCGACGTCGACGCCGATCCCCCCCGTCCACTCGTTGGCGAACTTCACGGGGTCGCGGTCGGGGCCGACGGTCTCGAGCCCGAGCCCCTTCAGCATCTCCAGGCGGTGGCGGTTCACCTCGACGACGACGACACGCGCGCCGCGATGGCGGCTGACCAGCGCGATGAGCGTCCCGATCGGCCCGCCCCCGAAGACGAGCACGGTGTCGTCACGCTTCACCGCCGCGCGGCGGACGTCGTGGGTGGCGACGGCGAGCGGCTCGATGAGCGCGGCCTGATCGTCGCCGAGCGAGTCGGGCACCTTGATTAGCCGCGCCGCGTCCACGGCCCAGGCCTCCTGCATGCCGCCGGGCAGATCCACGCCGAACACCTTGAGGCTGTAGCAGAGGTACGACGCTCCCATCCGGCAGGCCCGGCACTGCTGACAGAACGAGAGAGGCTCGACGACGACGCGGTCGCCGGAGTTGAATCCGCTCCCCGCGGGCGCCTCGGTGACCTCGCCGAAGATCTCGTGGCCGATGATGCCGCCCTTCGGCACACGGTGGTCGAGGTGGCCCTGGAAGATGTGCAGGTCGGTCCCGCAGATGCCGACGCGCTTGACCCGCAGCAAGGCCTGGCCGGGCGCCGGCGTGGGCGTCGCCACCGTACCGGTCGTGAACGTCCTGGCGCCCTGATAGAATGCGGCGCGCATCCGGGAGATTCTACCGCGCGCGGGCGTAGCCGGTGCGGGTCATGCAGCTGCTAAACGCGCTCTTCAGGCGCGCTTCATTGACGGCCAGACGCAGCACATCGAACAGGCCGCCCACCACCAGATCGGGCGCGTAACCGATCTCGTACGTCTGGCGGGCGCACTCCATCTCGTCCGCGGTGACCTGCTGGAACATCGCGCCCGACTTCTTCCAGGCCGAGCCGCTCAGATCCATGGCGCAGCCCGCGAGCAGAACGGCCGCCGCCACGAGCACGAGTCTCATCGCGTCTCCTCTCCGAGGTTCGGCCCCGACGCTCAGCGCCACGATCTTATCGAACGGAGACAAACGAGGTGGCACAAAATGAAGCGGCGGAGGGAACCCCTCCGCCGCTCCTGGTCGCAACGCTCCCCCTATACCGCTACGGTACGATGACGCTGGTGCCGTCGCCGAAGGCTGAGATTTGGTAGGTGCCGGCCGCGGAGTTCTGCGCGTAGGCGTAGGCGGCCGGCCAGCCAACTGCCGTACCCGGAGGCGTCGGTATCGAGGGCATGAACGGCCCGGCCGTCTGGTTCAGGTTGTTGGTCACGACGACAGTCAGTTCGGCCAGCGCGCTCGGGACGAAGCCCATGTGAGACATGTAGACCGTGGCCGCCGACGCGAGCGTGCGGGTATCGGCCTGGGCCTTGGCGATGCGGGCCCGCGCCTGGATGTCGGCGTAGAGTGGGATGGCGATGGCCGTCAGGATGCCAATGACCGCGACGACGATCATCAGCTCGACGAGGGTGAAGCCCCGCTGGCTCCGTGTTCGGAGTCGCCTCGTGTGCCATTGCGCGATCATTCAGCCCTCCTTGAGGACGGGAGCCGCACGCGACGTTCGACGACGACAGCAAGCAGACGCATCTTGCGTGCCAGAGGCCCGATCTTGGGGATCGTCTTATGATCAATGACTTAGGCTGTGTCCGTCCCCGCGGACTTCCGGTGGTGACGCTATGGCGCAGTCGGGGTGACGAGAAACGTCATCCCAGCCTGGCGGCTCAAGGAACGTCGAACCTGTCGTGGGACTTACACCCCGAGGAGTTTGAGCCGTAGCTCCTGGTCGGCGTGGAGCGCGCGCGCGTCGCCCTCCCAGACGATCGAGCCGTTACTGATCACGTACGCCCGGTCCGAGAGCGCGAGCGCCAGATCCGCGTTCTGCTCGACCAGCAGCATCGTCGTCGTGCCCCGGAGCTCGCGCAGCACGTTCCACACCACCTCCACGATCGCCGGCGCCAGGCCCTCGAACGGCTCGTCGAGCAGCAGGAGGTCCACGTTGCCCATGAGCGCGCGGGCGATCGCCAGCAGTTGCAGCTCGCCGCCCGAGAGCGTCGCGCCACGGGCGTCCTTGCGCGCGTGGAGTTTGGGGAACGTCGTGAAGACGCGCTCGAGGGTCCAGCCCCCCTCGCCGTGGCGCGCGATCGTGAGGTTCTCGAGGACGGTGAGGTTCGGGAAGATCCGCCGTCCCTGCGGGACGAGGCCGATGCCGAGCCGCGCGATCTCCTCGGGCGGACGCCCCGCCAGGTCGGTCGCTCCGTAGACGATTCGCCCCTGGGTCGGCGGGACGACGCCGGTGATCGTCGCGAGCGTGGTCGTCTTGCCCGCGCCGTTCCTGCCGAGGAGCGAGACGGACTCGCCGGTGAAGACGTCGAGCGAGACGCCGTGCAGCACGTGGCTCTTGCCGTAGAAGGTGTTCACCGACGTCACGCGCAGGAGCGGCTCTGCCGTGCGGCGTACGGCCGGCGCGGCCGGGCCCGGAGCGAGCGAGACGTGGCCGAGGTAGGCCGTCTGCACCTCGCGGTTCTGCTGGATCTCCGCCGGTGCGCCCTCGGCGATCACGCGGCCCTGGTGCAGGACCGTGATGCGGTCGGAGAGGGCGAGGACCTGGTCGATGTCGTGCTCGATCAGCACGATCGTGACGGACCGGCGCAGCGTGCGGATCAGGTCCGCCACGCGCAGCCGCTCGTGGGCCGCGAGGCCGGCGAGCGGCTCGTCGAGCAGCAACAGCTCGGGCCGCGTCGCCAGCGCGATGGCGATCTCGAGCAGCCGCTGGTCGCCGTGCGAGAGGTTGTCGGCGATTTCGAAGGCCCGGTCGCCCAGGCCCACGGCGTCCACGAGCCGCAGCGCCTCGGCGTTCAGCTCCGTGAAGCTCCCGGAGTCTGCGAGCATCGCGAAGCGGCAGCGGCGCTTGGCCTGGGCCGCGATGCGCACGTTCTCGAAGACCGTGAGCGCGTGGAAGATGCTGATGATCTGGAACGAGCGCGAGACGCCCGACGCCACGATCTGGTGCGGGAGGAGCGCGGTGATCGTCGTGGCGCGGAACCGCGCCTGGCCCCGGTCGGCGGGCAGGAGGCCGGTGAGGACGTTGAAGAGCGTCGTCTTGCCGGCGCCGTTCGGCCCGATGATCGAGCGGAGCTCGCCGCGCGGAACCCGGAGCGACACGCCGTCGACCGCGGCGAGCGCGCCGAAGTGCTTGGCGAGGTCGTGGGCCTCGAGCAGCACCTCCCCGGCCGGGCCGGCGAGGCCCGCCGCCGGGACGAGCGCCGGCGCGGCGGCCCGCGCGGCTCGCGTCGTGGCGCGTGCGCGGCCGCCGTCCTGACGGGGAAGGCCGCGCAGGCGCTGGAACACGCCCACGATCCCGTTGGGCGAGAACATGACGAAGGCGACGAAGATCACGCCGAAGTAGACGAGCCAGTTCTCGGTCCACGACGAGAGGGTGTCGCGCATGAAGACGAACACCGCCGCGCCCACGGCGGGACCGACGAAGCTCCGCATCCCGCCCACGAGCGTCATCGCGACGATCTCGCCGGCCATCGTCACGTGGAGCGACTCCGGGTAGGCGAAGTTCAGCAGGAAGGTGTAGAGGACGCCGGCGAGGCCGCTGAAGGCGCACGAGACGACGAACGCCGTGAGCTTGTAGCGCTTGACGTCGTAGCCGACGAAGCTCGCGCGCGGCTCGTTCTCGCGGATCGCCTCGAGGACCCGCCCGAAGGGCGAGTGGACGACGCGCCAGAGGACGTAGATGGCGAGGGCGGCGAGGACCGCGCTCGCGTAGTAGTAGACGCGTTTGTCGCCGAGGTCGAGCCGGAGGGGGCCGACGCGCAGGGGGAAGCGCTCGATCCCGCCGAGGCCGTTTTCGCCCCCCGTCACCGCCGTCGCCCCGTAGACGATGTAGAAGAACATCTGCGTGAACGCGAGCGTCAGGAGCGAGAAGTAGACGCCGCGCTTGCGCATCAGGAGGAAGCCGATCACCGCCCCGGCGAGCGCGGCGCCCGCGACGCCGGCGACGAAGGGAACGACCATGCCCTTCGCCAGGTGGAGCTGGGCGAGCCCCGCGGCGTAGCCGCCGATCCCGAAGAAGGCCGAGTGGCCGAAGGAGACGAGCCCCGTGTACCCCATCAACAGGTTGTAGGCGATGGCGAGGAGGCTGAAGATCACGATCTCGGTGGCGAGCGACACGGTGGAGTGGACCGTGCCCATGAGGAGCGGCAGCACGAGGAACCAGGCGTAGAGCCAGGTCAGCGGGTGGCGCAGGACGACGGAGGCGCGGCGGGTCACTCGAACTTTTCCCAGCGCTCGCCCATGAGGCCGCGCGGCCTGAGCAGGAGGATGACGGCCATGAGGATGTACATGGAGGCTTCGGCCGCGCGCGGCTGGAAGTAGATGCTGAGACTCACCACCTGGCCCACGAGCAACCCCGAGACGATGGCGCCCCAGAAGCTACCGAGCCCCCCGATCGTGACGACGACGAACGCGGCCGTGCCGACGTTCACGCCCATCGCGGGCTGGACGCCGGCGAGCGGCGCCGAGAGCACGCCGGCGATCGCCGCGAACGCGCTCCCCAGGCCGAAGACGAACGTGAGCACCGGCCTCAGGCTGATGCCGAGGAGCCGCACCATCATCGGATCGCGGCTGCCGGCGCGGACGATCGTGCCGATCGGCGTCTTCTGGAGAAACAGCGTGAGCGCCACGATGAGGAGCACGACCGAGAGCAGGATGAAGCTCCGGTACTTGGAGTAGGTGAGCGCACCGAGCTCGAGCGCGCCGGTGAAGGCGGGCGGCACGTCGAACGGCTTGGGGCTGCGCCCCCAGACCATGCGGATCCCCTGCTCGAGGATCATCGTGAGCCCGAAGGTGAGCAGGAGCCCCTGGAGCGGGTCCTGGAGGTACAGGCGGCGCAGGAGCGTCGCCTCGATGAGCATGCCCAGGACGCCGACGAGCACCGGTGACACGACGAGCGTCGCCGGGAACCCGAGGGCGTCCTTCACCTGGAAGGCGGCGTACGCGCCGAGCGTGAAGAGCGCGCCGTGCGCGAAGTTGATGACGCCGAGCATCCCGAAGATGATCGACAGCCCGAGCGCCATCAACACGTACAGCGCACCCAGCACGAGCCCGTTGAGGACGAACTCGGCGAAGACCGCGACGGTCATCGGCCGGAGCGTTCTACGCTAGCGGCTCCAGCTGGCACTGGCTCTCGGCCTTCGGGATCGCGATCGTCTCCAGCGACTCACCCTGCAGCGGCACCTCCGAGATGATCTCGAAGATGTCCCACTTGTCCTTCCACTTCGACTTGTCCCTGGCCGCGACGACGTACATCGGCTGGAGGAGCTGGTGGTCCCACGCCCGGAAGGTCAGCGGCCGGCCCTTGAGCCCGTCCATCGCGGCCGTCAGCGTGTGGCCCTCGAGCGCCTGGACGAGCTTCGCGCTGTCCGTGCTCTTGGCTTTTTCGATCGCCTGCGCGATCGCGTGGACCGCGACGTAGTCGCCGTACGCCTGATTGTCGGGCGGGCGGCCCCAGCGCTTGACGTAGCGCGCCGCCCACGCCCGGCTGGCGGGCGTGTTCAGCTCGTGCCACCAGATGATCGGGAAGTGGCCGCGGAGCGACTCGCCCACGGGCCACGCGTACGCCGAGTCGATGACGCCGCCGGCGACCTCGAGGGTCATCCCCGCTTCCGCGTACTGCTTGAGGAAGTTCGTGACGTCGGCGCCCGCCAGGTTGTGGAAGACCAGGTCGGGCTTCGCGGCCTTGATCTTGGTGATGTACTGGCTGAAGTCCGTCGTACCCGTGGGCGCCAGGTCGCTCCCGACCTCCGTGCCCTTGTTCGCCATGAGGAGGTTCCGCGCCACGCGCAGGAGATCGTGGCCGAAGGCGTAGTCGGAGGTGAGGAAGTACCAGCGACTGATCTTCCGCTCCCTGATGAGCCAGTTGCCGATGGCGCTGACGTACTGGGTGTTGCACCCCTCGGTCGAGAAGACGTAGCGGTGGCAGCGCTTGCTCCGGATCTCGTCGGAGTTGGCGCCGGCGTTGATCATGAGGACCCTCGCCCGCTGCACCTCGTCGCCGACGGCGAGGCACGAGGCGGACGAGACGAGCCCCTCGATCGCCACGACCTTGTCCTTCTCGATCAGCTTCCGCGCCTTCTGCACCGCCACGCCCGGGTTGGCCTCGTCCTCGGTGATCAGCTCGACCTTCCGGCCGAGGACGCCGCCCTTCTCGTTCAGCTCCTCGACCCCGAGCGTCGCGCCCTGCTTGCCGTACTCGCCGATGGCGCCGAGGAAGCCCGTGAACGGGATGAGCTGCCCGATGCGGATGGGCTCCTGCGCTCGCACGACGGCGGGAAACGCGAGCTCGTGGGTCCCGGCCGCCGCGGCAACGGTGGCGAGGCCCGTGAGGAACGTGCGGCGGGGGAGGCGAATGGAGACGTCGCGATGCTGGGCCATCTGGTCACCTCGTGAGCGAAGAGTGGGCAGAAAATGGCGGACCGGGGGCGGGTTGTCAAGCGGGTTCCTCGGGCCTATCCTCCAGGGGTTGGTTGACAGCGCCGAAAGACTGGAGGAGGCCATGGGCGTGACCATCACTCTCACCGCAGAGGACGGCCAGCGGCTCGCGGGGTATCGTGCGGCCCCGCCGAGCGCGCCGCGCGCCGGTCTGGTCATCGTGCAGGAGATCTTCGGGGTCAACTCGCACATCAAGAAGGTGTGCGACGGGTTCGCGGCAGACGGCTACGTCGCGCTGGCGCCGGCGATCTTCGAGCGCGTCGAGCCGGGCTTCGCGATCGGCTACGGCCCCGAGGATATCGAGCGCGGGCGCGCCGTGCGCATGAAGATCCCGCTCGACGACATGGTCAAGGACGTGCGCGCCGCTGTGAAGGCGCTCGCGGCCGAGAAGCTCCCGGTCGGCGTGGTCGGCTACTGCCTCGGCGGCACGCTCGCCTGGCTCGCCGCGACGCGCATCGACGGCGTCGCCTGCGCCGTCGGCTATTACGGCGGCGGCATCGCCGACACCGCGACAGAGACGCCGCGCTGCCCGGTGCTCCTTCACTTCGGCGAGACGGACCAGTCCATCCCGAAGGAGCACCACCAGCGCATCCACGCCGCGCACCCGACCCTGCCGATGCACATCTACCCGGCGGGGCACGGCTTCAACTGTGACGCGCGGGCGAGCTTCCACGAGCCGAGCGCCATCCTCGCGCGGAGCCGCACGCTGGACTTCCTCCGGCGTCACCTCGGCTGAGCCGCGAGACGGGGGGCGCCGGCCGAGGCCGCGCGCCCCGCGTCAGCGGAACGCCTCGAGGGCGAAGTCGATCTGCTCAGCGGAACGCCTCGAGGGCGAAGTCGATCTGCTTGGGCTCGAGTTTCGGCGGCAGGAGCAGGATCGGGAGCGCCGCGCCTGCCGCCTGCCAGCAAGCAAGGCGGGCGCGCGCCTCCGCGGGCGTGCCGTACACGGTCAGCTCCTCCAGGAGGACCTCCGCCTCCGGCGGTATGGTCGCCGAGCCGCGCGTCGTGTTGGCGGCAGCGACCGCCCGGACCTCCTTCTCGAACCCGAGGCGCGAGAGCGTCCGCGGATAGAACGGTCCCATGCTCGTGAGATAGAAGCTCACGAACCACGCGGCGCCGGCCCTGGCCTCGGCGGGGTCGGCGGCGACGACCGCCGGCATGCTGGGGCAGACCAAGGGCAGCTCGCGCGGCGCCCCCGTCCGCGCCGCACCTTCCTTCAGGAGCGCCTTGCCCTCGGCGAGGCGCGAGCGTGGGTAGAGGAACGGTATCCAGCCGTCTGCCAGCTCGCCCGCGAGCCGGATCGAGTCGGCGGCGAGCCCGGCGAGGTAGATCGGCACGGCGGGTGCGGGCGGGAGGTTGAGGCGCAGCGGGCGCGCGCCCGTCGCGGCGGCAAGCGGGATGCGCTCGCCCTTGAGGAGCGCGCGCACCTGCGTGATCACGCGCCTCATCCGCTCCGTCGGCGCGCTGAACGGCACGTCGTGCAGCCCCTCGGCGAGCTGAGCCGTGGAGGCACCCAGGCCGAGGGTGAAGCGTCCGCCGGAGATGTCGTGGAGCGTCGAGGCCGCCATTGCGATCGTGGCCGCGCTCCTCCCCCACACGCCAAGGATGCCGGAGCCCAGCCGGATCCGCCGCGTCCGCACCGCTGCCTCGGCGAGGAGCGCCGTCGTGTCGTGGGCCCAGGTCTCGGGGAGGAAGAAGCCGTCGTAGCCGAGGTGGTCGGCGCCCGTCGCCGCGCGGACGATCGCCTCGCGCCGGGTCTCGAGCGGCATGAGCGAGACCGCGACCGGGGCGGTCACGTGGCGAGGATCCGGTCCCAGCGGCCGTACTCCTTCGCGGCCTCCATGAACCACCTGACGCAGTCGGGGTTGGCGCGCGGCGGCAGCTCGCACGAGGTCGAGAGCACGAAGCGCGAGCGGCGGCCGACCGTGTCGATGCAGCGCCGGACCTCGGCCTCGACCTCGGCCCGGGTGGCGCGCTCGAAGATGGTCGCGTCCACGTTGCCGATCGCCACCACGCCCCGCTGGTTGCCGAGCGTGACGAGCTTGTCGAGCTGGTCCACCTTGAGCGCCGGGTCGGACTGCTGGTCGAGGTCGATCGTGATCGCGACGAAGCCCACGTCCACGAGGTCCTCGTGGATCTGGTGTGTCGTCCCGCAGATGTGCACAGTCGTGCCGACCTTCTTCGCCTTGAAGTAGTCCACCAGCGCCTTGTGGTAGGGCTTGATGAACTCGCGGTACGTGTCGGGTCCCACGAGCGAGCACGACGCGGTCGGGTCGGAGTAGCTGAGCCCGATCCGCGTCTCGAGGACGGCGTCGCCGACGCGCTTGGCATACTCCGTGGTGAAGCGCATCAGTTCGTGAACGAATTGGGGGTCGTCGATCGTGTCCAGGCACATCAGCTCGGGGTTCCGCATGAGCATCGCGATCGTCCACGGCCCCACGAGCACGGCGCCCAGCGCGCTCGGGAGCTTGGCGCTCGACAGCGCCGCACACTGCTCGAGGAAGGCGGGCAGGCGCCCGTCGCGCTTCGGGTCGGGGATCTCGAGCGTGGCGAGCCTGGCCCGGTCGTCCTGGAGCACGTGGCGGTCGATCGACGGCACCACGTAGTCGGAGTACTTCACGTGACAGCCGATCGCCTCCGCCTCCTTCGCGAGGTCGTTGAAGGCGATCATGATGTCGGGCTCGTACCGCTCGTAGTAGTTTTCGTCGGGTCCGTGCAGTACTCCTCGATCGAGAGGCCGTCGAGGCAGCCGGCGAACGAGCCGGCGATCGGGTAGGCAGGGACGCGATCGGCGAAGCCGCCCTTGTAGGCCGTGACGACGCGCTCACGCGGCGTGTACTGGGTCTTCTCCTCCTGCTCCATGTCACGGCCTCCTTACGACGGCCGAGCGGCCTCGGGCACGCCGGGCTCGGCGATTATTGCCCGATTCGCCCCTGCCCCTCAAGGCGGACGCACTCGCGCCGGGCGGGACCGGTGGCCGAGTCTAAAATTGGCAACTTTTCCGGCGTTTCGACACGCCTGCCTCTATATCCCGTGGCGTGAGCGGTAAGTCACTATCGAATAGCCGATTCTCGTTGCCCCCTTTGGCATGGGCCCTGCAGTCTCAGCAAGAGCGTTCCAAGCTCGGATGCCGGTCGACTGGCAGCGGTCCTTGGCCAACGTCCTGACGGAGGTGCCGATGATGCGGCGACAGACTACGGTGAGTTTGTGGCGTCACGGCCTCGTTGCCGCCACCGCATGTCTCCTTGGCCTTGCGGCGGCGGTGGGGGCGGATGCGCCGAAAGGTACGAAGTTCCCCCAACCGATCGAACCGTCGACGGTGGCCGGGCTGATGGTCGCTCAAAAGGAGCTGGCGCAGGTCAGGAGCACCCCGGACAGGGGCGACCGGGGCAAGAAAAAGCAGGGCAAGAGAAAGCCGCAAGGAAAGAAAAAGCCGCAGGGGAAGAAAAAACCGCAGTGGAAGAAGCAGCCGCAGGGCAAGAGACAGCCGCAGGGCAAGAGGGCACCAGGGCAACAGAAGGCACCAGTACGACCGCAAGGGCTATAGAGGCGCCTCGGCGTGGCGCCCGGCCGGCCCGCGCGCCCGGCTCAGGGCTTCGGTGCGCGCGTGAGGCACGCGCGCACGCGGGCGCTGAGCTGTGGGCTCGAGAAGGGCTTGGTCAGATAGTCGGTCGCGCCGGCGTCGAAGCCCGCGCGCGTGCTGCCCTCGTCGG
>WNFB01002006.1_pt1 | contig 17610 bp, 12 predicted proteins | sample 5400501 | NCBI WGS metagenome assembly WNFB01 (sample SAMN13153341, study PRJNA577476) | soil metagenome | isolation source: 200 cm saprolite under Douglas fir tree site 2 hole 1 | place: USA:California | collected 2015-04-18 | reverse complement strand
CACGGGTCAACGGCCCTTCCGGGGCGGCTTCACGGAAGTGCTCCTGGACAAGCAATCGGTCGATGCGCCGGCTCCCGTCGATCTGGCCGCCGGCGTTCCCGACGACCTCAACTTGCTCACCGCGGAGCTACTCAGGCGCCAGCCCGAAAGGCGTCCTTCGGGGCGGAGCATCCGGCGCAGGCTCGGATTGGCGCCGTCGGCTACGGGGCCTCTGGGCCTGCTGCGAACGCCGCGCCCGGCGAGGAGTCTGCTCGTGGGGCGCGGCCGACACCTCGACGTCCTGAACGATGCGCTGCGCACGGCCCGGGAGGGCCGTCCGGTGGCCGTACTCGTACGCGGGCGGTCCGGGATGGGCAAGAGCACGTTGGTCCAGAGGTTCCTCGAGGGGCTTGGTCCCGAGGACGCGGTCGTGCTCGCGGGCCGTTGCTACGAACGAGAATCGGTACCCTACAAGGCGCTCGACACCGTGGTGGACGAACTCTCGAAATACCTGATGCGCCTTTCCCCGCCGCTGGCGGCCGCGGTCATGCCCCGTGACTGCGTCGCGCTCGCGCGCCTCTTTCCCGTCCTGAATCGCGTCCGGGCGGTGGCGGAGGCACCACGCCGGCAAGCCGAGGTACCCGACCCTCAGGAGTTCCGACGGCGAGCCTTCACGGCGCTTCGCGAGCTGCTCACCCGGCTGGGCGACCGCTGCACGCTCATCATCTACGTAGACGACCTCCAGTGGGGAGACTTGGACAGCGCGGCGCTCCTCAACGAGCTGTTGCGCCCTCCGAACCCGCCGGCGCTTCTCCTGATCGTGTGCTGCCGCGACGAGGATTTGGAAGGCGACCTCTTGTTTCGCTCTCTTCTGGAGCCGTTTCGCTCCGGACGGATCGTCGAAGACGAGCGTGAAATCGAGGTCGGGCCCGTGTCACGCACGGAGGCGAGGGAGATGGCCCTGGGCCTGATGAACCCGAATGAGAAAGGGGGCCTCGCCGCGGCCGAGCGCATTGCCGAAGAAACGGGCGGGAATCCGTTCTTCGTCGCGGAGCTGGTCCGTCATTTCCAAGCTGGAGGTACGGCTCGCAAGGGGCCTGAACAGCCAGGGGAGGCCATTTCGCTGGACGGAGCTCTCCGCGAGCGAATCCTTGGTCTGCCGGGGGACGCGCGGCGGCTCCTTACGGCCGTCGCGGTCGCCGGACGGCCGGTGTCCGTCGCCGTCGCGGCCGAAGCCGCCGAGCTCGAAACCCGGGATCAGCGCGCGCTGGCTGTCCTCCGCGCGGGCCATCTGGTCAAGACGCATAGCGGACGCCTCCCCCGGGAGCTGGAGGCCTATCACGACCGTATTCGTGAAAGCGCAGTGTCCCTCCTGGATGAGAGCGCGCTCCGCGAATGCCACCGCCGGCTCGCCTTGGCACTTGAAGGATCCCCGAAAGCAGACCACGAAGCATTGGCGGTGCATTTTCGAGGAGCGGGCATGCCCGATCAGGCCGCGCAACACATGACGGCGGCGGCCGCGGCCGCAGCGGAAGCGCTGGCCTTCGATCGGGCCGCGCGACTCTACCGCTGGTCCATCGAGCTTCGACCACCGTCGGATCCCGAATGCAGGAGCCACTGGGCTTGCCTCGGCCACGCCCTCGCCTGCGCGGGCCGGGGCCCCGATGCCGCCCGTGCCTACGAGGAAGCCGCCAAAGGGGCCACTGTCGCCGAAAATCTCGAGTATCGCCGGCGCGCCGCCGAGCAGCTCTTGCGCAGCGGCCACGTCGATGAAGGCCTCACGGTGCTCGAGACGGTCCTCTCGGCGGTGGGCATGCGTTTGTCGAAGAGCCCCCGGAGAGCCCTGATCTCGCTTCTATGGCGGCGTGCGATATTGAAGGTCCGCGGGTTGGCCTTCACGCCCCGGGATTCGAGCCAGATCTCGGTGGCGGCGCTTACCCAGATCGACGTCTGCTGGGCGGTGGCCATCGGTCTCGCGCGGATCGACAACATTCGCGCCGCCGACTTCCAGACTCGACATCTGCTCCTCGCGCTCAAGGCGGGCGAGTCCTATCGAATCGCGCGCGCGCTCGCGACGGAGGCGGGCTTCTCGTCTACCGCGGGGAGACCGGGCCGGAAGCGGACGGAGCGGCTCGTGAAGGCGGCGTCGGACCTCGCCGGTAGACTCGGACATCCTCACGCTCTGGGCCTGGCCACATTCGCGGGCGGCCTCGCCGCCTACTATCAAGGGCGTTTTCGTACCGCCTTGGAGGCCTGCGAGGAGGCCGAGGCCATCTTCCGGGAGCGGTGCACGGGCGTCGCGTGGGAGATCAATACCGCCGCTACCTACTCGCTCGCGTCGCTGTTCTATCTCGGCGAGACGCTCGAGCTGTCACACCGGGTACCGCTTCGCCTCAGCGAGGTCCGCGCCCGTGGCGACCTGTACGCGGCCGTCGACCTCGCCGCCGGCCGGTCCGCCGTGGCCTGGCTGGTCGGCGACGACGTAAGCCGGGCGCGCCAGGAGATCTCCGCGGCGATGGATCACTGGTCGACCCGTGGCTTCCACGCGCAGCACTTCTGGGCGCTCTTCGCTCGGGTTCACCTGGAGTTGTATGTTGGAGACGGACTGGCGGCGTGGCGCCTCCTGGAGGACCGCTGGCCGGACATCGCGCGCTCGCTGATCCTGCGCGTCCAGTTCAACCACGTGGAGCTTCTCGGGTTGCGCGCCCGGAGCGCTCTGGCCCTCGCCACCGATCCCGGTCAGATGAGGCCCAAGCTTCTGGACGTGGCCGAACGCGACGCTTGGCGGATCGCAAAGAAGAGGCTCCCATTCACCGCGCCTCTATCTTGGCTCATCGAGGCCGGCGTTGCTTCCCTCCGCGGTCGTGCCGACCGGGCCCGGGAAGAGCTCGACAGAGCGATCGAAGGCTTCACCCACCTCGACATGGCCCTCTATGCTGCCGCCGCGCGATCGCGGAAGGGTCAGCTCCTTGGCGCAGGGTCGGGGCGAGACCTGACCGCCGCGGCCGAGGCCTTCATGAGGTCCCAGGCCATCAAGAGGCCCGATCGCATCGTTGCAATGCTCGCCCCTGGCTTCCCGAACTGAGAATCGGTCCGCCCTGGGAAATGGGGTGGCCAGCGTCGTGCTCCCTTCGGCCCATTCGCTTCAGCCACGAATAGTGTGCCCTCAAGCCGGCCATCAGCGTGGGGAGCGTCGTGTAGCGGACTCCGAACTCCACGCATGTCGCTTCCACGAGGGGAGCCAGAGCCGCGTAGTGCAGGTGGCACACGCCCGGGAAGAGGTGGTGCTCGACCTGGAAGTTGAGACCGCCGATGCACCACGACAACAGGTGGTTGCCGCGCGAGAAGTCCACGCTGGCCTCGACCTGGTGGATCGCCCACGCGCGCCCAACAACCGGCGCGTCAGACCAGGCCGCGGGAACGCAGTGAGCTACCTGAAACACAAGGCTCAAGGAGAGACCCAGAGTCAGAACCGTGAGCCCGTGAAAAACGGCTACCGTCAACGGGGGATGGATCAGCACGGGGAGCACCACGCTCCAGACGAGGAAGAAGACCTTGCCCCCGGCGAAGATGATCAACTCGGCGCCCCGGGGCCGTCTCACGCGAAGAGCACCGACCCGGCCCAAGAGCAACATCGCATAGTCGTCGAACCACTGCCACTTGAAAGCAACCAGCGAATACAGGAACCAGAGGTAGACGTGCTGAAAGCGGTGGGCGAAACGCACCCGCTGTCCAGGCGCGAGGCGAGCCAGGGGGCCCAGATCTATGTCGTCGTCGACGCCTACGGTGTTGGGCTGCGAGTGGTGTAGAACGTTGTGCTTGAAGCGCCACAGGTACGAGCTGCCTCCGAGCAGATCCAGGCTCGCCGCCAGCAGCCGGTTCACACGCCGATCGGACGAGGACGCGCCATGGGCCGCGTCGTGCTGGATGTTGAAGCCGATCCCGGCCATCGAGAGCCCAAGGGCGACCGACAGCAGGGCCGCCGTCACCGGCGTGGAGGCCCAAAACAGCAGCAACCCCCAGGAAACGCACCACGATGTCAGCAGCACACCACTCTTCCCCCACAGCGCACGACCGCCGCGCGGAGACTGTCCCGACATTTCAAAATACCGACGGACACGGCGTCGGAGAACGGCCTGGAACCGGGACGCGACGGCGTCGCTCGCATGAGCGTCCTCGATGAGGAATGTCCCGACTGACAGGTCCGTCACGGCCGCACCTCCAACACGATGCGTTGGTGGTCCATCACCTGACGGCGGAAGCACTCCCGGTTATAGCTCCCGCGAAGGGATTCGATCCGGCGCCGCGCATTCGGGTCACGGAGATACCAGCCGACGAGACGAGCAAACGCCGGGAGCTTCGCGAGACGAAAGGCACCGAGTCGACTTCCCCACTGCGTCATGGTCTCGATGTAGTCGAGGCGGCCGCTGTTGGCGGACACCACTTCGAAGAAGGGTTCGGCGGCGATCCGGATCTGATCGGAGCCGGACGGCAGCCAGGATCCCGGGTAGAAGCAACGGAGCACGGCAAGGAGGTATTCGTCGGAGCCCGGCCTGGCGGCAAGGCTGATCGTGCGAGGATCCGGGACGTAACGGCCCCAGGTCATCGTCTGAAGATACATCCGGCCTCGCGGCGGCAGCAGCCGGCGACAGAATCCGAAGAAGTCGTGATAGATCCTCTCCTGGCGCCCCGAGAGATGGTCCTCCTCTGCGACAAAGTGTTCGAAGGCACCTACCGAGACCACGCCGTCGAACTCGCCCAGGGCGGCGGGCTCGGCGTTTCTCCAGTCGAGCAGGTGGACTTCATGACCCCGTCGGCGGCACGCGCGCGTCTGGGCAGCGGACAAAGTCAGTCCGACGCCTCTCCCCCCGCCCGCGCGCACGGCTTCGAGAAACCCTCCCCACCCGCAGCCGACATCCAGTAACCGGTGTCCGACCCGAAACCGCAAGCTTTGAAGCATGTAGGCGTGTTTCTCGGCCTGGGCCTGCTCCAGCGATTTCGTGAAATCCCCGTCGTAGAAGGCTCCGCTGATGTCAGCGGCCTCGCCGAGGCTCAGGCGGAGGATCTCGTCCATGTAGTCGTACGTCGACTCGATGTCGGCTCGTGTCGCCATTGACGCCTCGGCTCGGCGCGAAGGCGCTGTGGTAGGTGCGTCGCGATGGTATCTGCCCCGCGATCCTTGTCAAGAGGTCATGGTTCATCCTCAACCCACGCGCGCGAGGCGCCGCCCGGAGAGCAGGGTCAAGGCCCCGGACAAAGGGCGCCCGAAGGGACATCCCGGAAATCGGCCAGATCCCCGGCAAGATCCCTGGGACTGTTGTAAGGTGACATCAGGGCCTGGCTACGCCCGGCCCCCCTCTCGACTCCTTCAGTGGTTCCCGGGAGGTGATCCGGCGACGCCGGGGCACGATCATCCCGTGCCCCACGGGCGCTGCGTTTCGTAGCGTTGCATCTACCCTGTCGAGGGTTGTCCATGACCAAGAACGGTTTCTCCGCTTTCGCGTTCGCTCTTTTTCTGTGCCCGCTGGCCGTCGATGCTCAGGCCGGTCCCCACCCGAAACCGGACAAGCACCCCTTCAAGGGGGACTACAGCTTCCGTTTGACGCCCGTGACCAGCTTCGCCCCCTGGTATGACGGTACCAACGGCAAGGACTCCGGCGTCGTGACCGCTCCACGTCAGGACATCCTCCGCGTCGGCACCTTCACCGCCGACGACCACGGGAATGTCTCATCGGGTCACACCATCGCTACCACCGACGACGGCCTCACGACGGTCGTGATCGACTTCACGTGGTCAGGCACCTACCAGGTCAACGCTGACGGCACCGGCAGCCTCGACGTCGCCACCGTCAACGTCACGGATGCGAGCTGCACGCCGGCCCAGCTCCCGGGGCAGTGCGCCACCTTCGAGAGCCCGGAGAGCTACGCCTTCGTGATGAACGACCATGGCGAAGACAAGCGCGTCAGCCTGATCGAGACCGACAATGTGGGGGGGGGAGCCAAGATCTTCCTGACGGGCGAGGCATCGCGCCAGTAGGAGGCCGCGACACCCCTCTAGGCTTGTCGGCTCAGCGGCGGCGACCCTGGCCCCCGCCGCTCGGTCGCAGACTGCCAGGGGTTGGCTCCTCAGGGTAGGATTCGCGCCGCCAGACCCCTGCGCGCTGAGCCGGTGGTTCCGATCAGCGCGGCGATGGCGGCGATCGACAAGGCTGACGTGGCTCGGCGAATGCCGACCTCTTTTGGGCGTGAACTGGCTCCGTCACTGCAGCGCGACGAGCACGCGAATGACTCCGGTGTCACTGGCCAGCGGTTCCAGCGCCTTGCCGAGCACCGCACCCAGCATCAGCGAGCGATCGGTGCCTTTCATCGCGTAGCCCGGCGTCGATGACGTGACCAGCAGATCGCCGGGCCGAATCGGCCCGTTCTCCGCGCTCACCTTACAGGGCACCATGCCAATGACGGCCAGGGGAACCTGGCTCGCGTACTGCGGATCGTCGGGCAGCAGCGCGCTCCCCAGGACGCCGGGCGACGTTGAATAGACGCCCGCGACGCGCGTCGAGTACGTGTCGCTCGTCTTGTCGATCGCCCCGGTTGTCGCGTCGATCGTCAGGACGTCCCCCGGCTCGTAGGTCGACTTGTCAGCGACGGTCATCACGCCTTCAGCGAAGTCGTTGCTGTTGGCGGTGAACGAGCGTGCGAAGAAATTCCCAAGCCCGTCCACGTGGAAGCGCCGCGCACCTCCAAGCGCGAGGCCCTTCATGAGCGTGCCGTTCGCAGTCCCCGGCGCCTGAAACACGCCGGCGGTCGCGCCCTCGCTCGTGACGGAGGCGAACACGCCCATGCCGGTGCCCGACGCGCTGGAGTTCAAGCCTACGACGCCGGCGCCGCCGTCGCCCTGCGCGACACCGGTGACGCCGCGGGCGGCGCTGTTCCCGACGGCCGCTGCGATTCCGAGAACCGCGTTCATCGTCTGACTTGTCGAGGCCGTGCTCGCCAAAATGCCGTGGCCGGTGCCGTTCTGGACGACGCCCAGCACCTGAGTGTTGTTGGCATCGCCGAGTGCGCCGGTTCCTCCGACGATCTGACCGTTGTTGACCGCCACCAGACTCGATCCGGTGACGGCACCCGCCGCCGCCACGGCGCCGCCGGCAACGACGTTGTTGCCTACGATAGCGTTGTTCGAGAACGACTGATCGCCAAAAAACAGGTTCGCGGCGCCGAGGCGCGCGTATCGCGCGTCGGTGAACCCGACGTCGAGGCTCAGTGCGGCATCGCCCGCCGCCGCCCCACCACTCAAGCCCGGCCCGGCGCTGACCGCTGTGATATCGCCGACCGATGCCGGAAACATCTGCGCTGGAGCAAAATTGATTGTCCCGTTCGAATTGATCGAGAAGCCGGTCTGGCCCGGGACCGCGCCGTCGGAAGCGAAGAGCAAGCTCAGGTGAGCGGCCAGCAGGCCGTCGATCGGGTCAGCCTCCCAGCGGAAACGCTGATCGACCTTCGTGGCGCCGTTGAATGCCGACGCGACGAAGTCCAGCGGGTTGGAGCTGCTGGCGGCCTGCGTAGCGGCAGGCGCAATCGGCCCGAGCACTTGAGGAATGGCCATGCCGAGCGTCGCGCCGCTGCCCTGGTACGTGTTCGGGGCCGCGATGTGCGCCGACGCCGCGATCTCGTTGCTCAGCCCGGTCTGGAGGGCGCTGTCACCCGCCTGCCGGTTCGCAATCTCGTTGTTGAGAGCGGCCAGGCCGTTGTTGAGAAGCGCCAGGCCGTCGGCGCCCTGCTGGATGCGCGCGGCGGTTTCGGCGTTGATGTTGTTCTGCAGCGTGGTGTCGGCCGACATGCGAGCCGCCGCCTCGGCGTCAAGATTCGCCTGCGACGCGGTTCCCGGGAAGGCCTGACTGCCGGCGAAGTTGATCGTCCCGTCGCCGTTGAACGCGAGTACCGAGGCCGGCGAGGTGCCGCCCGTGCCGAATCCGAGAGTCAAATGCGCGCTCGGATGGTCGGTGTTGCTGTCGGCGACGTCGGCCTGCCATCGGAACTGGAAGCCCTGGACGCCGCTGTTCGTGTTGAACCCGGACGCCATGAAGTCCAGCGGGTTCGAGCTGAAGCCGCTGGCGTTCTGCGCGGAAGCCGTATCGATCGATCCGAGCACTTGTGGAATCTGCATCCCCAGCGCCTGGTAGGTGTTGGTCGTCGACTTGTGGACGGCGGCCGCGGCTTCGGCGTTGTCCGCGGCCACGCGCGCTGCCGCTTCAACGTTGATGTTCCCCTGGATCGCATTATCCGCCGCCTGTCGCGCGGCAGTCTCGTTGTTCAGCGATGACTGCAGTCCGTTGTCGGCCGCAACCCGCGCCGCCATCTCCGTGTTCAGGTTGCTCTGCAGCGTCGTGTCGGCATTCTGTCGATTCGTGGTCTCCGCATTCAACTGGGCCTGCAGCGCGGCATCCGCGTTCGCGAAATCGCTTGCGTGCATTCCGTCGACCATGTCCGCGTTCAGGTTCACAACTAGACCGGTTGAAGAGACCTGGAGGGGCGGACCGGATGTGGCGGTCGAGATCAGACCCGGTCCAGGATTGGCCGTTCCGGTGAAGCTGAACGCGGTTTTCGGCGCCGGCGTGTTGGTGTTGTCCGCCAGCAGGAAGTCGGTAACCGCGTGTCCGCCGAGCATGTCAGCGTCCGCCGCCTTCAGCGTATACGGCATGCTGGTCAAGATCATCCGGGGCGGCTCGGGCCAGTTCGTGATCTTCGCGCCAAGCCAACGGGCCTGAGCGCTCAAGAAGATGGACAGCGGCACGCCGCCGGGTGTCGCACTGCCAAGCAGTGCTTGATACACACCCGAAACCAGGGCGACCGACTGCGTTTCAGTCCAGAGCGGCGTCTCGTCCGTCAAGTTCAGGTAGACGGAGAACGTGATCTTCTGCGTGCCGGTTCGCGCCTTGCCCGAGTTGTCGACGATGGTCCCGGCGAACGGTATCAGCCGGGGAATGTTGCTCGCATCCGACGACGAGGCCTGGCCGGCCGCGTTGGACGCCACGCCGAGGGCGACCAACAGACTCACGAAGAGGGGCACCCGGGTGCGGAGCATCATGACACGATCCCTCCTATAAGAGAGTGGAGCCTGGCAAGCAACCGCACGAGTGCAGGCGCGGCCGGGTCCAGAGAGTACCCGAGCACGTGCACGTCGCGCCCGTCGTCGACCGCCGTGATCTCGATGCCCGGCACGAAGCCGACGCCGCGCGTCGCCGCCGCATTCGCTGCGACCGCGGTACCCGCCATGGTGTCGTGGTCGGTCACGCTGAGGAGCTCGACGCCCGCAGCGTACGCTCGCGCGACGAGCTGGTCGGGGGAGCAGGTACCGTCCGATGCCGTCGTGTGGAGATGAAGATCGATCATTAGCGCCAGCCGCGGGTAGGGGTAAGCCTTCCGTCTTAAGCACTTATTTTGCCAACTCGCTCCAGCGCACAACCCTCGTCCAATGCGCGAAAACGGGTCCGGCGCGGCCGTCCGGACCCCCTCACGAGGCGACAAAAGGCGTCCGGACGGTGGACTTCGCGACGCGGCTCAGCGTCGCACGCGGCTTTCGCATCTCAGTTGCTAGCCGCGTTCTTGCGGAGATCCGGCGCCAGACAACGCATGAGGATTCGAGTGTGATCCGTATCAGTCGCTCATCGCGAGCTATCCGCCCGGTGTCGCGACGGCATCAACTCCGCCGGCGAGGTGTCGGCGTGGCGGGGACGAGCACCGGCGCCGACCGCGCCTTCGTGTACAAGGGAGGCGCCCTTGTCGACCTGAGCACGCGCCGCCACGGCCGCGGCGATTGCGGCTCGACGAAGGGCAAGGCGTGCCCGGGGGCAGAGCAGGACACTCGCGGTCCGGTAGACGAGTGCGAGATACCCGGAGATACGCCACTCCTCGACAGCCAGCGTCAGGTGGGCTCGGCCCCTGTATAACGCTTGACGTATCACGCCCTCCGTAATATCCTGAGCAGGTGATCCGGTCCTTCCGGAACCGAGACGCCGAGGCGTTGTTCCAAGGGTACCCGACGCGTCGGTTCCGGAACATTGCTCGGGTCGCTCAGCGCAATCTGGCGCAGCTGCACGCGGCCCAACGACTCGACGACCTGCGCGCGTTTCCGGGCAATCACCTCGAGGCCCTTGGTGGTGATCGGCGGGGGCAACACAGCATCCGGATCAATGACCAGTATCGGATCTGCTTCGTGTGGAAGGACGGCGAAGCGCAGCACGTCGAGGTCGTGGACTACCACTGACGGAGGAACCATGCCAAGGAAGGCACGCCGGTTGCCGCCGGTACATCCGGGGGAGATCCTGCGGGAGGACCTCCTGAAGCCTCTCGGGATCAGCATCAACCGCCTCGGGCGGGATCTGCGGGTGCCAGTGACGCGAGTGAGCGAGATCGTCAACGGTCGTCGGGGCATTACTGCCGACACTGCTCTACGCCTGGCCCGTTACTTTGGAACAACACCCGAGTTCTGGATGAGCCTCCAAGCCGCCTACGATCTTGACGCGGCTCAGCGGGTGTCAGCAGACCGAATCGTACGGGATGTCCACCCGCGCGAAGCCGCCTAGCTCGGGCTCTGCGCCAACGCCATACGGCGGGGGTTGGCTCCTCAGGTAGGATTCGAACCGAGAATCAGCCGCCTACGCCAGCCGACCCGGACCCACTCTGTCCTGATCGCAAGCCACCTTGGGACAGAGTTGCTTCGGGCTGCCTCGGCCCGTTTGCACCGAGAACAGGGACAGTTGAGGGACAGTCTGGAACCTGCCGTAGGAGCAGGCCGCGCCGCTAGGGATCCGCAGTTTGCCGGCCTCCAGGCTGACGCGCGCCAGCCGCACATCCCTGCTCTGGGTTTTCCCGGCTCCCCGGACCTTCCGCGGCCAGTGCCGCGTCCAGACTCCTCCTGTCGTCGGGAGGCCTGACCGCCACAGGCCGCCTCCCTTTCCGCCGGCACCTCTCCCCCCGGCTTGTGTCTGGGCGTGGAGATCGGTTGCCGGGTCTACAAGCCGAGGCGTCCGCGTGAGTCGCCGCTCTGCCGGCTCGTTGAGCGCCACCTCGAGGAGCTGCTGCGGGTCTGGCCCGAGCGCTTCGCGCCCCGCCACGGGCCGCTGCGGGCGGCGGTCGAGCGGGTGTTGCGGGAGTTCCTGCGCTGCGGTCTACTGGAGCACGGCTTCGCGCGGCTCTGGTGCGGCTCCTGCCGCAGGAGCGTTCTGGTCGCCTTCTCCTGCCGCGGCCAGCTTCTGCCCGTCTTGCGCGAAGAAGAAGCAGCTCCTCTGGGCCGAGTGGCTGCGCGAGGAGGTCCTTTCGCCCGCCGCCCACCGCCACGTCGTCCTGACCATCCCGCGCCTGCTGCGTCCGCTGTTCCGGCGTCGCCGTGAGCTGCTCACGGAGTTGGCCGGGGCGGGGGCCGAGGCCGTTCAGGAGCTGGTCAGGTTCGCGTGTGGCCGCGAGGCTCGCCCCGGCATCGTCGTCTCCATTGCGACCGCGGGAGACCTCCTGCAATGGCACCCCCACCTGCACCTGATCACGACCGACGCCGGCCGAGGCAGAGACGGCTCGTGGCGCGAGCTCCCAGAGTGGGACGCTGTGCGGCTCATGAGGCTGTTCCGCGAGCGCCTGCTGGCTAAGCTCGTCGAGCGCCGCGCCATCTCGCAGCAGCTGGTCGCCAAGCGCGTCGCCTGGAGGCATCCCGGCTTCTCCGCACACGTGGGCGAGAGGATCCCTCCCGAGGACAAGCAGCGCCTCGAAGACACCGCCGCTTACCTGGTGAGAAATCCCCTCTCACTCAACAAGCTCGTCTACCTGGACGGCCAGCAGGCGGTACTCTACCGCTCGAAGCTGAATCCCTTCCTGGGGCGAAACTTCGAGGCGATGGATCCCCTCCATTGGCTGGCCCGGATGAGCGACCACATCCCCGATCCCGGGCAGCACCGCACGCTGTTCTACGGCGAGTACGCGAACCGCGTCCGGGGAAGCCGACGCCCGCCCCAGCCCGAAGAGAGCCCGGTGGCGGCGGAGCCGCCCCGTAAGCGCTGCTCGCCAAGTTGGGCACGCCTCATCGCCAAGGTCTACCAGGTGGATCCGCTCGTCTGCGCCCGCTGCGGCCAGCGCATGAGCATCGTCGCCTTCATCCGCGACGCCTTCGCCATCCGTCGCATCCTGGAGCACCTCGGGCTGAGCACGCCTGAAGCGGAGAAGCCCCCACCCCTCCGCGAGGTCCTGCGCGTCGCCGAGGACGGCGAGGGCTGGGGCGTGCCGGCGCACTGGGAGTGAGCTCAACCCCGTCCTGGACCGCCCCCGTCTCACGGGCGTAGCCTGCCTCCGTCTCGCTGGTCGCGGGCTCGGCTGTTCAGGGAGGCGCACTCGTCACGCCGGCGCCCTCGCCTGCGAGCTCCTGCGCCCCGCCCACATGTTCGCTCCGGCGGCCCCGCCCCGGCCGCGCCCCACGCCGCCACGCTAATGTGGGATCAAATCGCCTATCGTTGATCTGGCCCTCGCTCGGCCTCGTGCACGGCTCGCGCAGCTCGAACGACATCAAGCGCACGTGGCCGCGTGTGGCCGGCACCGCGCGCCAGAACCTCTCCCGGAACTGGCAGGACGGCCGACTGTGGTGGAACGATCCCGACGCGGTGGTCCTGACCGGCCTCGCGCCGGAGGAGGTCCGGTTCCACGCCACCGCCGTCTACGCGACCGGCGGCATGGTCCTCTCCGGCGACGACCTCGCACAGGCCGACGCCACGACACTGGACATCCGGCGCAAGCTCCAGCCACCGACCGGCGTGCCGGCGCGGTTCGAGGACGAGTCGCTGACCGTCGGGATGGCGCAGGCGGGCCCGCACCGTGCCGTGTGCCTCCTCAACTGGGACGAGGCGCCGCGGCCGCTCTCGTTCCGGCTCGAGCGGCCGAGCCGGCTCCGAGAGCGGTGGACGGGCGAGGACCTGGGGGCCTGTCCGGCGGGCGAGGTGTCGATGACGCTGCCCGCGAGGTCGGGGCGGGTGGTGGTATGCACGTGCACGGAGGCAAGCCCGCTGGACGGAGAGGTCGTGGTGGAGGGATAGGGCCATCGAGACATCGACGCGCGATGCGCGGAACAGCAACTCCCCTTGACCCAGAGCACGCTCAAGGAGCTGGAGCCCGGTGCCGAATGCGCGTCCATTGCGAGGGTGAGCGCGCGTGCCAGGACCAGGAAGACGAGCGGAAGCGAGCCCATCGGCGCCTCTTTCGGGGGCACTGGCCAAGCGCGCTGGCCCGCGCCGGGGACCGCGGACGGGTCCAGGCGGCCCGCCCGCGGTGCGCTCTCCCCGAGGGGCGTGCTTTACCGACGGTCCTGAAGCGGCTGCAAGGACCGGTGAAACGTCCAGTGGCCGACCTGCCGGCCGAGGTTGGCGCCGTGGCGGACGGAAGTGCGGAAGTGGAAACCGATGTAGATGCGGGAGTCGCCGATCTCGTCGGCCAGCGCCCGGAAGCCGTCGTAACTGCGGACGACGCCCGCCGGGCAGGTCGAGGTTGCCGTGCTGAACGGTGCGTCCTTGCCGAAGAACCTGGTCAGGACCTCGGCCGCCGCGTTGCTGACGCAGGCGTGGGCCGACGGGTACTCGGGATGGAGTGGCGTCGGGCGCAGAGGCGTCCAGGCGGGATCGGCTTCGGTGGCGTCGTTGCCGTCCGTGTCGGCCGCGCGGATCGCCGTCACCGGCCGCCAGAACCGATAGGCGTACTTGCTGTCCCAGCAGGCGATGGTGGCGTCCGCCATGGCCAGGTTCAGGAGGGCGAACAGCCGCGCGTCGTCGACGAGGTCCGTGCTTCTCTGCGCGCTCACCGTCCGCGCCACCCGGTTCCACATCGGCAGCGACGGCTCGGCGCCGCACAGCGCGATCTGGGTCTGCTCCGCCGTGCGGGCGCTGCTGTCCGTGCTGCCGAGCTGCTTGGTCTCGTTGAAGTCCTCGGCCCATTCGTCGCTGCTCAGGCTGGGCGGACCCTCGGCCCGGAACTGGTCGCCGCGCTTGAGCACGAACGGCGTGACGAACCGCCAGGCGGGGACGGCGGGATCCCCGAAGGTCGGCGGCGTGCGCTGGTACTCGCCAGGATCGCTGCCGAACGTGTAGGTGCCATCCACGTCCGATCCGTCCGTGCTGCGCAAGGCGACGATCTGCGCGGCGACACCCTCTCCCACCGCCAGGCCCTCTTCCTTGGGCGCTCCGTCGGGGATCCTGGAGAGCGAGCTCGAGCGGGCCGCGTCTAGCGTGCCCGCCTGCGCCGGGAGCAGCCGGATCAACACGCCGTAGGCGGCCTGAACCGCCGCGGCCTCCATCGACGCTTCCCCAGACGGCGCGACCTGCACAGCATAGGGTTGATACCGCGGCGCGACGGAGTTCACCGCGTCGTGCATCGCCGCGTGGACCATCGCCGGGACTCTTTGCTGCCGCTGCGGGTTGAGACGGGCCGCCGCCGCCACCTGCAACGTGGTCAGGTTCCAATCCGTCACGACGTCGGCTCGCGCGGGCACCGGCAGGGTGAACAGCGCGAGCAATGCCGCCGCCGCCGCCACGGAGATGGTCACCACCCGGGAACCGGCGCGCGACCCGAGATTTCGCATCATCATCTTTCGCCTCCCTCTTGAACTCGGAGCCCGCGGCTCCGACGGGACTATCGGATGCGAGAGGGAGTCCTTCAATGCACGGCAGCTCAACCGGAGATCAACCCTGGGTAACCGGAGAAGCCGTACGATCCACGAGGCTTGCACCGAGGCCTGAACCGGGAGGCTTCGGTGCTACACTCGCCCCCGATCGAGCCGAGTCATGGCGCAGGCATCAGCTCCGCGGCGGATCCTCGGCTTCGGATCCTTCGAGGTCGACCTCGCCTCGGGCGAGCTGCGCCGGGAGGGACTCAAGGTCAAGCTGCAGGATCAACCTCTTCGCCTGTTGGTGCTGCTGCTGGAGCGCGCGGGCGAGGTGGTGACCCGGGAGGAGCTGCGGAACAGGCTCTGGCCGGCAGACACCTTCGTCGACTTCGACCACAGCCTCAACACGGCGGTCAGGAAGCTGCGGGAAGCCCTGGGCGACTCGGCCGAGGCTCCCCGTTACGTCGAGACCCTCGCGCGGCGTGGTTACCGATTTGCAGTACCGGTGAGGGATCGAGAGGCACCGGCGCCACCGGCTCTCTCCGCCGACGCGGAGGTGCCCTCGCCTGCGACTCACACGGCGGCGCGCGGCCTGTCTTCCCCTCCCCGCGTCGTCGCCATCGCGGGCGTGCTCGGTGCCGCGGCCCTGGTCGCCTACTGGATGGGCGCGCGTCCGGGCCCGCGGACCCAGCCGGGGCGGAGGCTGACGCTCGCCGTCCTTCCCTTCGACAACCTCTCGGGTGAGCCGGACCAGGACTACCTGAGTGACGGCCTGACGGAAGAGATGATCACGCAGCTCGCCCGACTGGAGCCCGACCGGCTGAGGGTCATCGCGCGCAGCTCCACCTGGAAGTACAAGCGCGCCGACAGGGACATCCCCCGGCTCCGCCAGGAGCTGGGGGCCGACTACGTCCTCGAGGGCAGCCTCCGACGCGCCGGCGAGCGCGTGCGTGTCACCGCTCAGCTCGTGCAGGTCGTCGACCAGAGCCACATCTGGGCCGAGACCTACGAGCGCGAGATGCGCGACGTGCTGGTCCTGGAGAGCGAGGTCGCCCGGGCCGTGGCCCGGGCCATCGCGATGACGCTGGCGCCCGAGGCGGAGGCACGCCTCGCGCGTGCCCGTCCGGTCCGACCGGAGTGCTACCTGGATTACTTGAGGGGACGTTACTTCTGGAATCGAAGGACCGAGGCGGCCCTCAGGCAGGCGCTCGGGTACTTCCAACGGGCTGTCGCCGCCGATCCCGGCTACGCGCCCGCCTACAGCGGTCTCGCCGACTGCTACTCGTCGCTGGGCGCTTCGTCCGTCGTGGGCGGGCTGCCTCCTCGGCAGGCCATGCCGGAAGCGAAGGCCGCCGCCCTCAAGGCGCTGGAGATCGACGGCACCCTGGCGGAAGCGCACACCTCCCTGGCCATCGTTCACCTGCTCTACGACTGGGACTTGGCGGCTTCGGAGAAGGAGTTCAAGCGCGCCCTCGACCTGGATCCCGATTACACGGCCGCCCATCATTGGTACTCGCACTGCCTCCTTCCGCTCGGACGGACGGAGGAGTCGCTGGCCGAGAGCAGGCGCGCGCTCGAGCTGGAACCGCTGAACCTGGTGATCAACGGCCATCTCGGCTGGCACTACCTCTACGCGCGCCAATACGACCAGGCCATCGAGCAGTACCGCAGGACGCTCGAGCTGGACCCCGCCTTCCCCCAGGCCCAGCGGTATGCCGCCTGGGCCTTCCTGCAGAAGGGAAGGCATGCGGAAGCGATCGCGGCCCTCCGAGCGGCCCTGAGCGGGCTCGGCCGCCAGCCCGAGGTGGAAGCCGAGCTGGGACATGCCCTGGCCGTGGCCGGACGCCGCGCCGAGGCGCGGGCCGTGCTCGAGGACTTGAGGCAGCCCTCGTCGGGCCGATACGTGTCACCCTACGCGGTTGCCCTGGTCCACGCGGGACTGGGGGACCGCGACCAGGCTCTGGCCTGGCTGGACAAGGCCTACGCCGAGCGGTCGGACTACATGCCGTACCTGGGGCTGGAGCCCATGCTCGACCCCCTCCGCTCCGACCCCCGCTTCGGCGCTCTCGTCCGGCGCGTGGGGCTGCCGCCGCAGTGAGGCACCGGCGACGCATCTCCTCAAGCCGCTCGATGACTGATCGATCGACCAGCCCAGCACCCCCCTTCTCGGACTCGTGGAAGCACCGGCGCTCGTACAGAAGACACGACTCAGCGTGAGGGGTGCGCGGAGGGAAAGTCGAGGGACATTCGCCAGGACGGCCGTCCGAAGTCGACGCCAGAGAGGGGTTGGCTCCTCAGGTAGGATTCGAACCGAGAATTAGCCTCCGACGCCAGCCGACTCCAACCTACCCGATCCTGATCTGAACGGCACTGAGCCGACTCTTGCTTCGGACCACTTCGGCTCGAGTCTCACCGAGAAAAGGGACAGTTGAGGGACAGTCGTAAAGCGGGCGGCGGATGATGACTCAGGCCCGCGTCAGTTCCCTGACGCTCAAGACCTCGTGTTCCCTCGCTTCGCGGATCGCGGATGCCGGAACGGATACGACGGCGAGCGTCTGGCCAGTGGCCGCGAAGACCTCGAGCTCGTAGCCCTCGGGAACGTCGGCGCGCGCCGGATAGTGCTCGACAATGACGCCGACGTCGCCTGCGCGAAGGCCTTCCTCGGGAAGGTCGCGCGTCAGGACGGCTCGCTGGTAGAGGGCAAGGGTCATGGCTTCTCCACCGGGATGAGCGTCACCAGCCTCAGGGCCGTCTCCCCCGTGAGGATGATCCATATCGTGCGGACCCAGCCGGTACTGCCGTTCGGTCCCGTCAACGGTCCGAGGATCTCATACTTCTGCCCGTAGAGGGATGCCCGCCCCTGCTGAGCATCTCGACACAGGACTTGCTCGCGGACATCCACCTCCAGCTGCAGGAACATGTCTTGGGAGTACCCGAGCCTACCCAGGTATTCGGCCTTGGCGCGCCCGTCAGGGTGCGTCGGCGACAGAAGGTAATCG
>WNFB01002005.1_pt1 | contig 17610 bp, 14 predicted proteins | sample 5400501 | NCBI WGS metagenome assembly WNFB01 (sample SAMN13153341, study PRJNA577476) | soil metagenome | isolation source: 200 cm saprolite under Douglas fir tree site 2 hole 1 | place: USA:California | collected 2015-04-18 | reverse complement strand
ATTCGGAGTCCTGTAATAGGGAATCCGAATTTCCACGAAAAGGAAAGAGCGGTGTAGAAGAGTAGAGAGAAAAAATAATGACTCTAGCAAGATTACTCAAGAATCGAATAGAGAGAAATCGGAGATCACAGAAAGCCATTAGCACCATAATGGCCAACCTGACCATGCTTGTCATAGTCGTGGTCCTTAGCTCCATGCTCTTCATATGGGCAGTCTCCAGTTTCGGTGCCTACCAGGGCGGAGCCGGATACTGGTTCTCAAGCCGAAGCATCGCCAATCAGGAGAGAGTTTCTGTTGAGGGCGCTTACTTCTACCCGCAAGGCTCCAGCAGTTTCGCCATCGTCTACGTTAGGAACGTTGGAACTATACCGTTCACGATCGCTTCAGTCTACATCAACTCTACACTCTACAGCGGCTTCACTCCTCAACAGATCAACGTTACCCAAGTCGCACCAATAGGACCAAGTGGCGTCCTGTGCATGTCATGCCAGGGTCAATCCTTCAGATCCGGTAATACTCAAACGGTAACGGTCGCAACTCAGCGTGGAACAGTAGTCACCACAACCTGGGTGTCGTGATAGAGATGAGCGCCTACAAACGGCTCGCACACTCAAAGAAAGGCATGAGCAGCATCTTCGGGGGACTGTTCTTCATCATCATCTTATTGATGGGATTCAACGTAATGGTATGGGGATTCGTACAATACGACGCGTACAACCACGTCATCACAAGCATGAGCCAAAGGGACCAGCAGGCAATATCCGAAAACATAGTGCCCGTCAATCCGGGAGGTGCGAACTTCAACAATGTCAACAATACCTTCGACATAGTCGTCAACAACCTCGGCGGAGTATCTGTCAGCATTTCCAGAATCTACATCCTCAACATTTCACCCACCAACAGTCCACAATGCCAACTCACCCCATGCATTCTTAATCCAGCTCCTTCAACCATGTCCTTCACCGGAGCAAACATCCCTGTAGGCGTGATCAACTATCACATTCACGTCCAAGGAATCACGATCAACGATAACAGCGGCTACAAAGTAATCCTCGCGTCGACTCGTGGAAGAGAATTCACATTCTTCTATCCGTGGCCACTCGCGCCTACTACTGGAGGAACCGGCTTGTTCGTGACAAACATCGGACCCTTAGCAATATACTTCGACTTCAAATCCTTCAACTATACACAGGGCACTCAATCAACTTCCCAGTCAGCATTCTGCATGCCGCCGGGAAACACCATCATATGGGTAAAAATCTCTAACACCGCGACTGACAGCGATGTCAGACTTCTATCCCCCACAATGATGGAGATGCAACCTTACAGCGCAAACGGGTTCGGACAATTCGTGCGAGTCTGGATTGAGGATAACAGGACCATCAATCCCGCCGTTACCTTCCCGTATGTCTATGCACCCGGCACTTGGTATGATCTATCTGCTGCAAGTCCCAACGGACCCACCAGTGCCAGCAGTGCGATAGTAAAGTTCGGGGGTTCCAGTCAAAACGCAGGAGGTTCAGCAGGACTTACTGCCAGAGACAACTGGATCACTTTCATCGGATTCTACTACTTGTATAGGGGACAAGCCCAAGGCGAAACGATTCCTTTCATGGACTTCCAGACTAGCAATAGCGCGCCGAATTGTGTTGCGTGAGTGCTGAGAGGGATGGCTCTTGAGTTACGAAGACCAAAACCAGCCGCCCGGTAGCGACCCATACTATTACCAGGACCCTTCCCAATACGACACCTCTCAGCAAGGCTCTTCAGGATACGAGTCGCAGGGAGGGTATCAGGGTCAAGGCTATGATAATTCCGGATACCAGGGGCAATCTCCCCCTCAACAAGCTGGCCAGCCCCTCCAGCAGCTCCAGAGATTGGAGTCTGGAATTCCGGGTTTTGATCAGATCGTGGGCGGAGGGCTGATTCGCGATCGGGTCTATCTTCTTGCTGGGCCTGCGGGAGCTGGCAAGACAATCTTCTCGTCGCAGTTCATTTACAATGGTCTCACCAAGTTCAGCGAGAGCGGCGTCTATGTTGTGTTGGAGGAGACTCCCCAGCAGTTAAGGGAGAACCTGTTCAACAGTTTCCAGTGGGACATCAGCAACTACGAAAACTCCGGCAACCTAATCATCCTTGATGCCATATCTAGCAGATTGGGACTCAGTAGCCAAGAGCGCTACGTGGTTCCAAGGCCCTTCACCCTAGAAGCGCTTCTGTACGAGATTCAGACTGCAATCCAGGCGGTGGGAGCTCGCCGCGTAGTCATTGATTCACTTGATGCCATGAGCCTTGAACTGACCCAAGTGGACTTGCGCAGTCTGATACAGAGACTGACGATGATTCTCAAGTCCTTCGGCTGCACAACTCTCCTAGTCAGCGGCCAAGCGGAGACATCTAACCAGGGTAGGAAGGCAGTGGAGGAGTATGTGGTCGATGGAATGATTCGTTTACACAACAGCTTGGAGGAGAGCGTTAGTGGTGAGACAACCCTGGAGCAGAACGCCCTCCAGGGCAATTCGCTTGAGGAAGATTCTTTCGCTATGAAGATGCGCGCGAGAAAACTTGAGGTCCCCAAGATGCGAGGAAGCGCCCACTCCCACTTTCTCCATCCCTTCACTATAGGTGATACGGGGATCGAGGTAAAGTCTGAGCCGGAAGTTACGAAGCGTTTGAGAAGAGCCATCTTCAAGGCAAAGAACGTTGATTAGTCGTTCTAGGTCGGAGCGACTCCGACGCATCAGGACTGGAATGGGTGGCCTCGACGAAAAACTTGGCGGGGGAATACCCTCCGGAAGTTCCGTTTTGTTGATCAGCAACCAGGAGGGGCCGGTCCGACTGTTCTGCCAACAAATCGCATTCCTACTGGCCAACGAAGGGCATCGGATACTCTACTTCACCATCGTCAGAGAGCCCAGCTACATCCGGGAGGAAATGATGGTGTACGAGTGGGATACCAGTGAAATGGAACAAGGGAGACAGTGGACCTTTATTGACGCTTACAGTCCAAGAGTGCAGGCTCTCCAACAGGGAGGTCCTACGCAACAGCCAATGGGCCTGCTCGGACCTGGGATGATGAGTGCGGGCTCAAGGGCGATAGGCCAGGACCTCTTTGTGACGCTGAGGAGAGACATACTGTCACAACTGGATGAGGGAGACATAGTGATCTTGGATTCGCTCTCGGACCTCTTGGTTACTCATGAGACTGCATCCGTCCGAGAACTCTTGGAAATACTCGGAAACCAGATTCGAAACAAGAACGGCCTAGTCTTCATGCCCATACTCTCAGAAATGCACGACTCGAAAACCGTTGCTACGATCTCGCACCTTTCCGATGTAGTTGTTGAATTCGAAGTTGAGTCAGAACACTTAGAAGGTAAGTTACGGTTCTACAAGATGCGAAGAACACAGCTACGCCCGCTGCTACTGCCCTTCTCCATCACCGATAGAGGAATCATGGCCGAAACGTTCGGCAGAGTGATCTGATAATCATGTCAAAAACTAAGGTCGAGAAGAGCGACAAGATAGACAATATCGTCGGCATGCTGATGGAATACGAACGCATGACCATCGACCTCATGCGGAAGGCCACCGACACCCCCGTCCTCGACCAGTACGATCTGAACGCACCTTACGCCAAAGCCCGAATTGTAAAGGAAGACGGATCGATAAAATACCAGATTGCCGAGGTACAACTCAGCGACGATGAGAAGAAGAAGCTCAGAGAGATCGGGGAGCTACTGGTCGAAGAGCTCGACGTAGACATCAAGAAACTGGGCTCCAACGACAATGCAGGCGCGTATATTCGAAAGCTTGTTGAGAGGATTATCAAGAATTACAAGATCAAGGTAACCCCTGACGCATTGGACCGGTTGATGTACTACATTGTCCGGGACTTTGTCCACTTTGACAAGATCGACCCGTTGATGCGCGACCCTTGGATAGAGGATATTTCATGCAACGGGTTTGGAATACCCATCTACATATGGCACCGGAAACACGAGTCCATACCTACCAACGTGATTTTCCAGACCGCAGAAGAACTTGACAAGTTCATCCTCAAACTCAGCTACATGTCCGGGCGAGCCATATCCATCGCGCAACCGGTTCTCGACGCGACCCTGCCTGACGGCAGCAGAATCCAGATGACCTACGAAAAAGAGGTCACCAGGCGCGGGTCCACCTTCACCATACGAAAGTTCAGGGAGAGACCTCTTACGGTCAGCGACATGTGCATCTACAACACCTTCTCCGCCGAGATTGCGGCATGGTTCTGGTACATTATCGAGAAACAAGCCTCAGTCATCCTCGTCGGGGGCACAGCCTCCGGAAAGACTACCAGCATCAACACACTCGCCATGTTCATCAAGCCCAACGCCAAAATTGTCTCCATCGAAGACACCTCTGAAATTCAGCTACCCCACGAAAACTGGCTCTCATCAGTCGTAAGAGCAGGCTTCGGTGTTACCGGAGAAATCTCTGAAATCACACTCTTCGACCTGCTCAAGAACGCCATGAGACAGAGACCTGAATACATCATCGTAGGAGAGGTCAGAGGATCCGAAGCATACACGCTAATGCAGGCCATCGCCACCGGTCACGGAGGCTTGGCAACACTCCACGCAGACTCTGCGGAAGCAGCTATCCACCGACTCGAAAGTGAACCCATGAACATTCCCAGACCACTAATCCCCACCATCGACGTGATCGCCGTCCAGACCCGTGTCCAAGTTGGCGAGAAGAGCGTTAGACGGATGGTAAACGTAGCCGAGGTCGTCGGACTCGATCCAACCACCAAAGATGTCCTCACCAACGACGTGTTCAAGTGGAATCCGAAGAGCGACACCTTCGTCTTCTATGGGCGAAGCTACGTCCTGGAGAACATCATGAAACGCCACGGCTACAAGCACGAAGAAGTCATGGAGGAACTCAACAACCGGCGCCTCGTAATCGAGTGGATGGTCAGAAACAACATCCGAGACTTCAAAGATGTAGTCGAAGTCATCCGCACCTACTACGTAAATCCGCAGCAACTCCTAGACCGGGTCAAACGGGAGAAGATGCAAGAACCAGCTGGACAGGGAGCGAACAGACAATGAGTCTCCTAGACCCAATAGTCCCCTACCTAGGCCCTCTCGGGCCCGCCCTGGCCGCAAGCGACATCATCCTAATAGGCCTCGGACTACTCGGTCTAGTAAGTTTCGCTCTCTACAAGGTCAAACCAACAGTCTTCGAGACGAGCAAGGCCTGGGTTGGAGCCACAGTCGTTCTCTCCTTCCTCACAATCCTCTTCCGAGGAATGGGCCCGCTCTGCGGTTGCAACTGGTACTTAGACGCCAGTACTAATCCCACACAACTCGTGCCACTCACATACCTACTAATCTCAGGTTCATTCTTCGCAATACTCTACAACTTCAACATCCCACCGTTAAAGAAGTACAAGTGGTTATTCAGCATCCCACTCTCCGTCCTCCTGTCAATTTTCTCAAACCTATTCTTACCGCTAGTCTCTCCCAGTCCAGCCTGGATCTACATAGAAATCGTAATTGTCGCGCCCTTGGGTGCAGTCTATAGCAACATTGTCTACGAGAGGGCTGTCCTTCACATGGGAGATTATCGAGCGAGGTTGCACCGCTTCCTTGAACAAGGTGAGAGAAGCAAGAAGGGCGGTGTTGAACTGCCTCCGGAAAAAGAGGGCTTCACCTACTTCACTTACGGATTGCTAGGAAAGAGGATCACGAAGCTTCTACCCCTATTCAAATCGCTAAAGCAGATTCTCGCTCTTGCCGGAATGAGGGTGGGCTTCAAGGCCTACGTCAGTACCATGGTTTTTGCATCCATAATGGCAACAGGCGTTTCTCTAGTCGTCTGGTTCCTTCTCTTTGGCATTGGCTTTGGATCGGTGATAGGCATTGGCTTCGCAAGCTCGTCCATCCTAGGAATCATCGTCTTCTCCATTGCGTTCTCTATTCTAACAGGCTTGATCACTCTGGGAGTGTTCTTCATGCTTCCATCCATGAAGGTGGGATCTCGGAGACAACACTTGGACACGTTCCTCCCGTTCACATCAAGCTACATGACAGTTCTGGCGTCGGCTGGAGTTACCCCTGAACGAATGTTGCGATCTACTGCAGAGAAGGATCCGAAGTTCATGCTATCGAATGAGGTTGCAAACATCATTGGACGAATTGACCTGTTGGGCTATGACGTCATCAGCGCGATGAATGCCGAGGTCGATCATTCGCCATCTACAAATTACCAGGACCTTCTACGAGGCTTCGCCGGGGTAATTCGTACTGGCGGTGACATGAAGAAGTTCTTCCAAGGAATGACAGACCACCTTTTCCAGAAACGCGCCCTCCAAATCCAAGCCTTCTTGGACACTCTTGGAATAATTGCCGAGACCTACGTGTTGATGCTCATTGCCTTCCCGCTAATGTTGGTCGTGATGTTGAGCATTATGGCCTCCATCGGAGGAAGCCTGGGGGGAGTAGACGTGTTCTCGTTCATGTATCTCATGGCCTTCGTACTGATACCAATCTGCGGCGTAATGTTCCTCTTCATCCTGGATACTATACAGCCGAAAGGTTAGGAGAACACGAAAAATGTCAAGTCCAAACAAACAAAATCCGGACACACCTCCACCGGAGCAACAGGGTCCCATCCTTGGACCTTCAGTGGAACCTAAGGGAAAAAGTGGCGCCAGGTCGAAAATAGGAGGCGGAATGGTACTACTAGTAGGCAAGTTTACTCGAAAGCTAGTCTGGGTCTTTGCCGGAATAATCTTCGCCGGTGTGTTTTTCTGGGGCGTTATTGAGATCGCTCTCAATGGGCCTAATCCTAACATACCCTTCGCCGGCCTAACCGGAAAGTTCAGCTTCGACCGATTCCTCCTCTTAGGAGGAATACTCGCCCTTGTCCCACCAACCATCGTCTACTTCTTCGATGGGAGACGCAGAGACCGAATCGACAATGCCATTCCCCACCTAATCCGGGACATTGCAGATGCCGGCCGCAGCGGAATGACCCTCACTCGCGCCATTGAGATATCCTCTGAACGAGACTACGGGCCTCTCACCAAAGAGCTCAAGAAGCTAATGGCCAAGATCAGCTTCCGTGTTCCTCTCGAAAAAGCACTGCAATACTTCGCAGACCGCACCGGGACTATGCTCTCAAGACGCACCTCAATGCTGGTTGCCGAGGCGAACAAGTCTGGAGGAGACATTCAGGAAAGCATGGAGTCCGTAGCCAAACACGTCCAAGAGATACAGTACATGGAGAGAAAGAGACGGGCAACCCTGAAACCATTCATCGGAGTCATGTACATCAGCTTCGCAGTCTTCCTGGTCACCGTCTATCTGCTGATATCCAGCTTCTTCAAGCAGCTCGCCACCACCAACTTCGGTGGAGCAGGCGCGGTTGGCGGAATAGGTTTCAACTTCGTGAGCCTCCCTCTACCCAAGATCACGGCCGTATTCCTCTACATGGCAATGATCGAGGCGGCCTTCGCAGGACTCGTAGGCGGGAAGATGGCAAGCGGCTACATCAAAGACGGGCTCAAGCACGCGATACTACTGATGCTGATCTGCTTCATCACCTTCATCTTCCTCGTCTAGTTAGCATCCCGCTGCCTGAAACAGTCCGAAACGATAAGCCTACTTTTGTTCGGCCACAGCTCCGGGTCTTAGTTTCTAGCCAAGACGATCTTTGGCTAGCATTCCCTTTTGAAGCATCTGCTGCGATGATGATTCAACGGAGCAATTTCTAATGTAAGCCTCCGGAGAAGCAGGTGGCCTGAGTTGGAGAACCCAGCCATACATGCTCTCATTTCTTCTTCTCGTTTGGAACTTTTTCATGTCGGTTGGGCCCTGATTCGATGACGCCCGAGAAACTAGAATCCAGTAAGGAAACGAGGAATTGTCCAAGCGCACCGCCAGGATTCTAAAGCTGTATAGTACCCAACGTGACTGCGTAAGGATTCACGAGCTTCTTGACCTCCGACAGGTTAGACTTGCTCCAAGAAATTCGGGGGACTCTTGGTGAGAAAGATAGTACCCATTTTGCTTCTTATTCTCAGCTTCTCAGCTGTTGTTGCTTCCGGATTCGTTCAAAACGTGTTTGCCATGGGTTGCCCAAGTCCTCCCGCGCCTACTTGCAAGCTCGATGCGATAACCCATGTTCCCTCAGCCGACAAGATCGTAAGGGTCCAGGTAGGAGCCAGTGACGGCGGGGGAACCTATAATCTGAATCAGACTTTCAGCTACGCCAACGATACGTCACATACAATTACGGTTCTGGACACGTCCTTCATTGGGACCGCGAGCGGTATGAGATATACGTTCAGTGGATGGTACACATACGGACCCTCTGGATGGTTTCAGTTTGACTCGAGTCCAACAATGGCTGTCGGTCCAATTTACACAAATTACACCGTGGCCCAATGCCAGCCTGGTCCTCCAGGTCAAAACTGTCCCTTCGTCGCAGTGTTTTCGGTATCACCGCCCCTTGGTTGCAAGACCAAGTGTTATCTTGATGTTCTGACGAATGTTCCGACAGCAGACGGAAGCGTAATGGTCAGGGTTGACAGCAACTCGCCAGTATCTTTGAGTCAAACCTTCGCATTCCCCAACGGGACGGTACACACAATTCAGGTCTTGAACCTGACATTCACTGGAGTCTCATCCGGGGCGAAGTATGTTTGGAAGCAATGGAGTTGCGCTTGCTCGGATATTCCGATAACAGGGAGTACTACGCTGACAACACCGAAAATGTATAACAATGACACTAACCCCGCAGGGCCCTATCTTAACGGACAGGGGGCCCTGACAGCGGTGTTCGACAAACAGTTCCAGCTTACCCTGAACTTCCTAGATCCTGCGAGCCCAGCCCAGCCGGTAGCACCTCCCAACTGGCTCACGATCAAAAACGGCAACACTGTCCTCAATCTCACCTCATATTCAAGTCAGTGGACCAGTGCTCTTCTCTGGACCGTTACGGATGCCAAGTGGGAAGGCGTGAAGGGAATGGCGCGTGGCTGCCCGACGGCCTGTCCAACGATAGACTTGACAGGCGGGTCTTTGACAACAGCAATCACTCTGAACGCCTATGTGGCCAGCATCAAAATCGTGGACAACGCGAATAACCTAGTATCGGGAGCAACCGTAATAGTTGTCCTCGATAACTCTACTACCAAGACCTTTACAACAGACAGTAGTGGAATAGTTCAACTGGGACATGTTCCCATAGGACCCTACAGTGTACAAGTTACCTACCAGAACCAGAACGTGGGTAACTGGCAGACTGACGCATCCAACCCCGCGACGCAACCCCTCATAGTAACGGTCCCTGTAGGATCTGCTGGCGGAGGCAACTCTACAGCAGTATCCTCGATAGTACTTCTGACAATATTCGGATTGGCCCTCTTCCTGATTCTCCTCGCCATCAAAGTCCGCAAAGCTCCTCCCGCCCCGAAAATAGAATAGGTCGAGCCCCATCCACTGCCCCCAAGCACTTCCGAGAGCGAAGCCGCCGAGCTTGTTTATTCACCTGAAGAATGGTTCTGCGGCCCATCTTTCGGAAGCGAAGAAGTTCTCAACGTTATCGTGAATTCGCGTTCGGAGCATGATGTTACTTGAGTCGAGGACAAGGACGACTAACCACCCACCTAGGTCTAATGGGCCAAGTCCCGCGGGTCAACTGAAAGGCATCTAGGGATAAGTCCGTTACTAACTTCACGGAGTACCGCTCGCTTCCATAGTTTAGAGGGCGAGCAGAGAAGACCGTTCCGTCTTCGCTTCTTATGGTCTAAAGCTCTGCTGTCAGCTCAAGCTAGAAAAAACAATCGCAACGCATGCACGACCTTCGTTTTGCGCAGTATGGTCTTGGAGAAAAAGAAAGATTTCGGACACTGTCCCGAACCGGGAAGTGTCCTGTTCGGACTTAGTCGACGAAGATGGTTTCTTTCGGAAAGACCTCGATGCCATTACTGGAGATCTTGTAGGGTCGGGGTTGCATGTCAATAGGCGTCTCCCGCATCTTCTCCACTTGTAAGACCCGGTTGTAGGTCTTGCCGACCTTCGCATTGGACAGTATAACAACGCCGTGAGCAAGATACTCTTCAAGCTGTATAGCTCGCTCAACGGTTGGACCCATCGCTCTGAGCTCCGTGGTCATCAAGCAAGTCGCACCAGTCTTTACTAGGGCGTCGACAAGGTCCAGAACGGCTGTTCTACGCTCAACCATTTCCGGGTACTGGAATATCAGTGAAGTGACAGGGTCGACAACGATTCTCTTCGCGTTAATCAGCTCGGTATGGGTCTTGATCCCTTCAATGAGGCTGAGTATGGAGAAGTCTTTACGTCCGATAGCCGTTCGTCCGATCTTCACTTCGCCCGGCATATGACGTAGAGGGGAGGCGTTGATGAAGGCGAACTTCTTCCCCTTCTCCAGCTCCTCGAACTTCCAACCGAACAGGGCCATTTCTCTAAAATAGTGAGCTTTCGACTCATCCAGGCTTACGAAGGACCCGTTCTCACCGTACATCTTGATGCCGTTCATCAAGAATTGTGAAGTGAGGATCGTCTTGCCAGTACCGGGGCCTCCGACCAGGAGTATTACTCTTCCCCGGGGGAATCCGCCGCTGAGAATTTCATCGAGTCCCGGTATACCTGTAGGTGTTCTGTCGACCAATGGCATTCTGGGTTTCGCGCCTTGACCTTGACTCTGAAGCTCGTATCTTTCTCCCATGGTATAAATCGCTTCGGATTCTTCCACGCCAGCGTTGTTTTGAATCCTATTGTTACTCGACTGTGACGATTCAGGTTACGCCCTGCTTACCACGGCTGGAACCCGAGAACTATCGTCGAGCCTCCAGGCTCCACGTCCTGTAGAAGGTTGAAAAATAGTAAACGGTGGAGAGCGTGGCGCACCGAAAAAAGAAACAATACGATACACTACAGTCTCCACTATCGTCTCCACAACTACCGACCTTCGGTAGCGTTCCCATCCTACCGCATACTTTCCAAATTGTCCTCGGCCTTTCTCGCCCCAGAACCTGGGTCTTCTCTGCGTCCAGCTTTATTCTAGGCTATTTTCTCGCGGGGGGCAGCCAGTTATCACAGATCGGCCTGGGTCTAGCGGTCGCGGCGCTAGTAACCGGTGCCACCAATGTTGTGAATGCTTACGCTGACCGGAAGGAAGATGCAGTAAACCAGCCGCGAAGAGTATTCTGGGTCGAAGAGATCGGGACTCGCGGCACCCTTGCAGCTAGCGCCGTCCTCTACGGGTCAGCCGTAGCATTGTCAGTGTTCTTGGGACCACTGTTCATGGTGGTTCTCGCAGTTGGAATTTTCAATTCCATCTTCTACTCCGTACCTCCACTCAGGTTCAAGTCAAGACCATTTCCAAGCCTGATTTCTTTCTCCGGAGCAGTCGGCCTCGCATTCCTCAGCGGGGTCAGCGTACTCGGTTCAGTCAACCTTCTCAACCCAGTATTCTTGCTGGTCGCCTTCTTCATGTTCACGTATGGCACTGTGAAGAATCTCCCGGACTATTCGGGCGACAAGAAGGCAGGAACACGAACGTCAGCAACTATCTTCGGCAGCATGAGTAGTGCGGTTCGCTTCAGCGGCATCCTACTCTTCACCCCCTACGTCCTGCTAGTTACGCTAGTGGCGATCGGTGCGCTCGCTCCCATCTACTTAGCCGATCTGGGAATGGCACTCATACTTGCAGTAATAATTTCGATGATGTTCAAAGCGAAGAGCTCGGAAGAGCTAGAGAAGATTCACACTTTCGGCTTCTTCTACGCCATCTCGTTCCTCCTCTTCACCATCGTTCTAACCGCTCCAACACTAGCATCGATTGTCGTCCTACTCTCCGCTTACTTGTGGACACTCCTAGTCGCCAAGATCAACATTGACTCGAGAATAGAGAGAAGGGATTGGGAGAAGCCTGGGAGGAAGAAAGCATGAACAATACCCTCGTCTCAAAAGAGCTCTCCTTCGACATTCTCAAAGGACTACTCCTCACTCCTCTATCTGCCGGCCTCAACCTTGCCATTATTGGACCCCCTGGGGTGGGCAAGTCGACACTTTGCGAGGAGCTCGTCAAGGAAGCATACAACGCTGGCCTGAAATGTCTCTATGTCATAACCAACAATCCGATAAACCTCATCAAAGAACAGCTCCGAGTTCTGGGAGTAGCGGCCGTGGCACGGTCGGAGCCTGTCGTATATGTTGACATGTACTCATGGCTCTTAGGGGATCGGTCCACTGAGAGATACCAGATCGACAACCTCTCCGACGTAGCGTCTCTCAGCGTCGTTCTGTCCGGTGCTGCAGAAACATGTGGTGACCGGTCCTTCGTTGTCTTTGACTCGCTTTCGACAATGCTCGCCTACAATTCCGAGGAACTCTGTGTCCGTTTCATGAAATCGCACGTGGCGAGGATGAAGAGGCATTCTAACGTTGGTGTGTACACTTTCGAGATGGGTATTCATAGCAACTCGTTCTACAATGAGGTCCGAGCTAGCTTCGACGGTGTGATCGAGATGAAGCTGGAGGAGATAGACGGAGAATTACGGCGCTTTGTCCGAGTATACAGCTATCGAGGCGGTCACGAGACCAAGTGGTTCAGACTGTTGATTGGCCCAGACCGCTCCGTGAAAATATATTGAGATGGAAAACGGATGAAGATATCGGCGCAGTTAACCTTCTCGCAGAAGAAGGGTACAATCTGCTTAAATCGAGTTTACAAGGAGGTCTCCTAAGGTGACGACCGTGGACCCAACTGGGATCAAGGTCCTAGATGACCTTCTGCAGGGCGGGATCCCGAGACCGTCGGCTCTTGGAATAATCGGAGCCGTAGGCAGTGGCAAATCATCTCTCGTCAGACAATTAGCCGTCAACATGCTGGAAAAAGACTTCAGAGTTCTATACTATGCGATAGACGAGTCCGCGGAGGACGTTCGCGAAAGCGTCGCCACCTATGGCATAGATGTGCCAAAGTACGAACAGGAAGGACGATTGGCGTTTATCGACATATTCGCCTTGGGCGTCGAGCGCTTGGCAGAAGCTTATCCAGTAGAAGAGCCAGAGCGAATTGTCGATAGTACTTTCAAGTTCTCCGATCTGGTCGCTCAGGGTCGAAGCTTCACACTGAAACACTTGGGAAAGAAACAGTTCGTCGTCATGGATTCCCTAACACCCTTCTTCCTAATGGTGGAAGCGAAAAGAGTCTTCCAGTTCGGACAGGTCTTGAAATATGCTACTCGGTTCGCGAAAGCTATCGGTGTCGCGACCCTTCACACCAAGGTCTTGGATGAGTCGATCGAGAACGCAATGGTCAACTTCGCCGATGTTGTCTTAGAACTCGAACGGCGCAAGACTCCTGAAGGCATAAGCCGGGGCGGAACCCTACGACTGGTAAAAATGGGCAAGACACCCGTTCCCTCCCGCGGATATTATTACGAGATGACCCCGCAGGGAATTGTCATCAGCACCGCGCCCCCGATCTAACTCAGTGGAAGGCGCCCAGAGCGGCCTAGTTTGCCAATCTAGAGCCAGCGGTTTTCGAGCCGATGACCCCCCACGTTTGACATAATGAGGTTCTGCTAACTTTTGGGGGCGATTAGATAATCCGTTAACTCTCGGGCGACGGCTGATGTTCTGTATAAGGGTAATACATTTGTTCCCACCCGGGTTCAAGTTTGGGCAATCCGAAGATACCTGGCGATAGTGCATTATTGCCTATTGTTATTAGGGCGTCTCCGCGACCGGCGATTGAAGAAAGTTTGAACAAATACAGCGGAATTTTGACCCTCACTACCACAGCCAGTCTTCTACTACTGGCATCCATACTGCCTAGTGCGCACGCCTACGGCAATACTGCTCAGTGGCAGGTCGGATTCTCCGGCACCTGCAACGTGCCCACAATGTGCGGTCCACCAACAGGAGGAACCGGAACCTTCGGCTTCTGGGGTTGGTGCCAATTCGGCGGGAGCAACGGAAGCACAGCCGCCGGAACCAAGGGAACATCAGGCGACTGTCAGGTCACCACGTACGGCCGCACCGATCTAGGACAACCCAACAATCCAACACATCAGAGCGTAGATGTCACTGGCTGGACAATTATGTCGAGCGAGATGAGCCCCACAGGCTCTTCGTTTCACATAACCGCGTTCACCCTTGAGTGCACTGGACCAGGAGCTAAGCTCCCTCCGACTCCCTTCACTGGCTGTGCCCTGCCGCCGGGCGGAGACACAGGCATTCCACCGATCCCAGACCACTACTCGTTCAGCCCATTCCCTGGCTTCCACATCAACATTCAGGTCAACCACCTACCCTAAGACAGCCCCGGGCTGGAAAACAGGCCGGGGGGAACCCCTCTTTTTCATTCGGCGTGACGAGGGAGAATACTTTCGTCACCCGACGCTTAACAGCCCCAGGGATCGCCCCGAGAGTCAACAGAACCATCTGATGACAATGCTTTGCTGAACCACACCAGTCTTGAAGAGCAATCAAGATCGTTCATTGACTATTAGTCGGACGATCCACCTGTAAACGGTTGAACTAGTTCAAGAAGGGTGGGTACAGGGGTGGGGGGCATACCCTACGGGCCCTTTAGGGTGTTGCGACTCGATGAGCAAAGCCTCTGGCTTTAGCCAACCCTACGATTTCGGTGGTCCTAGGCCACTTATACCAGCCCACTCTTTGGGACCTCTAGGTATGAAGCCGGGCGAAGCCACTGTCTCGAATGATGAGATGCAGATTGCCGAGCTAAATTCTGAGTATTTGGGAGTATCCCACTTTCAGTTGATGGAAGCGGTCGGCGCAAACCTAGCCCGGGAAATAGCCAACAGAACCCTGACAGGAAAATCTAATCCGAGAATCCATGTCTTCAGCGGACCCGGCAAAAACGGCGGCGACGGCTTCGCAACCGCCCGCCATCTAGCCTCACTGGGATTCCGGGTCAAAGTAACACTCATCGGAAAAACCAGCGATGTGAAGGACGAGGCTGCCAAACACCAGCTTGACGCAATTCTCCGGATGACCGACAGCATAGAATTTGAAAGCCTCTCCGACTCCTCCCAAATACGGCCCGTCGAAGCGGACGTTCTCTTGGACGCTCTCCTCGGATGGGGTGTCAGCGGAGACCTGCGCCAGCCCCTGCTGGGCGCGGTTCGAATGGTCAACCGGTCCAGGGGCTACAAGATCGGCCTCGACCTACCCTCCGGTCTCGACAGTGACACCGGCGAGCCTCATGGCGAGGCCGTCAAAGCAGACCTAACAATATCCCTCCACAAAATCAAGCAAGGACTCCTCAAAGGAAGAGAATACGCCGGTGAAACAATTTCCCTGCCCATCGGCATTCCGCCGGAAGCAGAAGCCTATGCTGGACCCGGCGACTTCAAGATTCTCTGGAAACCCCGACCCGCCCAGTCCCACAAAGGAGACTATGGTCGTCTCATTGTTATAGGTGGAAGCGAAAACTTCACTGGCGCACCAGCGTTCTCCGCGCTTGCGGCGACTAAGTGTGGCACAGATCTCGTCTATGTGGCTTCCCCAACCAGAACATCGGAGATAATCGCTTCCTACTCCCCTGATCTTATCACGATAAAACTCCCAGGGGAGCATCTGAACATCCGGGCCCTAGCAGAACTCTCCCCGTGGCTCAAGACGTCAGACGCGATAGTCCTGGGTCCGGGAATAGGATTACATGAAGAAACAGTTGAGGTCGTCAGGAAAATCATCACCGAGGCGGAGAGCTTGAACAAGCCGCTTGTCATTGATGCAGATGCCTTGAAAATATTCGGCCGCAACCGGCGAAGACTCAAGACATCGGCAGTCCTTACTCCTCACGCGGGCGAGTTCGCTCAAGTACTCCAGAGAAAGATTAGTCCTGAACTGAAACTCCGACAAGAAGCAACAGCACAACTCGCAAAGGAAACAGGAGCATCGGTCGTCTTGAAAGGCAACATTGACATTGTCGCGGACGAGAACCGTTTGAAGCTGAACAAGACAGGTAATCCCTACATGACTGTCGGCGGGACCGGCGATGTTCTTACCGGAATCATCGGAGCACTTCTGGCTCAACATGTTGAACCTTTCAGAGCCGCGGTAGCGGGCGCATTTCTGAACGGGCTGGCAGGGGACATGTTGATCAGAGAGAAAGGTCCAACTGTCACACCGTTGGCTCTAGTTGATTTCATTCCCCGGGCGATTAAATATTGCGTAGACGGACCCCCATTTCCACCAGTCAGGAACTAGTTTCCGAGACTCATCTACGAATAATAGTGTATGATTTTCACCAGGACGATCCTGGAAAATGCACATCTGCCAGACTCCAAAAGTTTCATCTAGCCCGCCCGTTGAACAGTCTCAGCAGGATCCCTCCCCGCGCAATAGTTCTCAACCCAATCAGCCAGCGGACCCTGTCGTTTGCAGATCGTCCTTTGATTCGGGATCACGGGCTGGTCGGATTGGACTGTTCTTGGAATGAATCGGAAGAGATGTTTCAGAAAGGACTCCGAGGAGAAAACCGCAGACTGCCAACACTTCTCGCAGGTAATCCGACAAACTATAGCGTTCAGGGAAAACTCAGCACCGCAGAAGCGCTGGCAGCAGCCCTCATTATAACAGGATACAATAGCGAAGCTCGCAGAATCCTTTCCATTTTCAAGTGGGGTGATACTTTTCTGACTTTGAACAAAGAGCCCTTAGAGGCTTACTCTCGCACGCCCGTCGATCAGATGTTCACGTTGGAGCGCGAGTTTTTCGAGCCTCGAACATCCTAAGCGTCAGACCTCTTCCAGTCTTTAGCGAGCTCGTCAAAGGTCTTGATACGAAATTTCCTCAGGAATGCCTAATTCTCGTAATAGAGAATGGGAATTACGAGGAAACATGACCTCTAAAGTAGACTCATTGAGAAATCCAATCAATACGTTTATATGAACTGTACAGCCGGTGTTTCTCTTTGGTAGCATAGCAGGTCGAATAGTAAGCCCACGGTCCCGGCGGCGGCGTCAATCCGACGCTTAGGGCGATACGCCTGTGAATGACAGATTGACCTCCACTGTGGGCTAAACCTTCATGCGGACCCAAAAAACCCGGGACTTCGAACACCCCTGGAACGTTTAGGTCTAAGATAGGCTCGTAGCCACCTGCTAAACTCCAGCCAGTTCCTGTAAAATATTGATAGGCGTCCGAGAACTCCTATCGTTCCAACTCCGCTTGATCCTGGCGGACCCAACTGCTATCGGGATGAGACTAAGCCATGCGAGTCGCACGCTTCCAAGCCATGATGGAAGCGTGGCATACGGCTCAGTAACATGTGGCTAACCTACCCTCCGGACCGGGACAACTTCGGGAAACTGAGGCTAATCCCGGATAGACGAAGAGGCCTGGAACGGTTCTCCGTTCAAAAGACTCTAGGATCATGCTTTCTAGAGCCGCCAGAGGATGGGGCCGCAACCGATCAGGTTGTTGGTGAGGTAACGGCTCACCAAGCCTATAACCGGTACGGGCCGTGAGAGCGGGAGCCCGGAGATGGGCACTGAGACAAGGGCCCAGGCCCTACGGGGCGCAGCAGGCGCGAAACCTCTGCAATGCG
>WNFB01002004.1_pt1 | contig 17613 bp, 16 predicted proteins | sample 5400501 | NCBI WGS metagenome assembly WNFB01 (sample SAMN13153341, study PRJNA577476) | soil metagenome | isolation source: 200 cm saprolite under Douglas fir tree site 2 hole 1 | place: USA:California | collected 2015-04-18 | reverse complement strand
TCACTCGAATGCTATATTGATGATAGACATGCCGGTAGCCAGGGCGGCAGAGCGGCGTTTTGACTGCCTCACCAAGGTGTTGCGTGAGGAACGTTGCATTGGCGATGCGCTGTTCGGTAAGCTGCTCCAATTTTGCCAGTTGGACCAGGCCCAGGGCCGCCTGAATGTCCATCATGCGCAGATTGTGCCCCAGCGTGACGTGCTGGTAGCGTGCTTGCTGTCCGTGACTGCGCATTAAACGCACCCGCCCAGCGATGTCGGGGTCGTTGGTGGTCACCATCCCCCCTTCGCCGGTCGTCATGTTCTTGGTAGAGTAGAACGAGAAGCAGCCGGTGCCGAAACTCCCAACTGGCTTTCCTTCGATGTTGGCTGCATGCGCCTGGCACGCATCTTCGATGATTGCCAGCTGGTGTGTCCTGGCGAGTTGCTCGAGGCGCTGCATGTCACAGGGATGTCCATAGAGGTGAACCGGCAGGAGCGCTTTTGTTCGGGATGTGATTGCTGCCTTTACCAATACGGGATCAAGGGTATAGGTATCCGGCTCGATATCCACAAACACGGGGATGGCCCCGACCATCAGGATCACGTTGGCTGTTGCGGCAAAACTAAAGGGCGTGGTGATGACTTCATCCCCGGGCCCGATGCCGTGGGCCAGCAATGCGAGATGCAGCGCAGCGGTACCCGAAGAGACCGCCACCGCCTCTCGCACATGGCACATTGCTGCAAAGCGTTGCTCGAAGACAGCAACCTGCTCTCCCTGCGCGAGCTGGCCTGATGCTAAAACACGCCGCACGGCCTCCTGCTCCTCTGTTCCGAGGCAAGGACGCGCAATAGAGATCATATCAAACCTTTCTATGCGTAGTGGCGTTGCCTGGTACCCGCAAGGGGTTACCTGTCCCCCAGGCAGGATTCCAGTACATTTTTGGGCGGGCCGTTCGCGAGGTGTACTGGTGCCCCTTGCGGGTACCAGGAGGTCGTGTTACTATCGCGCCTGAACCAACCATGGCGAACGATCCCATCGTCACGTTGGGTAGGATCATCGTGCCTGCTCCAATAGAGGCACCATAGCGCACAAGGACGGGGCGCTTGCGAATTGTGAGTTTGCCCAATCGTCATTTCCCTTCTTCGTTGTCAAAATGAGCGGATGACCTGGCAGGAGCAAGCCCTGCCACTACACTGCAAGCATCATGAATTATGTTGGCACAGAAAATGATGTATCGCATCACTTCCAATATAGCTATCGGCTAGATAAGATGGTTCTAAATACCTGTATGTGCTTTAATGATGGATTAACAACACATGACGCAATGGTGTAATTCTGCTCTTGCGCGCCTATGGTAATGTAGTCTCTAGTGGGAGGTGATTACGACGGAACTATATCCAACCGATCGTGCATCGCTGGAACGCGATTGTGAAGTAGAATTCTTTATTGCCAGTGGGCCCGGGGGGCAACATCGTAACAAGGTTGAGACTGGTGTGCGCTTGATCCATCGCCCGAGTGGAATTACCGTTACGGCCACCGAGCGGCGGTCGCAGCATGCGAACCGCGAGATGGCTTTTGAGCGCATGGCAGAGCGCCTCGAGAGATTGCAGCGCGCCACCACCCCGCGCATTTCAACGCGACCAAGCGCGGCTGGTCGTGAACGCCGACTGCAGTCAAAGCGTCGTACAGGTCTGATCAAACAACTGAGAACCGCTGCTACTCAACACGAAGAGTAGCTTCATAAGTATACCGGGGCAGATTTCTGCCCCGGTGTACCTGGTACCCGCAAGGGGCACCAGTACATTTTTGGGCGTTCCGAGTGTGAAGTGTAGTGGTGCCCCTTGCGGGTACCAGGCTAAATCCCTTACAGGCTAAATCCCTTCCACTCAAGCAATACATCGGCTTACGCGTCGGTCAATGCTGTTGTATCGGAGGTTCTTCCGGGTAGGCTATTTGCGGTTCCTCATATTGGGGCTGCAAAGGTGAGGCAGAATACGACGGCTGCTCATACACTTGCTCTTCAAACCTGCGTACTGGTTGCTGCTCTTGTGCCTGGTATCCCTGCTCATACGAAGGATATATTTCTTGGACCGGTTTCGGGGCAGGTGGTGGTGCCTGGTAGACTGGAGAAGTTTGCTGTGCCCATCGATAGATTTTTGGCCAGGGGCCTTTCGTAAAAAAGTAGACGATGGCGCCGATAGGGTGCGCGATGAGGATAAAGAGAAACCAAAGCCCTTTATGTGTTAACTTGTTATTTCTTATGCAGTCAATGAGCATCCAGAGCCAGAAGAGCGTTGTCAATAGCCCGATGATTTGCGAAGCGTCTGGCCCTATGTCGAGAAAAAACATCTTTTGCTCCTGAAAATAAGCCCGTATCGAGTAGGGGCTGTATATCCCTTGCTTCTTCGGTCGCCCTCCGAAACCGGTTTCTTTCTTCTCTGATCTGTTCCCTACCATATATCCTACCATACTCTCTCCTTACAGGAAACCTGAATTTGTGCTACACTTTCTACCGTAATGTACGAACGAATTATTTAAGCAGGAGCTGTTTTTCCTATGGCACAAACGATTGACAAGACCTCGCACTATTCGGCAATTGGCAAAGAAACACGTCGACAGGATGCCCCTGATAAGCTGACCGGGCGCGCTCGCTACGCGGGGGATATCGCGCTAGCAGGTATGCTGCATGCCCGGCTAGTACTCAGCCCGTATGCCCATGCACGCATCGTCAGCATTGACACCTCGGCTGCCCTGGAAGTACCGGGGGTCAAAGCTGTTTATACCAGTGAGACGTTGGCTATGGCAAAACGTGGCAGCGCTTCACGTACCCAGGCACCACTGGCAGAAGACGAGGTATTGTGGTGTGGGCACCCCGTTGCTATTGTACTGGCAGAGACCGAGGCAGCCGCTGAAGATGGCGTTGCCGCCGTCGATGTCGAATATGAAGTGTTACCCGCCGTTGTAGACCCTATCGCCGCGATGCAGCCTGGGTTGCCACTGGCCCACCTGCATAAAGAAGAGCAAGCCTCCGAGATACCCGGTGGTGGTGCGCACGCCGCCGTCTCAGAAACGGAACCGAAAGAGGAAGACAGCGAGCAACTGTCGCAAAATGTCAGTGACAAAGTACACCTCCATGGCGGTGATATTGAGGCAGGATGGCGCGAGGCAGAGGTAGTGGTCGAGCGCACCTACACAACCAGCTTTGTGCATCAGTCCTATATAGAACCGCAGTCAATCGTCGTCGTCCCTAGCGCATCAGGCCGGCAATTGACCGTCTGGCCCAGTTCGCAGGGTATGTTCGCCGTGCGCTCAGATGTAGCTCTCGCTCTCGACATTCCTGAGCGGCAGGTGCGTGTCGAATCCGTTCCCCTGGGCGGTGCCTTTGGCGGCAAATTTGGCCTGATTGAACCACTGGCTGCTGCCGCGGCACGCGCCTCACGCAGGCCAGTACGCCTGGCCTACACGCGCAGCGAGGATTTCCTGGCAGGCAATCCCGCACCACAATCAGCGATCACAGTCAAGCTCGGTGCGAAGCGTGACGGCACATTGGTGGCAATGCAGGCGAGGATCATCTTTGATACAGGAGCCTACTCTGCTGCCTTCGTAGTTCTGGGTGGTCTTATTCTCGGAAGCACCTATCGTTGTCCCAACTATGACTTTCGCTGCTACGAGGTGCTGACAAACAAGGTGAGTACGGGAGCCTATCGCGCTCCGAATGCGCCGCAGGCTACGTTTGCCCTCGAATCTGCGGTGGACGAATTGTGTCATGCGTTAGGGATGGACCCGATGGCCTTCCGCCTGAAAAATGGCAACAAAGAAGGCGATCGTACTGTAGACCATCGCACATGGCCGCGTATTGGATTGCTTGAGTGTATAGAACGAGTGCAACAGCATCCACTGTGGGCGAAACGTGCAGAAAAGCGTACTATCCCTGACGAGTTGAAAGATTGGAAGATTGGTATAGGTATAGCAGCCGGTAGTTGGCCCGGCGGCACTGAGCCTACTGCCGCCGCCTGTCGCCTGGAATCCGATGGCACGGTTACTGTCGTTGTCGGCACCGTCGATCTCACCGGCTCAGACACCTCGCTAGCGCTCATCGCCGCTGAAGGGCTTGGTGTAGCGCCCACAGCGGTGAACGTGGCTCACGACAACACCGATACCATGCCCTACAGTGGTGGCACAGGTGGCAGCAAGACCACCTACTCGATGGGACCTGCCGTGCTTGCTGCGGTGACAGATGCACGCAACCAGATTCTGGCGATTGCCGCCGAGATGTTGGAAGCTGCAGTGGCGGACCTGGAGATTGAAGGTGATAAGGTTGTCGTGCGTGGTACGCCGGCGAAGAGTGTGGAGTTGGCGCACATTGCCTCTGCATCGATGAGGTTCGCCGGGCAGTACGAGCCGGTGTACGGACGAGGGCGTGCTGCCGTCAAAGAAAGTTCGCCAATGTTCACCGTACATATCGCAAAGGTGGCCGTCGATCCTGAGACGGGTGAGGTGCGTGTACTCGACTACGTTGCTGCCCAGGATGTCGGCTTTGCCATCAATCCGGCTGCCGTCGAGGGGCAGATTCACGGTGGCGTCACACAGGGGTTTGGCTGGGCGCTTTTCGAGGGCTTCGTGTATGATGAGAACGGTCAATTGCTGACGTCTAACTTGATGGACTATGCGCTGCCTCATAGTGAGGATATTCCGCATATTACACCCATTCTCGTTGAGGTTCCTTCCGGCCTTGGCCCTTACGGCGCGAAGGGTGTGGGTGAACCTCCGGTAGTGCCGGTAGGCGCGGCGATAGCGAATGCGATCTTCGATGCCGTGGGCGTGCGAGTGACGCAACTTCCTATCACCCCCGAGCGGTTGTTCAATGCGATGCATCATATCTGACCTTCGAGTAGGGGCGATCCCTTGCGGTCGCCCTGACAATGCGATGCATCATATCTGACCAAAGGAGCATGTGTTATGGCATCCGTTAATCCTCCATCTAAACCAAATATGGCAACCTCGCATGATAACACGCCTCTTGAACAAACTCCTGCGGATGTCGCTCCACCCGTAGGTATCACTCCACCACAGATACTGGCTGCGGACGCGGCTGCCGGTCGGCGTGGTGCAGCCTGGCGACTATTGTACTGGATCATAGAGAATGACCCGCGTGCAGTTGTTGCGGTCGCCTCCCTTGACGATGATCGTTTAGCACGACACTTGCTAGAATTTATCGCCATGGGAAACACATGGGCGGGTAAGCCATTCGTTGTACCTGTGCCGCTACGCTCTGCATACGCCAGAACTCGCATGAGGACGCTCTTTCTGCCGAGTTCAGGTATAGATAGCATACGGGCTGAGCGAGTGTTAGTATCGGTGATGCATGATAATCGGCCTGCTATACGAGAGAATGCTGCAAGCATACTAGGCTTGCTAGGAAGCCCGACCGCGACCCCAGTACTGGTTGGAGCCTTGCGCGATCCTGTACCGGCTGTACGCCTGCAAGCTGCCAAAGCCCTGGGACGTGTAGGTGATCCATCAGCAGTCGCGCCTCTTCTTACCGCGCTGCAAAGTGCTGATGAGCAGTTGGGGAGCCAGATTTTCTCATCACTGGTGCGACTAGGGCCGGCGGCGGTACCAATGCTCATAGAAACGAGTACGAGTGGTTCGGCGTGGATGCGCTGGCATTGTGTACGCGCTCTGGGCGATATTCGCGACTTGCGTGCTCTACCAGTATTGGTGCGTGCTCTCGGTGACTCAGACCATTCAATAGCCTGGATGGGAGCCAAGGGTCTCGTTCATTTTGGCAGGCAGGGCGTAGGACCGGTGTTCCGCTTACTCATGGCAGGGGATGTAACACCGTGGTTAGTAGAAACAGCTTCGTATGTGTTGCGCAACCAGCATGACCCCAAATTGAAGCCTTATCTTGAGCCGGTCATAGAGAGCATGCAGGGTGTTGCATTCCGTGTTGCAACTCCTCAGGCTGCACAGAAGGCTCTGTCACAGCTTATCGCCGATGGGGTGATCCAGTTGTAACCGGGTAGGGGTGACCCTTGCCCCCACCCTGGGAGGCCTCTATGCAACGTAGACAAACCATGGTTTTGGCTATTGATCCTGTCCACCCTGACCCATCAATTATAGAGCGTGCGGCGGCATTATTGCGCGCTGGTGAGGTGGTTGTTTTTCCTTCAGAAACGGTCTATGGGCTTGGAGCCGATGCACTTCAGACCAGTGCAGTGGAGCGCATCTTCATCGCCAAAGGTCGTCCGTTTAACGATCCACTGATCGTACACATTGCCGAAGAAGCCGCTCTGGAGCAGCTAACCAGTTCAATTCCTATGCAGGCAAGGCAACTGGCTGAGGCATTCTGGCCGGGACCACTGACCTTGATCCTACCTCGTAGTCCACTGGTACCCAAACTGGTGACGGCTGGCCTGGAAACAGTGGCCATTCGTATGCCGCGCCATCCCGTGGCACTCGCACTGATTCGTGCCGTTGGTTCGCCCATCGCTGCGCCGAGCGCAAATCGTTTTATGCATGTTAGCCCCACGATGGCACAGCATGCGTTAGCCGATCTCGACGGCAGGGTGCCACTGATCCTCGACGCTGGTCCATGTGAGGTGGGGGTAGAGTCTACCGTCCTTGATCTCTGTTCAAGGGTTCCCACAATCCTGCGACCAGGGGGTATTAGCCTTGAGGCGTTGCGTACAGTCTTACCCGAGGTGCAACCCCCCCGTAGGTCCCCGATTTATCGCGTCCCTGAACAAGCAACGCATGGAGGAACATCCCTGGTGCGCCCCGTCCAGGGTGCTCTGCCCGAGACTGAAGCGCAGCCGTCACCTGGTCAGTTGCTTACCCACTATGCGCCTGCGGTTCCCTTGCTGCTCTTCGATGGGGACGTTCCGGCGATGCGTGCTTCGATGTTGACTGAGTTGCAGAGGCGACTTGAGCGAGGCGAACGTGTGGGCGTGTTGGTAGCAGATGAAGATGTGGCGGCGTTTCGCGAGACCGGTGCTGTTGTCCAATCGCTCGGTGATGCTGCTGCTCCTGAACAGGTAGCGGGAGAGTTGTTTGCTGGTCTGCATGCGCTGGAAGAGGCGAGAGTGCAGGTCATTCTCAGCCGCAGTTTCGATGAACATGGGCTTGGGCTTGCTATACGTGATCGTCTACTCAAAGCAGCAGGAGGAAAGGTGATTATGGTTTGAGCAAATGCCGTATCTTCAACGCAATTTGCAAGGACAGGCGCAGTTCTGAGTCTTCGAGGGAATGTCCCAGGATCTCTTCGATGCGACCCAGGCGGTAGAGTAGTGCATTGCGGTGCAAGTGCATGGCGCGGGCCGTCTCGCTGAGATTACCGTTACAACGGAAGTACTCCTCCAGGGTCTCAATGAATGCGCCGTTCTTACGAGTATCGTGTTCGAGCAGTGGACCAAGCGTTTCCTGGTAGAAGTCGGTGAGTACGCTCTGATCATGAAGAGGGAAGAGTAATCGATAAATGCCCAGGCGTGCAAATGAGTGGAGTTGTCCGTCGCCGAAAAGGTGTCGACCGACTTCTAACGCTTGTTGCGCCTCGCGTAATGATTGTGAAATCCCCTGCAAGTTTTTCGCGATGTGTCCTATGCCACCGGAGTAGAGGAGGCCTGAATTGCCATTTTTGTGCAACAGAACACGGGCATGTACTCGTTCCAGGCGAGTGAAGATGGTGTTCTCATCACCATCTGCAAGCGCAAGAGGAAGCAGAGCTGTAACACGTCGAGACTCGAACAATACCCAGCTTGTGGGCCACGCTCGTAGCAATTCGTCGCGTAGTCTCCTACTCCAATGTGCTGGGGGACTGCTGGTTGCAGGCTCAGTATCAGCGGGAGGCAATTCAAAGACAGCGACAACTTGGGGTGCAGTGAGGTCATAGCCAAGTAGGCGTGCACGTGTCAGCATTTCTTCGGGCTGTTGATAATTGCCCTGGAGAACATCCATGAAAGCTTCGAGGTGATAGCGGCTCTCAACCTCGCTGCGCTCCCGCTCACGCACAATTTCCAGTGCCAGGATGGGCGCTACCTGCCCTAATATGATGCGTTCCAGGTAGTCGAAGTCATCGTCATTTCCGACCAGCGACAGGTATCCTACGACTTCGTGGCGTATAAGAATGGGGACTGATACGCGCACCAAACTGTATTTTTGTAGCGTCTCATCGCGTAGGGGCGCGGGTTCCCCCCTGGCTTGCCCCCGCCCTGCTTGCCCTGTCCCCCAGACAAGATCCCCACTCACTGCATCTAGTATGATATCCTCTATAACTAGCTCATCTGGAGTGGATGGCGGTGGCGCAGGCGGAGCAGCCCTGAAGCGAATTTCTTGCTCGGCATCCTGCACAATTACCCATCTGCCGCAAATGCGGGCGAGGTGTTCGCATATACCCTGAATGCCAATTCCCTGTGCGCTCAATTGCATGAGTTGGTGGGCGATCTCAGTAGCTTTGCGCTCGACCTCGCTACGAAAACTGACAACGAAGGTGATAACCTCACGTTCAATTTCCTCGAGTGGTGCTGTTGACGGGAGTAAGATCAACGGGAGATGCAGTTGATCGGCAATGATGTGTGCCTCATTTCCCAATGCCTCTCCGGATGCGGCTGCAACTGCTACGGCTGCAACGCCCTCTTTGTGCAGGCTTCTCAACAAGTGAGGCAATGTCTCGTCGAGTCGGCGCAACTGTGATAGGCCGAGCAGAGCGAGTTCTCCCCCGCGCACACTTTCAAATGCAGGAAGGCGCGCACGCATGCGACAGGCCCATGTCACCCGGCGCTCCAATCCTCCGGCGCCCGCCACCAGGTAGGCGTCACGTGAGACGAGCAGCGTGAGGATATTGCGCACAGAGGCCGATGAGATTGTATGGGGAGAAGTGCTGCTCATCACTCATACGCTGTTGTAATAGGGTAGCGCGGTCGTGAGATAGATATCACCGCCGCGCTGTGGACGTGGCTACGCTGCCACCTGGCTTCTGTGCCTGTGCCTTGTGCTTCTCTTTGTACTTTTTTGCCTTGACACGATGTTTGTGCCAGGCTACTTTTTTCGTCTTGTTCATGACGATTCTCCAATCGATTTTTTTGTTATTCTTCGCCTTCGATGCCGCTTTCGAGATCGATCTCGGTCATATCGTCGATCTCCTCACCACCATCGTAATACTCATCTTCGTTACCCAACTCGTCCTCGTCCTCGCGATCATAGCGCAGCATGCTGTCCTTGGTGTAGGCACGGATTGTGTCGCCCACGCCCTGCGATGGGAAGCTGACCTTGCCAAACATGCTGGGATGCTGGTACTCTTCGCGAATAATCAGTCGTACCTGTCCCTGCTCCATGGCGAGGATAGCTGCTGCGTAGCGGTTGCCGCCTTCCATGAAGTTGATCAGGCGGTTGGCAAGGCGCGGCTCTACCTGTCCGATGTCCTCGCCGGTGGCGTTGCGGACGAGAAGCGTGTGCCCGTTGACATGCAACTGTACTTTATCGCCGACGGCTACCTTGGCAAGAACCGAGGACGGAGCGAGGTTGATCAACTCTGTCATACCGGTTTTGCCCGTCTCTTCGATGAACAGTCGTGGATCGATGCGCTCAGTTCCGCTATGGGTCTGCGCCGGTTCCTCCTGGAGGAGTGAAAGTCGACCCAGGTTCTTCTTCGCAATAGTATTATTTGGGCTATACTTCAGCGTCTGCGAGTAGGCCTGGCGTGCTTCTGCATACTGCCCTAATTCACTATATGCCTTGCCCAGGCGATTGTAGGCCTCAGCTTCAGTGGGATAGATACTCAGAATATTCTTGTTGGTGATAACTGCCTCTTCCCATTGGCTGGCCAGTGCCTGCTGAATAGCCTGATCCGTCCATTGCTTTTTCAGTCGTATCTTCTCTTCAGCCGATTGTGCTTGAGTCATCAAACACCTCCTCTGTCTTTACTGGGGATGTGTCGTATAATTTGCCTATTATATCTCAATTGCGCAACCTTGCAAGGACCAAGCTGTAGCTCGTTCAATTCGCACCTTCACCATATCGCCAATCCATAGGTCGCGGGCTGCGTCGAACTCTATTTGACCGTCTTCCGATAGCGTTTCGCCCGGTTGTGGGAAGAACACTAGCTTGTTAGTACGGTTGCGTCCCTTCAACTGTTGCCGTCCATGCGTAATATTTGTATCCTCAACCAGCACCTCTTCGACCGCATTGAGATACTGCTGGTTTATCTCGAAGGAGATATTTGCCTGCACCTCTTCGACCGCATGCAGCCGGCGTTTTTTCTCAGCTAATGGAACATCGTCTTCCCAACGTGCGGCTACTGTCCCGGGACGTGGCGAGTAGGCGGCTACATGTACCACGTCGAAGCGGATCTCCTGAAGAAGGTCGAGCGTGTGCTGGAACTCCTGCTCAGTTTCGCCGCAGAAGCCGACGATCACATCGGTGGAGAGTGAAATGTCGGGCCACAGCGCACGCACTCGTTCAATACGTGAGCGATACTCGTCGATAGTATAGCCGCGTTTCATACGCTTGAGCACGGCATCATCGCCTGCCTGCACAGGAATGTTCAGGTGTTCGCACACTTTGGGCAGGGCCGCCATGCGCTCAATCATGCTATCGGTCATGTGGCGGGGATATGAAGTCATGAAGCGGATTCGCTCCAATTTGTCGATCTCGCTGAGGCCCTTCATCAAGTCTGCGAGGTCGGGCTTATCTGGGAGATCGAGTCCATAGGCTTCGACAGTCTGGCCCAGCAATGTCAGTTCTTTGGCCCCTTTTGCTACGAGTGAGCGCGCTTCGGTGAGCAGTTCCTCTATGGGACGGCTGCGCTCGCGTCCGCGACGATAGGGAACGATGCAATAGGTACAGACTTTATTGCAGCCCAGGATGACGGGTAGCCACGCGGTTGGGCTGGCCTTCGCCGGTTCGATCTTGGTGGGATAATGGGCAGTACGTTCACCGGGCCTGGGAGTGATGGCCATTGGCAGCACGCTGCGCTTTCCGCTGGTTGACAAGTTGAAAGCGGCAATGGTCGGTGAGATTGGTTCCGCAGGGATGGTCTCGTCGGCGAAGGGCATGTATTCAATGTCGAGACAGCCCGCGCCGGAGATAGGTGTCCAGCGCTCTTCGAGGAAGCGCGGCAGTATGTCGGCCTGCTCGACCTTCATGAAGAGATCAATGTGTGGGTAGCGTTTTTGTAGTTCGTCGATGGTTTTCTGATTGCCGATCATGCAGCCCATGAGTGCGATAAGGAGGTCGTTGCGCCTGGCCTTGGCATGTTTGAGTTGGGCAAGCTGGTTATGCGCCTTCTCTTCTGGTGCTTTGCGCACGCTGCAGGTGTTGAGTACCACCAGGTTGGCCTGATCCATGCTTGTCTCTTCCCAACCCAATTCTTCGAGAATGGTCTGGATGCGCTGGGAGTCAGCCTGGTTCATCTGGCAGCCAACGGTCCAGATGTGGTATTTCCCATGTGGAATACTGGTACTGGTGGTCGTGGTCATGACGGTTGCTCCTTCTCCGAGCATTAGTAGTTCGTTGGTTCTAAATGATAATAACTAAAGGTAACGTGTACGCTGTTGATTTGTTTTTGTGCAAGTTGTACACATATCTATTCTAAGGTCGGTATTATACACTAAGATGCTGGTTCTGTCATTAGTGTTTTGGAGGCTGATCTTTTGATATCAGAGGGTGTGGGGAAAGAGAGAAGGTGGTAGGGTTTCCAACTCGCCGTATTCCTTCACATGGAGGAACGGGGTAGACTCAAATGTACTGATGCCCCTTGCGGGTACCAGGCTCCAGCTTTTCCTTCCTTGTGCTAGAATAATCCTGTAGGGGCGAGCGGGGTGTGGAGCGGATGGATGGGCCCTGGATGCCGATCCGCAGGCAGGTCACCGCGCAAATACCGCGCATTTTGCGCGACATTTTTTTCGGTTCCCCTTTCGACTGCATCTTCGCAGCTTGCTTGTCACATCTCCTGAGAGAGTGCGGGTTCTCGTCAAGATCGTGCAACTGTCGTCAACTCCTTTGGCTTCATCCCTGCCCAAGACCCTCCTACGTTCCTTTCCTTGTTGCTAGTGTAACATATAACACCAAGCTCAAACCGGATAATTCTAGCTCATCCAGATACAGGGCACGCAGTTGCGGTAACAGGCTTATGGTGATCACCGGGGAGACAATGGCCACCATAGTGAGCACTTTCTCGCGCTTCTCCCAGGCGCAGCAATCGGTCGCACCTGCTCGACGGTTTCTCGCGGGTAGACCTGCTCCAAGACCGTCAGACTCAGATGATAACATCACTTGTCATCTTCCACAAAGTGACGTACGCTAAAGGCATCAGGAGGTTCCTTTCATGTGGCGTGATGGGTTGATACTTCCAATAGTATGCCATATCTGGACCTCCTTTTCTTATCTAAATGGTATGGGGCCCTTGTGGTCGCCCGCCGTGCTTACAAGGAAAAATGATCTTACTATGCTTGTTGCCTATGGTCCGGGTGGTCATCCCGTTGTTGCCGAAGAAACGCCTTTAGAGCAACTACAACAATTGTCGCATGAACGTGCTCTGCACTGCCCCAATTGTCGTAGCGTGGTTCATTTGCGTGGTGGTCCGGGGAAACGTGCCCAGCTTCACTTTGCGCATCAAAAAGGTGAGTGTGCTTGGAGTACTGAGGTTGAGTCAATACGCCATATGCGTGGGAAGGTTGTGCTTGCCAATTGGCTGCGTGAGCAATTTCCGCAAGCGGCGATCACGTTAGAAGAACGATTACCTGAACCAAACCGTATTGCCGATATCTTTGTGGCTCATACTGCTGGGCAGCGTTGGGCGGTTGAGTTTCAATGCGCAGCGCTTGAACTGGACGAGTGGCGGCGTCGGCATTCCGCTTATCGCAGTGCAAAAATTATCGATATCTGGATTATTGGGGATAACCGGCGCGAAAAGCAAGAAGCATTCATCGAAGCCATCATTGCTGAAGCACAGGAGGTGATGTTCCTGGATCCGCTGGTCACTCCGGTGCGTATCTGGTTGCGCTGGCCTGTCACACGCGACACGCTGCGAGAATGGCAACGTAGTGGAAACACAACTCGGACTCCATTGCTTGAAGGATGGGTTGGTCATTTAGGCTATGGTGCATTGCTTCTCGGTCGATTACATGAAGTACAGCTAGGAGAACAGGGGAAGCTTGTGCATCCTGCACTTTCAGCCTTGGAGGCCCGTACGAAACTTCTGCGTGCAATGAGTACTGCCTCAAGTGTTGATGAGGCGATGTTAACAAGATATCTTCGCCATAGTCTTGATGAAGAGGCTATACATGAGGTCCTATTGCCTCTTGTGCGCGCCTACTTGCGTGATCCCGATCTACTGCAACGATACAATTACGGGCGTGGTCATTCAGGTCAGCTTCCTGCTGAGGCAGATCAGCGTCGTGTGCTGCAAGCTCGTGTGTGGTTTTCCAGGCTGGCGCAGCAGGGTTTCTCTCCGGCGAGAGTACAAGAATTGGCGAAGGAGATTCCTTTTGTTGGTCCTTACGCTGCTTTTGTCGGGTACGTAGAGATGCTGACGGCTATGGTTTGCTGATACCCACTGAAACTAATTGTTTGGGTTATACGTGTTCCCAAATGTAGTGGTACCCCTTGCGGGTACCAGGCTCCCAGGGTGAGGTTCACAATTTTGTGTGAAGGAACGGGGTAGACTCAAATGTAGTGGTGCCCCTTGCGGGTACCAGGCTCCCACTCTCACTTGTTTGATGAGGGTGTGTAATGTTATGCTAACATTAGGCTTACCCACGATTTCAGGAAAAGGAGTTTGAAGATGAACAATTTTTTCAAAGGTGTACTCTTCGGAGTCGGTATCGGTCTGCTGGTGGCACCGATGAAAGGCGAGGAGATGCGCCGTCTACTACGTCAGCGATTTGAAGAACTGCGTGCTAACCTGCCTGAGAACGAACAACTCAGCCAGTATGCGCAACAGGTTTCTAATCGCGTCTCGCAGACGAGTAGCGCTTTGAAAGACTACGCTCAGCAGGCGGCGACCAAAGTGCAATCAACTGCGAGTGATCTCAAAGGTATGGCTCAGCAGGCTGGTTCACAAGTAAAGCAAACAGGGCAGGATGTGGTCGATACGACGAAGCAAGCGGCAAGCTCGACAAAGCCGGATGTTTAGTCGGATAGCGCTCTTCGAAGTAAGACCCACCAGGTAGACATTGTTGAAGATATCACTACAGGACGACCGCAAGGGACAATGTTCCTCGCGGTCGCCCTGTAGTGATAACTGTTTTGGTGTCTACCTGGTCGATAAGTACTGCCTGGGGCTCAAAAACTTGATGCATCTGAGATGAAATGTAGTGGAACCCTGTCTGGGGGACAGGTAACCCTTTGCGGGTACCAGGGGATGGACCCTAGCAGATGCCAGGATCATTTAACGATTTTGAATACACTCTCGTGCAAACAATCGCACCGACTCTAGCTGTGCTGAGTCGGGCATATACAGGATAATCTCCTGTGCACCCGCTTGCTTGATTTCTGTGAGACGCTTGCTAATGGTATCGGGTGTACCGACGAGCGCTTGTTCGCGGATGCGGCCCGAAGGGATAGTGCGTTTGAATGGTTCACTTTTGGCAAGCGTGGCCTGATCGGTCTCAGCAATGGCGCAGTTGAAGAGCACTGTGCGCCTGATCGTATTGTAATCTCTGCCAATCTCGTCGCAATGCTTTTTGAGGATAGAAAACTTGTGCTCAAGCCCTTCCGGATCAAGGTGGCCGACATTGCAGGCATCGCCGTACTGCGCGACGAGTTTGAGCGTCACCTGCTCGCCTCCGCCGCCGATGAGCAAGGGAATGTGTGGCTTCTGTGCGCCTTTCGGTCGGTTGATCGTGCCACGCACATGGTAATATTGCCCTTCAAATGCAGCCTCATCCTCCGTCCACATTTTTAAGAATAATCTGCACTGCGCTATCCCTCGCTTTGTATCACAGATCGGGAGCCGTCAAACCATGCATTCCGAGCGTTAATGAAACCTCGCCACCGTGGTGAAGATCATGCTCGATGACGTGCCAAATCACCCATTGACGCGAGAGCGCATATTCCTCGCCTTGCCACGTACCTTTGAAAACATACTCCAAATCGGCGGGTGTCCAACGCGAGAGACATTGCTGTACAAATTGCAAACTTCTCTCAAGCCCACTCACCAATTCGGCGGTGCTACGAACGGGCTGGCCTGGGCGATCCCATTCTCCCACCGGGGCAATCTCCTCGCCGCCCTCACCCATCAAACCATGAAACCATCGCACACGCACAGCAATAATGTGGTTCAGGATCTCACCTATCGAACGCAGGTGTGGTGCGGCACGCAAGGCGAGTTGTTCAGCTGAGAGCGGGGTAATCGCCTTGATGAGCAGGTCTTGATAGGTCTCCCAACCTTGGTAGAACGTTGTCAGGTTTTCAGGTTTTTCAGACATCTGTTTTTTCCTCTCACAAGATATCGTTATCGTTCCCTGACTTATTCTACAACGTTGGCAAATACATCGTACAGATGTACTACTTTGTTCCTATGTTCAGCCATTACTTTTTCGTCTTCAGGTTCTCTTGTGCTTGCCGCCAAAGATAATATGTGTTAATGTCGTAACGAAAAAGTGAATGTATACCTGTTACTTGAGCTCTGTGTAGTTTGCGCGGAGAAATACTTGCCATGTCCTGGACTCCCATAGCGGAACGATTCACTGCCCTCCCGTTGATTCTCTCAGGTCCCATATTACGACGTGTAGACCCCCAGTCCGTCACTGTCTGGCTGGCATTGAAGGAGCCTATTATCACTCAAGGATATGCAAACACAAGTTGCTTCTGTTGCTCGCGAGGAGGGAGAAGTGGTGATCCTCATTTCAGCTACGCCTGTTCTCGGTGTGGATTTTGTCGAGTCCATAATCAACAAGGACTGTGTCCGTTGTGGTGATCTGGTCAATCCGAAGGTCAGGGGATAACGAGAGAAAAATCGCCTCTTCCATTATTGATTTCTTCCTCCAAAAAGAAAAAGCAGTCACACTGCTTGTGTTCCTCACAGTATACCACGCTCAAGTTATCTCCTCAAAAGCAAGCGGGCGGTTTCACCAAAAGCGGTGGTGAACCTATCTTTGGTGAGTCAATTCGGCGGCAACAATGAATGTCGTCAAACACCCTTCCCTGCCGGTGCATGACTCTTTGGGCGAATCTTCGGTAGGTAAATAGCCCTTCAAGAGTTCATCGACTCTATTAAAGCTATAGCGGTTCAATCTCATAGCAAGCTTTTCTGTGCAAGCCATTCCTCAAAGCGTGAACGCGCCAATATATACCCTTCCGTTTCAATGACAGTTTCTAAGCGAAGGGAGAGGAGACTTTCCCATAGCTGCGCTTGTTGTCCTTTTGGTGCAGCAAGAATACGTGGCCGAGCTTGAGCAATCATCTCTAACGCCTGCCCTAGAGCCTCACTAAGAGCGTGCTCAAGCATCTCGCGTACATATCGGGCAAATGCTGGTGAGCTTCCATCTGTCGAAACCGCGAGCGTCAAATCCTTCCGATGAATGCTTGCAGGTACGTAAAAATCACTGCTGTCGGGATTATCCGCAACGTTGATCCACACCCCAATCTGCTGTGCATCCTGTGCAATTTGCAGGTTGATTGCAGCATAATTGGTGGCAGCGAAAACGAGTGTCGCACCAGTAAGATGCTCTCTTGAATAGGGACTTGGGATGTGATGTATCGACCCTGCGGACAAAAGAGCTTGTAACTCCGTATGCAGGAGTGGACTAATGACGACGATGATCGCGCCTGTAGAAACCAGTGAGCGGACCTTACGGGCAGCAACACCTCCACCTCCGACAACTATGCATGTTTTCCCTTGGAGTGAAAGGAACGCTGGATACAGTTTCTCTTTTGAAGTCTGTTCATCTGTTGACCCGTCAATAACATCTGGTCGCGAATCCATTACATCTCCCTCGTTCAATTCGTGCTTCCTCTCCATTTATCGCGATTTCGTTATAAGCTGTCCTACACTCATCTCTCACTCCTGCCCTCGATATCGGCTTCCGCTTCGAGAAGCACATCGCGCAAGGCGTCCATTTCTGCTGGATCGGGAGCTTTCCATAACCCTCGTGTCGCAGCCTCAAATAAGCGCGTAACGATATCCCGTAATGCCCAGGGATTGCTTTCGCGCAAAAACGCTTGCGTCTCGGCATCCAGTGCATAGGCTTGTGATACCTGTTTGTACATCCAATCGTCCATTATGTCGGAAGTTGCATCATAGCCAAAGAGATAATCTACTGTCGCTGTCAGTTCCAAACCACCTTTATATCCGTGCTGGCGCATCGCCGCCAACCACTTCGGGTTCGTCACCCGCGAACGGAAGACGCGGAGCGCCTCCTCTTTCAGGTCGCGCATATGTACGCGCTGTGGGTCTGCGCTATCACCAATGTAGCGGCGTGGAAGTCTGCCAGTGAGCGCACGAATGGTGGCAATCATCCCGCCATGAAACTGCAAATAATCATCAGAGTCGAACAGGTCATGCTCGCGGTTATCCTGATTTTTCGCCGCCACTTCTACGCGGGAGAGGACTGTACGAAACGCATTACGAGCATCGCTCCCGAAAGTTGAACGTGTGTATGCATAGCCGCCCCAGTTCACGTACGCTTCAG
>WNFB01018610.1_pt1 | contig 17636 bp, 14 predicted proteins | sample 5400501 | NCBI WGS metagenome assembly WNFB01 (sample SAMN13153341, study PRJNA577476) | soil metagenome | isolation source: 200 cm saprolite under Douglas fir tree site 2 hole 1 | place: USA:California | collected 2015-04-18 | reverse complement strand
CGCGAAGTCCCGGCTGCGATGCAGTACGGCGCGGCCATGCACCGCGTCTTGCGAACTTACTATGACTCGGTACGTTCCCAGCGCCCGATGACGGACGATGCGCTCGTCGAACTCTTCCGCGTCGATCTTGCAGCGGCGGGAATCCAGGACCACTATCAGCACGAACTTTACGAGCAGCAGGGCATCGAGCAGTTACGCGAGTTCCTCTGTGTCTCTCGACGCGCTCCCCAGCCCGAAGTGTTGCGCACGGAAGAGTCTTTTGAGGTGAGGATGGGGAACGTCACCGTGGTCGGACGCATCGATCGGATTGATCAGATTGGTGGTGGTCACGTTGTGATCACGGATTACAAAACAGGTAAGCCGCAATCCCAGGAAGATGCCGACCAAAGCCTACAGCTCTCCATTTATGCTCTGGCCGCCCGCGAGAGGTGGGGATACCACGCCGATCATCTTGTCTTCTACAACCTGGAAGAGAACAGTTCCGCGATCACGCGGCGCAGCGAGCTTCAATTGGAAGAAGCCAAGCTGAAGGTGGAAGATGTGGCGGAAAATATCGCCGCGGGGAGGTTTGATCCCAATCCCGGCTTTCACTGCAGTTTCTGCCCTTACCGTAATCTTTGCCCTGCGACCGAGAAGCGTTTCTACAGAACGGCCGCCACCAAATAATCGGGCAACGCCGCAATCAAAGACGAGATGCAATCTTCCGAACACAAAAACTTAGGGGACGCTTTTCGCGTCCCCCGGTTTGCCTCTTACTGTGCCTTGCTAGTGTTTCTTTTTCTTCTTTGCCTTTTTCTTGGTTGCCATGGATCTATTCTCCCTTCCATTCTTCATGGACTATAGCAACGGTCGTCTGTTGCAACTGATTGAATGTATAGAGTCAATAAAAAGTGATGTCAAGAAAAAAATTGGGGTCACTCGCGCGAGCGACCCCTACACCAAGGTCACCACAGACGACCGGAGAAGAAGATTTTCTGCAGTGAGGGGGCGCGGAGACCGCCGCTGCTCGATAAAAAATCCGCCAACTCCCCGCACCGGTGAATTGCAGTCTCGTCAAAGGGGCACGTTCCCGCTTGCTCATCACGTTTCGGAAAGTTCGACCTTTCCGAGCTTCACACATCTATAATGGACAGAGAGAAAATCATCGCAGGAGCACAGAAATGGCTGCTTTAGACGATGTTGTCATCATCTCCGGCTGCCGCACGCCGGTGGGAAAATTTCAGGGGAGCCTCTCTGATTTGAGCGCCACGCAGTTGGGTGCAATCGTAGTGCGCGAGGCGGTGCAGCGCACCAAGCTCGACCCCAAGCAGGTAGATGAATGCATCATGGGAAACGTGGTCTCTGCCGGTTTGGGTCAGAACCCGGCGCGCCAGGCGGCACTTTTCGGAGGTCTTTCACCCGAGGTGGGTGCCATGACCGTCAACAAGGTTTGCGGCTCCGGACTGAAAGCCGTCGCACTTGCAGCGCAGGCGGTCCAAACGGGAGACAGTTCCATCGTGGTCGCGGGTGGGATGGAATCGATGACCAACGCACCTTACCTTCTGCCTCAGGCGCGCAAAGGATATCGCCTGGGGAATGCGCAGATCATCGATTCCATGGTGCATGACGGGCTGTGGGACGTCTACAACAACTACCACATGGGTATTACGGGCGAGAACGTGGCAGAGAAGTATCGCATCACGCGCGAGGAACAGGACCAGTTTGCGCTGAACTCTCATCGCAAGGCCGTCGCTGCGATCAAGGAGTGCCGCCTCAAGTCGCAGATCGTTCCCGTGGAACTGCCCGCGAAAAAGAAGGGCGAAGCGCCCGTGATGTTCGACAAGGACGAATCGCCTCGCGAAGATACAACCATCGAAATTCTGGGTTCACTGAAGCCCGCATTCAAGAAGGATGGTACGGTTACTGCCGCCAATGCGCCCGGAGTGAATGATGGTGCAGCGGCTGTCGTGGTCACGAGCGCTAAGCGTGCGAGGGAGCTCGGTGCGCAGCCGATGGTCCATATCGTGGCCCAGGCGATCAGCGGCATCGATCCCAAATGGGTGATGATGGCGCCGGTGGGTGCAGTTCGCAAAATCTGGGAAAAGACCGGCTGGAAGGATGAAGACGTGGACCTGTACGAGCTTAACGAGGCCTTCTCTGTGCAGGCACTGGGCGTGATGCGTGAGCTCGGCCTCGATCCCAACAAGGTCAACGTGAACGGCGGAGCGGTTGCCATCGGACATCCGATCGGGGCCAGTGGCGCGCGCATCCTCGTCACGCTCATCTACGAAATGATCCGGCGTGACGTTCACCGCGGCATCGCTGCTCTTTGCCTGGGCGGCGGGAACGCGGTAGCCATGGCCGTGGCACGGTAGCGCGTCTGATCGAACTAGCCGAGCTGCCGCTCAGCACAGACGGATGACGATGCCAGTGCCACACTTCCCTGACACTTGACGCCGGTGGTTTGTTTTCCTCAAGCACCTGCCGCTGTCGATGTCGCCCTTGCCGCCGGCAACGTGATCGTGAACACCGCTCCGCCGCCCGGAGCGGAAGCGGCCTCTACGTTCCCTCCGTGCTCCCGCAAAATCGCCTTGCAGATGCTCAAGCCCAGCCCGGTTCCACGCCCCGGCCGCTTCGTCGTATAGAAGGGATCGAAGATGCTGGGCAGAGTCTCCGGCGGGATGCCCGGGCCATCATCCTGGAACGTAGCCGAGACCGATTTGTCATCCTTTCCGAGGCGGATGCGCAGCGTGCCACGGTCGCGCACCTCCCGCATGGCTTGTTCCGCGTTCAGGATCAGGTTGAGGAATACCTGCATCAATTGGTGGGGGTCGCCGTTTATCGCGGGAAGCGACGGCTCTGGCAGAAAATCCACAGTGATGTTGTTCTTGCGCAGGGAATAGGCGTGGAGATGCAGAGTCCGTTGTACCAATTCGCTGAGGTTGATGGGGCTCTTGCCCGGCGCCGGCGGCCGGGAGAAGTACATCAGGTTCTGCACAATCTCCGCCGCGCGCCGCGCCTGCTGTTGCAGCATGGCAAGTTGCTTGCGAACCTGCTCCGTCGCTTCACTTTCCTGCAGTAATTCAGCCACGCCCATGATGCTGGTCAGTGGATTGTTCAGCTCGTGCGCAAAACCGCCGATCATCTGCCCCATGGCCGCCAGCCGTTCGCTCTGGATGATCTGCTGCTCGAGTTTCCTCTCGACCGTGATGTCGCGTACGGACACGATCACGCCGCTCAATTTGTTTTCCGCGTCGAACAGTGGGCTGGCTGTGGCGCGCATCGTGCGCCAGTTGCCATCCCGGTGGCGCGCCCCGTATTCGCATAAGCCGAACAGCTTGCGGCCCGCGGCCACTTCGCGGTAGAGAACCACGAATTCCGGCGAGTGGTCCTGCAGTTCTTTCACTTTTTTCCCGAGCAGGTCTTCAGGTTTGTAGCCCAGCAGGTCACGAATGCGCGAACTGACAAAGCTGTAGCGTTCGTCCAGGTCGATCACCAGAATCAGATCGGGGAAACTCTCCAGCAGGTAACGTTGGAACTCCTCCTGCCGGCGCAGCGCTTTTTCCATTTCGCGCCGTTCCGTGACGTCGACGAGCGTGCCCTGGTAACGGACGATCTTGCCCCCCGTATCCCAGACCGCGCGCGAAGTATCCAGAAAGATGCCGGCGTTCCCATCTTTGCGCCGGAGGGCGATCTCTCGCGTGCGCACGCCGCCACGATCGTCGGCGCTTCGCCCCAGTACCGGGCTCTGGCTGGGATCGAAGTTCCAGGCGCTGGGATCGACAAACAGCAGTTCATCCTTTCCGCCATATCCCAGCATCTGAACCAAGGCAGCATTGGCGTCGAGCAGCTTCCCTTCCGGCGTGCTGAAATACACGCCTTCCTGCAGGGTTTCGAACAGCTCGGTGAAGCGGCGTTCTTTCTCACGCTCTTCGGTCACATCCCGGGCGAGAGTGCTCACTCCCACCACTTCGTCGCCCTTCACGATCGCATTCAATACACAGTCAAAGTAGAGCACGCGCGTGCTGGTCTTCAGCCGGACGCGAACCAGCCCAGACCAGCGGCGCTTTTCGAGGAAGCGGGCCAAACCTGCTTCGATGTCGGCGCGTCCCGGCTCCTCCAGAAATTCGTCTATTTTGTGGCCTACCACTTCCGTATAGGAGATTCCCAGCAATTCCGTGACCCGGCGGTTTACCGTTCGCAGGGTGCCATCCAGTGAACCGGCAAACGCCACGTCGTCAAAGGAGTCGATAAGCTCCTTAAAGCTGCGCTGCGAGCGCCTAATAACCTGGCCGAGTTGATCGAGCTGCTCTTCCGTGGGTGTGCTCACACGGTCCTGCAGGTCTTGGAGCAGGCCTTTCAGTTCGGCGACCTGCTTCCTTCGTCCGTAGGTGAAGGCCGCGAAAAAGATGACGACGAAGAGCACGGCAATGGGCAGCACGCCCAAGTGATAGGGCAGGGAGTACAGGCGTTCCCATGTGACCGCAGCCAGCGCCGTGGCCAGCAGCACAAGAAACAGCAGTGCAATACGCCAAAGCCTGGCTTCTTCCCGTTCCAGATGACCGGGCGTACGGGGCGGACGAGCGGGTTGTCTTTCCTCTTTTGACATCGATTGGCCCGGGCTTACCACCCTGCCTGGTGGAGGCTGCGGGATTTTCGTGAGCGTTAGCCGAATCCTAGCCCAAGGAGCCGGGCTGGACAACGGAAAGCGTGTTGGGCAACTTGGTTCCCGGATTGCAACCGTGCGGCCGATTGTTCACTTGTCACGTGCCTTTGTGACGGCAGTCACGGCCCATTCGTGATTAGCGTCGTATTGTGCATATTACTCCCGGCCCGTCGGCTGGATTTTCCCTCGTCACGACAGGCTCGAATGAATCGGATCCGCCGGAAGCACAGCTGTCTATGCTCTACAAGACTCTGAGTGCCGCGGTGTATGGCGTCGATGCCAGCATCATCGAGGTTGAAGTGGATGTTTCCGGCATCAAGACCCCTGAAGACCACTTCCACACCGTCGGCCTGCCCGACGCTGCCGTGCGGGAGAGCCGCGACCGCGTGCGCGCGGCGCTGAAAAACTGCGGCTACGACATCCCTCCCACCCAGATCACCATCAACCTCGAAGGAAGTTCCGGACTGCCTCTTCGTTGGAGAACTGTCGCTGGACGGCGGTGTGCGCGGCGTCCGCGGGGCGCTTCCCATTGCCATCGAGGCGCGCAGCAAGAAAATCTCGCGCCTGGTCGTGCCCGAACTCAACGCCAGGGAAGCCGCCATGGTGGGCGGGGTCGAGGTCTACCCAGTACGATCCTTGCTCGACGTGATCCGCTTCGTGAACACAGGCAACGGCATTCAGCCGCTCAAGGTGGACGGCGACACCCTGCTAAGCGAATTGCAGCACTTCATGGTGGACTTCAAGGATGTGCGCGGTCAGCAAACCGCCAAGCGCGCCCTGGAGGTTGCCTGCGCCGGCGGCCACAACATCCTGATGATCGGTCCGCCGGGCTCGGGCAAGACCATGCTGGCCAAGCGCATGCCTACCATCCTGCCGCCCTTGGTGTTTGAGGAGGCGCTGGAAACCACGAAGATCCATAGCGTTGCTGGTGTGCTCGACCCGGGCGCCGGCCTGGTTGGCGTTCGCCCCTTCCGCTCTCCCCATCACACGATTTCCGATGCCGGACTGATCGGAGGTGGCGCTGTGCCACGTCCCGGCGAGGTCTCGTTGGCTCACAACGGTGTGCTGTTTCTGGATGAATTGCCGGAGTTCCCACGCAATGTGTTAGAAGTCATGCGGCAGCCTCTCGAGGATGGAACAGTCTGTATCGCGCGAGCCGCCATGTCGCTCACCTTTCCCGCGCGCTTCATGCTGGCGGCCGCCATGAACCCCTGTCCGTGCGGCTACTTCAACGACCGCACTCGCGAATGCCATTGCACCTCGCCGATCATTCAGCGGTACATGGCCAAGATCTCCGGGCCGTTGCTGGACCGTATTGATATCCACATCGACGTACCAGCGGTGAACTATAAGGAGATGCGCGCGGGCACCGAACCGGAGAGCTCAGCCCGGATTCGCGAACGCGTCATGCGCGCCCGTGAAATCCAATTGCGGAGATTTTCTTCCTGCTCGCGCGAGAAGCTTTACTGCAACGCCCAAATGGCGCCCCGGCACATGCGTGCTTTCTGTGATCTTTCGGCCGACTGCGAGCGCTTGCTGGAGCGGGCCATGACCCAACAGGGTCTGACCGCCCGTGCCCATGATCGTATTCTGAAAGTCGCCCGCACCGTCGCCGATTTGGAAGGCGCGGCGGCCATCGAGCCCAAGCACATCGCCGAAGCCATCCAGTACCGGACGCTGGACCGGACATTCTGGGCCTGATTGGTCGCCGAATGTACGACCACGGTCGATGCCGTTTATTTTTAGCGACTTACGGGTCGGCGACTATCGCCCGTGAACCGCAAGAAATACTTGACGTTCCAGCCGTTTCCGGATAGGGTAAGTGGTTCCAAGGGCTGTATCGGCCAGTTGGCCGTCTGATGAAACTCCGCCGACAATCGGGCCAAATCTAGAAACAGAGAAACTTTAGGCCCCGGCAGAGCATCTATACGAGTGACCGGAGCTTTCCCGTACAACCCATCTGCATTGAGCTACTTAAGCACTCTGGCCGGGAATCGCCCTGTCGGCAAAGATGGATGTGGCCAGGTTAGGAGAAAGAGCCATGAAGCGTTCGGATCGCGTTTTTGATGCTTTACATACTCTGCGGAACCGGTATATGCTTTGTCAGCTTGCTTCTAAGGCTACCCGTAAGTTTCACAAGCCCAACACAAGAATCCAGGAGACCATGAACGAGGTCCTGGAGCGGATTGCAAGCTCGGAGCGGCAATCGGTTCTTGCCGAACCGGAACATTTTGCCGAGGCACAACGGCGGGCTGCGTAACTCAGACCCGCCGCCAGCCCCGCGCAAAAAAGTAAATTTCTCCCTTTAAGCGTACCCCCCTTTGAAAATCTCCTCGCAGGTGACTAGATGACCATTGCAGAACTCAAAGAAAAAAACATAACCGAGCTGACCAAGATCGCCCGATCTCTGGATCTGCCCGGCGCCAGCGGATTGCGCAAGCAGGACCTGATCTTCAAGATCCTCCAGGCCCAGAGCGAAAAAGAAGGCCACATCTTCGCCGAGGGCGTGCTGGAAATCCTGCCCGACGGTTACGGCTTCCTGCGCTCGCCCGACTACAACTACTTGCCTGGCCCGGACGATATCTACGTCTCGCCTTCGCAAATCCGCAAATTCGACCTCAAGACGGGCGACACCATCAGCGGCCAGGTTCGTCCCCCGCACGAGGGTGAAAAATATTTTGCGTTGGTCAAGATTGAAGCCGTCAACTTCGAGTCGCCGGACGAAGCCCGCAACAAAATTCTGTTCGACAACCTGACGCCGCTTTATCCGCAGGAGCGCATCAAGCTGGAGACCGCCCGCGAAAACGTCAGCGCCCGCGTCATGGATCTGCTCACGCCCCTCGGCAAGGGACAGCGCGGTTTGATCGTTTCACCGCCCCGTGCCGGCAAAACCATGCTGTTGCAGAACGTCGCCAACTCCATCACCACGAACCATCCGGAAGTGGTGCTGATGGTCCTGCTGATTGACGAGCGTCCGGAAGAAGTCACCGACATGCAGCGCTCCGTGAAGGGCGAGGTCATCTCCTCCACTTTCGACGAGCCCGCCGCCCGTCACGTGCAGGTCGCCGAGATGGTGATCGAAAAAGCCAAGCGCTTGGTCGAGCACAAGCGCGACGTGGTGATTCTGCTCGACTCGATCACTCGTCTGGCCCGCGCCTACAACACCATCGTTCCGCCCAGCGGCAAGGTGCTCTCCGGCGGCGTGGATTCGAATGCTCTGCAGCGTCCTAAGCGGTTCTTCGGTTCGGCGCGAAATATCGAAGAAGGCGGCTCGCTGACCATCATCGCCACCGCTCTGATCGACACCGGGTCCCGCATGGACGACGTGATCTTTGAAGAATTCAAAGGCACCGGCAACTCCGAAATCATTCTGGAGCGCAAGCTGGTAGATAAGCGCGTATTCCCGGCCATCGACATCCAGCGCTCCGGCACCCGCAAAGAAGAGCTGCTGATCCCCAGGGAAGACCTGTCCCGCATCTGGGTGCTGCGCAAGGTTCTGAATCCGCTGTCGCCCGTGGAAGCCATGGAACTGCTCATCGACAAGCTCAGCAAGACCAAGTCAAACGGCGAGTTCCTGGCCAACATGAGTTCGCTGTAGCGCCGGCGTCCCGCCGGCTGTGGCGAAGGCATCCCTGCCCTCGCTTTTCTGTTTGTAGTTTCTCGGAATGTGTGGCGCGGGCGCCCTCGCCCGCGTTTTGTGTGGGGCAGGTCTTTAACCCAGCCAGGCCGAGTGCAGCTCGGCAGACTAGGTTGTGCGGCATAGCCGCCCCGCTACCCGTCCATTCCGAGTATACTTTCACTTAATCCTAGGTAAAGCCACGGTGCTGCCACGAACCGTGAGGCCGAAATCAGTTAAAGGAGGCAGATTATGTTCGCGAAAATCGTGAGATTGTCTTACTGGCTGGTTCCCATTCTGTTCGTGAGCCTTTGCCCGCTCAGCGTGCACGCGCAGGCCACCGCCGCACCAGAGAAGAAAGACGAGAAGACGGCGCAGAAGCCCGCGGGCCACACGCAGAGCGTGACCGGTTGCCTGCAGAAAGGTGACGAGCCGGGCGAATTCTCCATCACCGGAGAAGACGGCAAGACCTGGGGACTCCACAGCAAAACTGTCAAGCTGGAGGACCACCTCGGGCATAAGGTGACCGTGACCGGTTCCCCTATCCACGAATCGGCGGCCAAAGAAAAAGCAGAAGAGAAAAAAGAAGGGAAGATGGAGAAAGCAGCTGGCAAGGAGGAGATTGGCGATCTGCACGTCACCAGCGTGAAGATGATCAGCGAAAGCTGCAACAAGTAAGACGCGGCTTTCGCAAATCGCTTCCCTGACCTCCTCAAGCCGATCCAGATTGCGCCGCGGGATTTCGCCCTGAGATTGCGGCGAAAACTCCGGTTTGGACCGACGGAACGAGGTCAGTTCGCCAAACTGTTGCGCCGTCACTTCGCCTCCTCTCGCGCGGGCACCTTGCCCTAGTCGCGTCAAACCTTCATGCTTTGGGCCCACTCAGGGGGGATCTCGAGACCTAAGGCTAGGGCTTAAGCGATCCCAAGAGGGACACTCTTATTGAATTCTGATGTAAATAGCGGTAGAGTCGCTCGTATCTTGGCACGCGGCCGCCCCGGAGGCCTGCGATGATTCCCCCCGAACCAGCAAACGAGAAGCAAAGACTTGCGACACTTCGCGGCTATGAGATTCTTGATACGAAGCCAGAAGCAGCCTTCGATGATCTCACATCATTAGCTTCCTACGTATGCCAAACTCCGATTGCACTGATCAGCCTCATAGATGCTGACCGGCAATGGTTCAAATCGAAGGTCGGTGTTTCAGTGTCCGAGACCTCGCGCGACATTGCCTTTTGCGCCTTGGCGATTCTCCAGTCAGATGTTTTCATCGTCCCTGATGCCACTCAAGACGAGAGGTTTTCGGAGAATCCTTTGGTTGTTTCTGAACCTAAAATCCGTTTCTACGCTGGTGCAGCTCTGATGACGGATGGTCAGGCACTTGGAACCTTGTGCGTAATTGACCGGGCGCCTCGGAAGCTGAGCCCAGAGCAGTTGGAGGCACTCAGAGCTCTGAGCCGCCAGGTGCAAGCGCAGCTTGAGCTTCGGCGTAACCTCAAGAGGTTGGGAAAATCTCTAGCCGCGCGTGATCGAGCAGAGGGCGAAAAGGAGCGTGCGCTTCAAGAGCTCAAGGCAGCTCTGGCGAACATTCGCACTTTAGAGGGGCTCCTGCCAATCTGTTTGTCTTGCAAAAAGATACAGGATCAGAGGGGCACTTGGCAGCCATTTGAGTATTACGTGAGAGCGCACTCTGAAGCGAAAGTCACTCACAAAATTTGCCCTGATTGTTCCAGGGCGATCTCGGCGTGAGTGGAACCTGCCATCTCGAGCCTTTGACTCACGCCGTGACGTTCTTATTGCCCAAAACCCGTCGCGTCGGAACTCGTGCCTGTCTGCCAAAGCAACGTCGAATCGCAACCATCTCATGGGTACTAGAAAGACGTGGCTTTCGGGCTGTTCGCCCAACTTAACACATTGCCGCATTAGATGAGCATCTTCGCCAAACCACACGGGGCTTGCCGCGTTGACTTGCTAGGATGAGCCGCCTAACATGGCGGAACTGTCGTGGTTCGCATATGGTTGGCAAAGTCATCTCTCACTACCGCGTCGAGGAGCATCTGGGCGGCGGGGGCATGGGAGTGGTATACCGCGCCCAGGATCTTCGGCTGGGTAGGAATGTAGCACTGAAGCTCCTCCCGCCCGAACTGGTCCGCGACCATCAAGCATTGGAGCGTTTTCAGCGCGAGGCCCGGGCTGCCTCGGCCCTCAACCATCCCAACATTTGCACCATTCACGAGATCGACGAATCCGAGGGCCACCCCTTCATCGTCATGGAGTTCCTGGAAGGCCACACCCTAAAGCACGCGATCACTGGCAAGCCTCTGGCCAGCACTCAGATCCTTGAAATCACCACCCAGATTGCCGACGCACTCGACGCCGCACATGAGTCTGGAATCATCCATCGCGATCTCAAGCCGGCAAATATTTTCCTCACCCGGCGTGGACCGGCCAAAGTCCTGGATTTCGGGTTGGCCAAACTGGTTCCCAGCCCGCGCCGGGTTGCCGCCCAAGGGGTGGGGGCGTCGGATCTCCCTACCCTGACCGCAGGAGGGGATTTAACCAGCACAGGGACCGCACTCGGCACGGTGGCCTACATGTCACCCGAGCAAGCTCGCGGCGAAGAGCTGGACCTGCGCAGCGATCTTTTCTCCCTTGGTGCCGTGTTGTATGAAATGGCGACCGGCCGATTAGCCTTCGGGACCGGAACCACTGCGGTCGTTTTTGAGGCCATCCTCAATCGCACGCCGGTGCCGGCTACCCGGCTCAATCCTGATCTCCTCCCGGACCTCGGCTGGATTATTGCCAAGTTGCTGGAAAAAGACCGCCGCTTGCGCTATCAGTCCGCTGCCGAACTTCGTGCCGATCTGAAACGTGTCAAGCGGGATAGCGAATCGTCTGGTGTTCCCACCTTAGCAGTGCCGGAACGCTTCAAAACTCGCTGGCGCTCGTCCGCCCTCATTGCAGCGGTGACTTGCGCCCTGCTCGTCCTGCTGGTAGCCGTGGCTCCGCGCACCTGGCGCGAGCGAATGTGGAATGGGTTTGCGTCCCGGCGGATTCACTCCGTAGCTGTGCTGCCTTTCGTCAACGTAGGTGCAGACCCGAATATTGAATATCTGGCAGACGGCGTGACCGACGGGATCATCAGGCGTGACCGACGGGATCATCAGCAGCCTTTCCCGGATCCCGGATCTGCGTGTCATGGCCCGCAGCACAGTATTCAGCTACAAAGGCCGCGAAATCATTGCCAAGAAGGTGGGAAAGGACCTCAATGTCGATGCTGTGCTTTTGGGACGCATTGCCCAACGTGGCGATACTTTGACGATTCAAACTGATTTGGTCAGTGTTGCCGACGGATCGGAATTGTGGGGCGAACAATACAACCGCAAAGTTGCTGATCTGCTCAGCGTCCAGGAAGACATTTCCAAGGAGATCTACGACAACCTGCGGCCCAAACTAACCGGCCAGGAAGCCCCTCAGTTAACCAAGCACTACACTGAGAATCCCGAGGCTTATCAGCTCTACCTTCAGGGTCTTTATTATTGGAACAAGTGGACTGAAGGAGGCTTCACCAAGGCCATCGATTATTTCAATCAGGCCGTTGAGAGAGATCCGAATTACGCGCTGGCCTATGCTGGTCTCGCTGGTGCCTATAATTTCCTGGGTGATTCCGGCTACGTTGCCCCTAAGCGAGTGCGGCAAAACGCTAAATCGGCAGCCATGCAGGCTCTCAAGATCGACGACATGCTGCCTGAGGCGCACGTTTCTCTGGCTCTAGTTCGGGAAGCTTATGACTGGGATTGGCTGGGCGCTGAAACTGAATTCAAACGCGCCCTTCAGCTTGACCCCAATTCCGCCACCGCTCACCAATGGTACGGCGATTTTCTGATCAGGTTGGGCCGCCTGGAAGAAGCCAGGGTCGAACTGAAGAAGGCACAAGACCTCGACCCCCTCTCCCTGCCCATCAATACCAGCGTCGGACTGCAGCTCTATTTTGCCCGGCAATACGAGCCCGCCATACAACAACTGAAAAAGACGCTCGATCTGGATCCAAACTTCGTACCCGCACAGCATGCCCTCGAGGCGGCTTATGCCCAAAGCGGCATGTACAGGGAGGCCGTTGGCGAGCGCCAAAAGGTCTTGACCCTTTCAGGCAATCCCGACCTTGCCGCGGCCATCGGCGAGGACTATCGCAAATCCGGGTACGCAGGAGTGCTGCAAAGCTCACTTGAAGGGTTAAAAGAAGTTTCCAAACAGCGCTACGTTTCCCCGTACAACATCGCGCAAATACATGCCCGGCTCCAGGAGAAAGATCAAACCCTGGTTTGGCTGGAGCAAGCCTTTAACGAACGCGATAGCCAGCTGACTTATCTGAAGGTCGAGCCTGCTTTCGACGAGATCCGCTCCGATCCACGATTTCAGCAGTTACTGCAGCGCTTGGCCATGCCCCAGTGACCCGCCTAGCCACCCCCATCATCGTAGTGCATAGCCCGCTTCCCCGGGCAGCCGACCATCCACTCGAATCACCTTGGTTTCCGGCCGCACATCTCGAGCATCGACGAAGGCGATCGCACCTGGAATGGCGGTCACCAATTCATTGGCCATGTCGTTGGAGTAGACCACCTTGGGAGCGGAAGCCGCTTCCGCACGAAAGATTTTCGCGATCCAGTACTGTTTGAACTGGGACTCTGACATCTGATAGATGGTTTTCAGCACGACGTTGCGTTCTCGCGCCACCGGGGCGCGGATTAGTAGAACTACTGGAACATTGGCGCTCCAGTATTGTCGTTCGCCAAGAAATACTTTGCGCACCTCGACGAGCGTCAGGTTGCTCACCGGCGTATCGGGGTGGACCACCACCGCCACATCAACCTCGTGGCCCTGCGCTGCTGCAATTTCCAGGCAGCATAGGCATATCCAGCCCAGGATCAAGCTGCCGCACGCGGGTTGCCAATAAGCCCTCATGGCGCCCTTAGAAGGTGAACGCAGTCTGGAAAAATGCCCCGTTGACACGAGGTTCGCCTACCCCGTGACGACTGTTTCGATACTCGCCCTTGAATGCGGCATAGTTCGTAATGTCGTATCTCACCCCAACCGTCGAACCCACCAGGTCTACCGTGCTTGGCATCTCCGGGAAGTCCCAAACCGGTTCGACGTTCGGCCTATGAATATACTCGAAGCGATAATACGGCTTCCATTTATTTTCCTGCCAGGCAAGCCGGTACGCCAGTTGCACATAGTATGCCGTGGTATTGAATGTCTGCGACGTTTGCAAGTCCCGGTGATGAACATTGGCGTACTCTGCCAGGAGTTCTGGGTGTTGCTTAGTCCAGACCAGGTGGGCGGAGGCGATCCACTCGTCGAAGTTTACGCCGGATTGCGGAGTGAGCTTGTCGCGATAATACGAGCCACCAAACTGCAGGCCGTAGAGCCGGGCAGGCCGGGCAAATAGATTGGCCACCCAGGCGCGGTTGTTATTGGAATCACCGCTGTCCCCGGCTTTGCTGAAGTTGGAGGACCGGCCGTTGCCCAGTCCCAGGTTGTAGCCCAGGCCCAGGCCACCCGAGGGGATGTTCCCTTCGGCTTGTAAACCTACGAAATGAATGGGAATGAACGTTCCCCCAATCTTGACCATCTCCGGCCGGCTGATCGTCGTCTGCAGCCATGCCCCGTGATGGAACGCAGTGTTCCAATAACTCACCGGGGTGTGATACTTGCCAAACGACACCTTGAAGTAGTCGTTGTAGTCGTAGCGAATGATGGTGCGTTCTAGGTTCAGGTCGTACCCCGTCGGCTGCGCCGTGAAGCTGACTTCAGCGAAATAGCTGACTTTCTCGGACAGCGGCGAAGCAAAGTGCAGCACGAATTGCCCCAGATTGAAGCCGCTCGTCGAACCTTTCTGGTCCGTCGCCGAGAAGTCCACATCCCCGAATCCCCTGATTTGCAGGGAAGGGTAATGGACTTCCGCCTCCCGAACTGTCGTCTTGCTGGCCGCATGCTCAGGGTGCGGCACCTGTGTGGGCGTGGCGCTACCCTGCGCCGGTTTGCTGTCACTCACGACCTGCGAATCTGAACTGACGGTCTGGCCTGCCGCCTCTTTGCGTTCGTGGCTCTCAAGTTCGCTGATCCGTTTCTCCAACTGTTGGATACGGTCAAGTAGGGATTGGACCGATGGTTCATGGTCTGGTGACGGGGGCGTGGACTGCGCAAACAGTGCGCTGGTAGCCAACGAGAATACAAAAAGTGGGAGCAATCGGGAACACATAGTTAGCCTCCTCCCTTTCTTGAAAGGAATGCTTCTTTGCTTGCCTCGCGGACGGGCCCACAAAATAGCGGCTAGTGTATTCCCTCGTATGTCTTTAGTAAAAGCAGAGATTTCACAGGCGTGATTTGATCCCGAACGCAGGCCGGGGATGATTGGGGCGGGTGGAGCTTTTAGACATCGCGAAGGGCGGCACACACCGAAGCATGTGTACCTCGTGGCTTCGCGGTTTCTGATGCCGCGGAAACCATTTGTAGAACTGGGTCGAAAGCGTTATTTTCGGGCACTCTTGACTACACCCGACTAAATTCTGCAGTATCGTTGTGAATTCGGAGCAGTATTGGAATGCCCCTAAGAGTCCAGACGGAGATATCGGGAGACGTGTTCGTCCTTCGTTGCGACGGTCGCATCGTGTTTGGCGATGAGGGCGCAGTCCTGCGGGAAAGAGTCGGAAAGATGCTCGCGGGAAGCCCGAAAATTGTTGTTAACCTGAAGGGGGTGCATTACATCGACAGCGGAGGACTCGGTATCCTCGTTGGACTCTCTGTCTCCGCGAAAAACCGAGGTGGCGAACTCAAGCTGGTCTCTCCAAGCAAGCGTGTCAATGATGTGCTTCGACGCACAAAGCTAGACACAATACTCAAGGTGTACGGGAACGACGGGGAGGCGGTCGCTGCTTTCCGCAAACAAGTAGCCTGAGGGCAATGCCGCAAGGCCGATGACTGAAACCGGCTATCACCACTACGCTGCGCCTGTGATTCTCTCCAAAACGGTTACGTTTAGGACCAGTTCATTTTTCTTAAAGAAACGGCGGTTTTCAGGACGTGGCCCGAGGCGGCTGATAACCCCCGGAAACGGCGGCACGGCCCCACAATGACCAGCTCACGAGAGTGACAACCCACGTACCGGCCCGCTTTCGTAGTATCCACAGATGGCTTCCGAGGGCTTGTTTAGGGGTGGAGTCTTCCGCCGAGGAAAACGTAGTTTTGTAGCTTGCGGTCAAGTAGGCAACCGCGTTTGAACCTCGAATACGACGATCGATAATCTCAATGCAGTGAATTCTCTTCGTCCCAGGCGCCATCTGCGCCGAAACCGCCGCGCGTCCAAGCAGCGGCCGCGCGTCAGGCGGCCACAACTCGATGTCATCAGCGCACAACGCCATCAAGTTGTGATCCTCTCCAGCGACTTCGAACTCGATCCAGCTTGAATGGATCTGCTCAATCTTCCGGACGTCAGCTTCCGTGAGTTCGTCCATAGACCGGACATGGATAGCAGATGCCCCCATCGTCCTGCAAGGCCGATGTGAGCCACCAAGCCCCACTACATCCGTGGGCAGCCAGCGTCGCGCTGAAACTTGTCGAAGCCTGGATCAACAACCCCGATCTGATGCGACGATTGAGCAGAGCTATCAGTCCAACACGAACGCACTGAAAAGCCTGCGCTCCGCACTGGCTGCGGGCAAATTGACGGAGGCCATCAGAAGGCAGGACGATAGGAAGTTCGTCGAAGGGTTCCTACCGTCCGAGACCCTGCCGGGATTGTAGTGGACGATGGAACTCGAAATCGGTATCTGGACAGGGTGAACATTAGCGAGCTACCCTCACTCGCCATCGAGTTTCTGAGCGGGGAAAAGGAATGTCAACGACCCCCGCCAGTATGGATGTGGCCGACTTCTGCGCTTCCGAAACGGAATTCCTTGCCTCCAAAACGGTGTGGGTGAACCGAGACACTTGGCCACGTGGAAATGTCATCTCCGAGTTTCTTCAGGTGCTTCAGCAACGTTTCACACTCCACTCCACTGCCTTCTTTTTCGATGACTGAACATGGCCGCTCGATTCTTTGCCTGCATCTACTTGGGTGACTTCACATCTCCAGTGGCCGAAACCGTAGGGCCGACCACACTTCGTCGATGCGACCTGCGAAACATTCTCCAATCGGAATTTCGCAACGCAGGCCAAAGTTGGGGTCGGAGCTTTCAGGGATGATTTGAGTCCCATCAACCAGCAGGGACGAGTCAGGATTGATCACTATCCTTGCCTTCAGACTACTGACATGCCATTCAGGCTGCTTCGACCTCGGTGCAGCGGCAGCCACAACACCGAGTACAGCGAGGATCGCAAGTCGAGAGCGGGCGCTGAAATTCATGCTTGGGGAATTCTGCACCTATGCGGATAACAACGATACTGACAGATGGGGGGCTGAAACCCGAAAGTAACGTGGAGGAAACAAGGCGGATTGACGCGAGCCAGAAGTCCTCTTCCGGTAAGTCACTTGGACCCCACTCCCCGATTCCGGTCGGATGACGGCCTACTCGGACACAACCGAATTGAGGAAGAGTCGGCGACCACTAGTCCAGAATCCGCTTTCTGTCTTGCTGCAGAACCTTGGCACGGGCGATTTTCCTGAGCCGCTGCGGCTCATCGGCGTGCGCGTCGATAAGCTGAAGGATCTGATTTGGGAGATGGCGGCCAATTGGGAGTCGCTGCATCCGCAAGAGAGTCCGCGTGTGGACCCAGCGTATCGCGCTCGATTCAATGGGGCGTGGAGCGAGCATAGACAGATATACGCACACGTTCTGCACACGCGAGGAAGGGTAGAATCTGTAAGCTGTTGAAGTCTGGCGCGCCCGGAGAGATTCGAACTCCCGACCTATTGCTCCGGAGTTATTCTTGGCGAGTTTGCATGGGTTGGCATATAGAGGCATGTGATTGCAAAAGCTCAGTCCTCCACATCGGACTCCTAACCCCATGCAACCCCATCTAAGCAGGTAGTCGCTACAGTATCCGCTACAGTCGCCCACTTGCGCCAAAGCGGAGCGGGCATTATCACCTTGGGATGTAAAGGGGGTCCCTTTACCAGCCCGATGCCAGGATTACGTCACAAAATTTCCGCCAGGTTTTGGCTTATCACATGCCGGGTGGCCTAGTGTTAGGGCTACCTCCTCTGCCCTCCGAAAAATATAAAAATTTGGCTTTCGAGAGGAGTGTCACGAAGGGGGGTGGGCCATTTTTTCTGAGGAGCCTCAATTAGGGACAGAGAAATTTTGAACCTAAAGACTCTCGCAAAATAGAGTAACACTTCTCGGGCGGGCTGTGGGATATTGAGTGCATGTCCACC
>WNFB01002831.1_pt1 | contig 17640 bp, 14 predicted proteins | sample 5400501 | NCBI WGS metagenome assembly WNFB01 (sample SAMN13153341, study PRJNA577476) | soil metagenome | isolation source: 200 cm saprolite under Douglas fir tree site 2 hole 1 | place: USA:California | collected 2015-04-18 | reverse complement strand
CGAGACCTTGCGCCAATTTGAGCAGGATCGCCGCGCGCGCGAGGCCACTATTGCCCTTAAGAGCACGGCAGCCCAATTGCAAGCTAGTACAGACACTGAGCCGGTCTCACCTCACAGTACCATTCGCACAAAAGAACCCGACCTCGATAAGCTGCTTGTCATCGACCGCTATCGCCGCAACAGCCTGATCGACCATTTTCTTGCACCAGCTAGCAACCTGGAACATTTCGCACAGGTACGCTTTGAAGAGTTGGGCAACTTTGTCGAACTCCCCTACAGAGCCGAGGTACAACAGGACGCCAGTGGTATGACGATCACCATGGTACGAGATGGGCAGGTGAAACGTGCCGGTGCCCTTTCCCCTTTACCCGTACAGCTCACGAAGACCCTCTTCATACCGCTTGGAGAAGAGAGATTGACGGTACATTACACCATTCACAACAAGGGACAATCACGTCTACAAACGAGATTTGCCTGTGAATGGAACATTCACCTGTTAGGCGGCGGCAGCAACGACCAGGCATACTATCGTGTCGAGGGACATACACTAGAAAATAGTCACTTTGACAGTACAGGTGAGGTGTTGCAGGTGCAGGATTTCCACATTGGCAACACCTGGATTCAGCAGGATATGGGCTTTTCTCTCAGTGAAGCGGCAACCCTCTGGCGTTTCTCCATTGAGACCGTCACCGGTTCTGAAGCAGGCTTTGAACGCAACCACCAGGGCAGTTGCCTTACGCTGCTCTGGCCCCTCCTGTTAGAGGCCAATCAAAGCTGGAGCGTCGAGATTACCTGTACTGGACAGAATGCTTAAAGATTCCCTTGAATACTAGCTTTTTCTTGGGTACCATTACAGTACAGAACTCTGTACTCTAGCCTATCGGTAAAGGTCTTGAGCGAGCGAAAGGAAAACAACACATGAAGCGAGTGCTAGCTCTGCAACACTATTGGGACGATCCACCTGGCTACCTTGGCGAAATCATGGATGAGCATGGCATTCCCTATGATGTCGTTAAGGTAGAAGAGGCTCCTATCCCTGATCCTGCCAATTACGCTGCGGTCTTTACATTAGGTGGCCCACAGAGCGCGAACGCACATGATAAACATCCCTATATGGTGCAGGAAAAAGAGTTTTTGCGCCACCTGGTGGAAGAGGATATCCCCTACCTTGGTATCTGCCTGGGAGGCCAACTGCTGGCAAGTGCCCTGCACGCTCCCGTCACTCGCCATCATATCTACGAGATTGGTTTTTACGAGGTACAATTAACAGACGAGGGTAGAGCTGACCCACTCTTCCAGGGCCTACCGGGCTATCAACAGGTCATCCACTGGCACGAAGATGTCTTTGATATGCCCAGGGGTGCGGTACAGTTGGCAACCACAGACAGTACCCCCAACCAGGCATTCCGCGTCGGGCGGCGGGCTTACGGACTGCAATACCACATTGAAGTCACGCCCGACATGTTCGATATCTGGTTTGGCTATCCTGACTATAAGAAGCTTATCAGAGAAGTCTCAAGGCCCGACACACTAGACACCATTGAGCGTGACCGACCTGCACGCTATCCAATCTATAGAAAACATACGCGCACACTATTTGAGAATTTCCTCAAGATCAGTGAGTGTCTGTAGTCTAAGCCGCGAGTTCCAACCACGATACTATGGGTAACATTTAACAATTCTTGAGTTTCTGGTAGTTTTTACGCTTTAACTCTTTTCTTTTCACCCTCAAATCTGCTATACTTGCACACAATATAACTCATTTGAATTTCACAATGTCCAAATACAATAGATTCTCCACCTCTCTAGGGTGGAGACTCATCATAAAAAATAGCGTGTGGCAGCGGACCTTGCAAGGAGTACTCGACGAAGATGTCGCAACATAGAACCAATCGGCGTAATCATATTACCGTAGGAGGTAACGCCTCCCAAATAACATTAACACCCTTCACCTTTGCGCGCCATACTGTGGCGTGTGAACGCCATCCTAACCGTAATGAGGATAGTATCATCACTGATGAGCATAGCGGCCTGGTCGGCGTTTTTGATGGCGTGGGTGGAAGTGCAGCCGGAGAAATTGCCTCGCAAACAGCGGCCCGCTCCACACGCCAAACCTGGAAAAGTGTGCTAAGAAAGGTACATAAGGGGCGCAAAATACAGAGTTTTCTGGAAGATTGCGGCAAAAACGATCTCTGTACTATTCTCGAACAACTGATTACCGAATCAGACGAACAGGTCCGTACTGAGGGAGCACAACGGGCCGGTACCAATGACCTGGCAACCACTGTCGCACTGGCTGCCCTCTGCCGTCATCCCAATGGCAGAGGCTATACCATGGTTTATGCTCATGTTGGAGATAGCCGTATCTACCTGCTGCGAGCAAACGAATCACTTAAACGGCTGACCAGCGATGATGGACTGCTGGCCAAGCTGGTAGAGAATCAGGTGGTTAACGAAGTAGATGCACTGCGCATCGATCAGGCTATGCGAGCCGAGCAATTATCAGATACAGAATACAGCTACTTCCGTCTTCGCGGGGGCATTACGCAGGCATTGGGTAGCCCCTTACCTCCCACCATCCATACTGACCAGGTGACCATCTACCCTGGCGACCGCGTCCTCCTCTGCACAGATGGCATCCATGACAATTTGATTGATGAAGAGATCGAAGAAATTTTGAGAAGCGGAGCTCGTACCTCTGCCGCACGCTTACTCGTTGAACATTCTATTCGACGCTCCCACGAAGAACGCCACGTTACCGTGCGAGCAAAACCAGACGACATGAGTGCCATCGTAGTGACCTGCCGCTTCTAACTCGCCGCATTGTTGCTACTATTCGCGCTCCAAAAAGTACCATACCATGCCCATCGCATGATAGCGCGGCTCTCTTGTGTGTTACAATCTTAAAGGAGCAAAATTTGTAACATCACCAAGAGGAGTCGAGTTCTTGTGGGTAGAAAATCCTGCTATTTGTTAGGTCTACTCGTCATAGTGCTACTCAGTGCTTGTGGTTCACCACAGAACACCCAATTGACACCATCACAACCAATCATGAGCGATGGACTACATATCGAGCAAAGACCAACGCCCACACCTACTGTATCCATTCCCATGCAGGTTACAAAACCAACTCCCACTCCGACCCGTACCATTCCCTCCGTTCCAAATCCCTACAATTTCCCTGGCTCAGGCTCAGGACCTGCCCCATATGGCCCACCTCCCCCACTGACTGCAGAAGAGATTCAACTGACGCAGCAACTTTTTGCTTTGATCAATCACGACCGGGCTGTACGAGGTCTCTATCCATTTATCTGGAATAACACTCTAGCAGGTGGCGCGCGTCTGCATAGCTGGAACATGGTGCATTGTGGCTTCAGCCATACCTGCCCCGATGGGCTCAACCAATGTACGCGCATTGCCAATGAAGGATTCACCTTTACCGATTGTGGCGAAAATATTGGCCTGGCAGGCCCCTATCCGACCGCGTGGGCCGGTGTCTACAGCGTGCAAGAGAGCATGATGAACGAAGGTCCAACAGGCTGGCACTTCATCCATTTGACCAGTACGACACTCCACCACATCGGCGTTGGGATCTTTGTAGATTCCAGGGGCTGGCCCTGGTTCACTGAAGACATGATAAGCTGACGTGTTTGAGCAAAGCAAGCAGTGGCAGCCGCTGCTTGCTTTGCTCAAAGTTGAATTCTACGCTCCTCTCCCCACTTTGCTTCCCACACCTGCTCCTGTCCCGACCAGCTTAGATGCACCAAACAGGTATCTGTATGCTTTACACGACATTCCACACTCAAGGTATACTTCCCCCACTTTAGCGGTTCCACGCGATAGACTGCCCCCACACGGCGTAATGCCAGTGGCAATATAGGGGCAATGGTGAGCACACCGGCCTCCTCCTCTCGCAGCCCCAGCAGATAGCGCATGAGCAAGTGGATGCTCAAGGCTCCCCAGCCATAGCCTTCGATCCCGGCATTGGCATAAGTATGCGAGCCGTATTTCCCATGCACGACGCGGCGATACTCGCGAGTGATACCAGGCAAACCGCCACGCTCGTCAGGTTCGCGGCTATCGGTACTGCTGTAGGAGCCATCAATGTAGGGATAGGCAAGTTCGGCGGCTTCAAGGGGCATCTGAGCGGTAGAGGCAGCCCCAACCAGCGTCATCACAACTGGAGGCCAGGAAAGTGGTGCCCAGCCCGAACTATGCATGGGAGGCTGCACAAAGTACGGATTAAGCTGTTCTGTCTGTCCCCAACCAGCCGCTCCACAGAAAACGGGAGCAAGATGCATCACATCTTGCTGAGATGACCACTCTTTCGACGCCGAATCATAATCGCGAAACCAACCCTCCTGCCACATCAGCCGCGTCTTGACCGTAAAATCATTGGCAATAGCCCTCCATTGAGCAACTTCAGAGGTGAAATCCGTTATTGGGACACCCTCTGCCGGTGTACTCTTCCCCACCTGAGCATCATCTACAGATTCGCTTTCACCAGCAAGAAGAGTGGCCCAACGAGCCATGATCTCTGCCGATTGCGCCATACTCGCCCGTAAATCTACTGGACGAACATGCTGGATAATCGTGCCACCGGTTTGCTGCGGGCCAAAACGACTGGAGACATCCTGGCCGCTCTCCCAGGAACAGGCATAGACGAGCCAGCCCTCGGCATCAGAGCGATGCTCCAGCCACCAGCGTAGATAGGCCGCCGCCCTGGGATAGAGGCGGCGCAGCCAGGATAGATCTCCCGTCTTGCGAAATAGTTGATCGCAACACCAGAGCGATGAAGCAGTTATCATTCTGCCGCAACCCAAACATGTTTCGGCTTTGGAACGGCTGTTAGCGACCCGTGGGCTTATTGAAGTGCGCCAGTTTGCAAAACAGGCACGTACACGCGAGGGAGAACCAGTTTAGTACAAAGGCCACAAGGAAGAACAACGGGCGAACATCACTCAGAAAACCGCAGGAGAAAGTGACGATGGACAAGTGGCGAACAACTACGAACGGGTGAAGGCATACCTGACAGGACATCCAGGTGCCAAAGTACGGGATGTTGCAGAGGCGTTGACGATCAGTGTCAGCACTGCGAACAAATGGATGAGCCGCATCAGGACAGGTGTTTGCAGGGCGAACAGCGCGAACCGTACGCTTAGCGCGTCCAAAGGGAGAGAGCGTGGATGAGCCGTCTACGCTCTCTCTTTATATTCTTCTTTGACCATTTGGCAATTACCGACGCTGAGCTATTTGACCATGTGCTTGTACTAGCATACAATGTGGAAGACGACCAGCTCTCCTGCAAGGATAGGTGAGCGGAAGCTGCGACGTTGTTTAATGACACAATAAGCTAAGGTGGAGTAATGCATGATGGTTCCCCACGATAATTTTACCCCGCATGGCTACTTAGATAATCCCTACCACTGCTGGAAACTCAATCCCAGCGGTGTCCTGCGTTCACTGGCTCCGCTCGGCATGGGCTGGCATGTGCCCAATCTCGGGAGCTACGTCCGCAACCAGTTTCAATATACGGCCCATCTCTCCATTGGTCTCAAGGTAGGAGAACTGGTGCTGGTCACTCCCGAAGAATTCGCGCAACATGGCTGCACCATCAGCAGCCATGTACATACGAAAAATCGCTTTGAGTACACCTGCACGGTGCCTCGGTATGATTTGACGCTGACGGCACACTATTTTCTCATCCAGGAACACGCCCTTGGCTGTATGCTCTCGCTTTCAACGACGGCAAAGCAATCCCTACCAGTGACCTGCTATCTGCTCCACAGGCACACGCACAATCCTTTCACCAGTCGCCTGTGGGAGCATGGCCTGTATGCCTGTCCGGGGCCAGTGGAAGGCTCGGTGATGCTGGGGATCGCCAGCGAGGGCGATGTCTTTGTGCATGGTACCCGTTCTGCTGATGGCTTGCCTTTGACCTTTGAAGAAATGGGCTATGTCATCTCGCTTGAAGATGCCTCCTCGTGGGCCAGAGGTGTTGCGGTCGCGCGTCCCACTATTACTCAGGGCCAGCCGGATACAGGCTGGCAGGTACGTACCATTATCTTGCCTTGTAAGGTGACCCTGGGAGGCAATCCCGGACCGTCTGAACGGATGATCAATGTGGTCCTGGCACGAGGCGTTTCGCCAGAGCAGTCATACCAGCATTGGGAAGAGGGCATTGAAGAGATTGCGCATGCGGAGGCCGAACACCGGGCTGACGATGAAGCGTTCTGGAGCAGCGCTCCTCAACTCTCTGGCGATTGGCCTGATAGCTGGCGTCGTAGTCTGGTGTACGACCTTGAAACGCTGCGAATGGTCATGCGTCCTCCTGTGGGTCTCATTCCTCACGTTTTCGATGGAATGCAAATACAGGCTCCGCGCCTGGTATTGGCCGAGGCCGCGATAGATGCCCTTTTCCTCAGCTATGCCGATCCTGAGCTTGCGGCAGAAGTAATCCTGGGGCATTTTGAGTCGGCACCACGTCCGAATCTCCCCTGTATGCGCGAGGATGGGAGCTACAACATGGTCGCCGATGATGGGCAGGTGTGCGGCACAGCCCCCGCCTGGGGTTTCCCCCTCTGGTGTTGCGACCAAATTGTGCGCAGGACGGGTGATCTGCACTGGCTGCATCGGCTCTACCCGAAAGCGGCAGCCTATTTACGCTGGTGGCTGGACCATCGCCGCGATACTGAGGGCTGGTTGGTCTATGCCTGCTCCTGGGAGAGCGGGCAGGATGTCTCCAGCCGCTTTGGTCCACAACAAACCGGCGGTACACTCATTCAACATGTGCGCCCCGTGGATCTGCAAGCCAGCATGGCCCAGGGCGCGGCCATTCTCGCCCACTGGGCAACCCTTCTTGAACAGGAACAAACAACCATACCCACCATCGAGGCTCCCATCGACTTTACTAACGAAGCTGCCTGGTGGCAACAGATCGCCAATGAGTTCATCGTCAAGACCCGTCTGATGTGGCAGGATGGCTGGTTCCGCGATTATGATGCAGTGGCGCACGAGTGGTCAAGCCAACAAGATACCATGCACCTTGCCCCCGTATTCTGTGGAGCAACGAGTTGGGGACATATAGAGCAGCTCCACTCATACTTTTCTCGACCCCCTATGCATAGCGGGTGGACACCTCTCTCCTGGCCGCCGGTTGTCTTGACGCTCGTAGGCGCTGCCGCGGCTGCTCAGATGCCTCTGGATGCTGCTGAACTGGCCTATCACTTTATCGATGCAGCCTACCGTAGCATCGATAGTCGAACAATAGATCAGCATGGAGGAGTACCTGGCGTTACTCGTGAATATCATGCAGTGGTCACGACAGGCAAATGGGGGACTTCTGAATATGTCAATGCCGGGATCGAGGGGTATGGTTGGGGTGCATTAAGTGTCCACTTACTCATGCGCTATCTATTGGGACTGCATGAGGAAGAAGCAGGAGTGATCAAGGTTGCTCCTGTATTACCGCAAGCACTACGTCGCGTTGGCGCTGCGTATCGTGCGGGGCCTGTGTCATGGGGAAAATACCTGCTGCACGTCGAGTGTACAGTGCGAGATGCCCAGCGCTACACTATGTGTGTCCGCTGTTCCGTGCAAACTGCTCCTGAAGCTATTCAAGAGGTAGCAGAGCAACAATGGGAGTGGGAAGGAGCATGGGGAGATGAGAGAATTCTTCATCTCCCATAAAAATCTACTTCTCTTATGCGCATGGAGATGAACCGCCCTTAGGAGCAAGTGTAGAGGGCAAAGGCCGCATATATTCTGTCTAACCGCTGTAAAATCGTAAAAGCCTGGATCGATAGCCCAAGCTCTCTTTTTACCACTTGGCGGCAGCGAGGAGAAGTGAATACAAGTCACAAGATAGACCGGTTCATTAATCCTGATTGAGCCGTAGCGTCTGGCTAAGCGAGGGACGTATGACAACACGGATCATTATCCCAAGTGCAATTACACAAATGCTGACCAGTATGGCAAGAGCGATACCGAGCGATAATGGTATGGCTATGCGGGTAGGAGGTACACTCTGTGCAAGATAGAGCGCGTTGCCTGCAATATCGCTCGTCGGGCTATTAAAAGCAATATCGGTAAAAACCAAAGTCGGCACTACCCAGGCTGAGAGCACGGCTCCAAAGATAATGCCTAGCATCATCCCTATCATGTAGATAATACCTTGCTCCCAGATCAGCACCCCCATAATCGAGAAGGGCGGCATTCCCAGCGCACGTAGCACCGAAAAATTGAGGAGGCGACTGTGAGCACTTAACCACGAAGCGATCAGGTTGCCTATCAATGCGAGCAATAATGCTGTCGTTGCTCCAAACGCCAGGACGATGATCAAGCCGAAGTAGAATGGATCATTGAGGAGAGAACTCATGATCTCCCGGCGATCATAAAGGGGATTGAGCGCCAAACTTCCACTACTCAGCGCATTACGCACACTCATCAGCGAAGCCGCATCGCTCTCAGTACGCAGCAAGATATAATTGATAGGCAAGCTCGGACTATGATCAGGGTCCACATTATGAAACACATTGGCATAAACATTTGCAAAGGTTTGATAATCGACCAGCATACCTCCAACCGCATTGGTATCGTTGAACTGTGCATCATCAGTAATAGTTGGAATATGCGGCACCTCGGCTATAGCAACAAAATATAACATACCATAAGAGGCACTTATCTGGAAGGTAGCCTCGGAACCTAGATCAAGTGCATTCCAGGTGGCAGCATCGACAATAGCAGGTATCGGCTCGTTGCCGCCGACCGATGCGCGGCGAGATGAAAGCAATGACATGAGTGAGGAAATCGATTGCGATGAGTCCTGCGATGTCCAATCTGCTGTTTGTGCAAACGTATCGGCATCCACTGCCCGTAATTGAATGGATAGGGTACCTGCAGCAAAGCCTGCCGCAGTTTGACCGCTATAGCCCATGGACGCAGAAAGAACACCTGGAATACGCTGATAGCGTTCTGTCAGGTTCGTCAACTGGCGGGCCGCTATGTCAGCAAAAGGCGATGGAGTCAAGGGGTGTACCAGTAGGCCACTAAAATCGGCCCCACTTTCGTAACCAGCGACGTCGATAGGACGTTGTGCCTGTGAAGCGGTGAAGACCAGGGTAAAAATGGCAAAAGCCGTTGAAAGAGCCAGAAGCAACGTCATGCGCAACGATTGATGGGGCGCACGAGCCATCTGTGCCACCGCTAACAGAGGAACCGCACCTCGATTACGCCTCATCAACCACGAGCCGACCCGGAGCACGAGGGGAAAAAACCGCAAGAAGAACAACACGCAGGCAAGTACCAGAAAGGCCGATTGCAGCAGAGTTAGTGGGGCTAGTAGAACAAGACGTAATTGTGGATCAAGCAAGCCAGAACTTACTAGATAGAATGAAATGCCGTAGCCTACCAGCATGATAATAGCAGCTACCATGTCCAGATGAAGCCGCTGCCAGAGCGGGCGGCTGGTTGAACGGGCTGCTTCGCGCCGCATTGCGAACACATCCCAACTGCCAGTACGAAAAATGGCGATAATCATGGCAGCAATAGCCGCTAACACCGTTCCTAATCCATACCATCGTACCTCCCATATCGCTTGCAACGGGTTATCAAAGAGATCGCCTGGAACGGTTGAAACGAAACCTGCAAACAGGCTGTGCGAGATCACATATACGCAGAGCAACGCTATCAATGGTCCGGCCACGAGAGCAATCACACCCAGTCCAAAACTCTGCGTAAGCAGTGCGCCAAAGATCTGGCGAGAGCTGGCTCCGCGACTTCTGAGGATAGCAATGGATGCAGCCTGAAGTTCCACCAACAGATCAGTCATCATACTCACAAAGAACAGTATTAAGCCAAGTATAAGTACCAACAGGCTTACCACAGCAATAGTGCTGCATCCTCACAATCAGAGATGCTCATTATATGAGACGCTGGAGTTGGCAAAATTTGGGGCAAGAGTTACAAGGGATAGTATTGCTAACGAGCAAGCGCAACGATACGGGCATTGGACTCTCTCCAATGCCCGTATCGTTGCGCTTGCTCGTAGAATGTCCGGTTTTGTTACTGCCTCACTCCGAGAACAAGGCCTCGAACTGTTTGCGGTCGAGTTGCTCACATTCCATGAGCGCGCTGGCCAACCTGGTGAGCTGGTCGTAGTGCTCGCTCAAGAGGGTACGAGCCATTGCATAGCCGTCTTTGAGGATGTGCTGTACCTCGTAGTCAATCAAGGTTGCCATTGTCGCACTGTTGTTTGAGCTGCGAACAGCGGGCACGCTCATAGCCAGCGTTTGTTGACGGGCGGGAAGATTGCTCCCGTTGAGCTGCAAATTGCCATCTTCATCAGCCACCAGGGAACGAGGCTGCCCTGGCAGATCATCAGGGTTGATACGCTGCATGTTGAGGCTCATAGCACCCGGTTCGTAATCAGCAAAGACAACACCCACCTGTTCACTCATTCCCCAACGTGTGACCATGCGGCGGGCCAGGTCTGTAACGACCTGCAAGTCGTTCTCAGCACCAGTGGTGACTCGTTCTGGGCCAAAGGTGAGTTCCTCTGCCACACGTCCACCAAGGCCGACGGCGATACGCGCCATTAAGCTTTCACGACTGAAGTTGTAGCGATCTTCCTCGGCAGTAAATTGCGTTACGCCAAGACTTTGTCCTCGCGGCAGAATAGTGACACGATTGACGGTATCGGCCTCTGGTAGGTGATGGGCGACAAGGGCATGGCCGCCTTCGTGGTAGGCAATGATACGGCGGTCAGCTTCGCTCATCACGATAGGCCGCAGGGCACCAAGCTGGACCCTTGCCAGGGCATCCTCGAAACAATCGTGGGTGATGTGCTCAAGATTCTGACGGGCAGCGCAAAGAGCTGCTTCATTAACAAGATTGGCGAGATCGGCTCCGGTCATACCTGTCGTCAGGCGGGACAGGCGTTCCAGAGATACCTCTTCGTGCAAGGGAGTTCGACGAGTATGAACTTTGAGGATGGCTTCCCGCCCCACACGGTCAGGGTGCGATACAGTGACGTGGCGGTCAAAGCGGCCAGGACGCAGCAGGGCTTTATCCAGGATATCAACGCGGTTAGTCGCGGCAAGCACTACAATTGCATTGCGCCCATCGAAACCATCGAGCTCGACCAGCAATTGGTTGAGGGTTTGATCGCGCTCGTCGTTGCCGGAGATGCGCATAGATCGCTTGCGACCGACTGCATCAATCTCATCGATAAAGATGACGCACGGCGCCGACTGGCGAGCCTGGTTGAAGAGGTCCCGCACCCGGCTTGCGCCAACCCCAACAAACATTTCCACAAATTCAGAGGCACTCATGCTGAAGAAGGGCACACCCGCTTCGCCGGCTACTGCTTTTGCCAGCAGGGTTTTGCCGGTTCCCGGAGGGCCAACCAGTAAAGCACCGCGTGGAATGCGCGCACCCAGACGATCAAAACGTTCTGGACTGCGCAAGAACTGCACAATCTCTTCCAGCTCTATGCGTACTTCATCGATGCCGGCTACATCAGCAAAAGTTACAGGAGGCTCCAGGCTCACGCGAGGCTTTCCAGGAGCAGCGTTACCGAGTTTGCCGGTAGAAGTAGATTTTACAGTCCCAGCTTGAATAGTCTCTTTCTGACCATCAAAGCGGCGAGCACGGCTCTTGCCAAGTTGAGACACGCGTTCATCCGTGAAACGTGATGAACTTTTACGTTTCTTGGGAGCGAGTATCAGCAGTAGCACCAGCACAAAGAACACGAGCGGGATAAATCGCCATACTAGCCCTAACCAGACTGGTGGCTGCGCGATGGGAAGGGTGTTGACAATAACGTGGTTGCTTAAAAGCATTTGCATCAGGCTCGCATCCCCGTTTCCTGGCAAATGGGTATAAACTGCCCGTGCAGGGTCGATAGCAGGAAGTGTTGAAGTGCTTGGCCAGGTAGGATAGCCCGCCCCTACATAGCGGCTCCAGGCAACTAAGTCCGCCGTATTTTTACTGCTAGAATTCGCGGCAGGCGCAACAGCCGCTGCATGGTTTTGTGTTAGAGGGCTTGCCAACAGTCCATTGATATCGTTGCCCTGAATAGCTACTGCCTGCACATTCCCTGCTTTTAACTGCCCAACAAAGGTGCTGTAGTTGATTACAGTCACCCCCGTGGGCGGGGTCACAGCAGGAGCCGGAAATTGGCTGAAAATGCCAAAGAGCAATACTACAGCAATCAAGAGCAGTAGGCTGGTAAGAAGAGAGTGTTTATGTGTATTGAGAAATTCTGAGACATTTCGTCTGTAACTCTTTCCTTTTTTTTGTCGTCGCCGATGCATCTTCAAATTTAGCCGACGATCACCATTGCCGTCCATGTGTTATTCACCTCGCCTGAAAAAGGTTGCACAGCCTCCTGGCAAACCCTATCTCTTGTGTAGGGGTAGGAACCCATCTGGTGTACCTCCACATTTCCATTCTACAGAATGAGCAACATTCTCCCTGTGCCTCCATCGGCTTCATCGATTGATTTAATTGGAGGTTCATCCTCGTTGATTTCACCCCACCTATTCGTTACCGAGGGAGAATCCTTCTTAATTGCCTGCCATAAAATGCAGGAAAAAGGCCATAAAACAATTATTAAACAAGAAAACAGGCGATTAGTTCAGTCACACTAGATGATAGTGTACAGCTTATTATTGCCAGGAATAAATGATTGCAGATTTGTCAGTACTTTCTTCTCATTATAACGGCTGTATCAAATTGTTTCTATGTAGTACATCACATTGCAGGGCTATTTTTTCAGACGCAGTAAAGATGTGTTACGTAACATATGAGGGTACGGTTTACGTAACTGCCTTTAAAATGCTCTGCTGAGTGAACGTGATAGACCAGTATTTGTGGGCTATCTATAATCTAATACGTAGCAGGTTGCGCTATTAGATGCATTCATGAAGCATGAAGAACATGGTACAATATCTCTGCAATATCAAAATCATAATTCGAAAGGGAATTTCTCTCAATGAAAGCAATCCGTATTAACGAGACCGGTGGTCCAGAGGTCATGCACCTGGAAGAGATTGAGACACCTACCCCAAAAGAGGGTGAAGTATTGATCAAAGTAGCCGCAGCAGGCATTAACTTTGCTGACCTCGCCCAACGCCAGGGAGCCTATTTAACGCGCACACGTACTCCCATGACCATGGGCTTCGAGTTTGCAGGAACGGTAATGGCACTCGGTCCAGGAGTGAGTACACCGGCAGTAGGAACGCGAGTAGTAGCTTTTGGAGAGGGTGGCTACGCGGAATATGCCATCGCACAGGCAGCCACAACCATTCCTATTCCCCCCAATCTCGATTTTGCGCACGCCGCCGCTTTTCCCGTACAGGGCATTACAGCCTACCAACTGCTGCGCGAGTCGGCACGCATCCAACCGGGCGAAAGCGTGCTGGTACATGCAGCAGCAGGGGGTGTTGGCACACTTGCGGTACAACTTGCCAAACTGATGGGAACCGGAACTGTGATCGGCACGGCCAGCAATACCAGTAAGCTTGAGCTGGCACGCCGCCTGGGTGCCGATGTCACCCTTAATTATACCGAGGATGATTGGGGCGAACAGGTAAAGAGTGCAACTGGTGGCAAGGGTGCCGATATCATCCTGGAGATGGTTGGAGGCAAGGTCGCCGAGCAGAGCCTGCAATGCCTGGCACCCTATGGGCGTATGGTGATCTACGGAGCAGCCAGTGGTCAAATAGCGCAGTTTTCTGGCACCCAACTGATGTACAAAAACCAGGCAATCATTGGTTACTGGCTTACCTCCCAGATGCAGCGTACAGACCACATTGCCATGGCAGCAATGGAGTTGATACAGTATCTAATCGCTGGCAAGCTTGAGATCATCGTTGGCCAGACCTTCCCCTTAGCTGAGGCCGCGGAGGCCCACCGCGCCATCACTGAACGCAAGACTATGGGCAAAGTGGTCCTCCTGACCTGAGAGCCAGTAATCCAGCGAACAAGCGCAACCATGTGGCTCTTTGACGCTGTCAAAGAGCCACATGGTTGCGCTTGTTCGCTGTTCACTTTTCTCGATCCAGGCCCAGGCTGCGCTGGACTTCCAGGTAGCGGATGATCGCATCCCGGCTCAATATGCCAACGAGTTGCCCGTTCTCCACCACCGGCAACTGATTGACATCTCGACCGGTCATTAGAGGTAGCACATCGTTCAAATCCTGCTCTGGCGAAACAACATGTAGCTTTTCAAGTGGGATCAAGGCATGGCCCACAGGCACCTGATTCCACTGCTCCTGTGGAAAGTGGCGAATATCACTGAGCGTAATCAGACCAGCGAGCTGGTCAGCCTGCATGACTAATGCCGAGCGTAGCCCCTGCGGTAAGAAGTATTCGTACACAAGTTTGTGCAATGAAATATTTGCGGGAACTGTAATCGGGGTAGTATTCATCACCTTCCTGACTGTCACTCCTCGCAGTAACGTTTGCAGCATGACCTGTGCATTGGCCGATTGTGAGGCCGTCAGCAGGAACCAGCCGGTAAAACCGATTAAGAGGCCATTTACGATCAGGCCACTAAAGAAGAGAAAAATGCCAAAGAGAATGAACAAATAGGCAATGATCTGGCCAATTATCGAGGCAATACGGGTAGCAGTACGGAGGCTGCCACTGATCTTCCAGATAATCGAGCGCAGGACTCGCCCTCCATCAAGCGGAAAACCCGGAATCAAATTGAAAATGCCCAATATAATATTCATGACGCCAATGTAGAAAAGTATCGCCTCGGCTGGCGTTTTACTGCCTTGCAGAGGTAATTGAAGCAGGTAGGCCACAACTCCGATCAGTATACTGGTCAACGGACCAACAAAGGCCATTTGAAACTCGACACCCGCACTTTTCGGCTCCTGCTCCAGGTTTGAGACGCCGCCAAAGATAAACAGCGTGATATTCTTCACAGGTAGGCCCCGTCTACGGGCAACCAGTGAATGAGCCAGTTCATGCAGGAGAACAGAGACGAACAGCAGCGCATAAAGGCTGGGAAACCAGCCGGTGGCGAGATAGAACGTGAGAAACACGATGATGATGATCCAGCTGTAATTGATGTAAATGTCGATTCCGGCAATTTGGCCGATTCGTAGCGAACCCTGCATAGCTGTTCTCCTTTTTAAAGGGGCTTTTTAGTTTGACGTAGTGCATCGCGGTATGTTTGTATTGAGTAGGATTTAGCCTTTTCTAAGTCCAACACAAAGCCAATCTGCTCACTGTTAATATAGCCAAGTTCGATAAAACCTAAGTTCCTACTGATCTTGATGCCTGAGACCGTGCTCGATTTCGCCCATATCCTCCGAATATCTATGTCCTGCTTTCCTAGTTCAATCAGTTTCTCGATGAGACCCATAAGCAGGCGTCTTCCATAGATGTTCGCTTGTTGGCGACTGATCCCCCGCCTTACCCCTATCCCCGAAATATGGACGTCTAATGGTTTCCCTGAAACTATTGGTTCCATATCCTCTAGTTGGATGCTTCTGCCGCTCTTGCGCCTGAAGACCTCGTCGATAGCTTCTGATTTAATCGCCTGCATGGAGAAATAGCCCACAATGATCCCATCGTGTTTGAGTACATAATCTCCTTTGGGTGAGAGGTGAAACCACGCCATGCGCTTTTCTAAGCCGTAGGCATTCTCTCCCAAATGCTGGCGTGCTATCTGCACCGTTTCCTTGATCTCGTTCTCCCCTTGCGCCTGAACAAACTCATATTTGTCTGTGGGTGTGGTTGAGTAAATTGTTGCAAACTCTTGCATCATTTCGGCAAGCCTATCCACGTCCTCTTTCAAATACATGCCCTGCTTTTTGTTAGGTGGTGTCACTTTGCGTATCTTTCCTGCGTCGACGAGGCGCTTAAAGCTGCTGGGTGCCATTTCTCCTAGCCTTCGTCTTGCCTGACCTGCCGTATATAACTTGTCTATTTTCAGTCTATCCACTACGAGAACTCCTTCACCAAACCAAGATCGGGATATGAGTATTATAGAGCTTTTTGGTTACTTGTGAAAGGCTGGAAATTCATTCGGTACTACTTGAATTCTATGCAATCTTGTGGTATGATTGGAATAGATGGTAATACTGGTATTATCAATAACGCCGACACTACCAAAAAGGCAATTTCTTAGTGGCGAACCGCTCTTATGACGCACAGTATCTCAACAACCGTACTACTTGCTTGAAAAGAGATGAGAGGAAAGCTCTAACTAACAAGCAGCAAAGGAGGCAACTCATGCCAGACCTACTTGGAGGATGGACCCCGATCATTTTCACCACCCAGGAGTTCCGCGACGCCTATGAAACAGGATTAAATGCGCAGTGTGGAGATGACCAAGCCCTACAGACCGAGCCAGAACTGATTAGCGAGTTCTTGCAACTGATGTTAGATCGATGGCATGAGCAATCCGGCAAGCCCATTTCTCTTGAGTGGAGCATCGGATTTCTGGTTGGCGAACTGCACGCTTTGTTTGTGCCTGCGCTCCAGTACGTCGATGACCACGGCATCGTAGAGTACAAGCCGAAGAAGGAAGAAGACAAGGAAGACCGAGCACCCACCACTGATCCACTTCCTGTCCTGGCATCGGCAACATGACTAAGGGCCTATCGAGATGCAAGAAGGAGACCGACGAGGTATACTTCTTGCGACCCGATTTATCGTTTCTCTCCTAATCTCATGGGACTGCATACAATGAACACGGTTAGAATCTATCGACTCACCCATCTCTCGCCAGCCCTGTTTCAACGCCTCAAAGCGGCGCAGATGGAAGCGGCCCAGGTCTGGAACGCCTGTTGTGAACTCCATAAAGAGGCACGACAGACAAAGGGTACGTGGCCCGGACGCGACGAACTGCAAGCGGGTACGTGACCTACGCCATAAAGCGACCCGGCAAGTGATCGATTTCTGTGAGAAGCAGCACGTCGGTACCCTCTTCATCGGTAATCCGCATGGCGTCCGACGTGAGAACAAAGGACGCCATCACAATCAACGCATGGCCCAGTGGGAATACGGCAGGGATATCGACTATCTCACCCACAAGAGTACACAAACCCGCATCGAGAGCTTCACTGGCTCAGAACGAGGGACCAGCAGCCAGTGTCCGGTATGTGGGCATCGACACAAACCCAAAGGCAGGGTGTGGACATGCAGGAAGTGTGGATTCAAGGGACACCGAGACGTGGTCGGCAGTGTCAACATGCACGTCTTGGCTTACAATGAAAAGGTGACGTTCCCTCGTTCCGTCACGTATCTCCGTCCTGGCTTGTCCAGGCGGAGTAGTAGGGCAGGCACGCCCCATGCATCGGAAGGTGCATGTTGTCTTGGTGAGTCAATGGGTCAACCACCTCTTCAGTAGAGAGGGTCCCACACGGGACAGGCCACACCGGCGAATTCACTGAGAAGCTCACCTCCTTTTAGGAGAGTGAGAGTGTCATATCGTCCACCAGTTCTTATGCCAGTTCCTCGCCTCGATTAGAGCATGCTTCGTCTCACCGGTGAGAATAGTCTTGCAGCGTTCGAGTTCTGAAGAGGTTGCATACAGGTCGGTGATGCCGAGATCCACACCTAATAGCGGCTCGACTGCGGCAACCGTACAATATGGCACGTAAGCGGCACTGTAGCCCC
>WNFB01005326.1_pt1 | contig 17643 bp, 17 predicted proteins | sample 5400501 | NCBI WGS metagenome assembly WNFB01 (sample SAMN13153341, study PRJNA577476) | soil metagenome | isolation source: 200 cm saprolite under Douglas fir tree site 2 hole 1 | place: USA:California | collected 2015-04-18 | reverse complement strand
CCCAGAGCCAGATCGGTGATCAGCGACAGGGCGGCCATGGGCTCGGCAAGCCTCATCCCCGCGCGCTCGGCTCCGCCAACTCCTGCCATGGGAGGCTCGATGCCCCTACAGGTCGGGCCTACACGAGGCCGTGAGCTGAGGCGCCATGGCGAGCATCATTGCACGGGCGCCGGCCGAACGCTCTCCGAGGAGCAATCATGTGAACCACCGATGGTGCCCAAGCCGGCAGCAGTCAGACGGAGGGCGATTCGGGGTATGAAATCCGGGCTGGTGGGCCGGGAGGGAGTCGAACCCGCGAGAGCTTTCGGGAGGCTCGACAGGCTGAAGCTAAGCGGACCGACTTGTTAAGGAGTGATGAAGGCTTTGCCAGTGGCGCGTTCATCTGGGTGAGGCGTGTGACGATCCAGACGCCGGACCATTTCTTGTCGTCGGTTCGGTCGGTTTATGGGTTGGGAATGAGCACCAACTTGCCGTGCACCTCGGCATGCTCCACCTGCTGATGCGCTTTGACTACATCCTCCAATGGGAGACGTTTCGCGATCACGGGCCTGAGCGTGCCCGCGGCGAGCGACCCGAGGAGGGCCGTGAGATCCTCCCGGAACCAGTCTGGGCGCTTCTTCTTTTGCGGCCGGATGTCATAGAAGGCGACGTGCTTCCTCTGTGGTGGCAGCGACCACAGCGCCAGCCGGAGATACTGCGACAGGACGTCTAGGACGACATTGCCTCCGCGGTTGGCCGTCTCGTAGAAGCCATATGCGACTACGCTCCCGCCCTTGCGCACAGTCTTCACCGAACGCTTCAAGTGAGCGGATCCCATGGGGTCGAACACGGCATCGACGCCCACGCCGCCGGTAAAGGCGGCGACGCGCCCGACGAAGTCCTCCGTCCGGTAATCGATCGGGGTTGCGCCCAGGCGGGCCACCAGGCCGTGCTTGGGCCTTGATGCCGTGCCGTACATCTGAAGTCCCACCACGTGACCCAACTCCAGAAACGCGGTGCCGATCCCGCCGGCCGCCCCGTGTACCAGGATCCGCTGACCCAGGGCAACATGGGCCACCCGGTGCAGCATCTGGTAAGCGGCCACGTAGTTCAATACCAGGCTCACTGCTTCAGCGGGATCCACTCCCGTAGGCACGCGGAACCAGCTCTTGGACGGACAGACATATGAATTGGCTGTAGCTGCCGTAGAAGGTCAGAGCAGCGACAGCCTGTCCGATTGCCGGCCCTGGGGTCTCTGGGCCTAGTTGGTCCACGACGCCGACCATTGCGTACCCTGGCGTGAAGGGCGGCCGTGGAGCGCCTGGATAGCGCCCGCGGCGGATATTCACATCGGAAAACGACACATCAGCCGCCAGAATCTTGACTCGCGCTTGCCCAGTGCCTAGAGCCGGGAGTTCGTCTTCAACTACGTGCAAGACCTCGGGTCCCCCCGTTTGCGTGAGCACCACATGTCGGTACTTCAAGATTCAACCTGCCTTTGGTGTGAATTTCTTCATTGCCCTTCGTGTCACGGGCCGCAGCGACACGGATCATGGGCACCGATCATGGCACAGTGAGCAAGCTGCCACCGGAGGGCAGCCTAGCGAAGGGGCTCACCGACTCCGAGACTTGGGAATCCTGGCTACGACTGCACGCAGCTTCCGGCAAAACGAGTGGTGCCTAAGACCGTGCCTGGGTCCCACTCGCATTGAGGACCGTCGTCGTGACCGGCTGCCCGCCTGTTAAGAATCGATGAGGACTTCGTCCAGATTCGCGTTCATCTGGACAGGTGCAACCAAGAAATCTGAGATCGTTGGCCCCGCAGCGATCGCCGGGTTCGTCGTGCGGTAGGTTCAGTGCTAGCCACCTCGTGTCCCCAGACGAACGCTGCGATCTTTCTCGACGTCATCATCCACTTCAAGAAGGTCGAGTAGGCGGGCAGCGCCTGGGACAGGCCAGAGATCACGACGATGTCACACCACTTTCGAGTCTACCTCGCGAGTGTCGCCCAGATCCGGACCTACCTCGAGCTGATCACACCGCCCCCGGCCCCGGTTCCCTCCCGGGGAGCGGGCGCGACTCACCGCGCTCTGACGATCGGCTCCATCGGGCGCTCGCATCGAGATCACCGAGCCGCTGGTAGTGACGGCGCTGCCGACCGACGTTAGGGGCGGTGCCGTCGCCGGCCGGCCAGTTGCGCAACCGGCCGCGCGCTCCCGCCCGGTGGGACCGCCGAGCGGTGCAGGGCGTCCAGCCGGGCACCGGCATCGACGACGTCCGGGGCGCGGGTGATCAGATCGCCCAGGTCACCCCGGCCGCCACCCTTCATCCAGCGCAGGCTCGCCTCGAAGATGGCGCCGATCAGGGCCCGGACCGTGACCCGCAGCTCGAAGTCGTCCGGGTCGCGGCCGATCCGCTGCGCGAACAGCGAAGCGAAGAGATCGTGGCTGCGCTCCATCTCCTCGAAGACCCGGGCCCGCAACTCCGGGATCTCGAGCATGAGCCGGCCCTTGGTCAGGAGCAGGTCGCGTTCCTGTTCGAGGACTTCGGCCAGCATGTCGAGCACGCGCCGAAATGTGACACTGGCCGGTTCGTCTTTCGGACCGTTCAGGACCAGGGCGATCATCATCGGATCGTAAATGTCCAGCATCACGACCTCTTCCTTGGTGGGGAAGTAGTTGAAGAACGTGCTGGGGGAGATCTCGACCGCCGCGGCGATCTCGTCGATGGTCGTCTCGTCGTAGCTTTTCTTCAGGAAGAGCCGCATCGCTACCCGAAATCAAGTCTCTGGTTCAATTGTGACCGATCCGCTACCGGCGGCCGCTACCATGGGGGTTGTGGGGCGGCAAAAGTCCGCCGAGCTAGCAACGCATCGACTCCCTACTGAGGCGGCCAGTGAGGCTGTGGGAGGGCAAAAGTCGATCCAACTCGGCGAGCCCGCCTGTCGCCTGCCGAAGACCACCCAAGGTGAATATGAGAACACCGGTCACAAGCCCACCCTCCGGTCCCGCGGAACATCACGCGAACTGGACGGACCCCCTACAGGTCCCGCTGGTTGGGATCATGATCAGCCTCGCACGAAGCTTGCTGTCGCGGCGGCGTAGAGGCCGGTTATCGCATCCACAGATAGGTGATTGAGAGCATGAGCTGGTTCGTTCTCTGGATCGCCGGAGCACTGATAAACGCGCTCGGCTTCCTGATGCTCTACCTTCCCTCCAACGTCGAGGTCGCGAAAGGTGCCGGGCCGAGTCCATACCTGCCTCAGGTGGCCTATCCGCTGATGGTTGCCGGCGCGGTGGGCATCGTGGTTGGCCTCATCGGCATCGTGGAGTCGCACTCCAGACAAGCCGCGGGAGTGGGGCAAACTAGACGTCCTGGGCTGCGGGGCACGACCAGGGCCATGAGCGGCCGAGTTGCCGACGCGGCTGCGCTGGCCGGACTCGTAGTTGCGGTGGCTGCCCTGCTGGCCGCGAGTCTAGTGTTCATCGTCGCACCGATTCTTGTATCGCTGCAAGGCCCTGGCTCCTGTGGTCCGTCGACTTTTCTCCCTAATCATTCAGATACGGCCTGCTTCTCAGCTCATCCCGACTATTACCACTACGACCCGGTCGCCGGGTCCGCTTCCACCCCCGTATCGCGGCTGTACGACAGTCTGACTCCCGTTCTGTTCAGGGCGGCATGGCCGCTCGCCCTCGGTGCTGGCCTGATCAGCTGCCTGGCCCTGGCGATGGGTACCGGCCGCCGGCGCGCCGCGCTCTCGGCCTTGAGCCTCGGCTCGCTTGTCGTCTCGGGGCTAGTAGCCATGGAATTACTCTTCATTGTGGGCGGCGGCGACTAGATAGATGACGCGGCCAGGCCCCCAGTGCGGGTAGTGAGTGATCTTCGGCGGCTGGCCGTGGGCGCACTGTCGGGCGTGCGGGCCGGGTTCCTGTTTGGGGTAATTACGATCCTTGTCCAGGCGGCTATCACCCAGGTGACGATAGCAAGCTACGGAAACAGCGCCGTTTACATCATCTACGCCTTCGATGCCAACCCTCAGCAGGTCATCGTTTTCAGCCTTCTAGGCAGCCTTCTCGGCCTGCTCTATGGCGCAGTCCCGTAGGGGGCAAAACACCGTAGGGCACCATGGCGGAAGCGAGACCGGCGATCCTGATGTGATGCTCACCCCTCTTCCGGCTCTTGATCGCCACGCTTCCCGCTGTCCTTCGCCGTCGCCATGAGCTCCTTCTCGAGAATCTCCTCTTGCGCCAGCAGCTCCAGGTCGTCCTCCGATCCCCGCGCCGCCCACGCCTGCGCACCTGGGACAAGCTCTTCTGGCTGATGGTCCGCCGACTCCATGGGGATTGGCAGCGGCATCTGGTCTCGTCCGGCCGGAGACCGTCATCCGCTGGCATCGCCAGGGTTGGCGGCTCTATTGGCGGTGGCGATCGCGCACTCGGCTGGGTCGACCGCGCTTGAGCCGCCACCGGGTGTGGGGCGGCAAAAGTCCGCCTGGCTAGCAACGCATCGACTCCCTACTGATGCGGCCAGTGAGGCGGCTTACCGAACGGGTGTTCCGCCGAGCCCGTCCCTTCGCCAGCGCATCCTATTGTGTAAGGCCTAAAGGGTAAGGCATCCAAGTAGGGCGCCCTTGTGGAGGGCTAGATCTGAACCCAGAATCGTCAAGGTCAACCGCCCGGGAGGCGGACGTAGTTTTGCCGCCCTACGACAAGTGGGCAGCCTGATTCAGTTTCTTAACCGGACAGCCGCTGGCCTCACGACAACATTACTCACGAGCTGGTCGCCACCGACGTGCGAGCCCGAGCGGCCATCAGTGTCAGGAGGACCAGCATGGCCACCAGGCTGGAAAGTAGTCCTCCAACGAACACCCACGTCAGGGGATTGGATGGCGAGAAGCCAGGCCAGGCGAAGACCACCGCCAGGTCGACACCAGCCAGGGTGATGACCTGGCTCTCGAGCGGAATCCGGGCAGCGCTCCATCTGGGGTCCGACGCGACGCTGATTCCGCCTACTCCTCCCAGTGCGAACATCGCCGCGATCACCCGCGCCGTCAGGGGCGTCAGCGTCCAGGGCCAGAAGCCGATCGCAGTCTGAGGGCTGAGAAACAGCATCGCGCTCACTGCCAGAACGACGACCCCGAGCACCGCCATGGCCACGCGGGTCGGCATAGGCAGCGTCTGATCGCCTGGTGCGGCTGTTCGGGGATCCCGGCGGCGGTTCGATCCCCAGACGGCCACCACCAGGAATGGGGTTGTAAAGTAGAGCACCGTCCAGACGTAGAAGCTGATGTGGTCATGATTGAAGCGATCCCAGTGCAGGATGGTTGTCACGCCCAGGATGCCAGCGAAGGTCGCGACGGGCAGAAACCCAGCCTTGACCAGGTGCCAACGACGCGCGAGGGCCGCGCGGCTAAAGAAGTAGGCGCCGCCCAGGTATGCCGACCCCAACATCATCGGAGTCATCCGCGGCCTGATGGTCCAGGCGAACAGCTGGTGAGTGTGGTCCGGGAAGAGGTAGAGGATGCCGAAGCCGACGATCAGGAAGGGAATAATGAATGCGGATAGGATCCGGGTGGTACTCAATAGGTGGTCGTCCCGGGCTCGAGAGGAATGGACGGCCCTCAAGCTTGTCCCTCCTTGCCCTGCTCTCTTCTAATCCGGCGGTGGTTTGGAGTATGCGGCTTTGCCAGCGGTCGCACAACGGTGTTTGGTTCCCGCTCTGGCGCCGCGACGAACCATCGCACCAGTACCAGGGCGGCAGCAAAAGTACGTCCGCCCCCTGGGCGACTGACCTGGCGTTTCTGCGGGTTCGATTTAGCCGTCCAAGAGGGTGCCCTTAGGCAGATACATAGCCCTTATACCTATGTGTAGGACGCTGGCGGCCGACCGGCTCGGTGGAACTCCTCTTCGGTAAGCCGCCTCAGTCGAAGCCGAGCGTCGCTGCCGGGCGGGTCGCCGGACTTTTGCCGCCCAACAGCTCTGCGGTCCGACAGCGCACCCGATGCAGCGGCTCATGTCGCACGGAGCGCTCGAGCGCCTCAATCCTTCGCCACCCGGGGCCTCCGCAATAGTGCTAGCGCATCCCATTTATCGAGTCTCCCAGAGCGGACGAACTTTAGCCGCCCCAGAACTCTACGCCGTCAGAATATGTGGCTTCCGGTCACTCGACTCGGATACTTGCGCCCCATAGGCAGACGGCGACGGCCAGGTGCCTGCCGGGAGACGAGCGGGCTTACACACTCGAGGACCCCAAGGGTCGATGATTGGTGGCAGACTGGATGACCACGCCGAACAAGACGACCGAGGCCTGGGGCATCCGCCTCACGAGTATTCCCTCCGACTTCGCGAGGGCCCTGGGCGGCGTTTCAGACCAGCAGCTCAGACGTCGGCCAGGAAACGGCGACTGGTCCGCCATCGAGGTGGTCGGCCACATGGTCGACAAGATGACCATCTGGCGCGGCCGAGTCGAGCAGATACGAATCGAGGACACGCCGCAGCTCCCGGACTACGATCAAGATGCGTTCGTTCGAGAGCGCGATTACCAGAACGCTGAACTCTTGAACCTGCTTGAACGACTGGATCAAGTCTGTCAGCGCTTTTCAGCGACCGTGCTCGCGTTGACCGAAACCGATCTTGGACGGATCGGAATCCACAGCGAACTTGGGCGGCTGACGATCGCCGACTGCATCAGGCTACCGTTGGAGGCAGCAGACATTCATAGAGCCCAGATGCTCGCAGCCCTTCGCAGTTAGCCGGTACGGCACTTTACTACGACGACGGCCTATTAACAAAGATGAAGACTTCCTCATGGGCCCTCGATCGTACACGACGATTTCCCCACTGCCGATACGTGTCCCAACTGCCTCAAACGCCCCATCGGGCCATGTGCCCTTGCCGGCCTCTGTTGTCTGGCAGCTCTCCGACACACGTGACCCTTCTCGACAACGAGCGCAGCGGCGCGGCCCAGGCGCTCAACCCGGTGTAACGGGCACTCGTACGCACATACTGAGGGTGTCCGGATAAACCGGATACGCACCGGTGGTGTGGACCGGGCTAGTCAAGGGAGGTCGGTAATGGATCAGACAACTGCGCTAAAAGCGCTCATCAAGGAGGAGCCAGGCTTTCTGGCCTCGCGGCGCCGCATCCTCCAGGGAGCCGGCGTAGCGGCGGCGGCCATCGCCGTTGGAGGTCTGGGCAACCCACTCGCGGCCTGGGCGGAGGATAACGGTGAGCATGACGCCGAACAGGAGGACCTGATAATTCTCAGGTTCTCGACACTGGCAGGAATCCAGCAGCCTTTTCTTGGAGACGCGGGGCTCTCCGCGTTCCGAGGCGTACACGGTGGCGGAGCGCCCTGGATTATCTCCGAAGGCACCGGGTCGTTGCGGTCGGATGGGCATCTCAGGGTGCGGGTCCGCGGGTTGGTCCTCGATCCGGCTTTTGTGCCTGCTCCGAACGGCGGGACGAACCCCGTACCCTTCTTCATGGCCATCGTCAGCGGCTTTAGCGCGGATCCCCTGAACCCAGTCAACCTTACGACGCCTATCGTTCCGGCGTCCTTGGCAGGCGACGCCGACATAACGGCGATGCTGACTCTGCCCCATCCCTTCTATGCCCCGATCGTGTTTGTCACGTCTCTTCCCCTTGGCACGCCTGCTTCCCCGCGATGGTTCGCAGTGACAGGTAGGCAGTAACACAGCGGGCTGAGGGTAGCTGCATACTATCGGCGCCCGGTGGGGGAGCAGTCTCCAAGCACGCGCGCTGCTCCCCGCCCATCCTGTAGGCATCTCCGTCTCACCCGCTGCGTGCAGCCGCTCAGCATCGAGATCCCAACCCTGTGGGGCGGCAAAAGTAATTCCGAGTCACGCTGCCCTCTCATAGACGTGATGCAATCCACCGAGGACAGGCCGGGAGCGGATGGCGCCGCTAAACGGCTGGGAGGTAAGGATTGACGTCCCAAGCTCGAGGGCGCGGTGGACCGGTCCCGGTTGTAGTAATCCGCGAACTCTCTCAGCACGGCTCGCAGGTGCCGCTCACCAAAGACGATCAGATAGTCGAGGCACTCCCGGCGTAGGGGACCGACGATCCGCTCGGCGACCGCGTTCGCGCGGGGAGCTCGTATCCGGTTGCGGATGCTCTTGATCCCAAGCCCGGCCGCTCGGGTCGGAAACTAGCCGAGCTTCAGCAGTTCGGCGCGGGTCCGGCGCTCCACGAGCCGGCGCTGGTCGAAGACCAGGATCAGGTCGACGGCGAGGACCGTGGATAAGCCGTCCCGGTCTTGACAAGTCGAGCTGACGGTGAAACTCTTAGCACCGGGAGTGGCCACGCTGTCGCGGAGGGTTCGTCCGCTCCCCAAAGGAGTGCTGTCTATCGCCAGTGGAGAGGAGGTTCGATGATGAGGAAGCTGTCGCTCGTCGTTGCGCTTGTGCTTGCCGGCTCGATCTCTGGCATCATCGCTGCCCAGGCTGACAGCGGTTCCCAGAGTTTCCTCTACTTCGCCGGGGCCGGGCCGGTATGCGCCCTGGGCCCAGGCGCCTGCCCCGACGTGGCCAGGGCGGACAACGGAGATACGGTCGAGATCGCGGGATCGGGGACGCTCAGCATTCACGCCAAGACGGTGAGCGGGGTCGGAACCTTCGTGCATCGGGCGCAGGACGGTACCTTGCGCGGCGAAGGCACCTGGACTGCGACGGATCTGCTGAGCTTTAACTCCTACGGGACCCAGCCTGACCTCCCACCGAACCTCTTCGGAGGCCTGGCCAGGATCAGAGTCCACCTGTCCGCCGGATTTGACGCCGTCCTCGAGATCGACTGCGAGATCGGTAAGGCACCGGGTGGGCACGCGGAAGGCGTGCGCCTCGCGGTCGACAACGGCTTGAACTTCAACCAGAAGATGAGCGGCTTCACCGTGTTCGTCGGGTAAGATCGGGGATCGGGCCCCGACCGCCGTCGGGGCCCCGCCTACTCGTCCACCCCGGCCTTGACTCATCCGTAGGCCGGGTCGACCGAGTGAGCGTTCCTGAAGCGTCAGAACGACGATGGCAAGGGGGGCACCGCTGCCGATCTACCTGGGCCACGGGCGGCGTTGACATTAAGCAGGCTCCCGGCGGCCGGCTTCCTCCGCAGGAGCGCGAAGTCGCCGTCGGTCAGGAAGTCAGCGGTCATGTGCTTGAAGTGGTTGTACTTCTTGGGTTCATCGGGGCCGAGCTTGTGCCGGCTCCCCGTCCGCAGGCGCGCCCCAGAAAGCGATGGCCACCGCCAGACGGAACGCAGCCGAGCTTCGCTCTGGGTGGACCTGCGGAACACGACCTGCTTCACGGTCTGCTGCGGGGCCGACCAGCCCCTCTGGACAGCGACCGTCCGCTACAGACGACACCCTCCGGCCGGTTAACAGGACTTTACAAATCGTTGACTTGTAACCAGCCCGCGGATACGCTGAAGCCGGCGACCAATTTCATGGAGGGGAATACTTGACCATCTGGAAGCGACCTTACCTGCTTACGGCTGCGTCCGCCGCCATCGTGATTGCCCAGGCCTTGACCCCCGGAGCCGGAGGCTACGCCGCCAGCGGCAACGTGGGAACGATCGGCCACCTGGCCCTTGTCGGCCATACCAATCTCGCGGCCGTCGCGGGCGGCAGCGCCGTCGCCGCGGATAACACGACCAACGAACTGGGACCTCAACCCGAGCTCGCGATCGTGAAGCGCGATCCCTTGCGGCACGTTCCCGCTTCAGACGCGCCGGACGTGGCGGGGAACGCCGTGGTGGCCGGCCAGGTGCCGGGCTTTGGTGGAGGGTTCAACGGGATCACCCACCGGGATCATCGGCTGGCTGGGACCGGCGCCTACGCCGGCACACAGTTCAGCCTGGAACCTCCTGACCAGGGACTCTGCGTCAGCAGTCAGTTCGTGCTGGAGACCGTCAACGATGCGCTGCGTGTTTTCACCCGGTCCGGACAGCCGGCGGCGGGGACCGTAGCGCTGAACCAGTTCTTCGGGTTGAAGCCGGCCATCATTCGGGTGCCCCTGACCTTCGGCGACTTCGTCAGCGATCCCAAGTGCTATTTCGATCCCCAAACGGGCCGCTTCTTCCTGACGGCGCTTCAGATCGACCTGAACCCGACCACCGGCGCCTTTGGACCGCGGGCGGCCAACCTGGTGGCGGTGAGCCAGACCGGTGACCCCACTGGGACCTGGACCATCTACAAGATGGACGTCAGCGATGACGGCCAGAACGGAACGCCGAGCCATCCAGGATGCCCATGCTTCGGCGACCAGCCGTTGATCGGCGCCGACGCCAGCGGCTTCTACATCAGTACGAACGAGTACAACCTCTTCCCGTTCGGCTCGATCTTCAACGGCGCCCAGATCTACGCCATCTCGAAGGCAGACCTGGCAAGTGGGGTGGCGGCGCCGACCATGGTGCAGATCGACACCTCGGGCGAGCAGCTGCCGGAAGGCGGCATTGCCAACTCGGTCCAACCGGCCGCCTCGGCGACCGGGCTGATCGACAGCGCCAACGGCGGCACCGAGTATTTCCTGATGTCGCTCGACTTCAGCCGGGTGCTCATCATCCCGCGTCACTCGAGCCCAGTGAGCAGCATCGCGGTCTGGGCGCTGACCAATACCGGCTCGCTGAACAGCGCTCAGCCGGCAGTCTCGCTCTCACATGTCGTACTCGGCACCCAGGTCTACGGGCAGCCACCTGATGCGCAGCAGAAGTCCGGCGAACTCTTCCTCGGTGATCTCGCCCACAATCCGCTGGCGCTCATCGCCGCCAACGACGACCGGATGAACCAGGTCGTCTTCGCGGACGGCAAGCTCTGGTCGGCGGTCAACACAGCGGTCCAGACACCCAACGGTCCGACCCGGGTCGGGATCGCCTACTTTGTAGTCACGCCGTCGCACGCGGGTGGAGCGCTGTCCGCAAGACTAAGCGGCAGCGGATACGTGACGGTGAACCAGGAGAACGTCCTGTTCCCCTCGATCGGGGTGACTGCTGACGGCAAGGCCGTCATGACGTTGAGCCTGGTCGGACCCGACTTCTTCCCCGGCGCGGCCTACACCACGATCGATTTGCGACGCGGCGCAGGAAACATCCACATCGCGGGAGCAGGGGCCGGACCCCAGGACGGGTTCACCGGCTACCCCAAGCTCGCCGGCGGCAACGGAACGGCCCGCTGGGGCGACTATTCGGCCGCCGTGGCGGACCTGGGCGGGACGATCTGGTTAGCGCAAGAGTACATCGCCCACCCGGCCACCGATCGGACGACTCGGACGCTCTTCGCCAACTGGGCGACGTTCATCAGCAGCGTGACCCTTGAGCTCGGCCGGAATGATCGTGCGCTTGAGCAACTCGGTGCCGCGGAGGAGCCGGGGCTCGGCCGGGATGCCCCACCGGCCAGTCGGTGAGGAAGTGCTGGAGGTCGCCAATCCCCATGAACAACTGACTGGCGCGCTGATTGGCCGCGGTCGCTAGCGCGTTGTAGGGCGGCAAAAGTCCGTCCGGTTCGGTGACCCTCTATGGGCGAGACGGCGGGCGTTGCAAAGCGTGGTGTCGCGTTGACTCTGCGTGGTCTCCAGGAGGCAACAGCGCGCCGTGTGAATTGGATCGACTTTTGCCCCCTACAGCACCACTTTTGCGACCGGCAAGTGGATTGCGGACTGGTCGCAGGTACTGCAAAGCTGAAGGCCGCGATGCGGCCGAGGCTCGTCGTAGTGCATAGCGAACTTCGCCAAGCCCCGGTCCGGCAGGTCGTGGGTCAGTCGATGGTGGTCGAGGGTCGGCGCCGCCTAAGTAGCGGCGGCGCCGACCCTTCTCTCCGCAACTGATCGGGTCTTACGGCCTTCCCCGAGCGATGCATACCACCAGGTCCAGCACGGCTTTACCGGCGCGACCCGGCGGCGGCAGTCGCGAGCGGTTCGCTCACCGGCGCGAGGAGGTGCTGGACGAACCAGTCGCGGGCCGCCCCACTGGCGCTGTCGAAGTCCTTCACGTAGGCGTCGAAGTGCCCGCCCGCAAGCAGCACCAGCTTCTTCGGCTCCAGCGCCTGTTCGTACGCGGCCAGCGCCAGATCGGACGGCACCAGGTGGTCGCCAGCAGCGATCACCAGGAGCAGCGGCGTCGGGCCGACCCATTGGATGTACGCCCCCGGCTCGTACTCGGTGAACATCTCGACGCTCCGCAGCGTCACCTCATTCCGCCAGGCCGGAGCCCGAGTCTTGCCCGTCTCGCTGAACCAGGCCCACGAATCGGGGGTCGGCAGCGCCGAGGGGGCCATCGGGTCTGGGTCGACGACCTTGATCATGGCCGGTGCCTTTCCGGCGAAACGGCCCTCCCGGTCCTGGTCGAACATCGCCCGCGTCCCGGCGATGAGGTCCGCGCGGATCAGCCGCTGCAAGTTCTCGTGACCGCTGATAAGCGGCACCTGCGAAACCACGCACTTCACTCGCCGGTCGATGGCGCCGACCACGAGGACGTGGCCGCCGCTGTAGCTGGAGCCCCAGACACCGATCCGGGCCCCATCTACCTCGCGGCGCGTGCGGGCGTAGGTGATGGCCTGTCGGTAATCACGGACCTGGGCCCAGGGGTCGATCTCCAGGCGAGGCTCGCCTTCGCTCGCTCCGAAGTTGCGGTTGTCGAACACGAGCGCGCCCAGGCCTGCTTGAGCCAAGACTTCGGCGAAGCGGTCCAGGTACATCTCCTTGACTGCGGAGAAGCCGTGTGCCATGACGATCGTGGGCACGGGTTCTCTGGCGCGGTCGGGTAGGTACAGCCATCCCCGAAGGGTCACGCCCTCGGCGTTGAACGCCACATCCTCTCGCATTGCGCCACCTCCTTTGGCAGGCATCCCTGAATCCATTTTCCGGTTGTTCTACCGAGCTGGGAGCAGCGTGTAGCGCACGGTCTGCACCCGGATCAGGCCGTCCCGGAAGACGAACGTGTCGATCCCGTCCTCCACCCGGCGGCTCTTGGACTCGGCCGCCCACTCCAGGAGGAGGACGTCACCCTCGTAGATAGTGGTCTTGATCGTCCAGCGGGCGGTCGGGAGTTCCCTGAGCAGCTGCGCGAACGCCTCCTGCACCCCCTTCTTCCCGTGCCGGACGCCGGTCGGCGTGATGAAGACCGCGTCGTCAGCATAGTCCGCCACGATCTGCTCGAGATCAGCCGCTCCCAGCGCTTGCGTATGGTGCTGGAAGACCTCCTGCGAAGTCCGTATCGCGGTCGTCATGGAAACACCTCCTCCTGTCAGCCCGTCTTACATCTGCGCTTCGCTCCCATCGGCGCGCAAACAGCCACCTCCTTCTCCGCCGGCTTCCGGCCGGTCGCCATCTGCGGCATCCGCACGGCCCGTCCCTCCACCTTGCCCTCGTCCAGAAGCTCCTACAACCAGCCCGGACCCCTCACCTCCTTTCTTCCGAAATCTGTGAGCTATTGTGGTACCGGCCAAATGCCACTGGCCCAAAACTGGAGGTAAAAGGTCCCCAGGACGGCGAGCAGCAATAACCCACCCTCGCTTTTCGCGGCGAATCTACCATGAGTGGCGCCCCAGAACCCCAGGAGCACGGCGACATAGATAGCGAGGACGACTTCTATCAGCACCAGATTCGTGTTGAGGCCCCACCTACCTATGACGACGATCGCGATTACCTGCATCAGGGCCGCGATCAGGGCAGCATTGCCCAGCGGACGGGCATCCCAGCCGAGCATCTGGGTGATGCCGACGCCCAGCCACAAGAGACCGTACATGCCGGAAATGAGGCTGAAGGTCAACTGCACTTGGGGCACGATCCCCGCCTTACCCAGCGGTGCCCCCACGATGAACCAGAAGGACATGAACAAGAGGGCAACGGCGCCCAAGAGACTACCGACAGCTCCGACCGTCCGAGCTGGGGATCCGGCCTCCCTCACGTCCGCGTCAACGCCGAGGAGTGGCATGGCGTTGACGAATAACGCGAACTGCAGACCCACCATTCCGATTGCTATAGGTGCGAGACCCATCTGACCTTCCTCCTTCCCTCGTCCAGAACATCAACCATCCCCCTCTTCCGTGGCGACCGGAGCGCGCCTTCAGGTTTTCACCTAGCGCCTGATTAACCAGAGGCTGCGGCCCTAGCTACCTCCTTCTCGGCCTTTTTCGCGCTGGGCATCGCTGGCACCAGCACGGCCCGGCCTTCGACTTTCCCCTCCTCCAAGTGGTGCATCACGTCCACGACATCATCGAGCGGGAAACGATCGGCTGCGATCCGCACCTTGCCCTGATGGTTCAGTTCCATCAACTCGGCCAAGTCGTTGTAGGTGCCGACCAAGTTGCCGATGATGGCCAGCTCGCGGCTGATCATCTCGAGCGTGGTCGGTTCGACCGATCCGCCGTAGCCCACGATCGAGTAGGTGCCGTGCCGGCGCAGCATCTTCAGTGCCGCGGCCGGCGTCCCGTGCTCGCCGACGAAATCGATGATCACGTCCGCTCCCTGCCCGCCCGTGTAGTCCATGACGGCCTTCACGCCGCCATCCTGGCCGGTCTGGAAAGCCTCGTCGGCGCCCAGCGAGCGGGCGAACTCGAGCTTCTCCTTCCGGCTGTCGAGGGCGACCACCTTTGCGGTCGTCATGACCCGCAGGAGCTGGACCGCGAAGTGGCCGAGGCCGCCCACGCCGACGACGACGGCGGTGCTCCCCGGGTAGGTCGCGGGCGCGATCTTCTTGACCGCGTGATAGGCGGTCAGCCCGGCGTCGGCGTAGGGCGCCAGCGAAGCGGGGTCGGTGCCGGACGCCAGCTTGATCACGGACCGCGCACCCGTCTTCAGGAGCTCAGCGTAGCCGCCGTCGGTCCCGTCCAGACCGGGGAAGGAGCTGCTGACGCAGTGCATGTCGTCCCCCGCGCGGCAGGCCCGGCAGACGCCGCAGGTAACCAGGGGGTGCACTATGACCGGATCGCCCTTCTTGAGGTGGGTGACCCCGGAGCCAACCTCCTCGACGAACCCGGCGTTCTCGTGGCCGATCGTGTAGGGCAGCTTGGGGTTGCCGAGGGCGTCTCGCCAGACGGCCTCGATCAGGTGCAGGTCGGTGCGGCAGACTCCCGCGCCGGCGATGCGCACGAGGACGTCTGAGGGCGCAGTGATCTTCGGCTCTGGCACCTCGACGAGCTTCAGCGGCTGGTTGTACTCGAAGAGTCGAGCAGCTTTCATGCCTACCTCCTTTTCATCACATCCGAGTCGATGCAGGATGATCGGTCGGTCGCTCCGGGCCTGAGGCGCCATAGCGCGTAGTGAGGAGCCCCCGGCAAAGTGAGGTGTTGAACTCCATGCTGACCCGCTGTCTTCGGGCTCCGCGCATCGAGTCGACCAGATCCGCGGCTGGCACCGGGCTCCCGCGCGAGTCGGTCACCAGCGGGGCCCAGGCTCCGCAATCGAGGCCGAGCTCTTGCCGCCTGGCCAGGTAGACGCGGGCAAGCTCGGCGCCGCCGGGAAGCAGCCGGCGCGCCCCGCCGATCTCAAGGAGCAGGTCGTCCCCATTGTCGACGAAATCGACGTCGCCCAGGCGAAGCCCGACGATCTCCTCGCTGCTCAGACCGGCATCGAGCAGCAGGCGGACGAAACGCTCCTGGCGCATCGTGTAGGCCTTTCGTCGAAAGAGCTGTCGCAGCCCGTCCAGGTTGCCTTCCGCGTCTCCCGGAAAGACCTCTTCGAAAGGTCGTCCTTCTGTGACACCGGCAGTAATCTCATCGGATGCGAAGTGGTCCTTGAGCGTGACGCGCGCCCGGTGAACTCCCGGCACCTCGAGGAGCCGGTCACGGGTATCCCGGGCCATCATGTAGGCGAAGTTCGGGGCGCACCAGAACGTGGGTAGCCTGAGTCCCACAGTTACGCAATCTCCCTCGATGTGCACGCCGTCGATGAACTCGAGCCTGAGCAACGACTCATCGAGCTCGGGGTCGATGACCCGGTCGAGAGCTGCGTAGACGGCCGCCTCGTCCGGGCCGGCGCAGGTCGCCGGCCCGGACCGTACCGCCATGGTCATGGCTTGGCGCCTACTAGGCCGCCAGCCAGCTTCCGCTTATGGGCTTCGATGTCGAGGCCGTAGAGCCGGGCGGCATTCTGACCCAGGATCTTGCGCTTGGCCACCGGCGTCAGGTCGACGCCCGTCTCCTTCTTCAGGTCCTCCGGCAGCTCCAAGGCCATGAACTTGTCGATGATCCACTTCGGCCTCCAGATGGCGTAGTCGCTGGCGAAAAGCAGCTTGTCCTCTCCGACCCAGAAGAGGAGCTCGGCCAGGACCTCGGCGAAGTAGCGCGGCCGGCTGTGGATGAAAGGCATGACCACGGCTAGGCCGCCGTAGACGTTCTTCTCCTGCACGGCGATCCAGCAGAAGTCCTCCAGCCGGGGCAGGCCGCAGTGCTCGACGATGAAGTTGAGCTCGGGGAACGAGGTGGCGGCGTCGTCGACGTCGGCGACGTCGAACGCGTCCTTGTTCAGCGGCCAGATGGTCGGCCCCTTGTGCACGTGGATGTTCTTGATCCCCAGGTCCTGGCACTTCTGCAGGTAGCGCTTTGCCTCTGGGGAGTCCAGCTTCCAGCCTTTTGACTCTCCTCGCCACTCGGCGGTGTAGAGCTTGACGCCCTTGATTTGATATTTGCGGTGCAGCTCCTCCAGGTATTTCAGGCCCTTCTCGCCGTCTCGGGGGTCGAAGGAGCCGTTGAGGATGAAGCGGTCAGGATACTTCTCCTTGAGCACCGCATCTTGCTCGGTCCGGTTAAAGCCGTTCGTGTAGAAGTCGGTGAGGTACGTCGGCTGGAAGATGCCAACGTCAACGTAGCCGTCCTCGAAGACGTCACGCATCATGGTCGCCTCGTCGTACTTCTCAAACTTGTCGCGCGGCCACACGTAATCGGAGGGACTCAGGTTCTTGTGGTAGTCGTAAAAGCAGCCAATGAACCCCTCGCCGTACTTGTTCTTCTGGTTGGCCGGACTCGCATCCCAGAAGTGAAGGTGGCCGTCGACGACGAAGATCTCCTCTCCTTGCGCGGTGCGATACATCTTCCGTCCTCCTGCAAAAAAGGGCTACCAGCGCAAATCGCTACTTAAAGACCGGCATCACCTCCATTCGGATAGGCCTGCACTTCGCGGCGTGCGCCGCCTCGCCGAGTACCCGCCTCCTCTCGAGTCCGTCCAGCGGCGAGAGCAAGATTGCCTTCCCGCCTGACTTTCGCTCGTCGGTCTCCTATTGTCATAGACTCCCCTCCCGCACATTCACGGGTCACCAGTGTGGCTGGAGAATCGCTTGACACGGAGCGCGTCGGGCGCTCCTCACCTTGGCGCGTGAATCTCGAGGGTGCCGTCCTCCAACCGGCGCGGGGCCGTCGCGGGGGCCAGGATAATCTGGCCGTCATTGTCCACGCCTCCATCTGCTCTAGGTGATAAAGAGCCAATTCAGCGGCAAAGGATCGAAAAGCCGGGATGGTGTCGACCGGAGGTCGTCAGCGCGCCCGGGCAGGAGCATTCTGAGGGGCAACCGCAGTCCGCTGAGCCATCTGGCACCCTCCCTTGGTGCCTTTCCCTGAAAATCGTCCCCTGAGCCGCATGCTACGCCTAACTCAGCCTACGTCAAGACCCGCGCCTGGCTGTGTCTTAGTTCTGAGACCTTGTCCTCCTTGAGCGGTTCTGTGATT
>WNFB01008083.1_pt1 | contig 17646 bp, 22 predicted proteins | sample 5400501 | NCBI WGS metagenome assembly WNFB01 (sample SAMN13153341, study PRJNA577476) | soil metagenome | isolation source: 200 cm saprolite under Douglas fir tree site 2 hole 1 | place: USA:California | collected 2015-04-18 | reverse complement strand
TACTGCGCACCTGCAATTGCTCAAGTTGCAGTGCTGTGCCGCTGAGGGTAGCGCGCAGGCGGGCGGTCAGGCCAGGAGCCAGGTTGAACCCCGTCGTCTCTACCGTCGCGTCGAGCGTGCTCTGACGTCGTTCCCCAGTCCATCCCCTCCCCTGGAACTGGAGCCTGGCCTGCAGAGCGCCTTGCGCTTGTGGCAGCACCTGGGCGAGGGCCAGACCGTCAATGCGTAGCGCGACCCGGTAGCGCGGCAGAGGCTCCTGGAGCTGCGCCGATAGGTCCGCGTGGATCTGCGCCCCGGCGTACTGCAGGAGCGCTTCGACCTCAGGCGCTTGTATGTGGCCGCGCACGGTGAATGTCCCCTGCATCACAGGCGGGAGCGTAGGCGGTAGAGACAGGGGAAGGCTGGCCAGATGCAGGCGTGGAATGTCGAGACGGAACTGTACCTGCTGCTCGGGTAGTGTGACATGTCCCTGGCCGCGCAGCTCGGACTGTGGCTGGCGCACGTACAGGCGCGTCAGGTCTACACGAGATGGGGTCCACTGCGCGGCGAGCTGCACCTCGGTGCGCGGCATGCCAAAGCCGCTGACTTGTAGGTGCAGGTCCTGCAGGGTGGCCTGCGGACCGGCGGCAGTCCACTGCCCCATGGCTTGTAACAGGACATTGTCTACCTGCCATGGCTCTCCTGGAGTGCCGTGGCCAAGCCAGAGTCCGTGCAAGGTGGGAATCTGCAGCGTCAGATTGGGCACTTGTGGGGTCATCTGACGTTGCTCGATGGCCTGCGCCAGTTCGGCCATCGAGGGCGCGGTGATAAACCTGCCGTGCAGGTGTAGGGGGGCACGTAGCTGCGCGGCTATCCCCTCGATCCCCAGCTGTTGCAGTTGCGCATGCACATCGAGGGTGAGCGCGGTGTACGTACCCTGGAGGTCGACGCTGCCTTGCAGCGTACCAGCCAACCGTGGGGTCGCCGGCTGCCATTGATGCACAATCGCCAGATCCGGTTCCTGGAGGCGCATATGGACCTCGAGAGGCGCCTCCAGCAGCCGCTGCGCCAGGGGCATAGCAGTGAGTGCCAGGTCAAAGGGAAGGCGCACATCCAGCGCGACGATCTCACGGGTTCCCTGGTGCAGACGCCCTGTACTCTGCAATTGACGCTGCGCGTAGGCCAGCGTGGTGTAGAACTGCGTGAAGGGAAGCCGTTGCGACGCGGCCGGCTGCATGGTCAGCTCGCTCTCGAAACGCGGCTCGGCACGCGTGCCGGTAAGCTGCATCTGGAATGTGGCGCGGCCACCTATGACGTCTGGGAGGTGGAAGAGCTGTTGCAGATAGGACAGATCAATCTGCGTTGCGTGCAGCTGGATGTCCTGCAACTCCTCGCCATGCACAGCGCCTGAGAGCTCAATGGACTCCTCGTCGTGCACCAGGTGTATCCGTGTGAGGTCAAGTCGTTGCGGTCCAAAGGCCACCTGGAGCGGGGCGGCGGCGTGCCAGGTATGGTCAGGCAGCCGGACCTGGAATTCCTCGAGCACTACCTGCTGGCCCGCCGCATCCCGGGTCAGTGTCCCGCGGGCCCGCCCACCGCTCTTAGCGGCCTGGACCACCTCGGTGGCAAACTGTACCTGTCCCTCGGCCCCCTTATAGGTGACGTCCAGGACGACCTGCTCGACTGGCAGGGTCCCCATCTGGGCGTGACGTACCTGCAGTTGCGCTGTGAGCTGCGGCTGACTGCCGAGCTGGGAGCCGTCGTAGGTCAGGTGCAGGGAGTCGATGGCCTGCTCTTGATAGTGCAGGGCACGGACCTCTAGCGTGCCACGCCCATTAAGAGCCGGCCACGTGCCACTGACCTGTCCCTGCGTCTGCACATCACCAGCTAGCGTTGTCACGCCTAACAGAGATTGCCACGCGGCGAGGTTGGCAGTGAGTGCGTACTGCATGTCCACGGTACCAGCCAGATCAAACGTGCCGCTTACCGTTGTATGGGCAATGGAGGTGTCAAGGTCGAAGCGTTGCACCTGCACCTGTTGGGCTTTGACTTCAAGGTCAACGTACGAAGGGTGCAAGGCAATCTCCTGCAGGCGTGAGGGGCGGATCTCGAGCTGTATCGTTCCATGCCGCTCCTGCGGTGACGTGCCGGCGCCGTCAATGCGGAGTTGCAAGTTGAGATCGCTGTGCCAGGCGCCCTGCTGCCGCAGCGCTGCCAGGTTCAGATTGGCGACATCGAGGGTGCCGCTATACTGCGGTGGCGTAGTGGCCGCATTGAGATGGCCCTGGATAGCTACATGCCCTGAGGTGGAACCGAGTTGACCGTGGAGTTCGACAGCCTCTGGTGGGCCTTCGGCCTTCAGCATCAAGTCAGCCGGGCCTTGCAGGACATCATTCTGCACCAGGCGACCGATCTCTGTGAGATCCTGGGACTGTGCGTGCAGGATCAAACTGGCATCCTGCGCTCCGCCTGGGAGCACGCCATTGGCGACGAGCGTGGCCTGGTCCGTCTGCACGCGCACGTCATCGAGCTGCATAACAGTACCAAGTTTCTGCAAGGCTCCCTGCAGGGTGCGTATCTCCAGATTGGCTGGACTGGCGTGCGCGGTCAACTGCTGCAGCTGCAGCCGCAGCTTTTCCTTATCCTGCTGAGCGCTCAAGCGTGCCTGGAGACGCTCGAGCTTCTGGGCACCTGGGAGCGCAGGGAGCTGCAGCGTCAGCTCGCCATCGCGTATGTGCAGGCTGTTAACTTCCAGCGCAAAAGAGGACTCCGTCGCAGCGGGCTTGGCGGGCTGCGCTGACGACAGCAGGTTAAGAATATTCAGGCTCCCGTCAGGCTCCTGTGCCAGTGTCAACTGGGGCTGCACCACCTCGATTGTCTGAATCTGCAGGCGTTGGTGCAACAACGCTTTGAGATCGTAGACCAGACGGAGTTCGGCAATCCGCCCTACGACGGTGCCATGCTTGTCCCGCAGCGTGATGTTCTGCAAGACCGGCGAGCCCAGCAGTGACCCCCGCAGGCCTCCCACCTCTAGTTCACCTTTGAACGACCTGGTCACAAATCTGCTCACGATCCGCGCCAAGCGATCCCGTAAGGGGTCAAGCACCGGATCAAAGGCGGCGGCATGACTCCAAGAACCCATGAGCATGAGCAGTACGAAAGCGCCTTGTACACTCCTGGCTCGCCGCAATACTCTACGCACCATATACAGTTCCCCCCTTCTCCATACCATTGTATACCTGTAGTCGCAAAGTTCGTGCCAGTGTGATAATCCTAGGAGACATCGCTCGCCGCTGCTTTGTACTGCCGTACTCTGGACTATGTTGCCTTTGGAGTCTCTAGGAGTAGGAAGAGGCATCCTATCATGCTGAGAGGAATAACAAGATACCCTCCCAATTTGAGAGACTCGTTCAGGACACTTACATCTGCAAACCCCTCAAGAGGCTTATGTTACAATGGGCCAAAAATGCCCTGATGTATGGCATGCAATTTGCTCTCTAGAGCTAGAGCATGATGTCTAGCCTCTGCTAGGGGGTTAAGCTAGTTACGAGCAAGTTCGCCAGGAGAACTCAGACATGGCACGGATTCTGGTTTTTGACGCTGATGCACCCATACGGAACCTGTTACGAGAAGTGCTGGAACTTGAGGGTTATGACGTAGTCGAAGCCGACAACGCCTATGAAGGGCTCCAGCAGTCTCAGGCTGTGCCCATGGACCTGGCGATGTCAGACATCACGTATCTCATTGCCTTTTGATATGACCGAGGTGTCAAAACGCTTCCACGCGTCTCACGTCACCCTAAGCCTCTCCCGGAGGGGGAGAGGATGCCGTAACGCTGCCTTGGATGACTGGATGCTTAGATAGTCTATGTTCTCAAGAGCAGAGCCTCTACCCATACGGACATGAGGAGAATGATATATGAAAAAGGTCGGAGTGTTCTTAGGAGTCATCGCGCTGCTGAGCCTGGCTTGTGCAGCAGGATCATTTGCCCAGGACCGAGATCTCCCCTGGAACTTGATCAGGGGCAATACGTTCATCGGTGCTGATGTGGAAAATCCCCAAGGACAAAACCTCGGCGATATTAAAGATATTGTGATCGATCGCGCCTCCGGGCGCATTGCGTATGCCGTGGTCTCTTTTGGAGGCTTTTTGGGAATGGGGGAAAAGCTGTTTGCGGTTCCATGGGGTGCCTTTTCCCAACCCAAGGCGGACAAAGATACCTTCGTGCTAGACGTTGACAAAGAACGGCTCAAAAACGCGCCTGGGTTTGATTCGCATAACTGGCCCCAGATGGCGAGCCGGGAGTGGGTGACAAGTCTGTATTCTTACTACAATGTCCCCCCCTATTGGACGGCCCCTGCGGGCGCATCCATGACGACGGCAACAATTAAGAATGTGGACCCGAACCAGAGGACTATCACACTGCAGGTTGATGGACGGATGCTGCAAAATCTCCAGGCCGGTGATAGTACCCAGGTGACGATCCGCAAGAATGCAAGTGCTAAGTAAGCTGTACGGATGCTATAGATCCGCATTTTAAGCACCCTCTCCCTCTGGGAGAGGGCGGGGTGAGGGGCCGTGCACAGGGGCGCAATACCTGGGGGTCCCTCATCCCCGCTACCACCCTCTCCCTAGTTCGGCCCCCAGGCGCGCTATAGCCGGCTCCCAGGCAGCAGGGCACTCCTGACACGAAAGAGCCGCATCGTCGGGTACCAGGGACTATCCTCATGCCCCTCCAGCCAGCGCCAATCGGCCGCAGCATCCAGTAAAGTCCACACCGGCACGCCGAGCGCACCCGCCAGATGGGCTGGCATCGTATCAACAGAGATCACTAGATCGAGAGCGCGTATGATGCATGTCGCCTCGACCACATCATCGGAGCCGGACAGAACACCGACGCCGTGTTGATAGTTGCCAGTGCAGGACCGCGCTGGAGCATGTCGAGCGCTACGTGAAGACTGCTCAACACCTCGGCCACTTACGCCAGGTCAAATATCTCCTCGCTATCCTCGCGGTCATGGACGGCCAAAGCTTTGCGCAGGTGGCTTTGGTGTTACGCGTGCAGGAGAAGATCGCCGCGACATGGGCCCGCGTGTTGTGCTGCTATGGGCTCCAGGGTGCGCCACCCCTAAGCCCACCGCCCGCCCAAACTGCCCCCAACGCCAGCAGAGTCGCACGCAGCGTCTCAAGGTGAGAAGCGCCCTCTCACTTTGAGAGAAAAGCCGGCAGTGGTTAGTGCTCAGCACAATCAGCTATGAGGGCTGAGAGCGTCTCTCTGGCTGCGTGCTGAGCCTGCTGTGCAGCAGGCCAGAGCATGAAAGCGAGCGGCGCGCGCTTGGCGGTGCCAGGAAGCCATCCATGTTCCTGCGGCGCTACAAGAGACTCCAGAAAGCCCTCTATGTTCTGGTACAGAACTTGCACCTTCATGTACGCGGTCCTGGGCAGCCATACGCCGGGTCATCTAAGGCGCAGCACCAGGTAGCAGCACTGCATGAAGTAGAGGTGCTGAAGCACCGTAGCGTGATCTGTGGTTGGCAAAGTCGCGGCAGGTTCTTAAGCCGCTGTAGCAGGGTAGGGAGGCAGAATGCGCAAGAACTGACGCGCGCTCAGCAGGACCTGACGCAACGCGGTGCCGAGGTCCTGGCTGTCCCCTGTGATGTGACGAACCAGGAGCAGGTCCGCTCTTTAGTGGACCAGGCCACACAGCGTTTTGGGCGCGTTGATATTGTGGTCAACCATGCTGGCATTATCCAGGTGGGCCCCATGTTTACGACAACCGTGGAGGATTTTGCGACTGCCCTGGACGTGATGTTCTGGGGTGCGCTCTATCCCACGCTGGCGGTGCTGCCCCAGATGCGGGCGCGACGCAGTGGGCACGTAGTGAATATTACCTCCATTGGCGGCATGGTGAGTGTCCCCCACCTGTTACCATATATATGTGCCAAGTTCGCCGCCGTCGGCCTGTCAGAGGGCCTACGGCCGAACTTGGCCAGAAAGAGATGCACGTGACAACCGTGGTGCCTGGGCTGATGCGCACCGGCTTCTATGTGCAGGAGTGCTTCCAGGGTCAGCAAGAATGCGGGTTTACCTGGTTTGCTCTCGGGGCCACACTACCCCTGATTTCCATCAGTGCGGAGCGGGCCGCGCGGCAGATTGTGCGGGCGACCCAGCGTGGCGCAGCCGAGTGCATACTCAGCCTACCGGCCAACATAGTGGGGCGCATGCATGGATTGTGTCCAGGAACCACGGCCAGCCTGCTCAGTCATGCGTATCGTTAAGGTATGGGCTGACGGCAGACGGTAGAACGTGTTGTTGACCTCCACGGTATCAAAGTGGCTGGCGTAATAGGCAAACCAGCCCTTATGCGGGATATTCCTGGGGTAGAACACCCCTCTCCAGTGGTCATATTGGTAGCCCGAGGTTCCAATGCGCAAATGCCCTTGCTTCGTGCTCATCCCGCCCCCTTCCGTGCTCTTTCCTTACGAAAGAGTGGCAAGATTTGTGCCACAACTCCTCCTGACCATACCTATGCAAATGGCATAAGAATTGCCCCCTCTATAGCAGGGTCTCCTGAAAGGCACGGTGCCTACGGCTGGCACGGCGTAAGGCGGTGCAGCCGGGGTGTAGAGGTCAGGAGATGAAGGTAACTTGTAGTGTAGGAAAAGGAGAGGATACCATGATCAGCAAACTGAGCAAAACCATTATGTTTGCCCTCGCCGCAGTCTTAGTAGCGGCGCCTCTGGTGCTCGCGCAGCAGTCCGATAGGCCAGGCACGAGCCCCGGTATGAGCGGCTCTGGGACGACCGGGAGCAGCACGGGGACGCAGTCACCGTCGATGGGGACTATGGGTGCCCAGAATGCCATTCCCGCCACCGTGGCTGACGTGAACCATCAGAAGCATACGGTCAAACTGCACATGCAGAGCGGGGAAACGGTCGAGTTGAAGGTGCCCGAGCAATCGTTGACATCCCTGAGCAAGGGCGATAGCGTACAGGTATCTATCAACAAGGCCGCAGGGCAGTCGAGTATGCCCAGCACGCAGCAGTCACGGCCAGAGTCCGACACTGGGAGCACCGGGACAAGATCACGGTAGCACCGGACCTGCCTTGAGTAGGAGCGGCAGGGAGCTGCCCGCGTCTCTGGTGGTGTCCCTGCCTAGCGCTGTGCCTTGCATACCTGCCTGCTCATGGAAGGAGCAGCGAGCATGTCTGCTCAACTCGATAGTCTCATGCGCAAAAGCAAAGACCTCGAAACGCAGATTGAGCAACTTACTGCGGAACTCGCGCGACGGCATGGGGAGATTGCGGAGCGGATGGGAGACAGACACGAATACTACGGTCATGGCGTAGTCGCGAAGAAACGGGCGCGCGTCCATTGGGAGGTCAACAAAGACCTCCTGCTGGATGAACTCTTCTCTGAGGCGCTCGACTCTTGTAAAGAAGTTGTGCTGACCAAAACCAAGCTCGAGCAGGTAGTGAAAGCGGGCTATCTCCCTCCACGCCTGTACGATCGTGCGGTGAAACGCGCGCAGCTTGGCTGGAATGTGCACCTCACAATCCTTGAGCCTCCGGAGAGAGCATTAGATTGGGATGGAGAAGAGGAGAGATGAACGCGCGGAGAGGCAAGGGTAAGGGGTACCCAGTGTGGTGACCCCCACCCCTGCATTCTCCGGAGAGGGGGAGACAACTTTGCCACATGACCTGGCACCAGGGCTATCTCTTCCAGAGTAAGCCAAGGAGCAGCCCTACCCCTGCGGCGATGAGCACGGATTGCAGCGGCTTGTTGCGGATTCTATCCTCAAGCCCCTCTTCAAGCTGGCCCATGGTCTCACGACTCAGATCGGCGAGCTGCGACGCCGATGTCCCTACCTGCTGCATGGCCTCTTGCGCTCCTTCTTTGATCTGGCTTCCCTTCTCCTGAGCCCAATCGCGGACCTGGGTGCCCATCTCTTGCGCCCGCTCTTGCACCTGCGCACCTCGTTCACGGATCTGCTCTCGCATGTCTGACGCGTGCTCAGCAGCTGGTGTCCTCCCCGGTTCCTGGGTCGTCCCCTGTATTCTCTCAGCCATAATGTCTCCTTTGCACCGCTGTGCGGCTCAGCCAATGGATGTACCCATCCGTTTCAATACATGCCCGCTCCTCGGAGTAGGACCAGAGCGTTCCAGCCGGCAGAGAGTGCAACATGTATGCCAGGTCCCCGAAACGCCTCAGGGTCTGGTGGTGCACTGTCATTGTCCGCAGCAAATGCCTGCCAATCCTCTATACTGCTCCAACATGCCAGTGCCATGAACTCTGACCGATCATGGCGGCTGCGCATGAGCAAGCTCCCACCAGCACCTATGACTTTGGCCCGAATGGCGGCTGTACCCTGCGTCCAGGCCTGGATAAACTTCTCCTCCTCCCCTGATTTCACACGCCACCGAGCTCCCTGCCGATCCTGCGTAGCGGGCAGCTAGATGCAGAGAATCTCCATCTGTACAGCCCTGCCTGTAGTATATGGCACAAAACTTGCTCTCCCTCTGTGTAGTCTTAAAGACCTTTTCGACATGATCCAGTATCCTCTCGCCCTCTGGGAGAGGGAGCTACGCGTGTTCACAGCTCTCACGAAAGGAACGAGTATGGCTGAGGAGACAGGGAAAGAGATGCACGCCCAGGCTCAAGAGTTGATAGCGCAAGGGAAAGAGGTTGTCGCTGAGTATTATGAGGAGGGTCGCAACCAGGCCATCGCGTGGCAACAGCAACTTGAGAACCAGGTGCGGGAGAAGCCTCTCCAGTCGCTGTTGATGGCAGTAGGTGTTGGTCTCCTGCTTGGCATGCTCCGGCGGCGCTAATGGCGCGCCAGGGCCGAGGCATCACACAGGTGCAGTGGTAGACCCCCTGGACTGGTAAGTGAGAACTATGGACACAAACGGAGCACGGGCGCATACGACGCCCGGCGAGCAGGAGCCATCCCCAGCCGAAGCGCTCCGCCGCCTACAGCAGCAAGTGGGGGAATTGCAGGCGTACTTGACGCATTTTGTCAGCGCCAAAATTGATGGGTTTGTCCTGTCCGCCCGGCAGCTTGCTCTCTGGATCGCCCTGGGAGTGGTAGGCTTGGCGGCCACGGTGGGGCTCGTAGTCACCGCAATTGTTCTCGTGCTCGTCGGGGCAGCCGACGGATTCGCCCGGCTCTTCGGCGGGCGATGGTGGCTGGGTGCATTGGTGGTGGGAGGGGGGATTTTAGTCCTTCTTGCCTTAGGAATCTTTGTCGGTATGCGTACCTGGCAAAGCAGGTGGCGCCAGCAGAAGGTGCAACAGTATGACGAACGCCAGCTCCAGCAACAGAACACATTCGGACACAGCGTTGCTGACCGAGCCGCAGACGAAACGGCACTACAACATCAGCGATGAGCGGGTATTTCTCGCCCAGCAAGCTGCGGATGCCAAAACTGCCATTCAACGCACCGTGGCGGATATGCAGGCTACAGCCAAGGAGGCGGCAAACGTAAGCTGGTGGACACAGCAATACCCCTGGTACGCTGTGGGTGCAGCGACCATACTCGGATTTGTTACCGCGACATATGTGCTGGCGCCCGCAGACCACCGGCCACGGCCAGCCCCACCGGCCGCGAGCCAGGCGGCAGCACGTCCATCCTGGGCGGCGTCGCTGTTCGAGATGGTGCGTAGTACGCTGATGAGTATTATTGTTGACGCCCTGCACACGAAGGGCCAGCAATCAGGCCGAGCCCAGCAAGCTGATACCAATTCACACTAGAGCGAACCTCTGGCCTGCTCGACAAAGCTGATGGTGCGGCGTTTTTCCGGTGCCCCGTTGCGTACCAGCTTCAGGGTCAGGTGCACCGTCTGCAGATGCGCGAGGACTTTGCAATCGTTATTCCTACCGTCCTTGCCATAGAGCACGAGGAGACCCGGGGAAAGGTAGCCAATTTTCGACACGAGAATAGGCTCCTCACCCTGGGCGTGATAGTAAATCTCTAACTGCTCGCTTTCCCGCAGTTCATTTTGAGTGACCTCAATCTGTTGACGCAACTGCTCGAAAAATTCATCTGCCAGCTCGTAATACACGCCTTTGAGATACTCCGACGTGGGTGCAAGGCCTTGAAAGAGACGTTCGAGGTGTTCGTACATAGGCGATCCTTGTGCGTAGGGAGTTGCCTGCTGGCAGAGCCCCCCAGCTACTGTAGCGAGCCATGCAGCTGTCCCGCAAGGCCCACAACGCTACGTCTGGCTCTTCGGTGCGCACCTCCTTGGCGCTTCATACGCGTGTTTGTCCTCGCGCCAGTCCCATCACCAGGGAAATGAGGAAGATGACTAGGAAGATGTAAAACAATATTTGCGCCATCCCTGCCGCAGCGCCAGCAATGCCGGCAAAGCCGAATACAGCGGCTAGAAGCGCAATCACCAGAAAAGTCGCAGCCCAACCCAACATAGCTCTTCTCCTGCTTCTATTATTTCGCGGCAGCACGGCGGAGACTGTTCCACATCGGCATGCCCTGCGCATCCCGCAGCGTTATGACCTGCCCATCAAACTGCACTTCACGTGCCATGAGCACCGGCTGTCCCTCAATCTCGGCCCAAGCACCGGTGACCTGTACACGGGTGTTCTCCTTCACGTCGAGATCCTGGCGTTCCAGGTACCACGCTGGCCCAACCTGTACACGCGTGCTCTTCCCATCATCTGTCTGCACCAGCATCTGCATACCGGGAGCCATACCAGGCATAGGAGCGCTGGTCTCTATGCTGACAACTGGACCGCCTATGGTCTGTTCCTTCGCTGGGTCATAGAGCCGACCATAGGGCGTGTCCACACCCCAACCACCGCCTCGCGGTTCGCCGGCAGGTACATCCCCAGGCTCCTTCCCCTTTTCATAGGCAGGGGCCTGCTGCAACATCTGTGGTGACACGTTGAGCACCAGGGATTTGCCGTTGCGTGCAACCTCAAGGGCATTCCAGGGCACGATGACGGACTTCTCACCCATCCCCAGAAAGCCGCCCATAGCCACCACCGCATACAGCACACGTCCGGTGTGCGGATCAAGCATGAGTTGCTTCAGGTTCCCCACGTCTTGTCCCTGTGGGTTCTTGACATCGCTGCCTAGTAGGGTTTCAGTCGACAGTAGCACCCCCTGCACTGCTGTGAGCGCGTCAGGTTTGTGGCCTGACGCTGAGGGATGACTTGGAGAACTTTGACTTGCAGCTTTGCTTTGCTCTGGTGGTGCTGGTTGCTGCGCGAAAACGCCACATGCCAGCATAAGACTGAGCACAGCCAGCATGCCAAGAAAGACGCTATGCTTCTTCATACATGATTCCTTCCTGAATACGCCTGCCTCTGCTGGTCTCTGTGGGCAAGATCTGTGCCAGTACGTTGCGTACTGAGCATTCCCTAGTCGAGGGCAAGGCGGGTGGCCCAAGCACATCTCCCTGGCATCACTGGTCAAGCGTTGTCTATCGCAAATTGAGAGGGTATTTGTGTCATTTTGAGAGAGGCGTATAGGACAGGATGGTGCTACGTAGAACTGCATGGAGCGAGACACACGCTACTACTCAGGGCAGCACGAGGAGGTGTGGAAGATCCTCTGCGACGCCGGGATCATCATGCTCGATGGAGACGCCTGTGAGCTCCACGGTATTGGCTTTGCCGATGTCAAGGGTTTTGGGGGTGGCTTTGGCCAGTGGGCCCTGCAGCCCTGGGGCGAGACGACTACCAAGCAGTTTGTCCACGAGGCGGTCAATGAGGCGGTGGATCTCGAGTCGGCGTTAGCAAAATTGCGGACGCCGCAGCGCATTGTTGTGCTACACTCAATCTTTGCCTTTCTCGGCTCGAGCCGGCTCGAGGAACCATTAAATCGCTATGCTGTGACTGCCGTCTGCCACGGCCATGCCCACCACGGGTCTCCAGAAGGCCAAACGACAGCAGGAGTTCCGGTCTACAATGTCGCTGTGCCACTTCTCCACAAGACGTATCCCGACCGCCTACCGTTTCGCCTGGTGGAGATTCCGGTGACACCGCAGTAGGGGATAAAGATATGGCGCTCTCCCAGGAAGCTGAAAGACTGGAAGCACTGGCGACACAGATTCGCAGCTGTGTGCAGTGCCCGTTGCATGCTACACGGACCAAGGCCGTACCGGGGGAGGGTGCGCCGTCGGCACGCGTGATGCTCATTGGCGAAGCCCCAGGCCGCGAGGAAGACCAGCGTGGCCAGCCGTTCGTCGGTGCAGCCGGGCGCTTTTTGGATGAGATGCTGGCCGGTAGCGGCGTCAACCGCAGCGACCTCTTCATTACCAATACGGTCAAATGCCGTCCGGAAAACAACCGCCCGCCGAGAAAACGCGAAGTCGACACGTGTACCTCGCTCTACCTCTTCGAGCAGATTGAGTTGATGAACCCCGCCTTGATTATGTTGCTTGGCAGTGTTGCCACTAAGAAGCTGCTCGGCGTCAACAGCGTGCATGAGGTACGAGGGCGGGTGATCGAACACAACAACCGCAAATACCTGGCGGGTTATCACCCCGCAGCGTCGTTTTATCGCGAGGATATGGCCGAGAACATCAGGCAGGATTTCGCGTTGCTCAGGCAAGAGCTGCAAAAACTCGTACCACGCCCTGACGCGTGCTGACCCTACGTCTCCTCCTCAGACACGCCAGTGTTCATGCCGTGCCCAGGCCCCTGCCTCTCTCATAGTAGGAGCCTTTCTCGTGAACTCTCTCATTTTGGCAGAGCATGACAGTCCCCCGCTCAATCAGACCGCGTGGGATTGGGCCACAGGCCACCCACCTCTATCCATGACACCTTTCTCAGTAGGCTGGCACAATTTTTGCCTCTGGTCCTGCTCAGGGAGCTATAGTCTGCCGTGCTGTGTGCAACCAGGCTATGTGAGAACCTGTCTTGGGATGGGTAGAGCACGTACCGGGTATCGAGGTCGATGCAGACCTCCTATAGCTCCCACCCGCATTTTCCGCTGATCTTCTGTAGAACGAACAGAGATGGGCGAGGAGACAGGGAAGGGCCACATATGTACAGCATCTACGGCAAGACTCTCGGTATGGCGATGGCGGCCCTATGGGTGGTGTTCACCCCGATACAGCCCGCCCCACCGACGACGACTGCCACCGACCATACACTGCCACACCCGCCGGCAGCGCACGTTGTCCTGTGGTCACAGTCCGAGGAGCCTGCCAGTGTCGAGTTGCGTGCACCCGAAGCACTCGTGAATGCGCTGCTAATGGAGGAGCGCTCCAGTGAGACGCTTGACCTGCGTGTGCCTGAGGCACTGCTGGAGCATCTGTATGGTGCAGGACAGGTGTCGGGGCTGAAGAAGAGCCCAGCCCCGTGGGGTGAGTCCTTCTGAGGCAAGATCAGCGTTGTTCTGGACTGGCCGCGGCCGGGCTACGCACCAGCAAGGACTTGCTTTGGCCAGAGGTGGCCAACCGCAGGGCCTCTGCCAGGGCCAGCAGGGGATCAATACGCGCCACATAAGTAAACGTTGCGGTGGGGTACATGGTGGCTGAGACCAACCCGATCAGGACTGGCTTGCCGCCCTGCAGGGCGAACACAGGAGACCCGGAATCCCCTGGCTGTACCGCCAAATCAGCCGTGAACATATTCACGTTGAGCTTGGTCTGCGTCAGATAATTGGTGGCCACCGGCACCTTCGCCAGCACTTTCCCGATGACCAGGTGGTCCTGCCCCGTATCGTACGCCTTCTCGTTGCGTGCAGTCACAAGAGTTACGACACAATCTCCGGCCTGCAATCCTCCCGTAGGCTTCTCGGGGTCTCCCGTTCCGTAGGACAAGACGGCGGCATAGGGCAGCGGCTGTAAGCTCCGCTGACTGTCTGCCTGAGCCAAAGCCAAATCGTACGGCGTATTCACATGGGCAACCTGAGCTGGCACGCCCTCCTCGCCGGGCGCCGTCCGGGCTACGAGCGTCATACTGGTCACCCGCAGTGGGACTGTCTGCACAGTAGCCTGCTGTGCGACAGAGACTTCGACGATATCAGGGGTGAGGGCATGGGCCACCGTGGCCAGGATATGTGGAGAGAGCACTACCCCGCGGGCGTCTTGAGCAAATGGCGTTTCGACAATCTCCCGCTGAGCACCTGGAGTCAGACCAAACACCGCTTCGAGCGTCGGCGCCGTCTGCCCGACCTTCCGTGGTTCATACGTGGCCAGGGCCTTGCCACGCAGGGTCAAGCGCGGCACCATGGCTGCCAGGACGCTGGAGTGTTTTCCCCCCTTTTGCTCAGATGTTCCAGGCCAGAGAGGCCCGAAGAGCGGATCCTGCGCAAAGCCGGAGCAGTGGTGGGCGAAACCAGGCGATTCTGGGGCCGCGTATCCTGGCGCTGTCCAGGCGAGGCGGAGCACACACAGCAGCACAGCGCCTAGGACAGGCCAGCAGGAGCGCTTTGGCATAGGGATACGACCGCGTTGTGGCAAAACGCAGGTATGCTGAGCAGGGGGCCTGCTCTCCGGGAGACAGCGTCGTAGCATGTGATGTTTTCCTTGCCCACGGGGGAGGGCATGAGGCTCTACGTCCAAGGTCGTCACACAGAAGAAATAGCGATTTTTCTATGGCTTGCCGACAGACGCCGCGAGCATACGCATTCTCCTCTCCAGAGTCAAGCAGTACGCCTCGCGCGGCAGCAGTTCTAAATTGGGAGATCAACTGGCATCGAGTTCCAGCTCTGTCCTCTAGAGGGATGCGCCAGGCATACGACCACCCGCGCCGACTTTCTGCGCCTGGGATGTGACACGTGTGAGAAAGAGGTCCTTCTGGTCTTCAGTTGCAAACGGCGCGGGTTTTGCCCGTCGTGTGCGGGTCGGTGTATGGCCCAGACCGCGGCCCATCTGGTCGAGCGCGTCATTCCCTGGGTCCCGACGCGCCAATGGGTGGTGTCGGTATCTATCCCTTTACGATATTGGATGTCGTCGTCACAGGACCTGTTTGAACCTCCATTTCCATGTGATTGTTCTTGAGGGAGCCTACCTTGATCGCACTGACTAGGGCCTCACGCCGCGCTTTGTCACGGTCGAGCCGCCCAGCGTGCGGACATTGCCGCGATACTCCAGAAGATCAGTCGGCGGGTCATCCGCACGCTGCGCCACCTGGGGTACCTGGAGACGGGGATCGACGCCGCTATGGCCACAGGCGATGATCTCCTGTTCGACGACGAGCCCGCGCTCGCTCGCACCATGGCCGCCTCTGTCACGCAAGCGCATCGCCTTTGGGGAACGGGCTGGACAGCGCGTGCGACGGATTGGCTTGGGATGTGGCGATGCAGGGGAACGCCCCGCCCTCCTGCGCGTCCTCGCCCTCTGGACCCAGCAGGCCACGTGGGGGGATCTGCACACGGAGCAGCAAGCTCTGGCGCAGCAACTCGATGCGCTGCATGAGGATATCCGCCGTTTGGTGATCCACAGTGTAGTGAGGCCCGTAGGGGATGGCACGTGCAGCCCAGACCCGCGGTGGCACCGGTGCCGGGATACAGCGGGATGGGCTGCGCCGATCTGCGCAAAGGCCAGGGTGTCCCCCAGGATGATACCTAAATCAGCATGTATGAGATTTGTACAATAAGCTTCTCATGAAAATGGCCGTTTCCGAGAGGTCGGGCACATTACTCCAGAGGAGGACCGCTTGCAGCGCCAGAGGAAGCCCGTGCCGGCCACAACGCCTGGGCGGTCCGGCGGACGCAGGCCGTGCAGGTGGCACACACGGCTACCGTGACAGGGCTCCCATACACGGTCGGCGCCGGGAACGCCACCCACTGGACCAGGGGCTCAACCCAGACGCGCTGATGCCCGCGGCACTACGGTCAGCTCACGGTCGTGGACACGAGCCACGTCGAGCACCTCCAGAGGCTCTTGAAGGTTGTGGGCGCACCAGGTGCACAGCGCGCCTGCGTTTTGGCCATGCGGCTCGCGGCACTGCGGGTTCGGGCACGGATGGGACCCGAGGGGGATGTCACACCGTTGACAACGCTGTATGCCCCCGCCGAGTGTGGTCGGGCCGCACGAGGAGGCGCACGGGGCGTGGCGCACGTCCCAGGTCGTCCATCGTCCATGATACGGGAACTGTCTGCATGACTCTTTTCCTTCTCTCTTGAGGGCAGTGGCGCTCTGACCCACCGATACCCTGGGACAGGAATGTACCTCTCGTCAGGGGCAAGCAGTATGCGAGAGGTCACATACTGGGTGTTACCTGTATCACGCACCGAAACAGAGGCCTCAAGGTTGTGTCGCGCCTGTGCATGCCTACGCCATGGCAGGGAGGGGGACGAGCACGAAACGTGCAAACTTCGGTCGTGTCCCTTAAGTGGATACCCTGATTTGCATAATTTGTGAGTTTATCGTATGTGACAGGCTTTTCGGTACGATGACTTTAGCCTGTATTCATGCGCTTCTCCCGCTGACCCCTGATGAAAGTGCTTGCCATCCTAGGGCTTCGAGATCGACAAGGCGCCAGTAGTGCTTCAGACTCAAGATGATTGCCTCCATGGTCAGACACCCTTTGCAGCTCACACGCGACGTGTAGAATAAGACCAAGCTCCCCATCAGACGCACGACCAGATGCCCATCATAGGCGCCCTCACTGTGCACCTGACAGGCCTTGGTACCCAACAGATGCTTCAGGGTCCGCGAGACACACGCAATCCAGGTGCGCCGTCGCCACCACCGGATCAGCTGCGGGGCACTCAGCGTGGTCTCCAAACACCGCAGAGAGAAGCGGTCCTGGCCCGGCTCATCCACGATGACGATGGTCACCTGGCCAGAGGTCGGACTGGTAGCCCGAAGCCGCGCGTAGTAGACCCCTGTCTCCCAAGGGGCCTGCCGCCACCGCCACCCCTTGCCTGCGATGAGGTCGTGTCCTTTGACCTTTTGTCCATTGGCCCAGGGAAATATGGAGGACTGTTTGCCTTCTACAAGCAGGGTGCCCTGATGCGTCTTGCCACCATGCTCCATAAGCTTCGAGGCGCTGAACCCACTGGCGGCAACCATTATTGGCGCCGGCAACTCCAAGCCACGCTGCCTCAACGCCGCCACCCACTCGTCGAGCATCACCCGGGCCCAACGCAGTTTATCCCGGCACGGCGCCCCAGGCCCACCCGGAGCAGGTCGTCGCATGGCAAAGTCCACTGGGACGACCAAGCGGCCCTCGATCTCCACCACCAGGTTTTCTGGCAGGCCCCAGTCCTCCAGGGCCTGGTGCAGGGCCTCCGCCGCCCGCTGCGCCTGGCGCCGATCGCGCTCAAGGCGTTCATGCACTTGCAGGCGACGGCGCTGTCTGGCTTTGGCTTGCTTTTTGGCGTATCGTTTGCTGGGGGACATAGAGGGCTCCTTCAGACCGTTCTGTTCGCAATGCACGGTGAGAAGGACACTATGTCCCCTAGGGAGTTAGATTTCAAAAACTTTCATGGGCCTCATACAGTTTCCCTACGTTGTTGGCCTCCCTGACAGAGACACGGAAAAGTCAGGTGATTAAAACTACTCAAGAAAATATCTGGAGGACTTGGCATAATTAGTTCTTAAAGATGAGCCTTTTGCAAAAGTCCTGAGAAGTTGCGTTGGAGGCTGTGTCTAGGACCTTATCAGCTGTTTGTGAGCCTGTCTTGCTGCTGGACACCCAATGGGCCGTTGATGGGCCGGATTGTGGGCGCACCACTCCCTCCT
>WNFB01005294.1_pt1 | contig 17659 bp, 18 predicted proteins | sample 5400501 | NCBI WGS metagenome assembly WNFB01 (sample SAMN13153341, study PRJNA577476) | soil metagenome | isolation source: 200 cm saprolite under Douglas fir tree site 2 hole 1 | place: USA:California | collected 2015-04-18 | reverse complement strand
CAGCGGACTTAATCATCACCGATCTTGTCATGCCTGAGGTGGACCGCCTCGAAATGATGTTGGAATTGACCAGGAACTTTCTCAACGTCAAAGTCATTGCCATATCCGCCGGCCTGGAGGGCGGGGTCCCGCTCCACGTGGCCAAGCTGTTGGGGGCGCGTCAGACGATTCAAATGCCGTTAGATATGGAAACATTCCTCAGTGCCGTGCGTTACGAATTGGCGCATTAGCGGGCAACACGCCACTCCCGCACCTGCTTTAACCCCTCACCAACACGCGGTGAGCGCACCCTTGCCGAACGCTGATGGCGCGGTCAGTGCGAATCCGTTCGCACATTTGTGACAAGCACCTTCTGCGCTCCACATTCATCGCATATCATTCTCAAGGTCGGGAATGGAGGCGTCTCACCGGGTTTTGCGACGATCCTCTTCCAGCATTCTAGGCACATCCATTTCACATCGCTGCGTGTGTGTTTTGCGATTCCCATCATCCTGCCTCCGTGCTGAGTGAAACTGTTTCTTTAATAAGTCAGCTCTCGTGAGAGTCAAGCCGCCAATGCCTACTTCCGGGGTACTTCCTTTGAGTCTGTCCCTGGTCAGGGTGTGCGCTATCCTGTGTCCATGAGCGAGAGGAGGGCAATCATGACCTGCTTACGCTGCCACGGCTTGATGGGGGAAGACCACTTTTTTGACTTTGAGGGGACCTATGGCTTCATGTGGATGAGGGGCTGGCGGTGCATGAACTGCGGTCATGCGGCGGATCCCTTGAGAGAGGCCAACCGCCGCTTGCACGACGCGTACGTTGCCGCATGACGATGGCCACCATTCTGATCATCGATGACGAAGAACCCGTCCGCGCGCTCCTTCGCTTCGCGCTTGAAGCGGCAGGGTATGAGGTCACGGAGGCGGCCAACGGTCGTCAGGGGCTTGAGCGGTATCGCCACAGGCCGACAGACTTGATCATCACAGACATTGCCATGCCCGAGCTGAATGGGCTGGACATGCTCCTGGACCTGACACGTGAATTCCTCCAGGCCAAGGTGATCGCCATTTCATGCGCAGGCGGGGAACAGAATGTCTTGGATGTCGCGAAACTCCTCGGGGGCCGGCAGACCTTCCAGAAGCCCTTTAGCGTGCCCCAGTTGCTGGACGCGGTGCGATACGAATTAGACCATTAGGGCCGCCGTGGGAGGGGCGCTAGGAACCCTAACGTATGGTTCCCGTACTGGAATTATACGGTGCGCCGCAGTAAATGGCAGTAAAGAACCCCGCCCTTCCAGGCGGGGCTTTTGTAAACCAAGAGGGAAGTTACCTCCGCTTCGCTACGGGCTGCCATTCATCCCCGCCCTTCTGGGCGGGGCATTCTGGCAGGCTTTCGTAAAGCTACATGAACTTGCGGCGTTTGAACGCTTTGATATCCTCACTCGTCAGGTCAAACCATTCGCCGTTCCCGCGTTTTGACTCAAACCGTTTGTGCCAATAGGCCTCGATACCAGTAGGATCGTCCGTCTTTATGACGTGGACGGTATTTGCTTTCTCTGGGAGCTGAATTGCCAACTCGCGCTCTCGGCGCCCGACTGCATTGGTTTTTCCGATCTTGTGATGACGTCCATATTTTATCAGGTACACGTAGCCAAGTATTTCCTGAGTACGAGACTCCTTCTCCTTTGCTCCTGGTAGTGGGTTAGCCTTTATAGGTTGCTCGCAAGCCTCTATCACGCCCTCATAACCATTCCGTCCCTCGCAGTATTCAACAATCGCTGCTGCAAGCTGACTTTTACCTCCGAAGCGCTCGCGAAATACCGCAGCATGAGGAAATTCAGGGTTATTCTTCTTCTCAGCAAGCACTTCCCCCTCGACAGGAAACCGTAATTTGTTTCCTTGTCTATTTTTCCGGATGAGGCCAATGAACTTTTCTATGAGGAATTCTCTTGCAAAGGCTCCCTGAAATTTATTACGAGCAAAACCTGCCTCTTCCTGCGCATCTCCCCACCGAACCCAGTGATCTGGGAACCAGTCATATTTGGTAATGCCACTTTCCTTTTCGAATTGCTTCTCGCCTGGAGGCTTGCCGCCGTTGGCTTTGGCTATGCGGCGAATCTCATCAAGAATTTGCTGCTTGTCCATCGCCATCACTGCTACCTATTCTCTCAAAGAAGCCGCCGAAATGGTTTGGTTGTGCGCCGCTCGTGATGGACCCTAGCGAGAAGTCCGCGGCATGTCAACGGCTCCATCGTCTCACGGGTACGGCCTCTTTTCCCACGACAGTTCGTCGCGAAATCGCAAAGCCGCGTTGCGAGACCGGCGCGCGGAGCCCTGAGGACCCGATGCGTACTCGTGCAGTACGGTGAGGGTCTGAGGGACGAGCCCGCCGACCGAAGACCTGTCGGAGCAGCGGTTCGGCGATTGCAGCAGAAGTGCTCATGAATAATGTGGGCTAGGGCAACACCCTAGTGGTCTGGCAACGCTCGACTAGCACCTGCAGCTGTGTGCGCATCTGGTCAGCCGGCAAGTGCGTCCGATCCCCATGCCCGGCCAGCACCCATTCGAAGCAGTAGTCGAGGAGTTTCTGGATGGAGTCCACCAGCACACGCTTCCTCCAGACCAACCGTTGCGGGGCATCCAGCATCTTCTGCGCGGAGTCCCACCAGAGATGATCCCCCGTGAAGAGGAACCGGTTCTTGTAGAGAAGGGCCATGCTGCCTGCCGTGTGGCCCGGCACAGGAATGATCTGAAACTGCGGCATGACTTGTATCGTGTCAGCCCCGTCAATGATCCATTCCGCACCCGGAACCGCTTCGACATCCGCCCGATGAATCATCCGTTTCGCGCCGAAGTGCGCGGCATACTTCTCTGCATCGGCCACATCGTCTTTATGCGTGAGGAAGATGTACGCGATGCCGCCCTTTTGTTCGAAGGCCTCGACGAGATGTTTGAGATAGCGCGGTGAATCGACGAGCCAGTTACCGTCCGGATGTTCGATGAAGAAGCTATTCGCACCGAACGACTTCTCCGAATTAAAGCCGCAGTAAGACACCTCATCTTCAAGTTGGAGCGGAAAGCTCACCATGGCTTCTTTCATCCGCAACTTGTCGCTGTGCTCGGTGCCGATCGAGCCGACCGGGCAGGCGAGGAGCGCTTGATAGGCCTGATGCATAAGCCCCTCATCGGTCGGCTGTTGGGTGACCGCCGAGAAATCACCCACTTCCTCGAAACTCGTCGGCGCCAACTGCCTGCAGGTATCGCAGTTGATGCAGGTCGCATCGACAAAAAAGTTGCCTGCGACATTGGAGTCGAGTCGTTTTTTCTCATCGGCCATTGCACAACCTTTATGCGTTAACGCCTGAAACCTTCTTGGCTTCCTTCGCACGATCGGCCGCCCGCCAGAGATACCAGGCTGCAGCGGTACGGTAGGGCTTCCAGCGCTCCCCGTATCGTAGCACCTCTTTCGGCATCGGCATCGAACGCCGACCGTAGGCGATGCGAAACCCGTTGCGTACACCGAAGTCGTCAACGGGCAGGACGTCCGGGCGCCCCAGTTGGAAGATCAGCAGCATTTCGGCCGTCCAACGTCCGATACCTCTCACGGCGATGAGCCGCTCGATGATCGTCTCGTCGTCGAGCTTCCGAACGATGGCGCCTGTCGGCACGGTACCATCGAGCGTCTTGGCAGCCAGATCGCGAAGCGCCGCAACCTTGGCTTGTGAAAAGCCAGCGCCACGAATCGCCTGCTCGTTCATCGCGAGCAGATCGTCTGGTTGAGGGAACCGTCCTGTCGGAAACAAGGCCACGAACCGGCGCAAAATACTCTCCGCCGCTTTCTCATGCAGTTGTTGATAGGCAATCGCTCGTGCCAACGATTCAAACGGCGACCGACGCATCCGCAGTGTCAAGCGGTAGGGTCCGATGTCCCGAATTAATCGCTTCATGACCGGATCCGTCTTGGACAGATGCCTGATTTCTGGTGCCTGTCCATCCATCTGAGAACCCATACGCCTGCCCCTAAGATTTTTCCTGGGTCAGAATGGCATCGGCCTCGATCTCGACCAACATGTCGGGATCGATCAGCCGTTGCACTTCCATCATCGTCGTCGCAGGCCGAATGGTCCCGAACACTTCACCATGGGCCCGGCCGACGTCCTCCCATTGATCAATGTTCACCACGTATATGCGCGTTCGGACCACATCGGCAAGCGAGGCACCAGCCTGCTGGAGCGCCGCTTCAATCTTCTTCAACGTCTGAATCGTCTGTGCATAGGGATCCCCCTTGCCAACGAGACCTGATGCCGTCATGGCCGTCGAGCCAGATACGTATATAGAGGCTCCGACCCGGACCGCCCGCGAATAGCCGAGCTTGCCTTCCCAGGGACCACCAGTGGAAATATTCTGCCGTCCCATCCGTTCCCTCCTACATGACAATGCCGCCGCCGGCGTGAATATTTTGGCCCGTCAACCACCGCGCCTCTTCACTGACGACGAACGCCACCACGTCGCCAATATCCTTGGGGAGACCAAGCCGCCTCAACGGCGACATCTGTATGCCAATCTGGCGGAACTGGTCTGTCATCATGCCCGTCTCGGTAAAACCTGGTGAGACCGTATTGACGGTAATACCTCGTGGAGCGAGTTCCTGCGCCAGTCCTTTCGTGTACTGTTCCAGTGCGCCTTTGCTGCCAAGATAGGCCGTCGCACCGGGAAAACTCAAATGGGTTCCATCGGTCGAAATGTTCACAATGCGGCCACCCTCTTTGAGCACATTGGCCGCTTCCTGCATCGCGAAGTAGGGACCCTTGGCGTTCAAGGCGATGATCTCATCGAAGTCAGCCTCGGTTGTCTCCAGGAGAAGCCTAGGCATAAACCGCCCGGCATTGTTGACGAGGATGTCGAGCCTGCCAAATTGTTCCACCGTCTCGATCACAAGGCGGCGCGCATCGGCCACCTGGCTCATGTCAGATTGGACGGTGACTGCCTTCCCACCCTTGGCCTGAATGTCCGTGACCACCTGCTTGGCCTACTCATAGCTGTGGTTGTAGTTCACCACGACAATGGCGCCATCTTCGGCCAATCGCTCCGCGATCGCTCGGCCGATTCCATTGGAAGCCCCGGTCACAATCGCCACTTTTCCGCTCAACGACCCCATCTGCTTGACTCCTTTATGACACTGCTACCGCAGGGGGGTTCCCCACTGCCCGGAAAACGTCCACTCTGAAATGGGCCGGCGGCTTCGTAGCTGCAGTTCTCGTTCGCGTAGCCGGTCGGGAAGGGACGCGAGCTCCCCCGGATAGCCCACCGCGATCATCGCAACCGGCTCGTAGCCCGACGGGATCTTGAGGTCGGCGCGCGCCTTCTCCACGTCAAAGCCCGCCATCTGATGCGCCGCAAGTCCGAGCGCAGTGGCTTGGAGCACCAGATTCTCGACCGCCATGCCGGTGTCATGAAAAGCATGCCGATTCGGTTTGGAATCATCCTCAAAGTTCAGGCTCGCCACGGACAGAATCAGGACCGGCGCACGGGAGGCCCATGTGCGATTGCCTTCCACCAGGCAAGCGAGGAGCCGGTTCCACTCGGTCTCATGGTCCTTATTCGCGACGATGAACCGCCACGGCTGCTCGTTGTAGGAGGATGGTGCCCACCGGGCGGCCTCGAAGAGGATACGGAGTTTCTCCGCTTCGACCGGTTGGTCGGAAAAGGCGCGCGGGCTCCATCGCCGCTTGAACAGGTCATGAATGGGGTGCTGCGCGTCTGCCGGTTTTTCCATCATCGCCTTTCACGCCTGCCCTTTCTCTCGTCGAAGCTCATACTCTGCCTGCAGCCAATCCTCTTCGGCATGGCCGTCGGTACCGCCGCGTTCGAGGAAAATCTGGTAGGCGCGCCACTCGATCTCACCCTGCGATGGCCCGCGAGAAGCGGACGCTCCTTTTCCGAAGATGATGCGCTTCATTCGCGGTGTGTCCTCTTTCTGTACCGTGCGTTTCGGCATGGCTACCTCCTTCGTGAAGGTCGTGAATCGACCGTCGGTGGGAACTCTCTGCCCTGCATCACCTCATCCCCGGCCTCTTGGTGGCACAGACGAACCTGGGCGCTCGCGACCCGCTTCGTCCGGCGACCAGCCACCACCTAAGGCCTTGTAGAGCTGGACGACGGGTGGCGGCGAGTGACAATTCCGCGTCGAAGAGACTCCGCTGCGCAATGAGGACATCCAAATAGTTCGCGAGTCCGCCTTTGTATCGCAGATTGGCGAGGTGCAAGGCCGACCGCAGAGCATTGACCTGCCTCTCCTGTGCGTCGGCCTGCTCACGGGCCGTGCTAACCCCCACCAAAGCGTCTTCAACTTCCCTGAAGGCGACGAGGATCGTCTGCTCGTATTGGGCCAAGGCCTGCCTGGCTTGAGCTTCAACCGCTTTCTGTTGGAAGCCCAAAATCTGCGCATTGAACAATGGTCCGGTCAAGCTTGGGCCTGCAACACCGAAAAAGGTCTCGTTGGCCACCAGCCTGGACAACTGTGGACTGGCTATACCCAGAATGCCGGTGATGCTGAGCTTGGGAAACCGGTCTGCCGTGGCCATGCCGATCCTGGCGGTCGCTGCCGCTAGCCCTTGCTCCGCCTGAACCACATCGGGACGCCGCTGGAGCAGTTCGGAGGGAAGGCCAGCCGGCACCACAGGTGGCATCACCTGTTCGGTGAGCGACCGCCCCCTGGAGATTTGCCTGGGATTTCTCCCCAGCAGCACGCTGAGCTCGTTCTCTTTCTGAACCATCTGACGCTTCAGCTCCGCGATGCGAGCCGCGGCATTTTCCCGCTCCGCCTCGAACTGGTCGACATCCAGCCTGTTGATTATTCCCTGTCGTAGCCGCGCCTGGCCGATTCTCACCGATTCTTCCCATGCCTGCAGCGTGCGCTGGGCGATCTCCAACTGCATGTCGAACTGCCGAAGATCAAAATAGGCCTGGGCTACCCCGCCCACGAGTTGCAGGATGAGGGCTCGTCGGTTCTCTTCGCGAGCTAATAACTCGCCGAGAGCCGCCTCATTGGAGCGGCGGATACGTCCCCAGACATCAATTTCCCAGGCGAGATTCCCCTGCACATAGTAATTGAACGGGTTGGGGAACCCGGGGAAGGCAACATTCTTCGTGTTGCCGAAGGCCGGCGCGTTGACCGTTGCGTTCATCTGAGGGGCAAAGTCGGTTTTGGCGACGAGCAGCCGAGCTGCGAACTCATCAACTGTCGCGACAGCCCGCTTGAGATCCTTGTTCTCCTCCAGCGCAATACGGATCAACTTTTGGAGCTCCTCGTCGTGATAGAGTTCCCACCAAGGTACATTGGCGAGGGATGGTAAGTCTTTCTCTTCCCCGGCCATGCGAAAGGAGTCGGAGGTGGGAATGTCTGGGCGAGAATAGTCGGGCCCCATAGCGCAAGAGAGCAGGAGCATCGAAAAGGCTGCGAGGATGAGGCTGCGCATGTCACTCTCCTCCTTCTATCTCTAACGGAACCGAGCTTGTCCTAGGACGGGGAGCCGTTTGACCAGCACCAAGCCGACTAAGTTTCCGAATTAGTACAAAAAAGAGCGGCACGAAGAAGATGGCCAAGAAGGTGGCGGCAAGCATGCCGCCGAAGACGCCGGTTCCAATGGAATTGCGGCTGGCTGCACCCGCGCCGGTTGCGAGGACCAACGGCACGACACCCAAAATAAAGGCCATCGAGGTCATTACGATCGGGCGGAACCGAATTTTGCCAGCTTCCATCGCGGCATCGACCAGGGAGTGTCCGGCTTCATAACGTTTGTTGGCGAACTCGACGATCAGAATTGCGTTTTTGGCAGAGAGTCCGATCAGCGTGACCAATCCGATTTGGAAGTAGATGTCGTTGGACATCCCCATCACCCACACGGCGGACAAGGCTCCGAAAATACCAAAGGGCACGGCGAGGAGCACGGCAAAGGGCACGGCCCAACTCTCATACTGTGCGGCCAGCACAAGAAACACCATCAGCAAGCCGAAAGCAAAGACAAAAAGCGATTGCTGCCCGACCATGCGTTCCTGGTAGGAGATCCCGCTCCAGTCGATCCCGTATCCTTGGGGAACCAACACCTCCTTGGCTACCTGATCAAGAGCATCGAGCACCTGCCCGGAACTGTACCCCGGAGCCGCTGCTCCCAAGACCAGGGCCGTGTTGTATCCGTTGAAGTGGGTGACCGGATCCGGTCCACTGGTGAATTCCGTCGTCACCACTGTATCGAGCGGAATCATGGTGGATCTCTGTCCATTCACGGCACGCACGTAGATCTTGGCGACGTCCTCAGGCGTGGATCGATATTGCGCCTCGGCCTCCGTCTGCACCCGATAGACACGTCCGAATTTGAGGAAGTCATTGATGTAGAGATTGCCAAAATAGGCCTGTAGCGTGTCGAACACTTCGGAGATCGGCACGCCCAACGATTTGGCTCGTTCTCGGTCCACATGGGCAAAGATTCGCGGGGCGCTCACGCGAAAGCTGGAGCCGATCGCTCCGATCGCCGGGTGCTGTCTGGCTTTGGCAAGGAACTCTTGGGCCACGCCGGCGAACTTGTTGAAGTCCCCGCTGCTAGGATCTTGAAGTTGGAGGGAAAACCCGCCCGTGGCGCCGAGTCCTCGTATAGACGGGGCGTTAAAGGCTAAAATCAGCGCCTCAGGAATTTTCGCGAACTCTCCATACGCGGCGCCGATCAGGGCCTTCACGTGGTTCTGCGGTCCCTGCCGTTCGTCCCAGTGATGCAAGGGAAGAAACATCGTCGCCGCGTTCGGCCCTCTGGTGCCGAAGACGAAGTTCTGGCCGGCCAACGCATCGGTCGAGTGGATAGCGGGAATTGAGAGAAAGTATTTTTCGATTTTACTCAGCACCACATCGGTCCGTTGCTTAGACGCACCGTCTGGCAGCTGGACGATCGTGATGAAGTAGCCCTGATCTTCCTCCGGCAAGAAGCTGGAGGGAATCGTCTTGAATAACCCGACGGCGAAGAGGCCGATGATGCCAAAGAGCACCAAGGATAAGACCGAGCGGTTGAGGATCGTCCCCACGATGGTCGTATAGCGAGCCTGCGTCCAACCAAAGAATCGATTGAAGACACCGAAAAAACCTCTACGCTGGCTGTGGCCTGGCTTCAGCACCAGGGAACAGAGGGCTGGACTCAGCGTGAGGGCAACAATCCCGGAGATGATGACGGAGATGGCGATGGTGATGGCAAATTGTTTGTAGAGCTCGCCCGTGATGCCACCCAAGAAACCCACCGGCACGAACACGGCGCAGAGAACAAGCACGATCGCGATCACAGGTCCAGTCACTTCATCCATCGCCTTCTTGGCGGCATCCTTCGGCGAGAGTCCCTCTCCCATGTGGCGCTCGACGTTCTCCACCACCACAATAGCATCGTCGACCACCATCCCGATGGCAAGGACCATCCCAAAGAGGGTGAGGGTGTTGATCGAAAAGCCGAGTGCCTGCATGCCCGCAAAGGTACCGATGAGGGAGACCGGCACGGCCACGCCAGGGATAAGCGTCGCGCGCCAACTTTGGAGGAACAAATACACGACGAGGATGACCAGCACCATCGCTTCCGCCAGGGTCTTGACCACTTCTTTGATGGACACTTCGATAAATCTGGTCGTATCGTACGGAATATCGTAGGAGACCCCGTGTGGGAAGCTCTTCGATACCGCGTCCATTTCCTTCCGAACTCGCTTCACCGTCTCGAGGGCATTGGCACCTGGCGACAGGAAGGTCAGAAGAAACACATTGGGTTTGCCGTTCCACCGGCCCTCGAGACTATAGGATTGAGCGCCCAACTCGATCTTGGCTACGTCTTTTAATCTGATCATCGACCCGTCAGGGAGCGCCCGGACAATCATCTCCTCGAAATCCTTCACGTCCGTGAGACGGCCTTGTGTGATCACCGGAATCGTCAGTTCGGTGCCTTTCGGCGCCGGTTCCCTCCCGATCGTCCCAGCTGGAAAGTCCCGATTTTGTTCGCGGACGACATTGGCAATGTCTGTGGGCGTGAGGCTGAGTTGCGCCATCCTGGTCGGGTCCAGGATCAGGCGCATCGAGTAATTCTGTCCGCCGAAGACCACCGCGTCTCCGACGCCACGCAACCGTTTGAGATTATCGATCACGTTGAGGATCGCGTAGTTGGAGATAAAGACGGGATCTTTCGTGGGATCGCTGGAACTGAGCGCGACGACAGCCAGCAGGTCCGGCGACACTTTTTTGACTGAAATGCCTTGGCGGACAACTTCGGGCGGCAACTGGGGCTCCGCCAGCTTCTGGCGGTTCTGGGTCTGTACCTGCGCGATGTCCACGTTCGTCCCAATCTCGAACGTGAGCTTGATGGTCATGTGCCCGTCATTGGTGCTGGTGGAATCGTAGTAGAGAAGGTTGTCGATGCCGGGAAGCTGCACTTCGATCGGGCGCGCGACTGAATCCGCGATCACTTCCGCGCTCGCGCCGGGATAGTCGGCTTCGATCTGCACGACGGGCGGCGTGATTTCCGGAAACTGGGCGATAGGCAGGCCTTGTAAGGCGACCAACCCCAGGACGACAATCACGATGGACAGGACCGAAGCGAAGATCGGGCGATCGATAAAAAAGTGCGGGATCATTTTGCCTGCTCCGGCTTCGCATCTGCCGGCTGGCCGGAAGCGGCTGGGTCGGATAGATTATACGGAACGGTTTTTACCGGCGCGCCCGGTGCGATCATATGGAATCCCGCGACGATCACCCGCTCTCCCTCGCGTAACCCGTCTTCGATGGACCACTGACTGCCGCGCCAGGACGTGGCCCGAACAGGGCGGATCTCCACCTTATTGTCAACCCCGACGACAAAGACGATGGGTCCCTTGGGTCCCTGCTGGACGGCGCTCTGGGGGACCAGGATGACGCCGGTTCTCACGGCGCCCAAAATGCGGACTTTCACGAACTGTCCTGGGAACAGGACGCTATCCGGATTAGGGAAGGTCACGCGAAAGTCTCTGGTGCCGGTGGCCGAGCGGACGCCGACTTCGAGCAAATCAAACTTGCCTTCATGGGGATAGATGCTGCCGTCCGAAAATGTGATGACACCCCGCAGTTCATAGAGTGTCGCGCCTTGGATCCGATTAGTCGCGCGCTCCCGGAGGCGTTTGAGGACAAAAGTTTCCGGGGCGCTCGCGTTCACATACATGGGATCTAACTGGTGGATCGTGGTCAGTAGATCGGTCTGCGCGGAGATGAGGCGCCCTTCGTAGAGCCGACTCCGCTCAATCCGACCGCTGATAGGCGCAGTGATGAGCGTGTTGTCGAGATCGAACTTGGCCTTCACCTGATCGCCCTTGGCCCCCTCCAGCGCCGCCTTGGCAGCCAATTCCTCCGCCACCGCATCATCCACATCTTTTTGGCTGACCGCCTGTTCCGCCAGCAGCGGTTTCACGCGAGCAAAATTTTGCTTGGCCTGCACCAGCCTTGCCTCTGCCTGCGCCACCTTGGCATTGGCGCTGCTCATTGCCGCTTTGAACGGAATCGGATCGATTTGATAGAGCCGGTCGCCCTGCTTGACGTCGCGCCCCTCGGCAAAAAACCGCTCTTTGAGGATACCCGTCACCTGGGAACGGATTTCGACCGGTCGCGACGCTTCGGTCTGACCGATGAACTCCGGTTCGTCCGGCATCGTGCCAGGCAACACCGTGACCACCGGCACCTCCGGGATGGGACGAGCCGGCGTGGAGGCCGCCTCTTTTTTGCAGCCCAGGAGTCCGGCAAGGCCGAGAACCAGCAGAAAACCGAGCATACTGAGCGCGAGTCTGTTTACTCGCTTCTGTGTCGTCATGTTTGCCATCGCTGGTCCTTTTTGAATCATCCGGTCACTTCTTACGTTCGCCGCTTCGAACAGCTTGCGTGATCTCTCTCACGACACAGCTTGTGAGACAGCCGGAAGCAACGAGCTCGGCCCCGGCCTGATAGATCATATTCAGAAGTTCTTTCCCCTCGGCATCAATGTAGGTCACGGCCGACAGGTCCACAGAAAGAGGGTGTCTCGTCTTCGCGCTGACCGTAGACAGCCAGCACCGCTTGAGCTCCCCTACCCAAAGTCCAGCCAAACGCCCTTCAAGCTGGAGGGTTGTCGAATGTGTGTCCGTATGAGTCGTGATTTTTAGCATGGATTCTCTACCTTGCTTGTATGGAATCGCAAGGGGCATTCCATCAAATCAAGATCCATTCTGTTTTCATAACCCTCTGTTATTTCAGTAAAGACTTTTAGCATCGCATAGTAGACACATCGAACTGACGATGGTGTTCTGCCGATATCCCGGCACACGCCGAACCATCGGCAGGAGCTGAAGGAATGGACCACCGAGTGGGCTGCCATGACTTCTTTTGTAACACAATCGAGTTTTTGTGAATGCTCGGCTAGCGAGCCGGTCGACACTAGCCACGCCCACGGATTGGCCGACACGCCATGAAGTGCCCATAGCTATATCCCTTCGGGCGAAGGCATCGTGCAGCACCGCCTTGGCGGCGTCAAAATCGCCGAGCAGGCGGATCACGCTGGCAAGAACCTGTCGCGCTTTGGAGCGGTTGAAGGGGAACAGGTCGCGGCGCCAGATCGCTTAGATGCAGATCGCCGCGGGTAGGTCACACGAGCGTTGCGAGCGTCGGATTCCAACTGGCTCTTAGGCCTCAAAGCTTCGATTGGTGGGCAACGCTTCTCATTTACTCACTCTACTTTTTTACCGGAACAACCAACGCCACTTTATCTGGCCGGAATTCACATCGGTTCCCAGTAAGCCACAACTAGGCTTAGCTTTGCCGTCGCCGAAGGATGGCGTAGAATGCCGGTACTTTCACCACTTCATCTGTCGGAAGTGTATGCACGGTGTAAATATGACTCTTGCCGGTACTAAGAAGCGTAAAACGATCCGTTGGAAACAGAACTTCTAAGTCATTTTCATTCAACATGCCTGGCGTAATCTCATGCTGGAATACCCGTGCAAGGCCGGGGGGCGGCCCATACTGTTTAATCAGTTGGGTAAAGTAGGGTTCAGCAGCCGATGAAAGTTCGATAAGATACAGTATCCCTCTTATCCCAAGTAGCCGCTCTATACTCTGTATCGCCGTCGCGTGATCCGCGGGCGAAAGTTGATGCAACACCGTCCGCATGTAGAGATTAGCATCACCAATTTCCTTGTGGAGATCTTCGGCATCACCAGGGTAAAGCACATCAAGAATACGGTACGAGATGTTGGGGGCAGCATTCTTCGTTTGAGCAATATCAACCGCGGTGGGCGAAATTTCAGTGCCAACCACCCTTGCAAAATGATCCGCAAGAAAACGCGTTTGCGTTCCGTTGCCACACCCCAGGTCTATCAACGGGAGCTGTGGGTCTGCATGGTCTTGGAACAGTACCAAATCTTGTTGGGCTGCATGCGCGGGATTAGCATCCCAAAATATTTCGCCAGGTGTTCCGGTCAGGGTACTCCAAAAACCCTCCCAGGATGTCAAGTAACGATTCGCTGATGTCATAGGTTTTCTCCTTTGCTGGATATATCAATATCAGAATTCCACGCCTGCACCTTACCCGCATTTCCTACCTGTTACCGATCAATTCCCGTCATGTGATGCTTCACCAACTTGCCCACCACGCTCGTTTGCTTGAGCAAAGTGTAGGACTAATGCGTTGCTGATTGTTCCACGCGATGACTAGGCACTGGAACGTTTCTTAGCGTGCTCGCCGATCCACGCGGTCACCTCGTCGTCGATCGCGACGGTGCCTCCTCCCAGGATCACGGGAACACCCTGGAGTTTGGTGGTGTGGGTGTTGGTCCGGCCATAGGTGTGCCTGTACCCGCTCATCAAGTTCAATTTCACGTCCCTTTTGACAGACCGGTCAATGCCTGAGGTGTCACGGGAAAACCATGAGCGAGACTCTCACATGCATACCTAGGCAGGGCTTCAAGGAATGCGATGGCAAGGACTGTGATAATGAAGATTGAGCGTCACAGATTCTGTAACCCCATACAAAACCCCAACGGCTGCGGCTCACGATTCCCAGAACCGTTCTCACGAAGTGTGTTCTCTCACTTCTGGCCTGGACCGAATGTATACCCAAACTACAGTCGGCGATTCTGCAAGATGACCGGATCGATCAGCTCGCCGCATTGCACGCAGCGCTGGCCGGAGTAGTCCGACAGATCCTGGCACCACTCTGCGACCATGAGTCCTCCGCAGCGCGGACAACGATCCGTGCTGTGGATTCTTGCCCAGCTTCGATCCGGCGCCTCAATCGATTGCTGTTGTGTCACCGCCACCACCGTACCCATCGATACCTCCCTCAGTGATCCACCGGTTTACCTCACGTCATTCATCACGAGGCTTAACAGCAACTCGCGTTCCAGGAGAGCTCCTGTACGACCTGAGTCACCGATGCCGCTGAAACTAGAGGAGATTGACTGCCCTCGTTCGGAAATCTCTGTCGCGAAAGAAACGAAGTGCCGAGGACGATTTGCCGAAGGGACGGCAACGGTGCCGAAAGATCGGCGCTGGCCCGGAACATTCATGGAGCCTGGGTGAGAAACCAGGCTAAGATGGGCGAGAGATATCGAGCTTCTGCATTTTGGACTGGAGGGTAGTCCGTTTCATGCCCAGCTTGGCGGCTGCACCGGCGGGACCACCGATGATCCATTTGGCTGCCTGAAGCGCTCGCATGATATGGTCGCGCTCTGCAGTTTCCAGGCTGGTGATGGGCTGAGTTTCCGCGCTCGTGACTGCTTTCAACTCTGCGAGAGGCACGTATAACTCGGCACCTTGCGAGAGAATGACGGCCCGCTCGATCAGATTTTCCAGTTCGCGAATGTTGCCCGGCCAATGATACTGCGAGAGAGTCGTCATACCCGCCGTTGGGATCGAGTCAATCTTTTTGTTCATGCGACGAGCAAACTTCTGTGCGAAGTATCGGACCAGTAACGGAATGTCCTCTCGGCGGTCACGAAGCGCCGGCACTGTCAGCGGAAACACATTGAGCCGGTAATAGAGATCGCTCCGAAACTCTTTGCCGGCAATCATCTGGGCTAGGTCGCGGTTCGTTGCAGCCACGAGACGAGCATTGATCTTGATCGTCCGCGTGCTCCCCAATCGCTCGAACTCCTGCTCCTGTAGAACCCGCAGCAATTTCGACTGCAGCTCGAGCGGAATATCACCAATCTCGTCGAGGAAGAGTGTGCCCTTGTCCGCCAGTTCAAAGCGGCCGACTTTTTGCGCAATGGCTCCGGTGAACGCGCCCCTCTCGTGGCCGAACAGTTCACTTTCCAGGAGGCCCGTCGGGATGGCCGCACAGTTCATTTTGACAAACGTTCTCTCCCGCCGGCCGCTACGATCATGAATGGCACGGGCAATGAGTTCCTTCCCGGTGCCGGTTTCGCCCAGGACGAGCACCGTGGAATCCGTCGGCGCGACGACCTCCACCTGCTTGAGGACCTTCCTCAGCGTCACGCTTTCGCCGATGATCTCCTCGAAATTGTATTCCGTCCGGATTTCTTCTTCTAAATACAGTTTCTCCTTCGAGAGCCTCTCCTTGAGCGCTGCAATCTCCTGGTAGACCAGTGCATTCTCGACGGCGATGGCGATCTGTTGCGCCACCTGGGACAGAAGTTCGCTCTCGGCTGGAGTGAAATCCTGTTCGCGCGAACGCATCACGTCTAACGTGCCAAAAATTTTGTCCCGGGACAACAAGGGAACGGAGCAGAGCGAGCGGACGCCTTGGTCCAGCAGGCGTCGAGTGATCTCAGATTCGATGGCCAAGGTCTCCAGGTCTCGCTTCCGATAGATCACAGGCTTCCTGGTCGTAAAAGCCCTGTCCGACGGGCACTTACAATCGGGGGTAACTTGCCCTTCCTCGACAAATTCCTTCTCGTTCGTGAAATCCAGGACGTGCACACGATATCGCCGGGTGTCGGTATCGCACAACGCGAGTGCCGACCCATCATGTTGGATGACTTTTCGCAGGCAGGCGCTGACAGCGGTGAATACCTCCCGCAAGTCCAAGTGGGACACCACCGCGTTGTTGACTTCCAGCAGAAGTTGCACGCGGTCCCGTTCGTACTTCAGTTGCTGCTGGGCAGATTGGGCGCTCGCCGCGTGCAACACATTGTCCACGGCAACAGCGACCTGGTTCGCCACCTGCTGCATGAAGTTGATCTCTGCCTCCTGATAGGTTCTTCGCTGATAGCTCCCAAATCCCATTGCCCCTAGACGACGCTGCGCCGTTGTGAGAGGAACCACACCGAAGGATTGGACGCCGTTCTCGCGCAGCATGGCCATCAGTTTCGGAAATCGCTGCTCTTGCGTCACGTCGTTCACGGTCAAAGGCCGTTGGGTTTTCCATACCAATCCCCCGGGAGAATCATCAACGGGCAGTTCCAGACCGGGGCTGATCGTGCTGGGTGTCGCGGTTACCAAGAGCCACAGGCGCATGACATCGCGCGCGGGCTCATGCAAGACTGCGTTGATGTAATCGAACGGGACGATCTGAGGGAGCCGTTGAGCGAGATCACGAAACAGCTCTTCAAGGTCGCGGTGTGACGCAATGGATTCGGATACCTCCAGCAGGAGACGTAACCGGTCCCGTCCATGGATCAGGTCTTGATGATGGAGGACATTGTCCACCGCCACAGCGATTTGTTTGGCAACCTGCTGGAGAAACTCCAGGTCTGCTTCACTATAGGCCGCTTTCTGCAAGCTCAAAAATCCCATCGCCCCCAGCCGCCGCACCGCGGTGGTTAGGGGAGCGACGCAAAACGAGTTTACGCCGTCCTCGTTCATGAATTGAGTGACCTTCGGCCAGCGACGTTCTTCGGCAAGATCGGGAACGAGGATCGGCTGCTGCGTTTGCCAGACCAATCCTGCGGGAGACTCTTCGACCGGCCCCTCATGGCCGCCCACGAGATCGGCCGGCACGTTCGCCTGAATGGTGTGCAATCGCATCGTGTTTCGCACGGGATCGTGCAATGACAGGGCGACGAAATTGACATGCACCACGCGGGGAAGGCGCTGGGCGAGGTCTCGAAACAGTTCGTGGAGATCGCGGTGCGCGGAGATCGCCTCTGCGACCTCCAGCAAGGCCTGGTACCGCTCCGCGAGCGTCTCACAAGGGGATGCGGAATGCCTATCCATAGGCGCTCAGTATGGCCTATTGATTGTCGTTGCTCAAGAGCTTCTATGGCAGAAGCGGTTTCAGATGGATGTTGAAGCTCCCGCTACTTTATGAAGTGTGGCCCACTTTCTCTCCTGGAGAAGACACCGGCTACGTCCCAATTTCTTCCTACTATCAACGCCAGCTTGCAGCGGCCTCTTCACTCTGGCAGGCGAAAAAGAGGCTCTCCTCCAGCTATCAGGTCATTTCACCGGCACTTTGAGCGCCTCGCCTTCCTGCGACAGGAGCAACACCAGCAATTTGGCCGGCTCCGTCACGCTCGCATTTCTGGACACCACATGCGGCTTCTTGGGAGACTCATACCAGCTCTGACCTTTGGCATACGTTATGGGCTGCTCACCCTCTAATTGAGTGACAACCGTTCCCTCCAAGACGTAGGCGAAGACCGAGCCCGGATGGACGTGCGGGTCGGATGCGGCTCCCGGCGTATAGTCCACGGTCAGCATT
>WNFB01010770.1_pt1 | contig 17662 bp, 11 predicted proteins | sample 5400501 | NCBI WGS metagenome assembly WNFB01 (sample SAMN13153341, study PRJNA577476) | soil metagenome | isolation source: 200 cm saprolite under Douglas fir tree site 2 hole 1 | place: USA:California | collected 2015-04-18 | reverse complement strand
CTCTGCGGTCAAAACAATGCTCTGCTTTTTCATGGAGGTCTCCTTGTCAAACTGGAAAAACTTGTTTGTTGCTAAGGATACCTCCTTTTTTTCTTCCTGTCAAATGAACTTTGACGGACTAGTAGGGGCCGATTTATCGCGCCCAGCGCCGATTATACACTTTAACGAAATACCCAGGGTATCGTGAACGGGCACGGCACCCTCGTAGGGCCCGATTTATCGGCTAGTGGGCAACCTACCACCTACCCGGATGAAAGTGTTAAAAGTCATTATGTACCCTACAATAAATATTGTCTCACATGCGTCAAGCAACAGTCGATTGCTGCGTAGTAGGGGCGCGATTTAGCGCGCCCCAAGGTGGGAATGCGATGCGTCGGGGAGAGAGCGGGGACCCTTGCGGTCGCCCTGGGGGAGGAAGAGAGCACCCTTGATTGCTCCAACATACGATCTACCCATATGAAATGGTTGCTTCATGTGAACAATACACATAAAAAATGCATAAAGATGCGCATAAACCATAAATTGACGAACAAAACTCTTGAAAATTGTGAAAAGATAGTGTATGCTTGCATGCGGTATCCGATCTCGGTCTGGCATACAGTGCTCGTCCAGAACATTTAGTCCCGCGCTGCTAGGGGTGACAGACAAACTGGTGACATCTGCAGGATATGGACCTGGAGGAATACCAACATATCACAAGGAGGTCCCTAGTTGAGTTTTGTAGACAAAACCCTTAGGTGCCGTGAATGTGGGAATGACTTCACATTCACAGCGGGGGAACAAGAGTTTTACCAGCAAAAAGGCTTGATGAATCAGCCTGGTCGTTGCCCTGGCTGCCGTGCCGCGCGTCGTAATACGTCTGGTTCAGGCAGTCGTTCCGAGCGTGGCCCACGCGAAATGCATACTGTTATTTGCGCCGAGTGTGGAGCTGAGACGCAGGTACCATTCTTACCCAAGAATGATCGCCCAGTCTATTGCAGTACTTGCTATGACAAGGTGCGAGTGGCACGCGACTAAGAGTTTCCGAAGGTGTTTGAGTGATCCCTGTATTAAGGGAGATCAGAACGTTTTTGATTAACTTCGTATCCGGCTGCTATCTGGATGCACGTTGAAAGATCAAAAGATAGAAACAAGGCCAAGGTGTGTTCGCGGCCTTGCTTCTTTTTATTTTTGCGGGATGATTTTTAATCACCGTGTGTGTTTTCATTAGTAGGGATAAGATTGAAAGGGCCTGGGAGGATTTCTAAGTTTCCACAACGAGAGGCTGCATCCCTGCGACTCCGTTTCGGTTATTCTTCACAGCGCTGTATCCACTGTATCCCATTTATCACAACAATAAAGTATAAGTTGTTACGTTGTCTATCAGCCATCCGTAACAACTTATACTAAGGAATAGTGCACATATTTATTGCAATGTGTGCATTTGTGTACTAGACTATGATCAGGTAGCAATGTCGGCTACTTCAAGGGTATTCAGAATGGTGGCCATTAATCCAGGTGAAAATGAGTCTGTTGTGCTTTCATATGTGACTCTCGATGACCTGCTGGCGGAGGTTAACCAGTACTTGTCTCCAGATGAGATAGAGACGATTCGGCGTGCTTATCATGTCGCCAATCAGGCTCATATGGGGACATTGCGTCGTTCAGGAGATCCATACATTCAACACCCACTGGAAGTCGCTCTTCTACTGGCTGATATGCGCATTGATGCTGACAGTATAGTAGCGGCCTTGCTGCATGATGTTGTTGAGGATACCGATTTCACCCTGGCCGACCTGCACCAGCAATTTGGGGATGCGGTAGCAAATATTGTAGATGGGGTTACTAAATTCGACACCCTGGCGGGTAAACCCCTTTTGTCTAACAATGACGTCGGTGCAAAAGAATTGGGGCGTGCTCAGGCATCCGGGAGCTACACAGCGTCTCAAGCACCACTGAATTCTCCTGCATTGGATACGCCCGAACAGCTTGAACAAAAGCAACGCTTAGCCCGCGACATGAAACGTCGCCAACGGTCAGAGACGGTGCGGAAGATGCTGCTGGCTATGGCTGAGGACCCACGTGTGGTGGTGCTCAAATTAGCGGATCGTTTGCATAATATGCGAACCCTCAGTGTGATGAACGAGGCACAGCAGCAAAACAAAGCCCGCGAGACACGGGAGATTTATGCTCCGCTTGCCAGGCGTCTTGGCATGGAGTTAGTGCAGGCGGAATTGGAGGACCTGGCTTTCAGTTACCTGGAACCAGAGAAATATATCAGTCTTGCACGGGAAGTGGAAGAAGAGATTCGCAAGCGTCAGCCTACTATCGATCAGATCTGCCAGGCGCTGCGAGAAGAGATGAGCAAGGCGGATATTCATGCGGAAGTGCATTTCTGGCAGAAACATCTTGCCAGTATCAATCGTAAACTGGAGCAGAGTGGAGATGAACTGAGTCAAATTCATGATCTCGTCTCCTACCGTATCCTGGTAGACTCTGTTCAGGATTGCTACCTGGCCCTGGGGCATATACATGCGTTGTGGCGTCCTAAGGACGGAAGGATAAAAGACTTTATCGCCACACCCAAGTTGAATGGGTACCAGTCACTGCATACGACCGTGTTCTGCCTGGATAATCAACTGGCGGAAATTCAGATTCGTACACATGAGATGCAGCGTATCGCAGATTATGGTATAGCCAGTTACTGGTATCTGAAGGAACGCGGAACCGCGCGGCTCTCCTCGCATGAAATGATTGCCTGGATAGAACAATTGCGTGAGTGGCAACGCGAGTTGCCACAGAATGCGGATGAGTTCGTGGAAGCGGTCAAGGGCGATATCTTCCAGGAGCAGATTTTCGTCTTTACACCGAAAGGCGAAGTGAAAGATCTGCCGCGAGGTTCAACGCCGCTGGATATGGCGTATCGCATCCATACTGATCTTGGCGATCACTGCGTAGGAGCACGTATCATCACCAGCATGGATGATAGTGGACGATTGGGGACACGCATTGTCCCTGTTGACTATGAACTCAAAGGTGGTGAGATTGTTGATATTATGGTGAGCGCAGAGGCACATCCCACGCGGGATTGGCTCTTATTCGCTCGAACCACCACCGCGCGCACCAAGATTCGCCGCTATCTAAAGACGTATGAGCGAGAGGTGAACCTGCAGTTGGGTCGTGAACGTTTGGACCTGGCATTGAAGGCCGTGGGAGCTTCGGGTTTACGCGCGGTGCGCAACGAAGATCTCGTACTGTTTAACACCAACAAAAAATATACTTCGCCCGATGATCTGTACGTGGCATTAGGTCGTGAGGACATGCCGGTGGGAGCGGTGCTTGAGTATCTTACACCGCTGATGCAGATGCGTGGTGAGATAAAGCCAGAGGCAGAAACTGTAAAGAATGGACATCATCACAGTAGCAATGGGGAACTTGAGACAGCGCAGTCGTTTGTCAAACTGGCAAATTGTTGTTGTCCTCTTCCTGGTGATGCTATTGTAGGTTTTCTGAACCCTAATAAGGGTATAATGGTACATCGCAGTGATTGTCGAACTTTGCGTCGTCACCGGGGAAATGAAGCGGGGCGCCTGGTTGAGATCAATTGGTTGCAGGTAGAGCCGCAGCATTACCTGGCACCGATCATCATTATTGCCCATGATCGTGCGGGGCTTTTACGCGATGTGGCCGGGGTAGTTGCTGGTGCAGGTATCAATATAACAGCAGTAGCATCGACCACCAATGCTTCACTGCAAAAGGCCGTGATAACTGCTACGTTGGAGATTGCAGCCATCGATCAAATTGAGCCAATCTTTGAACGACTGAAACAGATTAAGAATGTAGTAAGTGTCAGTCGCGATCTTGGTCGGCGAGCAGGATAGCTTATCAGTTTTCAAATGTCAGATAACGAATGATAAAGCGGAAACTTTTATGATAGAAATGTCCATAGACGAGAAACTAGCAGCAAATGAACATACTAAGAAGCAGGCACAACAATTACTTGACATTGTACTGCAGTATATGCCGCCTGCTGAAGTTGAACAGGTCTCGCGAGCGCTTCAGCTTGCACAAGAAACCTGTGAGGGCGTGAGGGGAGAGCGTCCTATCCCACCATTGGAGCACGCTCTGGCCGTAGCGACCATATTAGCTCAAATAATGCACATTGACGCGGTAGGTGTAGCCTCCGGCCTGGTTTTTGAAGCTGTTGATTCTGATCTCTTGTCGCTTGAGCATTTGGAGAGTGCCTTAGGAACTCCTGTTGCGCGTGTTGTGGGCAGTATGCTGCGCATGAACATACTGGAGCGCAAGAAGCGTGTCGGGGCCCAATTCATTGCGCCCGATAGGGCGGGTGTGACAAATCATGCTCCTTCAGGCGAGAGCGAAAATAGCCGTGAGCAAAAGAAACAGCGCGTCCGTGAAGGGTTGCGTCGCCAGCAGGCTGAGATCGTCAGAAAAATGTTTTTCGCTATGTCCGAGGACCCACGCGTGGTATTGCTTAAGCTGGCTTACCGCCTTCACGCGATGCGTATTGTGTCGGGTCATACATCTTCTATGAATCACCAGGAGATGTTGACGATGGCGCAAGAGACTCGTGAGATTTATGCACCCCTGGCCGGACGGCTGGGGATGTCGCGTGTGGAGAGCGAGCTGGAGGATCTGGCATTTGAAATCCTGGAACCGGAGAAATATGAGTGGGTGCGCGGCGAAGTAGAGGCTGAAAGCATCCAGTGGCGCTCTTACGTAGACCGCGTCTGTGCCATCCTGCGTGAGGAAGTGCAGAAAATCGGCTTGCAGGCCGAGGTGTCGGGGCGTGTTAAGCACCTTTATAGTTTCTATAAGAAACTCCAGCGCAGTGCTGGTGATGTTGACCGGCTGGAAGACGTGAAGGCATCCGCTGATTTCAACCAGATTCATGACCTTGTGGCTTTCCGCATCCTGGTGGAATCGACTCCTGATTGTTATGTTGCGCTAGGTCATGTGCATAGCCTATGGAAACCAAAGGACGGGCGGATCAAGGACTTTATCGCCAATCCTAAGCCAAACGGGTACAGGGCGTTGCATACCACGGTTTTCTGCCTGGATAATCAACTTGTAGAAATTCAGATCCGTACTTTCGCCATGCATGAGATGGCTGAATATGGCGTGGCGATGCACTGGCATTACAAGGATGTTGGCGACCATGCTTCGGCTTCGGCGAAGGAACTGTTAGCCTGGTTGCGCCAGCTCGCGGACTGGCAGCGAGAGCTACGCTCGGCTACTGCAAACGATACCGAGTTTGTCGAGGCAGTAAGAGACGAGATCTTCCAGGAACAGATCTTTGTGTTTACGCCCAAAGGCGAGGTCAAGGACTTGCCGGTTGGCTCAACCCCGCTTGATTTTGCTTACCGTATCCACTCGAAAGTAGGCGACAGGTGCGCAGGTGCCCGTATTATCACCGAAAGTGGTAGCGGCGATGGAGAGCGGCTCGTAACACGCATGGTGCCACTGGACTACGAACTGAAAAGTGGTGAGATTGTCGATATTGTGACCAGCCGCACGGCTCACCCAACACGTGACTGGCTGAATTTTACGCGTACCGCTGCGGCCCGCAGTAAAATCCGGCGTTACCTCAAAATTCATGAGCGGGATATAAATATCCAGATCGGGCGAGAACGCCTGGACCGCGAACTGAAAGTGCAGGGAGTTCGTGGCGTTGATGTACTCAATGAAGAAGCGCAAAACTGGTTGGTCAGCGAGTATCGCAAGGAATCGTTTGAAGATATACTGGCGGCCATTGGTGGAGATGAACTCCGGCAGCATGCTGTTTTGGTCAAACTCCTCGAGTTCTGGCAACAACGCGAGCAGCGGGATGGGAAAGAGGCGAAGGAAGACGACGAGTCGCTTGCCCTTCCTGCTGTTAGCAAACAGGTGTCCTCGGCCAGTTTGCAGGTAGCCGGTGTCAGTGGATTGCTAACCAGCCTGGCGAATTGCTGCTGCCCGTTACCAGGTGATGAGATTGTCGGGTTCATTAGCCGCGGTAAAGGAGCCATTATTCACCGGGCCGACTGCAAAAATACTAATCGTTATCGCGAACGCGAACGCGAGCGCCTGGTAAACGTGAGCTGGACGACGATGGGCTACCAGCATTACCTGGCTCCAGTAGTGATTACAGCTCGCGACCGTTCGGGGCTTATTCGAGATATTGCCGCAGTTGTCTCTGAAATTGGAGTGAATATGGCTTCGGTGAGTTCAAATGTCGCCGTGGGTAAAGAGATAGCGGTTATCAGCGCAACGTTGGAGATTGATGGGCTGGAGCAGATGCAACGTGTGTTTGCACGCCTTGAGAAGGTCAAGGGCGTGATCCAGGTTGAGCGTGATTTGGGTAAGCACAAAAAGAGTTAAAAAATACAGCAAACGGAAAACCGGGGGGCATGCTCCCCGGTTTTCCGTTTGCTGTATATTACCTATACCCTGATTATTTAATATGTTGTTATCCACGTAGTCGCTCTAAAACAGGTGGCTGACGTAGCTTTGCCAGTGCGCCAGCTTCGATCTGGCGTACACGTTCACGTGTAATACCCAGTTCTCGTCCCACCTGTTCAAGTGGATGTGCCTGGCTATTGCCGAGGCCGAAACGCAATTGTAAGACGAGCCGCTCGCGTGGAGTCAGTACCGATTCAAGCACGCGCTGCACTTCATCTTTAAGTGTTTGCGTTGTCGCTATATCCTCAGGAGACGCGGACTCGGTATCGGCAAGCACATCTCCCAGTTCCTGCTCCTCGTCCTCGCCAACTGGCAATTCCAAAGAGACGGGAGCGCCAGGAGCAGCCTGTAACTCAACCATGCGAATGGGATCTAAACCTGTCGCTTCCGCCAGTTCTTGTTCCGTTGGTTCGCGGCCAAGCTCCTGTAAGAGGCGCTGGCGTTCGCGGCGAATGCGGTTCAACGCGGTATTGACGTATACAGGAAGACGGATAGTTCGTCCTTTATCAGCAACAGCCCGGCTGATCGCCTGGCGAATCCACCAGGTCGCATGTGTGGAGAAACGATGTCCACGCCGCCAGTCGTAGCGTTGTACGGCACGAATCAAGCCGATGTTGCCCTCTTGAATCAAGTCGAGCAATGTCAGCCCCCGCCCAACGTAGCGCTTGGCGATGCTCACCACCAGCCGCAAATTCGCCAGAATGAACTGCTTCATAGCCTCGCGGTCGCCCATTTCAATGCGTTTTGCCAGTTCGATTTCGCGCTCATGCGTAATCATTGGAACACGTCCAATTTCGCGAAGGTACGTCATGACCGCGTCTGACTCGCCAGCATCAGCAGTATTGACCGTATTCTCGTCATCTTCAGAACGGCGGCGGCGCATATGTACGCGCCGAGTAGGTGGCATTTCCTCTGTAGCTATTCTTGGCAAATTCAGGATCGATGGATTCTCAAGATTTGGTGGGACCGGCAGTTGAGTTAGATCTTCTCTAAGCTCAGGCATTTCTTCCAACTCAAGGGGAGCTGTGTCCAAATTCGCGATATCCTCCTCAAACTCCTGTTCATCCTTGCCAGGGCTTTCTACCTCATCTTCTATATATTCAAGATTCTTTGTCAGCAAGCGATCGACAAGTTCGTCGCACTGCTGGCTGAGATCTGCATTCATATTCTTTTTATCATCCAGGGTAAGTGTAGTTTCAGTCGTGGATTGCTCTAATTCAATCATTTTGCGCCCTCCATGAACAGTAGCATCTTAAGCAGCAAGATAGTACAATCTTCCGTCGGTTCGGTCCTACACTCAGGGAAAGCAGTCCTTTGATTTGGACACCGTGGCCGAGCACCGAGTGGGAGGAATTTGTAGACGCATACTAGTCTGTCTCTCTACTCTATAGAAACACAGAAAAAACGGTAAATATTCCTTCATTGATCTAATTATAACGCAAATGCCTCCTTTCATCAACTGATGATGCCACGGAGACGCTTCCTCTCTGCTAAAAAAGCAAAAGCTCCTCTTTTCCCTGGTGTCCTTCTATAAATACCTCTATTAACTATACGTCTGAGGCCAATAAAAGTGGCAAATCGCCGGATGGACTGGCAGGTGTATCAACCACGGGCGCTCCTCCCGGAATGCCCTTTATCAGGAGTCTTACTAATAGAAAGACGGCTAAAAGTCCTAGGCCCAACTGTGCTGGAAAGCTTTTGAGTATATTGCCCATTCTTACCATCTCTGCTATACTTTGTGCTGGCAAAAGATTCCACCAACTACTTTCTGTTATAAATTTATGAAACCAGGGGAGCCACTGTCAATGACCTCCCCCTAGAATGGGGAGGCTTGTGAGAGCGAGTCTCTTGCAAGCCGGATTGACCAGACTCAGTCTCCGAGCCAGCCAAGCCGAGGAAGCGAGCGTCTTGACTGGCAGTGAAGAGGCTACGATACAACTGAGTGTTCACGTTCGGACCCTGGTGTGCTGCCCCGGCACCAGGCCCTCCAACTCCTGGCCTAACCAGTGGTGCGGTTAGCCGCCGTGGCCAGGGCAAAGTACCGGGTTGTATCTTTGTCGAGGGGATCGACTTCTACTCCGAAAGGAGCCTTACCCGATGAAGGTGTTTGTCCTATCACATCACTGGAAAGGAGGACGGCGCTTCCTCCCCCGCCTAAAAGGCGGAGGTCCCCGCGCACTGTGTTTATGGATAGATCATCGCAACACTTGCAAGTTACGATCAAACGCATTGATACCAATTTGCCACTGCCCACCTATGCTACAACAGGTTCAGTGGGTTTTGACCTGCTTTGCCGCGAGGATACTGAAGTCGCGCCGCGCACCATAGAGCTTATCCCTGGCAATGTGATTGTACGTATACCGGAGGGCTATATGCTCTTGCTGACCTTGAGAAGCAGTACTCCGCGACGCAAAGGACTACTCATTCCCAATGGCGTAGGCATTATCGATCAAGATTATTGTGGCGAGGGCGATGAACTAAAGGTGCAGGTCTTTAATTTCCGTGACGAGGCCGTGACGGTGAAGCGTGGAGAACGTATCGCCCAGGGTCTTTTCATCCCTGTGACGCGTGTAACCTGGAATGAAATGGATGAGATGGGGCAGGGTAGGGGCGGATTTGGAAGTACAGGTGCCTGATGCAAGACTATTATGCTATTCTCGAAGTCTCACCCACAGCAACGACGGCTGAGATCAAACGCTCATATCGCCGCCTGGCCCGCTTACATCATCCTGATCTGAACAAGCAGACCCTGGATACTCATATCAAGCGTCTCAATGAAGCCTATGAAGTGTTGCGCGACCCTGTGAAACGTGCTGTATATGATGAGCAACGTGCAGAGGAGAAACGACAGGAAGCCACACGAGCAGCTTTACGTCGTCAACAGGAGCAGGCCAAACGGGAAGCCGAAATGACATGGGCCGAGGGCATAGTTGGGTTTGTGCGGGAACTCAAAAAAGGCTTGAAAGATGAATGATATGCACCATCTCGCCGCTGGCAGAAGCGATATACTCCCCACCAGGCGACCAGGCTACAGTTCGTATCCATTCAGCGTGATCTGTATAGGACGTGAAAAGCTTGCCAGAAGTAGCTTCCCATACCTGTACTGTCAAATCATTGCCGCCCGAGGCAATGTACTTGCTGTCGGGGGACCATGCTAAAGTCTTAACTGCATCAATATGGCCTTTGTAAGTACACACACTCTTCCCAGAAGTAGCTTCCCACACCTGAATCGTCATATCTTGTCCGCCCGAGGCGATATATGCGCCGTTGGGAGACCACGCTGTCGCGTAGACCGGGCTGGAATGATCCTGGTAGCTCAGGAGATTACTTCCGGTGAAAGCATCCCAGGCTTGCACACTGCCATCAAAGCTGCAAGAAACAAGACGTTTGCCATCAGGAGACCATACAACGCTAAAAATTCTGTATTGCTGGTCGTGGGTAAACACACGATTTCCGGTAAAAGCTGTCCAGACCTGTACCGTGCTATCACCAAAGTCTCCGCCCGAGGCGATATAGAGACCGTCAGGGGACCACGCAAGGCTGCGCGCAAAACGGGTATGGCCGTGATAGGTGAAAACGCCCCTGCCTGTATATGCCTCCCATACGTGTACGATGCCGTCTGTATCGCCTGAGGCAATGTATTTACCATCAGGAGACCAGGCTAAGGAAAGCAGACAGGATGCGTGACCGTAATAGCAGCAGCAGTCCTCTCCAGTGCTAGCTTTCCAGACACGTATTGTCTTATCACGGGAACCGGAGGCAAGATAGGAACCATTGGGCGACCAGGCCAAAGCAAAAACATTGTCGCTATGGCCCTGGTAGATGAAGATAGGAGCGTGAGTAGACATCTTTCAGTGTTCTCGTGGTCCCTCGACGAGGAGATTGATAGCGTGTGGCAATACGGGCATGATAGACTCCAGGCATTCCTTCACCGCTTTGGGACTGCCAGGAAGATTAATAATGAGGGTGCGTCCCCGTGTACCTGCGACGCCGCGTGAAAGCATACCGAACGGAGTGTGTTGCAAGCTGACGGCGCGCATAGCTTCGGCGATACCGGGTGCTTCACGGTCGAGGACTGCCCTGGTGGCCTCCGGCGTGATATCGCGCGGAGCTAACCCTGTACCGCCAGTTGTGAGGATGAGGTTAAGCTGCTTTTCATCGCTCCACTCACGCAGTGTTCCCTCGATCAGTTCGCGTTCGTCGGGAATAATTGCGCCCGCGCTGATGACAGCCTCCGATAGTTGCGTGACCATTGCGCGAATATTTTCGCCGCTGGTGTCCTGCCGCGCACCCTTTGCGCCACTATCGCTGATGGTGAGAACTCCAATAGTAATCATATGTGAAGTCGTCCTCCCTTTCCTGGCCTATCCTCGTGCTGCGAACTCCCGCATAAGGGCACCAATCTGTCGACGCGAGCCGAAAAGCCAGACGGTATACTCATCGGACAACTCTTCCACTTCGACCTGGCATTGCATCTCCTGTGCCAATTTACGCGCAATATGCAGTAGTTGTCCGCGTTCAGCGCTATCCCGGCTGCGTGTATTCAGTGCAAGCCTGCCCAAGCGCTCTTCCTGGCTTAAGACAGCGTTTATGAGCCCCTGAAGTTGATCTATGCCGAAAATGACTTGCAGCGGGGGCATCTCCAGCACCTGTTCTGTAGATGATGTAACCGGTTCTATGCCGTTAGCGTCACCATCAGCTTCAAGGTCGGAGTTTTCTTCATCGTCGCCGGCGATATTTACATAGACGTCGTGCAGCTTTTCCAGGATCAGCAGCCGCGCCTCTTCAGGCATGTCGCTGCGTGGGTGAACATAGGCAAGCAGGTTATGCGCAGGGTCGGAATAGATAAAGGGCCGTGAAATGGCGGCACGACGCCCACATACCGGGCAGCTGGAGACGTTTAACAGGCCGGCCAGCACAGTATATTGCAGTTGCGGATCTTTCGCAACGTTAACGGATTCGTATATTGTAAGGAAAAAGATATGCTTAGAAAAGTATACCACATAGATTGATGGGGGAAAGATTTGATCAGCACCTGTTTAGACCTGATTTAATGGGCTTTAGAAATGGAAAATGTAAGAAATGAGATCAGGGCAATTTTGATTACGTAAGAATAGATACGTCTATGTAGAAAAGGGATGAGATTTGTTGATAAATGAGTTGTGTATTGAACAAGTCAAAGAAGATAAATTTTTGTGTGCTAGCTTGTTAGTTAATTGATTTACCTGTTTTTCTTGTAGAGCCTAATCTTACTTAGCAAACGGTGATTAGAATGATAATTGTAGAACAAAATGTCTAAAATTGCATCGTATGATGCACGTTTCATGCATTTGACAATGTAGAGAGGAATAGTATATTCTTGTTGTGAAGATGTATGGTCGGCTATAGTTATCAATTCAGGCACGATCAGTCCCAAGAGTACTATGAATAACGTCCTTGAAAACATAATAGCAACCATAATCGTTACAATAGTATCGACAGTCACAGGGTTGATCTTCCAGGCTTTTGGCTTTACTGCGCAAGCGTCAATAAGCATCGGTGGTGCAGTTCTATTTGCTCTTGCAGTTCTATTCCTGGTTGCAAGAAAATATTATCCACGATATTCAAGGTATCGGACAGAACGGCTCTTAGAAAGAGCCTTAAATGTGAATGCAAATGGGACCGATGATGCCGGGATAGCCTTCAAGAAGAAAATCATGGAGAGAGTACTTCTTGAAGATGCTGGGGTCGGGTTAAAACAGAATAGCTCGGTGGTAGAGTTCCTGAATCAGGAGGCTTGCGAGTCTCACATACGCGAAGCCTCGCGCAATGCAAAAAAAGTCAAGATTCTGACGGTTCGGGGGGAGAAGTACTTTTTAGGTCCCAAGAGTCTTCTTTACGATTTATGTACCTCAAAGCGAACAAAGGACTCTACTTTAGAGGTTTTGGTGCTCTCACCTGATTCTTCTCATATTACAGAGGACCTTGCAGCAAGCCTTGATCACGAATCTGCAGAAGAAATCAGGGCAAAAATGCGTGTAGTATTTGGTTATTTAAATCACCTTGCCGGTCGCGTCAAGAATTTCGAAGTCAAGTGTTATGATGAACGACCTAATTTTAAGATACTTGTGTTCGATGATAAAATGTTTGTGAGTTCTTTTGCGGGTGGGGGCCCGAAGAATGATCACCATTCTAAGATGTTACAAATCACACGAGATGGTAACCCTCTTTTTGTGGGTTTTGAAAGACTTTTCGACGATTTGTTGAAACGTTCAGTTAGTACTAATAGCGCAGTTGGTGAGGGCGTATGATGTCTCTAGAAACTTATGTAGCTACTGAACGATTGATCGAACATATTCAAGGGCATTTCACCCAGAGTGATTTAGACCTGGTTAAGCGGGCTTGTGCTTTTGCTGAAGACCACTATGCTAATATAGAACATCCTTCAGGTGAACGTTATATTCAATACGCTTCTGAAGTTGCTATACGACTGGATGACCTTAACGCTGATCCGATTGCTGTTAGTGCAGTAATGATCTATCCTCCGCCTCCTGCAACAGCGAAAGTCCTCGATGATCTCGGAAAAGAGTTCAATGATCGGATTGAATTAGTAAACCTTACAAAAGAGATAGTGCGTTTGGGCAATTTTGAATGGAATATATGGTCGGCGTCATCAGAAACAAATGAAGCCGGTGAACGAAGAGCGACTTTGTTAAAAATGTATCTATTAGCACTTGATGAGCCAAAAAGCGACGATCAGAAACCTGGATTTCTCGCGGCAGTTCATTTCCAAAAGAAGGAGAAGCAAGTAGAAAATCTGATTAGAATGTTTCTCGCTACAGTTACTGATATTCGCGCTCTCATTATCAAACTTGTTGATCGTCTGCACTTCATTACGCTTCTTAAATATTTACCTGAATCCCGGCAGGAGTCAATCAATTGTAAGCTACTCGCCAGAATAACAATTGCAATCTATGCTCCTCTCGCTGATCGACTAGGCTTTTGGCAACTCAAGTCAGAACTTGAAGATATGTCTTTTCGTCTTCTTGATATACACAGGTATAAGGAAATTGCCAGGCAACTTGCTGTTAGGAAACAAGAGCGGGAGGAATATATTACTCGCGTTATTGTCCCTAACCTTGAAAAAGCCCTTGAAGGATACGGAATAAAAGTAGAGATTTATGGTAGGGCGAAACACATCTACAGCATTTACCGGAAAATGGAGGCGAAGCAGTTCACTTTTAAGCAAATTAACGACCTGCTGGGTGTTCGTATCATTGTAGACACCATCGATGATTGCTACCTTGTTCAGGAAATCATTCATGAACTCTGGTCTCCTGTAACTGAGGTCTATGGAGGTGAACGAGGCAGAGACTGGATAGAAAATCCCAAAGAAAATGGATATCGGTCTCTTCACACGACTATTTGCTTTGAAGAAGAAAAGATGGTAGAGATTCAGATTCGCACTCATGAAATGCATGAAATAGCGGAGTATGGGGCTGCTGCTGAACACTGGCGCTATAAAGTTGATAAAATGTATCGAAAAGGCAAAACGCCGAGAGTTACAAAGGCAAAGGATCAGATTTGGAGTCAGCAATTAGCGCAACTGCGTAAGAGTTTGGCAGGTGAACATGTATCTACTGAGCTTGTACAAAGACCTCTCTTGAAAGATCAAATTTTTGTCATCACGCCAAAAGGCCACGTTATTGATCTTCGCGCAGGTGCTACACCGCTAGACTTTGCCTACCGTATTCACACTGATCTTGGACATCGATATACTGGAGCCAGAGTTAATGGTCATATTGTACGTTTGGATTATGAGTTAAAGAACGGTGAGACTGTGGAGCTTATACCATCCCATACAAGATCAGGGCCCAACCCCGATTGGCTTGCTGTAAGTAAAGACGAAGAGGGTAGGAGCAAATATGTATTTGCTCGAACACCTCAGGCCAGGGAGAAGATTCACAGAGAACTTAACAAGCAGCAGAAACCTAAAACGCAAAAGTAGCTTCCCTTACCTCCTCCTACTCTTACTCACCGCCTTCGTCGAAAAAGTAAACTTCAACCCCTGCCGCTCTATAAACTCCTGAAACATCCCATAAAACTCCGCTCTATCCTGCATGGTAATCACCGACACGGCATCTGCCGCCTCAATCGCATAGGGATACCCCTGCCCGGCAACAACCTCGGCGCGTACAACGTCGAGCACAGGCTCAAGCAATCCATCATCGAGGATCCAGCGGGGGAACTCGAGACGAGCGGGTGGGCGCGTGGAGCTGGTTTGCAGGTAGCAGAAAGCCACGCTTTCGCGGTACGGGCCGTAACTCTCCAGGATGTCACCACGAGCGCAGATCATCGCGGGTGTACGGTCACCCCAGCGCAGATGTCCCTGCCATAAGAGCGCATCATGAATCTTTTTTGTTTCGCGCAGCACTGGTTGGCGTTCCATGGCATCCAGGCGTCGCAGCATTGTGATGATATCACGCGCATACGTGGTATCTATATAGCCGATCAGCGGTACACGCTGTTGTTCTGAGGTTTGTAGTAACGAGATGGCAGAAGCAATGTAGCGTTCCCGGTAGGGACTGGGCATGGTAAGGGCGAACGAAACGACGAGCGAACCGTCGAAGAAGACGACGGGGTTGTGCGAGGGATCGACGGCGCGGCGCGCCTGGCCATATTGTTCCATCAGGTTGCAGAGCGTCTCCACTTCCAGCAAATAGCGGCGCAGCGTCACCTGCATATCGGAATAGGGATAGCTATCGGGGTCTTTACTCTCGGTTTTGGACTCCTCCATGATCTCGTCGGGGGAGAGTACCTCAATGCGTACATCTTTGGTGTATGGACGCCCCTGCGCGTGAGGATTGGCGAAGAAGCCAACCTGAATCAAGGCCACAGGGATCGAGGCGTCGCGCCACGGCTGTAACTGACTTCCATCGACGGCCACCGTCGTGATGCCTTCAATGCATTCTGCCCATTGATGTGCCTGCTCGTGGTTATCAAACTCACGTCCGAAAGGCAGATATGGCCCGTGATAGCTGTTCTGCGCAGCATGAACCAGCCAGCGATCAAATTCAATACTCGGGCGTGCCCCGGCTGCAGGTATTCCAATGCCATCTGGAGGGAGCACATGCTCTAAATGCGCCCCCGAGGGATAGCGCGTATAGAGTGTTTCGAGGGCACGGCAATAAGCGTTCAACTGATCGCTAAACGAACTGTCGTAGGCATTGAATTGCCCTCGCTTAAAGTTCAAGGCCGCCTGAAGTTTGCCTTTATGAAGCATGAACTTTCACCTGCTCTCCTACCATCATTTCATCATCCTCAGTCAGGATCTGAGTCTGCCCATCTACCTTGCGCAAGCGAATAAGGCTATCAAGGCCCTGTTCAAACGTATCATCGTGACTGATGACAAATAGCTGGTCGAAGCCGCGCACACGCCTGATTTGCTCTGCCAGATTCGTGCGGCGCAATCCATCCATATTTTGCGTCGGTTCATCGAAGAATGCGATGTTCAGCGAAGAGAGCTTTTTGAGTAATGCCAGGCGCACCGCAAGGGCCGCGCTCATCTGCTCGCCTCCACTCAATTGGGCGAAGGTGCGATAGATACCCTGCCGGTGCAGGACGATCTCGTAATCGTTTTGCCAGGAGAGTTGTGCGCTGCGATCACCCATGATTTCGCCGAAAATGCGGTTGGCTTCGATGGAGATGTCATTCATCATGGCTTTCAGTACGTGGGGAGCGGCTTCTTTGATTAACTTGCGGAATTGTTCCATCATTTTGTGCAGCTCCTCAAGCGTTTGTTTTTCCTTCTCAGCGGCTTCCAACTCGACGAGAAGCGCCTCAGCATGCTCAATTTTGTGCTCAAGATCGGCAATTCTAAACTGAAGTGTTTGCATGTCTTGCGCCAGTGCTGCCAATTCCCCGTGGAGTCGATTGATTTCAAGTTCGATCTCAGTAAGCTCTTGCTCATTGAACTCTTCCTGCGCCTGGCGATGTGCTTCTTCAGCGGCAAGTAAGTCTTGCTCTGCCTGCTCTGCTTTCTGGAGAGCCAGTTTATATGCATGTTCACGTTCGGGAAGCAATTTCGCCGTATCAATATTTTTCAAATACGTCGAGTACCTGGCTTCGCACTGCTGGCGAGTGGCTTCCTTCTGGCCAATTTGGACATCAACGTCAGCATAGAGGTTCAGTTGCTGGTCCAGTTTGTGCAACTCCTGTTCGGTCTCCTGTACATTTTGCTGCTCTGCTTGCAATTGTTGCTGATAGGTCACTTCCTGCTTAATGATTTGTTGTTGTACTTTGCTCCGCGAGCGAGGATCGTTAAGCGCTTGAAGTTGCTGCTCGACTTCTTTCAGTTGGTTGGCGCTTTCGCATAGCTCATTTGCCTGTTGTTGGCGTTCCTCGAGATCGGTAGTATACTGTTGAACTTGTGACTGCAACTGCTGTATTTGCTTGCGCAATCCTTCCAGCTCGCGTACCTGCTGATCTGCCTTTTGACTCTCATTACGCTCAGTTTTTGCCTGAACGATTAGTTGATCGAGGAGCTTAAGCTCTTCCAGGTCATGCTCTAAATCTGCTACCTCACGTTCGAGGCGAGTGATATCGAGCGCGACTGCTCGTAAGCGCTCTACGAGAGTGTCACGGCTCTCTATATACTGCCCCAGTTTATTCAGTCCATCTGCATATTTTTTGACATACGATACGCGATCATTGGTTGCAACCAGTTGCTGGTCGAGGATAGCAAGCTGAGCGTGTTCCTCAGCTAATAAGTCATCAAAATAGGCTTCAAGGCTGACCATACCGAGCTGATTGATGTTCAAGCATGGTTGATGCAGCAGGGGACATTGACCACCCGCCGAAAGTTTTCGTGATTTCATATAGCCATCAATATTGCCCTCGAGCCGATGGTGTTGCGCAGCTAGTTGCTCGTACTGCTGTTGTAATGTTGGCAGTTCTTCAGCTACATGGCGGTGCTCTTCAATTTTGGCTATAGCATCGTCAGCTTTACGTAAGTGATTAGCGATTTTCTCGCGCTCATCGCGCTTCTCCTGCAGTTGTTTGCGTTTCTCCTCAAATTGCAAACGCCTGGAACCCCGCTCAGATGTCCTGGTTTGCAGGTGTGCCAATCTCTCGACACGCTCTGTCAATTTCTCAGCCAGTGGTTGTAGGGGTTCAATCGCGGCAACACGCTGCTGAAAGGTTTCTTGCTCCTGTAGACACCTGGTGCGTTGCTGCTGGAGAC
>WNFB01001992.1_pt1 | contig 17670 bp, 19 predicted proteins | sample 5400501 | NCBI WGS metagenome assembly WNFB01 (sample SAMN13153341, study PRJNA577476) | soil metagenome | isolation source: 200 cm saprolite under Douglas fir tree site 2 hole 1 | place: USA:California | collected 2015-04-18 | reverse complement strand
CCGATCTGTCGGGCTGTACTCAATCAGAACCTAGCCAGGGTAGTGTTCCGTTTGATTAAACCCTCGCGAACGATTTTAGCTTTTGAGACTCCTGCGAGTAGACTTCAAGAAAGTGTTGCGTCGACCGGTTGAGCTGGCACGCATTACCGGACATGTGCCAGTCGCGGTCCAGAAACAGCGTTCTTGAAAGCTGAGATGGCAAAGGAACGTGCCGCCTGGATACTAAGCATGTTCACCGGAAAATGCCATACGCCCAAAGTGTTCCTAGACTTTTATCATCCCTCTGCTACAATTTGCCTTAGGGAAAACCTTATTTGGAGTGCGGGAGCTCTGCTCCCGCTTCTCTATTTTGTGGCTGCCTTTTCTGCTCTTGTTCTTCCTGAAGAACCAAGAACATGCCCTTTAGAATCAAACAATTACGAAATGCAATTTCTGTAAGCCTTTTCTTTTGATATTCATGCAAATTGGTGGGGGGTGTAGGAGTCTGTGTGGGTACTTAGTTTTCGCATGTTGTGACCACAATATGTTGTGGGGAGCGAAACGCCTCTCCGCGATTAATGGGCATGAAAGCTAGTTGCCACACAGACTCGTGTAGGGGGGTGCTGACTCTTCGGAACCCCTATGCCCATTTCCTAACCCTTATCCCCTTTCTTTTCATATTCTTGCGCACTCTTTTGGTCTTTTTTGCACTTAACAAAAACTTACGTATTTTCTTTTCATGCGTTTCCGCACTCTTTGTCAAAAAACACCCGGGGGTGGGGTACCCCACTTTCTGAATGTCTTACGAAAACACCGGGGTATGGAGAGATTCTTCCCGATTTGGGACGCTGTCGAAGGTTCGAGGAGGCTCCGCCTCATTCCTTCACAAGATACAGCGCCCGCTCTAGTTCCAGTTCGAGCTTTGCGCCCTTTGGCAGGTTTAAGTCGTGGCCGCGGCCGGATTCCATCAAGTACGCTGTCAGCGCTCCGAGCGCAGCGCCTTCCGCGGCTTCTTTCTTGTCTTTGTCCTTTACGCCCTTCACGGCGCCGATGGCCGCGCCCGCCGCGGCCGCTTCCGCAGCGTCATGCTGGTTGCTGGACCGCCCTTCGATCAATCCTTCTCGCGTTGCGCCGGATTTCACGCTGTGGTCGCCCGGCACGCTTACGACTTCGGCGACGATCAGCAAAACGCCAAATTTTGTGCGAATCTCGTCGAAAGTCAGCCACAGCTTCGCCCGGCCTGCCACTCCCGCAGGTTCAACGTGGCTGATGTGTCCATGGATTTCCGCCCCGGGCGGCAGATAAATTCCGCTGCCGGCTTCGAGCGGCTCAAGCGTTTTCACTTTGAACTTTTCGTTTTCTTTTGTGCTCTTTGTACCCAGCTCATCTTCGAGCCGCACGAGAAACTTCGTCCCCGGAGCAACGGCAAATGTTTCCACCGGCATCCCGTGCCGTTCACCGTCCGCCTTCTGACGCTGCTGCTCCGGCGCTTGTGTTGTCGCTTCTCGTGGCCGTTCCTGAGTCTGATCCTGCGCTCTGCCCACGACCCCCATAGCGAGCGTCATCGCCAAAATCGCGATGCTGGCGCAAACACTGCTGAGTTTCTTTCGTTCCATGGTCTCCTCCCGCGAATTGCTGAGCAGGCTATGAATGCACACGGAGAGCCACTAGCGAACTTTGAGAAGCGTCGCAAGGCATTGAAAAAGATACACTTAGAGGCCCTAGTCAACCCGCAATCCGGAGGGCAAGATAGCTGTCGGCGAATCCCGCCATCGCCCCGCAAGGGTTTCCCGACACTCATTGGAGATGGCACCTGCCCCTGGAAGGCGTTGACTTACCTAGGCACGCTAGCGTTGACTGATTCGCGGTAACACCTGATATGATGTGCGCCATTGACCCTGTCCGTCTCGGGGTCGCATCTGAAATGGCGGATACCCAATCACTCCTCGGACAAACCGTCTCGCACTACCGCATCCTGGAAAAACTGGGCGGCGGCGGTATGGGCATTGTCTATAAGGCGGAAGACACTCGCCTTCATCGATTCGTCGCTCTGAAATTTCTCCCTGATGAAGTCGCCAAAGATGCTCAGGCCCTGGCGCGTTTTCAGCGCGAAGCGCAGGCGGCCTCCGCCTTGAATCATCCCAATATCTGCACCATTTACGACATCGGTGAGCACGATTCCAAGGCGTTCATCGCCATGGAGTACCTGGATGGCATAACTCTGAAACACATCATTTTGGGACGCCCGATGGAATTGGAGCCCATTCTGGATGTTGCCATCGAAGTTGCTGACGCTCTGGACGCAGCTCATGCCGAAGGCATCGTGCATCGTGACATCAAACCCGCGAATATCTTTGTGACCAAGCGCGGCCACGCCAAGATTCTCGATTTCGGCCTTGCCAAGCTGACTTCCACAGGTGTGACAGTCGGAACGACGGACGGTGCGGCCACTCTTGCCGCTGCGGAACATCTCACCAGCCCGGGCACGGCCCTTGGCACCGTCTCCTACATGTCCCCCGAACAGGTTTTGGGAAAAGCCTTGGACGGGCGCTCGGACTTGTTCTCCTTTGGCGTCCTGCTCTACGAGATGGCCACCGGCGTTCTGCCTTTTCGGGGCGATACTTCGGGCGCCGTCTTTGATTCCGTCTTGCATAAAGCACCCGTCGCACTGGCGCGTCTCAACAGCGAGGTTCCCGCGGACCTGGACCGCATCATAAACAAAGCCCTCGAAAAAGATCCGCGGCTGCGTTACCAGCATGCCGCGGAGATGCGCGCTGATTTTCAGCGTTTGAAGCGCGACACGGACACCAGCCGTTCGGCAATCTTTTCTGCAGTGGCCGCGCAGAGGGGCTCGAGCGCGTCCGTGCGGGTACCCTCCGCGGGGGGAACCTCCACATCCGGCCTCGCGGCGGGTTCCGATTCGGAAATCGCTGTCGGTCTTCTGGCCCGCCACAAGAAAGCCTTCCTCGCGTCGGTCGCTGTCGCGCTCGTGGCGGCTGCGGCTTTGGGATTCGGCGCGTACCGCTGGCTCGCACCTCGCCCTGGTTCCTCCATTGACTCGCTCGCGGTGCTGCCCTTCGCCAACGTCACCGCCGATCCGAATTCGGAGTACTTGAGCGACGGCTTGACGGAAAGCCTGATCAGCAGTCTTTCACAACTTCCAAATCTGACCGTGCGCCCGCGCAGTGCGGTTTTTCGCTACAAGGCCAAAGAGGTGGACCCGCAGAAAGCGGCAGGTGACCTGAAGGTCTCAGCGGTGGTGACCGGGCGGGTCACGCAGCGCGGCGATTCGCTGCTTGTAAGCGCCGAGCTCACCGACATTCGCACAAACCGTAGCCTGTGGAGCGAACAATATGACCGCAAGCTCTCCGATGCGCTCTCGGTGCAACGCGAGGTCGCGGGCGAAATCTCCGCGCGTCTCCGCGAACGCCTCACCGGTGCGCAGAAGGCGAAACTCAGCAACGGGGGAACTTCCGACCCCGAGGCCTACCAGCTCTACCTAAAGGGTCGATACTATTGGGATAAGCGCACGCCAGAGGCTCTCAACAAAGGGCGGGACTATTTCCAGCAGGCCGTCGAGAAGGATCCCAATTACGCGTTGGCCTATGTCGGTTTGGCGGAATATTACGCAGTCATCTCGGACTACACCCACATTCCCTACCGCGAAACCAACCCGAAGGTGAAAACCTACGCTGCGCGGGCACTGGCCATTGATGACTCACAGCCGGAAGCTCATGCGTTGCTAGCAATCGCGCACGACACTGACTGGGAATGGGCCGCTGCTGCGCGGGAATTTGAGCGCGCCCTGGAGTTGAATCCAAACCTGAGCCGCACCCATGTTTTGTACGGCTTCCACTTCCGCTATCTCGGAAATCATGAGCAGGCGCTTTTGCATTTCCGGCGCGCTGTCGAGCTGGATCCTCTCAACCTGAACGCGAATCAAACTTTGGCGGGCGAGTATATTTCATCCCGGCAGTACGACCAGTCTATTGAATATCAGAAAAAGACTCTGGAGATCGATCCCACCCATGCCAGGGCTCATCTCAATCTGTCGGAAGTCTACCGCCTTACCGGCAAATATGATCTCTGGCTAGAAGAATGGGAGAAGTCGGCTACACTCAATAATGACTCGGAGGATATGGCCCTCGTCAAAGCTGTAAAGCAGGAGTACGCCAAGTCAGGGTATCGCGGTGCCATGAAACGTCTCGTTGCGCTCCAGGAAGAGCAGGCAAAGCGCATCTACATTGACCCGGCATCTATTGCTGGGAACTATGCCCTTCTCGGAGAAAAAGATCGTGCGTTTGCCTGGCTGGAAAAGGCCTATGCGGAAAAAAGCGGGTTCCTGCCGTTCGTTAAGTCGTCTCCCCTTTTCGATTCTCTGCGTTCCGATCCCCGCTACGCCGACCTCCTGAAGCGCATGGGCCTCTCGCAATAGAAAACAAATAGTTTCAATCATGCGGTAGGGGCGGGGCTTGCCCCGCCCGTCGTGCTCGCGAGATTTGCAACGTTCTTGCATGACGCGGCACTACTGTTCGAGGAAGCGCTGAATCCGGCGCAGGACGGCGGTGTACATCGCTGGGCTTACGCGTCCTGTCTGTGTATTCTGCTGGCTCGGATGATAGACGCCAAACAGCCGCGGAAACCCGGCGCCAACTTCAGCCTCCGCGCCGTGCGCAAATTTGTAGAGCCCGCGTGATGCAATCACGCCGCGCCGCTTCAAGATTTCGAGGTACGCGTCCCAGGCAATCTTCCCCAGCGCCAGGACCACTTTTGGTTTCAAGATTTCCAGCTCTCGCTCCAAGTAGCCGCGGCAATTCGCAATCTCTTTCGGCAGAGGCTTGTTCCCCGGCGGAGCGCAACGGCATGTCGCGCTAACGTACGCGTTCTTCAGCCGCAGCCCATCGTCGCGGTGCAGGGAATTAGCCAGATTCGCAAAGCCCGCTTTGTGCAGCGCCGCATACAGAAAATCGCCCGAGCGGTCGCCGGTGAACATCCGCCCCGTGCGATTCGCTCCATGGGCGGCCGGAGCCAGCCCAAGAATCAGCAGTTGCGCTTGCGAGTCGCCAAAACCGGGGACCGGTTTTCCCCAGTACGTCCACTCGCGATACGCCCGCCGCTTTTCCCGCGCCACTTTCTCGCGGTAGCGCACCAGCCGCGGACACTTCCCGCAAGCCACAATTTCCTCATTCAGAACGCGAATCAATAATTGTTTTTCAGGCATGAAGTTAGGAGATCTGGCGCCTCATCATCCGATTCAATTCGGCAAAGGGGACCGCGCCATCGAACAGGGAATTGTAGGTTCCTCTTTCCATCCATTCGGTCGCAATCCGCCGAACCAGTCCGAGGGCAGCCCGCATCACCGCGGAGCCTGCGCTTGCTCGAGCGACTCCGATCATTTCCAGTTCCGCGAGGGACGGGCAGCCGGGCGAAACCAGGATGTTCAGGGGTGCGCCGATTGCCTTCACCAACTCTCTGATGGTATCCGGGCTGGTGACTCCTGGAGCAAAGACGCAATCCGCCCCTGCTTGACGATAAGCGCGCAATCGCTCCACGGTTCGCTCGAAGCGCGTGGCCGCTTCGCCGATCGGCATCAAGTAAATGTCCGTGCGCGCATTCAATACCAGGGTAACACCCGCTGACGAAGCCGTCTCGCGGATGGCGCGGATTTTTTCCACTTGAAGAGGCAAGCCCACGTGCGAACTCTCGTCGTCACCCGTCACGTCTTCAAGGTTCATTCCGATAGCTCCCGCTGCAATCATGGCCTTCGCGGTTTCCACCATATCCTTGACCGTTGTTCCATAGCCCGATTCCATATCCGCAGTCACGGGAACACGAACGGCAAGCGCGATCCGTCCTACAACCTCCAGCATTTGATCTCTGGAAACACGCTGGCCGTCCGGATAGCCGAGAGAGAATGCAACCCCGGCGCTGCTCGTCGCAATCGCTGGATAACCGGCTTCTTCCAGGATTCTCGCGCTAGCCACATCCCAGGCATTTGGGAGCGCCAGGATGCGCGGTCCTCCATGCAACTTTCGAAATCGCTCGGCTTTCTCAGCTTGCACTCGCACGTCCATTGAAAAACCTCCAAGGGAGAGATGCAGGATGATCCAGAATTCAAACCTTAAGGTTTGTCCTTACCTGGCGAAACGGCCAATTTGGAGAGGCATTTCGCAGACTGATTTCTTGTGAATTCGCCGATCGACGCAGAGGTGTTCCTTCACTCTGCTTTCAAAACAGCCGCAAGAACTACGGCCTGATTTCGCTCTTCTTCCTTCGCGCCAAAAAGCAGCGTCAACGTTTCGTGCTCCTTTTGGATTTTCTTTAATTCTGCAATGAGCCCTTTTTTCTTCTTCAGTTCGGTACGGTATTTCTTTTGAAACTCTGGCCACTTTTTGAGATCGTGCGCAAACCATTTTCGTAGAGCGTTGCTGGGAGCCACGTCCTTCATCCACAAATTAATCTTCGCCGCTTCCTTTTTCATGCCGCGCGGCCACAGGCGATCCACCAGCACGCGCCAGCCATCTTCCTTCGCCGGTTTGTCGTAAACTCTCTTGAGTCGAACCATCCCATGCCTCAGCGCAGAATCGCGAGCACTTCGTCGTGGATTTTTCCGTTGGTGCTCACAAGCTGCCCGGTATAAATCGTTCGCTCGCCGCGGGCGTTTGTCGAGCGGCCTCCGGCTTCCTCGACGATGATTCCAAGCGGTGCGAGGTCCCACGGCTTCGATGTCCAATCGAGTGCGACTTCAATCGCTCCTTCGGCGACTAACATGTGTTGCCAGAATCCGCCGAACGAGCGGCTGTTGCGCGCCGCGTCCAGCAGAGCGCGGATCTTCGCCTGGTCGTGTGCGTTTTTGCTCGGACCGGTGCCGGTGGTAAAAACCATCGCCTTCTTGAGGCGAGTTACGTTCGAAACATGGAGTTTCTTGCCATCGCGGTACGCGCCCTCACCGCGATACGCCCACCAGCGCGAATGCAGGCCGGGCGCGCTCACCATCGCGGCAACGATTTCGCCCTTCGACTCAATTCCCATCAGTGTGCCGAACGTCGGAATTCCGCGCAAAAATTCTTCCGTGCCGTCGATCGGATCGATAATCAGTCGCGCGCGCCCCGCCACACTTGCGGCCATGGGATCGGCCCCGCCCATCTCTTCACCAAGAACATCCAAAGCCAGTCCGCTCGCCGCCACTTTCGCGCGTGCCATTTCCTCCACGGCGCGGTCCGCCTGCGTGACCGCCGTTCCGTCGCCCTTCCGGTCGATGCGCAATTCCTCCGCGCGGAAATACTTCATCGCAATCGCATCCGCCTCCTCCGCAATCGCTTGGAGCATTGCCCCGTATTCTTCCCGGAATCCCATTGCTTCTCCCGTGACATCCCTTGGCTTAAGAACGCGTGCCCCGCGACTCTGAGCTTTCGACTTTCAACTGGCGACTGTCAACTTTCTTCCGATTTGACTCTCTCCCCCCGCACCCCTAGCATACAAAGTTATCCGAATGTCTGCTCAAGCCAACACCGGAACCATCCTTGACCGCATTCTGGAAGCTCGTCGTGCCGAGATCGATCACCGCAAACGCGTGCTGCCCGAAACGGCATTGAAGTATGGCGTGAAAGCAGCCACGCCGCTTCGCAATTTTTCAGCCGCTCTCGAGCGTGACGGTTTCAATGTTCTCGCGGAGCTGAAGCTGGCCTCGCCTTCACGAGGAGTGATCCGCGATCCCTTCGAACCGGCAGCGCTGGGACAGGCATTGGAATCCGCCGGGGCTTGCGCGCTCTCCGTGCTCACCGAAGGAGAATTCTTCCGCGGCTCGCTGAAAAACCTGCGCGATGCTCGCAAGGTCGTGCAGCTTCCGGTTCTACGCAAGGATTTTATTTTCGATCCCTGGCAGGTCTGGGAAACTCGCGCCAATGACGCCGACAGCTTTCTCCTCATCGTCGCCGTACTTGATGATGTGCTCCTTCGCGAGCTCATCGCGCTGGGCCGCGAGCTGGGCATGGAGCCGCTCGTCGAAGTTCACACAGCGGAAGAAGTGGACCGGGCGCTGACTGTGGGCGCGCGCATACTCGGTGTAAACAATCGCGATTTGAAGACGCTGAGCATCAACGTCAATACTTCGTTTGAATTGATCGGCCGAATTCCAGACGACTGCATCGCCGTCAGCGAATCCGGACTGCGCACCCACGGCGATCTCGCGAAACTTCGCGCCGCCGGCTTTGACGCCTTCCTCATCGGCACGCATCTCATGCTCGCTCCCGATCCCGCCGCCGCCCTTTCTTCTCTCCTTATTTCTCCGCCGGGAACGCCGTAGGCAGCCATGGTCCGCGTCAAAATCTGCGGCATCACCAACTCAGCCGACGCTCTCGCGGCGATTGATGCAGGCGCCAATTTGCTGGGCTTCAATTTCTACGCGAAAAGCCCCCGTCATATCACCGAAGCCGAAGCCGCAAAGATCCGGCCGCAGCTTCCGAAAAAGGTCGAAGCCGTGGGCATTTTTGTCAACGCCCCGCCGGCGGTGGCCGCCGCGCTCTGCAAGCGATTAAAGCTCGATGCCGCCCAGCTTCATGGTGACGAATCTCCTCAGACTGTTGCGGAACTAGCCCGTAACCTCACCGTTTGGAAAGCCTTCCGCGTCGAGCCTGATTTTCCCTTGGGCACTCTCGATGAATACCCCGAGGCCTTTGCCTTTCTGTTTGACGCCGCGCACACAGGTCAATATGGTGGTACGGGCTGCGCCACGGATTGGGATGTTGCGCGGCGGGCCGCGGTTGGCCGCCGCATCATTTTGGCGGGCGGCCTGAAAGTCGAAAACGTAGCTGCGGCGGTGCGCATTGTGCGCCCCTACGCGGTGGACGTTGCCAGCGGCGTGGAATCAAAGCCGGGAAAGAAAGATCCCGGCCGGCTCCGGGAGTTCATTCAAGAAGTCCGCCGCGGCGAACAGAAATAAATTCATCGAGCGGAAGATTCGCGCAAACTTATGAGCTCTATCCTGCAATCACCAACGACGGCGCCGGGACGCTTCGGCCCCTATGGCGGCCGCTATGTTCCCGAAACGCTGATGGTGCCGCTCTTCGAGCTCGAACGCGCCTATGAAGCTGCGAAGTTGGATCAATCTTTTCAGTCCCGCTTCCACGACCTGCTGAAGAATTTTGCGGGCCGCCCGACGCCCCTGCAATTTGCTTCGCGCCTCACCGAGAAACTCGGCGGCCCGCGCATTTATCTCAAGCGCGAAGATTTGCTGCACACCGGCGCGCACAAAATCAACAACGCCATCGGCCAGGGCCTGCTCGCGGTGAAAATGGGCAAGCCGCGCATCATCGCCGAAACCGGCGCGGGCCAGCACGGAGTCGCCTCCGCAACCGTCGCCGCGCATCTCGGCCTCGAATGCGTCGTTTACATGGGCACCGAAGATATGGCGCGCCAGGCGCTCAACGTCGCGCGCATGCGCATGCTTGGTACGCAAGTAGTCGCCGTCGATTCGGGCAGCCGCACGCTCAAGGACGCCATCAACGAAGCCATGCGTGATTGGGTCACCAACGTGCGAAGCACCCACTATCTCCTCGGTTCCGTTCTCGGTGCGCATCCCTATCCCACCATGGTGCGCGATTTTCAGGCCGTGATCGGGCGCGAAGCACGCGAGCAAATCCTCGCCGCCGAAAAGCGCCTGCCCACGCATCTATTCGCCTGCGTCGGCGGCGGCTCGAATTCCATCGGCCTCTTTTACAATTTTCTCAAAGATGCTGAAGTAAAGATGATTGGCATTGAAGCCGGCGGCCGCGGCGGCGAACTCGGCGAACACGCTGCGCGCCTTGCCGCGCATCAAGGTTTTTCTGGAGCGCGACCCGGCGTTCTTCAAGGAACATACACTTACGTCTTGCAGAACGAAGACGGACAGATTGCCACAACTCATTCCATCTCCGCCGGTCTCGACTATCCCGCTATCGGCCCCGAACACGCCTGGCTCGCCGACCAACGCCGCGCCGAATATTCCGCCGTCTCCGATCAAGCCGCCCTCGACGCTGCACGCCTGCTCTCCCGCACCGAAGGGATCATCCCCGCGCTCGAGTCCGCCCACGCCATTGCCGGCCTCATCGAGCGCCTGCCTCAATTGAAGAAAGTCGACCTCGTCATCCTCAACCTCTCCGGTCGCGGCGACAAGGACATGGACACTTACTCCCGCCTGCTCTAATCTTTAGGCTTTCCCAAAATCCAATGTCTGCCACGCTCTCCAACTCGACCCGCATTTCCAATCGCTTCGCCGAATTGCGCGCCTCCGGTGAGCTTGGCATCGTCGCCTACATCACTGCCGGAGACCCATCGCTCGACGCCACATTGAAATACGTTCTCGCCCTCGCCGAAGCAGGCGCGGACGTCATCGAGCTTGGCATCCCCTTCAGCGATCCGCTCGCCGATGGCCCCACTATCCAGCGCGCCTCCGAGCGCGCACTGAAAGCTGGCGCAACGCTCGCAGGTGTTCTCGATCTCGTCCGCCGCATCCGCCAATCCTCGCAGGTCCCGCTCGTCCTCTTCAGCTACTACAATCCAATCTTGCAAATGGGCCTAGAAAAATTCGCGTCTTCCGCAGCAGACGCCGGCGCCGATGGCGTTCTCGTCACGGACCTCACGCCCGAAGAGTCCGGCGATTATCGCCGCATTCTCGCCGCGCATCATCTCGACACGATTTTTCTCGGTGCGCCAACCTCGACCGACGAGCGCCTGGCGAAAATCGCCGCGTGCTCCTCCGGTTTTCTCTACCTCATCTCCCGCACCGGCGTCACGGGCGCGAAGGATGCCCTGCCCGACGATCTCCCCGCGCTCTTGCGGCGCGCCCGCAGCGTCACGCAACTTCCTATTGCTGTGGGCTTCGGCATTTCGCTTCCCGGCCATGTCTCCGTTCTCGGCGGCCTCGCCGATGCCGCCGTCGTCGGCTCCGCCCTCGTCTCCGAAATTGAAAAAGCGCCATCCGTCGCTGCCGCAGCCGTTGCCCTTGGCGATCGCCTCCGCGCGCTCAAAGAAGCCGCTCGCCATGGCCTCTCCCGCCGCGAGGTCGCCCCATGAACCTCAGCGACTGGCGCCGCCGCATCGACGAAATCGACAAGAAACTCGTCCAACTCTTGAACGAGCGCTCGCACTGCGCTCTCGAAATCGGCAAGCTCAAACAAGCGGCGAAAATTCCGCTGTACCAGCCGGACAGGGAAAACGAAGTGCTCGCAAACGCAGAGAGCAACAATTCGGGCCCGCTGACGGACGCCGCAATCCGCCGTTTGTTCGAACGCATCATTGACGAAGCCCGCGCCGCCGAGCGCGACGCCATGCTCTCCGGCGACAGTCACGGCAAGGGCGGGAATGAATGAACGGCCACGGCGGTATGCATGGATAAAGTTTTTGTAGAGGCCGGGCGGAATTTATCCCGACCAGGTTGGGAGCGCGGCATTTCCGGTTGGAGCATTTTTAGTGGCGGGACTTTAGTCCCGTGCTTTTCGTTTGGAATCGTTTAGAGAAGGAAGCAGGAAATTTCCATGGTCATCGTAATGCAAGAAGGCGCTACCGACGCCCAAATCCAGCATGTCATCGACCGCCTCGTCGCCAGCGGCTTCAACGTGCATCGCTCCACCGGCGAATCGCACACCGTGCTGGGCGCCGTCGGCGTTCATCGCGACTTCGATCATCGCGACTTCGAATTGCTCGACGGCGTGCGCGAAGTCATGCGCATTACCCAGCCGTTCAAACTCGCCAGCCGCCAATTCAAGCCCGAAGGCACCATCGTCGATCTCGGCCGCGGTGTCCGCATCGGTGGCTCGGAAGTTGCCATTGCCGCGGGCCCCTGCTCGGTCGAATCCCGCGACCAAATTCATTCCGTTGCCGATAGCGTGGCAAAGGCCGGCGCAAAAATCCTGCGCGGCGGCGCTTTCAAGCCGCGCACGTCTCCCTATGCCTTCCAAGGCCTGGGTGAACCCGGCCTCAAGCTCCTGCGCGAAGCCGCCGACAAATTCGGCCTCTTCACCATCAGCGAAGTAATGGACGCGTCGCAGATTCAGATGATGATGAGTTACGTGGACATCTTTCAGGTCGGCGCGCGCAACATGCAGAACTACTATCTCCTTCGCGCGCTTGGTGAAATCCGTAAACCCGTTCTTCTCAAGCGCGGCATGTCCGCCACCATGGAAGAACTGCTGATGAGCGCCGAGTACATCCTCGCCGGTGGCAACTACAACGTGATTCTCTGCGAGCGTGGCATTCGCACGTTCGAAACCTACACCCGCAACACTTTCGACATCGCCGCCATTCCGGTCATCAAAAAGCTTTCTCACTTACCCATGATTGCCGATCCTTCTCACGGCACCGGCCGCCGCGACAAAGTGCCGCCCATGGCTCGCGCCGCCGTCGCCGCCGGCGCCGACGGCCTTCTCATCGAAGTCCACAACGATCCTGATCACGCGCTCTCCGACGGCGCGCAATCTCTCGAGCCCGCCACCTTCACCCAGCTCATGGCCGAGCTGCGCATCATCGCCCCCGCCATCGGCCGCCGCATTGCCTGACCCATGGCTTCTCTTCTCAGGTTCGGCAGCGGGGCCTCTGTTGTAGGAGCGCAGTACCTGTCTCGCCTGGTTTTCCATCAGTCACGAGTCACCAGTCACGATTCACATTTTGTATGACCTCCCACCTCATCAACCGCGTCACGATCCTCGGCACCGGCCTCATCGGCGGCTCCTTCGCCCTCGCGCTCCGCAAGTACATCGCCGAGATGCACATCTCCGGCTGGGACCGCCCCGATGTCGTTCGTGAAGCGCAGAGTCGCGGCGCCCTCGACGAAACTTTTTCCGGCGAGCTGGCGCCTGCCCTGCAAAACTCCGATTTGATCTACCTCGCGCTTCCCATCGCCGCGACCATCGATCTTCTTCCGGAAATCGCGCGCCACGCTACTCCTCACGCGCTCGTTACCGACGCTTGCAGCACCAAAGTCCGCATCCTGCAAGCCGCTCTTGAACTTTTCCCCGGTGAAAAAGGTCCGCTCTTCCTCGGCGGCCATCCCATGGCCGGCAGGGAACTCCCCGGCATCGCGTATGCCGATGCCGATCTTTTCCGGGAAAACACCTACGCCCTGATTGCCAAATCTTCCGAACCCGTTGTGGCGGGTCTTCAAGCCCGTTCTTCTTCCCTTGCGAATGAATCCGGCTCCTCCCACGATCCTCGCATTTCCGCCTTCGTCAAAATTCTCGAAAAAATCGGAGCCCGCCCGCTCTGGCTCGGCGCCCAGCAGCATGATTACGCTGTCGGCCTGGCTTCGCATCTCCCGCAACTCGCCGCAGTCGCACTCGCTTCGTTCCTCTACGACCGCCTCGACGAAAACGGCCTCCCCATCACTCTCGCCGGACCCGGCCTCCGCGATTCCCTCCGCCTCGCGGGCAGCCCCTATTCCACTTGGCGCGATATCGTGCTCACCAACCAGGAAGTCCTATCCGCCGCGCTTGATCTCCTCGCCCGCCGCCTCGACGACCTGCGCGAAAAACTCGCCTCCCGCGAGCTCGAAGCTGATTTCGACGCCGCCAACGAGCTCTACAGACTCCTCCGTTCTCTTTAACGCTCGGTGTTTAATCGGCCTTTGGCACGACGCCTTCTTACTCGTTGATTCAATGGAAATGGTCGGATAGCATACCGCCCATGACCCGTGTCCGCGGCATCGGCGGAGTTTTTTTCAAATCTGAAAACCCAGAAGCTCTCCGCGCTTGGTATGCGAGGCATCTTGGCATTGTCAGCGAGGGCGACACTGGGGCCATGTTCTTCTGGAATCAGCCAGACAGTCCTTCCAAAGATAACTTCACGGCGTGGTGCATTTTTCCTTCGACTACGGCGTACTTTGGCGAGAGTAAAGCGACCTTGATGGTGAATTACGTCGTGGACGATCTCCACGTAACGCTGAAGGCCTTGCGTGATGAAGGTGTATGGGTCGACCCAAAGGTCGAGGAATACGAGTACGGACGATTTGGCTGGATCATGGACCCGGATGGTAACCGCATTGAGCTGTGGGAGCCTTTGCCGAAAAAATCGTTGCCCTGACCACTTGCTCCACAATCTCCGCGAGCGCCGCGCCTGCCGCGAATCACGAATCATTTCGACTAACTCCACAGCCGTCTTCCCGCTCCAACACAGGATGAAGTAAACTGCCCCTCACACTTCGGAGCACTACATGGACAAACGCATCGCCTCCGCCGACGCCGCCATCGAAAAAATTCACGACGGCGCCACCATCCTCATGGGTGGCTTCGGCCTCTGCGGCATCCCGGAAAATCTCATCGCCGCCGTCCGCCGCAAAGGCACGAAGAACCTTACCATCGTCAGCAACAACGCTGGAGTGGACGACTTCGGCATTGGCTTGCTGCTCCAGCAGCGCCAGGTCAAAAAAATGATTTCCACATACGTCGGAGAAAACAAACTCTTCGAGCAGCTCGTCCTCAGCGGGGAATTACAAGTGGAACTGAATCCGCAGGGCACACTCTCCGAGCGCCTGCGCGCCGGAGGCGCCGGCATTCCCGCGTTCTTCACGCCCACGGGATACGGCACCATGGTCGCCGAGGGAAAAGAAACGCGTGAATTCGACGGCCGCATGTACGTCATGGAGCGGGGCATCCGCGGCGATTTCGCGTTCATCAAAGCCTGGAAAGGCGACCGCTGGGGCAATCTCATCTATCGCAAGACCGCCCGCAACTTCAATCCCATGATGGCCACCGCCGCCGACTACGTCATCGCCGAAGTCGAAGAGCTTGTCGAACTTGGCCAGCTCGACCCCAATCAGGTTCATACGCCCGGCATTTTCGTAGATGCAATCTTCCAAGGCCCCAAGTACGAAAAGCGCATCGAACGCCGCGCCATCCGAAAACCATGAGCCTCTCTGTCCTTCGTTTCGCGCTGGTGTTGATCGGCTCCTATTTTAGCGCTCTGACGCTCTATCAACTCATCTCGGGAAAGTCGGTAAGCCTTGGCTATCTCTGGACGCTTGAATACACGCGCGCCGAGAAGCCAGCCAGGTATTGGCTGAGCATGGGACTCAGTGTCGTGCTAACCGCATACGCACTTTTCCTTGCCAGATGTACGTTCACTCTCGACTGCATCATACCCTGGTGAAGGAAGATTGGGACAACCATGCCGCTAACTGACGATCAAAAACGCGAACGTATTGCCCGCCGCATCGCTCTCGAACTGCGCGACGGCTTCTACGTCAATCTCGGCATCGGCATGCCAACGCTCGTCGCCAACTACGTCCCCAAAGGCATGGACGTCATTCTGCAATCCGAAAACGGCATGCTCGGCGTCGGTCCCTACCCGCTCGAATCCGAAGTCGACCCCGATCTCATCAACGCCGGCAAAGAAACCGTCACCGAGCTTCCCGGCACTGCTTACTTCTCCTCCGCCGATTCCTTCGCCATGATTCGCGGTGGCCACGTGGATCTCACCGTTCTCGGCGCGTTGCAGGTCGATGAAAAGGGCACTCTGGCCAATTGGGCCATCCCCGGCAAAATGCTGAAAGGCATGGGCGGCGCGATGGACCTCGTCGCCGGGGCCAAGCGCGTCTTCATCGCTATGGAGCACGCCACGCGCGACAACAAACCAAAAATCCTGAAAAGATGCACGCTTCCCCTCACCGGCGTCGAAGTCGTCGACCACATCGTCACCGAACTCGCCCTCATCGACGTCACTCCCAGCGGCCTACTCCTCCGCGAGCTCGCCCCCGACGCCACTCTCGAACTTGTCCAGTCCCTCACCGAACCCAAACTCCTTCTTCCTCCGGGCGGCCCGAAACAAATGCCCATCTGAGCATGTAGGTCTTGTCTTCCCTCTCTGGGTCCTCCGTGTTCTCCGTCGCCCCTGCGTTAGATTCTTCTTCGTCTTTACGTAGGTGCGGAACTGCTGAGGTGTCTGGCGGTGGTGAATGAATAGTGGAAGCCGGACAAGATACTCAAAACCGTGACCGTATAAATGAGGGCGTGGTTAAGAACGCTCACGTGGTATTGGGGATAAGCAGCGCCTAAAACGACGAGGAAGACAAGGATGATCTCGGCGCCGGTCGTGAGCTTGCCGTAAATGCTGGGCGGAAATGGCCGGTACCCGGAGACCAGTAAAATCACCACGGCCACAATGAGGATCAGCACGTCCCGGCTGAGAACGAGAATGGTGAGCCACCAGGCCAGTTGCTTCTTAAACGCCAGGAGGACAAAGGAGGAAGAGAGCAGGAGTTTGTCCGCGATGGGATCGAGATACGCGCCCAGGGAAGAGCGCTGATTCAGGCTGCGCGCGAGCAATCCGTCAATACCATCGGAAAGGCCTGCAATGACAAGAACCAGGAGCGCCCAGCGGTAATGGTCGTACGCAATGAGAATCAGAAAGATCGGCAGAAAGCCGAGACGCAGAAACGTAATTTGATTGGGAACCGTCCAGATTCGGCCTTTCATTGTGATTCAGGATAACGCAATTCAGGCGAATTGCGCGAGATAGTCGGAGAGGGAGCGCCCCACCTTGCGCGCGAAAAGCTCGTTCATCGAGGGGATGGAGCCGGAGGGCTCGTCGAGTGAGATGCGCTCGACACGGTTCATGGGAAAGAAAATTGTGGGAAAGCCCATGCGCTCGCCATCAGGCTCATTGATCTGCCGGATGAAGTGATCGAAGGAATTTAGGTCGATGCCGCGCAGCGTGATTCCGGAAGGATTGATAGCCAGCAGCTCGCCCCACACTTTTTCCTTGGGTGTGTGGAGGCTGACAACGACGACCGAGTGCGGGTCCAAGTGTGATGCCTCTTGCAGCGAATAGAGTATCGCACTTTTTCTCGCTGCGCCTTTGGAACCAGACTATCGCCCAGGCAGCGGGTCATGAAAGTGCAGTATCATCAGCACGAAGCTCGCGACAATTACAATTCCCGCGAGCCAGCCGAGTGCCTGTGCCCGCTTCTGCTCGGCTGCATTCATCGGCTGGCGATCGTCATAAATCTTGCCCATAACAAATCCAACGGCGAAACCACCAATATGAGCCGAATTGTCGATTCCGAGACCGCCCCAAAAACCGATCAAGAACAGGATCACCACCGAAGTGATTAGCCGGGACCGCAAATCGCGCATGAACGAGCCGCCGCGTTTCGTGGTTATCGCCAGCATCGCGCCGATCAGCCCTAACAAGGCGCCGCTGGCCCCGATGGAAAAATGTCCCGTCAACGCGCTGGCCACAAAACCAAGCGCTCCGGTGACCACGTAGAGAAACAGGTAGCGAGCGGAGCCATAAAGTTCTTCCAATGCCGGACCGAATTGCATCAGGGTCATCATGTTGAAGCCGATGTGAATCAAACCGCCGTGCAGGAACATCGCCGTAACCAGCCTCCACCAGTGATGATCCTGGAGGAAGAACGGGAACGGAAGGCTCGCCCCCAATTGATAGGATGCTGCGCCGCTCATGCCCCAGAGCGTGCGCAGGCCGCCGGCTTCGCCTGCTTGCATGGTCAACACCCAGCTGACGCCGAACATCAGAAAATTTGCGACCAGCAGCGCCGTGGTCACGGGAGTTTCTTGCTCGCCGAAGAGTCCGGAGAGTTTCTTGCTCAGTGCCGCGAGAGAGAACCGCAGGCTCGCGCCGCACTCGTGGCAGCGCGTCGCGCTGATTCCGACCAGCGCCCCGCACGCCGGGCAGAGTTTCGGCCGCGGCTGGCCGTCGCCT
>WNFB01001991.1_pt1 | contig 17670 bp, 23 predicted proteins | sample 5400501 | NCBI WGS metagenome assembly WNFB01 (sample SAMN13153341, study PRJNA577476) | soil metagenome | isolation source: 200 cm saprolite under Douglas fir tree site 2 hole 1 | place: USA:California | collected 2015-04-18 | reverse complement strand
GGAGGAGCGAGGACTGGTCGTGGCCTTTGCCGGCGATGGCATCAACGACGCGCCCGCGCTGGTGCAAGCTGATGCGGGTATCGCGATGGGCACCGGGACGGATAGTGCCATGGAGGCTTCGGACATTACCCTGGTTAAGGGAAACTTGAAGAGTGTCGCAACGGCCCTGGCACTTTCTCGCGCAACCCTGCGCACCATCAAACAGAACCTGTTCTGGGCCTTCGCCTACAACGTCATTTTGATCCCGACGGCCATGCTTTCGCCCCTGATCCCCTTCTTACGAGAGAATGCACCCATCTTCGCGGCGGCGGCCATGGCCCTTTCGTCGGTCACCGTCGTGAGCAACTCGCTGCGCTTACGCCGCTTCGGGCGGTAGGGACCTTGTTCGTGTCGTATCATTTCTCTGATGGCCAAGCCTCTATAGGGATATGAAAGGAAAACAAGAGATGCAAGAAGATCGCAAGCCGGATGTGCTGAAACGGCTCTCCTACATTGAGGGACATGTCGCGGGCATACGGAAGATGGTGGAGGAGGACAAATACTGCATTGACATTTTACGGCAGACGCATGCTGTCCGTAAGGCGTTGGAAAAACTGGAGGGGATTATCCTGGAGGGACATCTGCGGACGTGCGTGCCAGAAGGTATTAAGGGCGATCGCGAAGAGGCGGTGATTCAGGAGTTGATCCAACTCTACACCATCGCGGGAAACCACCCATCCTAAGAGATGGGGGAAACAGTGTTCGTATTACAACCACACAAAAGGAGCTGAAGCAGTATGGAATCTAAAACCCTGGTAGCACCCGACATTTCTTGCGAGCATTGCCAGCACGCCATCGAGGGCGCGGTCGGCAAAATGGATGGTGTACATTCAGTCAACGTCGATATACCCTCGAAATCGGTTCATATCGACTACGATCCTCAAAAGGTCACGCTGGCGAAGATCGAGGAGGTCCTCGACGACACCGGCTACACGGTGGCGAAATAGCGGGACGTAAAACGAGCTGTGTATTATAAGGAGCGGAGAGACCAGGTTTTGACATGATGTTGCCGTTCCTATGCTAGATACAGGAGGGTTCCCGGGCATTGACCGGGGCAATTCTTGTAGCCCCTTCCTTTCCTGTTTCATTAAAGGAATGGCGTTCGTGCGAAAAGCTGTAGATACTTGAAGTCAACGACCCCACACGTAAACGTCTGATTCTTACCCACATTTTACAAATGGATTTTGTGAAATGGCCTATCAAGCCAAGTCGTATGGCAGGGTGTATCACAACCTCTACCATCTCGTTCAGCTCTACAAGCGAGCCAAAAAAGATGTGGGTAAGAATCAGGCGTGAACGCGGGGGCCTCCGCGCCGCATTGATGGTGAAAGAATGAGAGGGAACGTGATGCAGATACTCAATAGCATCGGTCAAGCCTTATATATGTCCTTCAGCATGTTCTGGGAAATCCTGTGGCCGTTAATCCTTGGCTTCACTCTCTCAGGCATCGTCCAGGCCCTTGTGTCTCATCAGGCCATGGCAAAGACCCTTGGCTGTGATGAGCCGAAATGCATCACCTTGGCAACGCTCTTTGGTATCGCCTCTAGCTCTTGCTCCTATGCGGCCGTGGCCCTTGCTCGTTCCATTTTTGAAAAAGGTGCCAGTTTTACCGCATCCATGGCGTTTGAGCTGGCCTCCACCAATCTTGTAATAGAGCTTGGTATTATCTTAATCGTCCTGATGGGCTGGCAGTTTACCGCAGCGGAGTTTGTTGGTGGCATACTCATGGTGATCTTCATGGCGCTGCTCTTCCGTTTGACCTTAACGCCAAAGCTGGTACAGATGGCGAAAGCACAGGCTGAAAAAGGGGTAATGGGCAGAATGGAGGGCCACGCCGCTATGGATATGAGCGTGTCTGGGGGGTCATTTTTCTCACGGCTCTTGAGCGGGAGAGGGTTTACTGCCGTGAGCAACTTTTTTGTGATGGATTGGGCTTCAGTGTGGGTCGATATTGTGCTTGGGCTGCTCATCGCCGGTGCATTAGCTGCCTGGGTCCCGGACTCGTTCTGGAACGCCTTTTTCTTGACCAGCCATCCAACGCTTGCAAAAATTGAAGGTCCTCTTGTTGGTCCACTCGTCGCTATTGTCAGTTTCGTGTGTTCCGTTGGCAATGTGCCGTTAGCAGCAGTGCTTTGGAGGGGTGGGATTAGCTTTGGAGGCGTCGTCAGTTTCATCTTCGCAGACCTGATCATCTTGCCCATTCTTGATATTTACCGCAAGTACTACGGCTGGAAAGTCATGGGCTATATCCTGCTGACCTTCTATGTGACCATGGCTGCTGCCGGCTATGTCGTAGAGTTTCTCTTCGAAGCGCTTGGGATTATTCCGCAAAATCGCAATATTGTTGCCATCACCGAGGGGGTACAGTGGAACTACACCAGCATCCTGAACATCATTTTCCTTTTTCTGGCAGCCCTGCTCGTTATTCGATTTATCCGAACCGGTGGCGTACCCATGCTTCGTATGATGGGTAGTAAGCCGGAGGAAGGAATGACGCACCATCATGGGTAAACAAAGGGATTTCTATCGGGCCGTAGACTTCCGCGACAATGGAGAGGGGAAATGGCCTATCTTGCGTCAAAGGCCGATTTTGCGGTCTTTTAGGAACTGCGCTCGCGCTCCAAGAGTGTCCAATTTCCCCTCGCCACAAAGGGAACAGCGCTTTGATAGAGCCGACATGGCCCTCCCTTTTTCAAGGTTCGCTCAACGACAACCCCAAACGCTTTTGGCACGAGGATTCTTCCCCCGGCGAGCTTACCCGAGTCCCGCCAGTATGGACGCGTGACTGCCGTGCCATCTTTGAGGTGAAAGGCAAGAAAGTACCTGGCCCACACCGTTCTGATCGAAGGGAGCCGCGAGAACCATGCTGACAAGCCTTGCTACCTGCATCGAGTCCTTGATGGCAGCCAGATCGGCCGTCCCACCCTGAACACCATTCACGCCGATGTATTGGACCTTGGAAGCGAGATCGAGTACATCGGCGTCCCTCTTCGCCTTCGAGGCGGACACCGCCTCGAAGAGCTGTAAGCTGCTACCTGATCAACGCACAAGTTCACAGGTTCGCGATAGTGAATGGCCCGTGCCAGGTCAAAGGTGAGGCGTCATCGCGCCAGTAAAAGTCCAAACGATTCCCGGTGCGTGCCACCAGTTCCAGATTGCCTGGGCCGAAGCCCGAACTGCTGAAATTGCTCTGCATGAGGGCAACCTCATCATAGGTATCGCTGGAGCCGAAGGGGAACGGCCCGCTCCAGGGGAGCCCTGGCGCGTCATTGTTGCGCCAGAAGTGGGCCAGACCTCCGGCCGGCAAGGGCACGACCATCTCAAAGTTCCCTCTCGCGCCAAATCTGCTCTGGGACAGGGAGTTGCTGTTTTTCGTCGGGAGATGCACCCGCGTGAAGGAATCGTAGTCGCGCGGGCTCACCACCGTCGGGTGGGTGGAGTCCTTCGCCACCTGCTCGTTCTCAGGGGGAGCCCACGGCCTGGTGGCCTGCACATTGGCGACAATGCCGGTCGCTGGCGTCTGGGCCCCGGCCCCTGCCCAGGGTTCCAGCGGGCTGAGGATGCCCCAAAATGGGTCGCCGCTTTGCACATCGCCGCTCCCCTGCGTGGTGGAGTCGGTCCCGTAGACCAGGGCGGGATTCAGGCGCCACGCCTGAGCAGGTTGCTTCTGCCGGGTGGCGAAGAGGCGGTCGACGTTGGAGTGCAGCAGGAAGACGAAGGGATCCCGGAAGGAGGTATGTGCATTCCCGATCGTCCCCCCGATGAAGCCATGGGCCGAGTTATGCGCCCCGGTCAGCAGATTGTCGAGGTCCGGGAACGTCGCCGCCGCCACGATGCTGGCGTCTTCAGAAGCCGTGATCGGAGCCCCCGAGCCGACGCTCCTGGTCAGATCCCGTGGGGGATCAAAGGGGTTGTTGCTGGGGTCGAATTCGTCGTCTGAGCGGAAAGGCGTGGCACCTGGGACGTAGAAACCAGCCGATAACCAGGGGTCACCGGCGTCCCCAGAGGCGCTGCCCATAAAGGCGGACGTGAACAGGCTGTGGGGGTCCGTCGTCCAATCCCAGTAGTGCAACGACAGCATCGGGTCCACCTCCCGAAGCAGATCCTCGAAGCGGTTGATGAGCTCGCGGTGCCACGGTAAAAACGCGGGGCACCCATGCACGTGCGTGTGAGCGTGGATCTCGTCCTGTTTGAACCAGTAGGTGACGCCGCCAACCGGCGTATCGCCCCTGCCACCCGGGTAGGAGCGGTGGTGTAGGGCGATCATCGCGTCGCGCAGCCGATTTCTTTCGGACTGGGAAACCGCTGCAATATTTCTCCGGATTCCATCTCCAATGGGCATTGAAAAGTCCTCCTGTCGAGCTCTGTAAGCTCATTTGCTCGTTTCGATTGTAGAGGCATTGCGGTGGCAGGGCAAAAGGAAAACCCGTCTCCTCCGTCACCACATCCCACCTGCCTGTAGGCTGAACGTCAAACGTGCCCATTTTTAGGAGGTGAAATCCGATCATGGGAAGCGATCTCCCCTCTGAAATCTCGCTGAAACGCATGCCGTGGAAAATCAAAGTATTATGTGTTCCCGCTCTCCCCTACCGTTGCCCAAACGCCAGGCAGAGCCAGTTGCTGGAACATCTCATCCATCCGTTCTGGTGAATATGGCATCTCGGCCTCCAGCCACCATTTGAGCAGGTTCAGAAAGGCCCCTGCCAGATACTGAGACATTACCGGAAGTGGAACTGAGGGGGAACGTTTTCCGGCAAATGCCGATGCCAGGGAATGCTCGATCTTTCTGCTCAAGGTGGTCTGCCCAGCTTTCCAGAGCCCTGCTTCCCCTGGTCCTCGCAGCAGGGCCTGAAAGAGCTGTCGCTGTTGTTAGACATGTCGAAACAGCTCCAAACCTGGCAATATGGCGTGTCCAGCTTCTGCCTGCTCTATCCGTAGACTAAATGCATCGAGCATCTGCTCAGCTATACTCATCAGCACATCCTCCTTATCGAAGTAGTGGGCATAAAACGTGGAGCGACCGATATCCGCCCGATCAAGAATGTCTTGCACCGAGATCGCGTCATAGCGTTTCTCCGACAAGAGTGCCATGAAGGCGGCGCTGACCAGGTGGTGTGTTCGCCTGGAACGGCGATCCTTTTTGTGCTGCTTCATTGTGCTCTTCCTCCTTATATGTTAATATTTTCTCCAGTGATGAAAGAAGCTGGTTTCTCACAGATCGAAACCGGAGGGACCGGGTTCCGGACGCTTGGATTTGCTCTAGGGAGAATCACAGAAGTATCATAGGTATTATGCCTTCCAAGAGTTATCGAGGAGTCAGTGACCCATGCCGAAAGGCAGGGCTCTGCCGCTGAACTCCACAGCAACTCAGCATTCTTGTGCAAGCGTGCCGCTTTGGCTTCTTCGTTTGAGACATCAAGGGCAACCGACAACTGCCCCGTACTCATCGAATCTTGTGGGATGAGCAACGTCTCAAGTAGCCAACATAACCAAAACATTACCACCGTCTTGAATAGGACGGTGGTAATAACGCAGCGGAAGCAGAGAAGAGAAGGTTCGCTGAAAAGCCGTTCTCCATGGCTAGCGGAGACAGAGATCCTTGCCGCTCCCATCACCGAAGCAGTGCCCATCCCTGGTGAGAATGACCACGTTCTTGATGTTGGCGAACTGTTTGAGCGTCGCGCTGATTTCCGCTGAAACTCGTGCATCTGCCCCGATCCCTGCCGAGTTGATGTCCCGGCAGAATTTGACGGTGGCCGTCCCGGTTTGGGGGAGCGGGCCTCGCATGTTCAAGGTCAAGGTGAAGTCCGGGCCACCAACCGGCAGGGGTGCCGAGCAACTCGACGGGCCACTGAGCATGGTATTGAGCTCCGTGAAGTAGCCAGCTTGTTGTTCAGAGAGCGTCGGTCCGGCGATCAAGAGTTGCAGCGAGTAGGTTCCCACGGCAATGGTTGGCGACGTGCGGTCCACCGCATAGACGGCGGAGAAATCGTTGAAGGATCCAGGAGACTGCGAGAAGAAGACTTTGATGGGATAACTGGCCGAGTTCGGAGAAGCCGGCGCGTGCGCGGCGATCGAGGCCGCATTAGCTGAGGGAACCAGGTGCCCGCTCACCACAAACGCGAACATCACGAGGAGACTTACCACGACAAGACCGGTAATACGAAGACGAAGAGTAGAGGCTGCCGCATAGAGATGGGTTTTTTGTAGATGTTTCATAGGAATTTTTCCTTTTTAAGATGGTTTTAGATCGACTGCATAGAAAAGTTGGTGCATTCCAAGTGACGAAGAGCGAAGCATGATTTGTCGCGTCAGGAGGAGGTCAATCTCGCTTCAAGTCGCTCTCTGTCCTCCCAGGACTCACGTCACTGCTTAGAGTGTACTGGAAAAAAGACCTGGCTGCATCAGCAAAATGAGCTATTTTCTTTCCCTCTTTTTCCAGGGGACATGGTCTTTCTGGCACAAGAAGTACTCCAACAAGAAGAGGTGTACGAGTGGTGCATCCAATGGAGAAGCTTTCTCACTGTGAGGAGAGAAAGTTCTCCAACAGGAGCAATCGGGCTGTGTTGCAAAAAAGAGGAGATGACATACGATGGCAGTCACCTCCTTTTTCCGTTGAGCTTAGGGTGGGCCATGTTTTTATGCGATGCCGTGCAAGATCCCAAGCCCGAAAAGGAAGACCTGTTCATCCAGAGCATGCACCAATTTGGCGAGCTGATCAAAAAGTAGCCAGGGCAGCCAACCCACTCCCACCACCACGCATCCAGTATCGTTGTTGTAACAGAGATGTACCGGTGGCGGGAGAATACCGGCTCGCACAAAGACATAGGCGCAGTTGCCGGCATACATCGACCAGCGCGCGTTCCCAGAGAGCACATCACCCGAAACGCGCCCATCGCCACTCCCAACCAGTTCACCCTCTCGGGTTTCCGCCGACACCACTACCTCCATATCCGGCCGGTACTGGAGCCGAGCTTCAAACAAGGGGTTGAGCAGGCCGGTCTCAACCCTCCCCTGTATCGTATCCATGATTATTGCCTTTCTTCCCATGCACGTGTGTGTGTGTTTTGTGAGATCGCGACCCGCAAGTCGACGAGAATCACGAGAGCAGCGTAGTGTGGTTGTGACACCATCATGCGTTGCTCACTCCGCTGTTCCTTCAGTCTGATCAAGTGGCTCTTGCTGGTCGAGCGCATCAAGCATGGGACAGCGACTTCCCGGTCCTTGTCCTATGCACAGTGAGGCCACCTGGAGCAGGGCTTGCCGCATGCGTTGTAGCTCGACCAATTTCCGCTCCACCTCCAAGATTTTCGCCTCGGTGCGCTGCTTAACCTCCTCACAGGACGTCTGGGCGTCCACGCGCAGCAGCAATAGCTCAGTAATCTCTTTGAGCGAGAAGCCCAGCTTTTGTGCGCGTTTAATAGAGCGGAGACGCGTGACCACCTGCTCCGAGTACTGACGATAGCCAGAGGCCCGGCGCGGCGGTTCCTCCAGCAAGCCCTCGCGCTCGTAGAAACGAACCGTTTCCACACCGACCCCGGCTCTTCGCGCAACTTGTCCAATCGAGAGGATTTCCATCTCTGTTCTTCCTTCGGAAAAAGTATACACTCTGTACCATACTACAGAGTCAAGGGGAAGGGAGTGGGAAGGTGCGAGGTGGATGTCGAGCAAAGGAATTCGACCCATTCTCCCATCTTTCCTGGATAGCGGAGGTAGCGTGTGCAGCTCTTCGAGAGACTCACACACAAGTGAGCAGTTCTGAGACGTTCTCAAACAGAACAAATGTAGTTTCTGCTTTGCCTCTGGTGTCACGAACCGTAGCACTACTCTCCATTGAGCCTGTTTTTCGCTCTTCCTGGCCCTTGACATTTTTCTCCCCAGAACTTCTCAAGCGCGATATGACCAACCTTGCAAACGGTGGTGAAGTGGCGCTGCATTCCTCTTGACATCTCTCTATTATTCAAGTATTCTATTGAATAATAGAGAAAATGAGGAGGGGCATTTGCTCCTCGTGCTCCTAACAGCAAGGAATGAATATGCAGACCGACGAGAAACGCACGTTTAAGAATCAGCTCTATGAGCAGTTTGCCCGCCTTGGCAAGGCGCTGGCCAGTCCCCATCGCCTCGAACTCCTCGACGTGCTGGCCCAATGTGAACGCACGGTGGAAGCGCTGGCCCAGGAGACGGGTATGTCGGTCGCCAATGCCTCGCAGCACTTGCAGGTATTGCGCTCGGCTCGCCTGGTCGAAACCCGCCGCGAGGGGACGTCTATCTATTACCGTCTGGCCTCCGAGAGCGTCTCCATGCTCTGGCTGTCTTTGCGCGCGGTCGGGGAAGCGCACCTGGCCGAGATCGACCGGGTGGTCGAGGCCTTCTTGCAGGATCGGGCGCAGTGGCAGCCCATCACGGCTGAGGCATTACTGGAGGAACTGCGCAGCGACCGGGTGATCTTGCTCGATGTGCGACCTGCCGAGGAATATGAGGCGGGGCATCTGCCCCAGGCGCTGTCCATCCCGGTCGCGGAACTGGAGGCGCGTCTCTCCGAGGTGCCGCTGGACAGAGAAATTGTGGCTTATTGTCGCGGTCCCTATTGCATCTTTGCCGATGAGGCGGTGACCCTCTTGCGCGCGCGTGGGTACCGCGCCCGTCGGCTCGAAGAGGGCGTCGCTGACTGGCGTAAGCTTGCCCTCCCTGTTGAAGTGTAGAAAGAGAGACTCGCATGGAACCGATTGATGTTGAGACCTTACGAACGTGGCTGGAAGAGGGGCGACCGGTCACGATTCTGGATGTGCGTCCAGCCGACCAGCGGGCGGACTGGGCCATTCCTGGCAGCGTGCATATTGATGCCTACCGTGCCCTCAATGAGCACGATCCCCACGCGCTCGACGCTGTGAATGTGGCCGGTGATGCCCCTGTGGTCACAGTCTGTGCTGCTGGCAGAACCAGTCAACTTGCCGCTGAGCAACTTGCTGTGCGGGGTATTCCTGCGCTCTCCCTTGAGGGAGGAATGAAGGCGTGGAGCCTGGCGTGGAATACTGCCATGGTCCCACTCTCAGGAAGTTCGGCGCGTGTCATCCAGGTACGGCGCACCGGCAAAGGCTGCCTCTCCTACCTCATTGGCGCAGGTGAGGAAGCTTTCGTGATCGATGCCTCCCTTGATCCGCACATCTATCTCGACCTGGCGAGGAGTCAAGGTTGGCAGATTACCAGCGTCTTCGACACGCATATTCATGCCGATCATCTCTCGCGCTCGCGCCAGCTTGCACAGATGAGCGGAGCTATGCTGTTTCTGCCGGATCAGCAACGAGTGTCGTTCCCCTTTACGGCCATACGCGATGGCGACACGCTCTCCACCCCTCAGTTGATGCTGACCGCGTTGCGTACGCCTGGACACACTCTGGAGAGCACCTGTTACCTGCTCAACAACGCCATCCTCTTTACGGGTGACACCCTCTTTCCCACCGGGATCGGGCGTCCTGACCTGCACGCAGATGAGCAGGAAACGCGAGCGCGGTCCTCGCTGCTCTACCACAGCCTGCACAAGCTCCTCGCGCTGCCGTCGGAGACGTTGGTGCTGCCAGGACACGCGAGCCAGCCCGTGCCATTCGATGGCAAGCCGATTAGCGCGACCCTGGCTGAGATCGACGAGCAGGTCGGCATGCTTCACGTGACGCAGGCGGTGTTTGTCGAAACCCTTTTGCAACGGCTTCCCTCAACCCCACCCAACTACGAACGCATCACGAGGCTCAACGAAGCGGATCTGTTGCCAGAGGGTGACGTGACCGAGCTAGAAGCAGGAGCGAACCGCTGTGCCATCTCCTGACGCGAAGACGCGTTCCCCTCGAGGGACACCATCGGCTCTGCAACTTGGCCTGCGTGCCAATTGGCAGCAGTTCACGCTGCTGGTGATCGTCAATGCCTTTGTCGGCGGCATGGTGGGACTGGAGCGCAGCATCGTGCCGCTGCTCGGGCAGCGCGTATTCGGCCTGGCTTCCACGACGGCGGTGCTCTCCTTCATCGTGAGTTTCGGTGTCGTGAAAGCGGCTTCCAATCTCTTCGCGGGCAGGCTCAGTGATCGCATCGGTCGCAAGGGGGTGCTTTGGTGGCTCATCTTTGAACTGGTACTGACGAACATCACGAACCATGCGCCATCGCCGTTCAGCCTCAGCTTCGGGCGATTCCTCTCCTCGTTTCCCTTAGACGCACTTTTTGGGGTCTTGATAGGGGCGATCTCCATTCAATGGCAGGCATGGCACGCGGCTGAAGCAGAGTAGCCCACATGGTTCTTTCGTGCAGAGCACCGCGTAGCTGTCTCCCCTGGCATCGTGCTCTCACAAGGATGAAACGACAGGAGACAGATGCATCCGGCCAGCAATCACCAGCTTTTCTGGAGCGGCTGCACTCCGACTTCGCCACTGCACCCTTTTGTGTTCCCTTCACGCCGCAGAGAGGACTGACTTCACAGAAGGAGAAGGAGATACGATATGGATCACGACGACGGTCTTGAAGCTACGCCTCTCTTCGCGCCCAAGGACTACGAGGCCCCCTCAATGTTCACGCCGCAGAACCTGTTGCGCGAGGCGCGGCGGCAGAAAGGGCTGCTCCCAGGGACGGTTCCGGAGGTCTGCGTGCTTGATCCCGACGGCGACCTCGTCGATCACCTCTGGGCCTCCGACCGTCTCTCGCCGCACCTTCTGGACGGAGGTGGCACGCCTGGGTGGCTATCTGGCACGCTCCCATGATGGGCCTCCTGGATGGCGAACCATCTGGAAAGGCTGGCTCTCTTTGCAAACGCTTCTTGAGGGTGCTCATCTTGCTCTTCACCTCCGTTTGTAATATGTGGGTAAGAATCAGGGCTACAAGCGGGGGCATCTGGAATGACTCAGCGGCTGTAGTGCAAAATTCATTGAGAAAAGATAATGGACTTGAAGAAGTTCTTCTGGCTCGCCTCGATCTCGTCTCTACTCTATCTGCCGGGTCTACGGTGTTGCTGCTGCTCATCCTTCATGTGTTCCCTCCCAAAGAGCTGGCTCCTTCTTCGATCCATCATGCTCATGATGAGAGCGAGGGATCAGCCATCGCCTCCGCCTGCTGGCTGATCCCTCGCTCTGTCAATGCTCAAAAAAGTACACCTCTGCAAAAAATGCTTTCGCAGAGGTGATGAGGCTTGCTTGCTCTGCGTACTGGCTCTCCCTGGTGCAACGCCTCCTCCTCCACGTGCTTTTGCAGATGTCTTCCTCACTTGTGTTGACCCCGATCCTCCCACGAAAACCACCAGACGAGAATCACCACCACGAGGATGCAGAGCCCCAGGACCGCCAGAAGCTGCACCACCGGATTCTCCCAATCAGGCCCCCCAAGCACAGAGAGGGCGAAACGTCTCCGCCTCACCCGCCTTCCTCGACTCCGAGAACCACCCCCCTGTATGCACATACCGCTTTCATCTGCACCGCCACGTTCGGTGCGTTTGGTTACGTGACACTGAGGTACTGCACACTGAACAACTTTCGTGGGTCTGTCCAGACCCGCTCGACGGTAAAGCCCGCGCTTGCTGCCAGTTGTGCAAACTCCTCGAGCGTATATTTGTACGAACTCTCCGTCCAGATGCTCTCGCCCAGTTTGAAGGAAATCTCACCCTCCCCAATGCGAACCGTCTGGTTTTTCAGACTGACCAGATGCATCTCGATGCGACTCTGACCCGGATTATAGAAGGCATAGTGCCCAAATTGGCTCAGCTGGAAGTCGGCGTCCAGTTCCTGGTTCATGCGCACCAGCAATTGCTTATTGAACTGTGCTGTCACCCCCTGGGAATCATTATAGGCACGATGCAGGATGTTGAAGTCCTTCTTCAAATCCACTCCGATGAGCAGACCACCACCCTGACAGGCCCTGGCAATCTGGTGCAGAAAGTGTTTGGCCGGCTCACGGTCGAAGTTGCCGATGGTCGATCCAGGAAAGTAGGCGACCCTCCGCAAGACGGGTTTGCTTGGCAGGGGCAGCTCGAAGTCGCTCGTGTAGTCGGCACAGACCGGCAGCACTTCCAACTCGGGATACGCCAGGGCCAGTGATGCTGCTGAGCGGAGCAGCTGCTCTTTCGCAATGTCGATCGGCACATAGCCAGCCGGATCTTGCAGGGCATCCAGCAGCATGCGGGTCTTCGTACTGCTGCCGCTGCCGTACTCGATCAGCAAGCAATTCGGCCCGAGCAGCGCGACGATCTCAGCCATCCGCTCCTGCATGATGCCCAGTTCGGTACGGGTGAGGTAGTACTCGTCCAGCTCACAAATTTGCTCGAACAGCTGCGAACCGACGACGTCGTAGAAGTACTTACTCGGCAGCTCTTTGCGCGCATCTTGTAACCCTTGCAGCACCTCGTCGCGAAAGGTCTTGCGCTGCGGTTCAAAGTCGTAGAGCCCCAGTGGGCTCGGTCCAGGCTGTTGGATGTCACACCTCCTTCGCTAAGCGGATGCCCATGAATTGCCATTGGGCGTTGGCCGGAAAGAAGTTGCGGTAGGTGGAGCGGGTGTGTGAACGGGAGGTGGCGCAGGAGCCACCGCGCAGGACGTACTGGTTGCACATGAACTTCCCATTGTATTCCCCGACCGCCCCCGGACCTGGCTTGAAGTTCGGATAGGGCGCGTAGGAACTCTGCGTCCATTGCCACACGTCGCCATACATCTGTGTGAGTTTCCCACCGGTGGTGGAAGCGTTGAGGGGCGCCGGGTGGTACAGACCGCTCTCCACGAAATTGCCTTCGACCGGAACGTCTTGCGCGGCAACCTCCCACTCGGCTTCTGTCGGAAGTCGGGCATCAGCCCAGCGTGCGAACGCATCCGCCTCGTAGTAGCTGACATGGCAGACCGGTTCAGCCTTGTCTACCTCGCGCAGCCCGTTGAGGGTCATCACCCACCAATGGCCATCTCGCTTTTCCCAATACAAGGGAGCCTTCCATTCTTCGGCCCGCACGGTGGCCCAGCCCTCAGAGAGCCACAAGAGGGGGTTGTCATAGCCTCTGTCCTCCATGAACTCCAGGTATTCCCCGTTCGTGACCAGGCGTGAGGCCAGTTGGAAGGGCTGTACGAATTGGCGGTGCCGGGGTCCTTCATTGTCAAAGGCGAATCCATCTCCCTCATGTCCAATCCAGTGCAGCCCTTCAGGAAAGGACACCCATTCCAAAGTGGGGACGCTAGAGGCGCTCGTGGGTACGCGTGCCACATAGGTCGGGTAGAGCGGATTGCAGGAGAGCACATGTTTGATGTCCGTAACCATCAGTTCCTGATGTTGCTGTTCATGATGCAGACCAAGTGTAAAGATGGGCGCGATCGCTGCCAGCTGTCTCTCATCGATCTTCTTCAGCAGGTCAAGGACATGCTCATCGACATACCGACGGTACCGGTAGGTCTCCTCGACGGTAGGCCGGGAGATCAGACCGCGATTGGGTCTGCAGTGCCGTTCTCCCAGCGTGTTGTAGTAGGAATTAAACAGGTACGCATACTGTGGATGAAGAGACTGGTAACCAGGAACCGCTGGAAAGAGGAGAAAGGTCTCGAAAAACCAGCTGACGTGGGCGAGATGCCACTTGGTTGGGCTGACATCTGGCATCGATTGAATGACGTAATCTTCGGTTACAAGCGGCTCACACAAGTGCTCCGAGAAGCGGCGAACTTTCTGGTATTGCTCGACGAAATACTGCTGAGACGGTGGCTCGGCGACGAGCGAACTTTCTTCTTTGAACGTGGTCACTGTAGATTCTCCTTCTGTCAGTATGTCCAGGTGGATAGCACCTGTTAGGCAATTCGCTCTCCTACTGACGTGATCAAACCGATTCTGTTACAGAGAGATGACCTGTTGCACCTCCGGAAGCAAAGGGCCGTTTTCCATATGGAGTAGCATCAAACTCTACGTTCAACTGATCTTTGTAGATCACCTCTACCTCAACCAAGTATACCATAGATGTTTGAGTACGTTGCATTTCAACGTATGAGGCCTGTCCTTACGTACCCAATTTTTGCCCAAATGAGTAGTGGCAGTGTGCTCAGGTTGCTCGAGCGTGTGGAAACCTTTTCTGGTTCGCAGGGGTATCAACAGTCACTCTGCGCCAGACAGGATCAGATCTGTCTTGGAGCAGGGTCTCACGCCACTTGCCTTGTGTGCAGAGCAAACATGGGACGAAAAGCCCAAAGGGGGCGATGAGCTTCACCGCAATGCTATTGGCCGTCAGCAGGCAGGTGACAAAAAGATGGAGGCAATGGCGACATACCAGAATGAGACCTTCAAGCCAGACCTCCTTCTTTGCGTCAGCTGGTGGGCGATCAAGGCGCATTCCCTGGAAGGGACGATACCACCGGGTAATGGAGGTCCACAGGCGGGCAAAAACCGGTCGCAAAGCCCGATTTCTATGCAGTACCAGTTGGCGTCGCACCTGGGCTTGGAGGACGCTCGCGCACCTTCTTCTAAAGAGCAAGGGAGAAAAACATGATGCGCCCCATTTACCAAATTGTTACCTGAAATTGAGCTTCTATTGAGGTAGAGTGGCTATCCTTAGAGTAACATCAGGGAAGTACCTCAGACTACTCAGAAAGCCGACCAGGGCTGCTCGCTTCACGAGCGAACACAGATGATCGTCGTTCTCAGAGCATTCTGAAGAAGGATGGATAGCTATCCTTCGTCCAGCCACTGCGGGGGTACAACGTGCTCGGTCAGATATGGTCGCATCCATCAGAGTAAGGGTGTGGGTACTCACTAGACGGCACTATTTCTTACTTAGGAGGAACATTCAAGATGGGAATTCCGAAACGTACTTTCTTCGTTGCCATCGGACTTGTGCTGGTGATGGTCGTCAGCGCTTGCGGGAGCACCACGAGTACCGGGTCAACTTCGAGCACTCCCGCTGCTACGCCCACCGCTGCCAGTACTTCCACCGTGCAGACCGCTCAAGCCACGATGAACGGGAAAGCCTTGACGATCTTAACCGACACTCAAGGAAGGACCCTGTACTATTTCACCCCTGATACGGCGGCGAAGGCCGCCTGCACCGGCGCGTGCGCTCAGACCTGGCCTCCCTTGCTCTTCACCGGCTCAAGTACACCTACCAGCTCAACATCCCTCCCTGGCACACTGAGTACCCTGAGCGATACCAATGGCACCCAGGTGGAGTACGGTGGTTACCTGCTCTACACCTACTCAGGGGACACCGCTGCCGACCAGACCAAGGGGGAGGGGCTGTTCGGTAAATGGTACGTCGCCACCCCCGACCTGGCTTCATTCGCGGTCAGGCTAGCCACAGCCACGGTAAAAGGCAAAGCGGTGACGATTCTCGCCACTCCACAGGGCCTGACGCTGTACTACTTCACTCCTGATAGTACAACAAAGACTGCCTGCACCAGCGGTTGTCCAAAGGTCTGGCCCCCGCTGCTCTTCACCGGCTCGGGCACGCCGCTCGGCGACGCTTCCCTCTCTGGAACCCTGAGCGTCCTCAATGACGCGAATGGCAATCAGGTGCAGTACAATGGTCATCTGCTCTATATCTACTCAGGAGATACCGCTGCCGGCCAGACCACGGGTGAGGGGCTGTTCGGCAAGTGGTTTGTCTGCACACCAAGCCTGGCCGCACTGACCGCATAAAGGAGCGGGTCGGCGAGTGGCAGGCGCTCTGGCTGGGAGCATCCCTCACTCATGTCATTTGAAGCAGACCTCCTGGCCAGCATTGGTGATTCGATGAATTGAGAGGTTTTTCTGAAGGCTTGCATGATGTAAGTTTCAATGGAAGCGTGGACATGGAATGAGCTAAGATTGATCCCCTTCACATGACTGCTGACGTGGAATTTTTCAACGGAAGCGTAGAAAAAACACGGGAATTCAACACAAGCGTAGAAAAAAGCATTTTTTCAAGAGGCTTCTCCCTGCCATTTTTCTGTGTATTGAGCAAGGAGCGCTTTGATGCGAGGGGAACTTCTCAATTGTTTTTGTGTCAGTCTCACAATGAGGCGAATCCGCTTGAGTGTGACGGGTTCTTCATGTGACACGAGCACGTTGATAGCGGCTTGCACCTGTTGGACCTTCTCTTCCTCATCTAAACGAGGAGCAAGGGAGCGCTTTGGCCGGTTCTTCCGATACTCATGGAACAATGCCTTCACGCGCGGGTACTTCCAGACCATAAATGAATAGGATAATCCTACCAGATCGCAGACGTGTTGCAGAACAATCGTTTCCCCACGAGCTTCTAACTGGTTCAGCGTTTGTTCGATTTGCTTGACGAGTTCCTCTTCACGCCGGAGGTCCACCTGGAATATTTCCTGTCTCCGTTCCATCTCACATCTGGTGAGGAGCTTTTTCACACGAGGATAGTGCTTCAAGCGGCTTCTCGTCATACCAACAAGGTCCCCCACACTTCCTGGCAGGATGGGTTTGCCCCTGGCTTTCAATTGGTGGATCACTACAGTTGCACTTGTTTGGGGGGAGGGGGAAGGAAGAGGAACAGTATGTCTCAAGTGGCTAGCGCAAATCGGCGTAAGATGGTAAATTCGCGGCGATCTGCTCTAATTGGGTCGTGGTGAGGTTTTCACTCACCCCGAGGTATCGGCTGTCGTTATGTTGATGAATGGCTCGTTGGGCATACCAGCCGCGATTGGGGCGACGATTGTATCCGCGACGTGCTCCAAAGCAGCCCGACCTCCCCACAAAACGAAAGGACGAGAGGGAAGCCAACCACTCAAACCACGCTGGAGAAGCAGGCACCAGTTGGAGCTCTCCTGCTTGCGGACTGATGACCACGTAGGTGCCACGAGCCCCATATTCGATCAATGGGATCAGACAAGAGCGTGCTCGCAGTTCTGCCGGGTGCCAGGGGCGTCCTTGACGTTGCCCTCCATCAAGCTGGGCCTCTTGCTCTCTCCTGGTGAGGATCTTCTCTCGCTGGGCCTCTTGTCCTCTTGTCTGTTGAACGAGGATTTCAAGAGCCGTGACCCGGCGCTCACAGCGAAGCTCTCGCTCATGGAGCAGTTCTAGGGCCAGTTGAGCAAGCTGTTCTTGCCAGGTAGCGACTTGCGTCTCCAAGTGGGAAAGCTTGCCGATCAGGTGAGCTTCTTGTTGGAAAGAGGTGAGCGACGTACTGACAGTCTTCACCGACCTCACATCGCAAGCGGGTTCGAGCTGCGCTGGCATCTCAGGCCGAATCGGCGGTGGTGCTCCTTCCAGAAGCACTGGAAGGGCACAGACAGGTGACTGGATGGGACGACTGTGTCATACCGCCAACGGCTGTACTTGCTCGATGGTCAAACAGTTGAGACGTGCATCAGTGGGATGGGCGTGCAGTGGCATGTTGGAGTGACTCAGCCAGCGATGCAACGTTTTGGGATCGATAGCAAGCATTTTGCAACAGTCGGCTAGAGGAAAAGTGGTCATGATCAGAGCTCCTTTCGCATCAAACGCTACACTCAGACAACACCAGCGCACCCTTCCCAGGAGATTCCAGGGAGACTCCCTGGAATCTCCTGGGAGTCGTGGACAGCGACACCACGAGGACACCAGAGTGGAAAGGATGAGAGGATGGTCGTGTAGCAGGAAAGGCCGGGTGGCTATCCTGCCTGGAGGCGACGTTTGGTATGGTAAGAGCAGGCACGACTGCGGTGA
>WNFB01001988.1_pt1 | contig 17673 bp, 13 predicted proteins | sample 5400501 | NCBI WGS metagenome assembly WNFB01 (sample SAMN13153341, study PRJNA577476) | soil metagenome | isolation source: 200 cm saprolite under Douglas fir tree site 2 hole 1 | place: USA:California | collected 2015-04-18 | reverse complement strand
GAACCGGCCTCGCGGATGTGGTATCCGCTGATTGAAATGGTGTTAAAACGCGGCGTGAACTTCGAGCCGAACTCGAACGTGTCCACCACCAGCCGCATGGAAGGCGCCGGCGGATAAATATATTCCTTCTGCGCGATGTACTCTTTGAGGATGTCGTTTTGAATCGTTCCCGAAATCTTCTTCCAGTCCGCGCCCTGCTTTTCCGCGACCACCAGATACATCGCCCACAGCACGGAAGCGGGGGAGTTGATGGTCATCGAGACCGTGGTTTTTTCCAGGTCGATACCGCCGAAGAGGATTTCCATGTCCTCGAGCGAGTCGATGGCGACGCCGCACTTGCCGACCTCGCCTTCGCTGGCGGGATGGTCGGAGTCGTAGCCCATCAGCGTGGGCAGGTCGAAGGCGACGGAGAGCCCACTGCCGCCGTGCTCCAGCAGATACTTGTAGCGCTGATTAGTTTCCTCTGGCGAGGCGAAGCCGGAAAACTGCCGCATGGTAAAAAGCTTGCCCCGATATCCGCTGGCATGGATGCCACGCGTGAACGGCGGCTGTCCGGGATAACCGAGGTCGTTCTCCGCGCTCCAGTCTTCAGGCAGGTCGGCTTCGGTGTAGAGACGGCGGATAGGAACGCCGGAAATGGTGGTGAAACGGGCGTGGCCGTGCTCGTCGAGGTTGACCCCAGTGGGTGCGCCGATGGGCTTCTCGGGAGCTTTCTCCAGCGTCGAGGCGAGCGTCTTTTCCGCCCACTCTTTTTCGTCCGGGGACCCATGCCGTCCGTCAAACACGTCCGCAATCGGACTTTCCGCGACCGGCGGCGCGCGTCGTTTGTGTTCCGGCGGCTTGTTTTCCGGCATGCTCACCCCACTTCACTTTTGATGATAGAAGAGGCTAGGACAGGCCGCAAGCAACCCGCGGACGTCTGCGTTTCTACTTTGCGAGCCCGTAGAATGCATTCATGACGCCCGCCCCTGTGAAAGCCAGCATTCCAATCGAAGTTTTGAACCAAATTGATATCCGCGTCGGTACGATCCGCTCCGTGACCGATGTTCCGAACTCCGACAATCTCGTGCAACTCCGAGTGAGCTTTGGCGACCACGAGCGGACCATTGCCGCAGGACTGAAGAAAGAACGTGCCAATCCACGAGAGATCGAAGGCCAGCAGGCGTTGTTCGTGGTGAATGTTGAGCCACGCAAGATGCGCGGTGTCTTATCGGAAGGAATGCTGTTCGATATCGGCTACGCCGATGGAGTGCGCCCCGTGCTGGCCGTTCCGGAAAGTCTCGTGCCGGATGGGACGCGGGCAGGCTAGCTTTTGCAACGTCTTGGGCTATTGAGTCTGCTTTCTCCCCAGCTCCCAGGCCTTGGCGTACTTCCAGGAGACGTATACCGCGTGATAGAGGTGCAGGAGCAGGCCTTCACGGCCGTCCAGGAAGCCGAGGCGGAAGAAATAGTTGTAGATGAACGTCGCCAGGGGGCGGAAAACGATGTTGAGCAGGCTGAAGCTGCCATGCCCTTTCCCTGCGAACATCTCCGCGCCCAGCGAGGAATAGCGGTTCATGTGGTCGATGTAGTCGGAGAGTGTGGGGTAGGAGTGATGGAGGAGCGCGCCCTCCTCGATCCCACGCACCCCGCCTTCAACTCGGATTGTTTCGTGAACCGCGCGTTCTTCGCAGCGCCCCTTGCCGCGGCGGAACAAGCGCACTTTAGGATCGGGCCAAAAGCCCCCGTGTTTAATCCAGCGGCCGAGGAAATGATTGCAGCGGCGAACCCAAAACCCGTTTATGTTGGAAGCGATCAAAGCGCTCTGACGAGTCGGGACACCTTGGTTTAGGAAGTGCTTAGGTTCGCCACAAATCAAGTAGCCGATCTCCTGCGCTAGCACCTTCTCCACTTCTTCATCCGCATCCAGACTGAGCACCCAATCTCCTGTCGCCTTCTCAATCGCCGAGTTCTTCTGTGCGGCGTAGCCTTTCCAGTCCTCGACAAAGACCTTTGCCCTATAAGACCGTGCGATCTCAACGGTGCGATCGGTCGAGCCGGAGTCCACCACGATGATCTCGCCCTTGCCGTCGCTCACCAGGGGAACGACGCTTGCGAGCGTGCGCGGAAGGTTCGCTTCCTCGTTGTAAGTAATCAAGACGACGGAGAGGGTCACGCGGAGAGGATAAACCTGTAAGCGGCAGGGGCGAAATGACGCCAGAGATGCCTGGCCGGTTGAAGTCCGGCGTGCGGGGGGGCTTCGCAGGCGGTACGCGGTGCAACTGATTGCCGGAGAGCCTGCACCCGGTAAAGGGCACGGCGCGCACCGTGCCCTTTGGAATCGCAAGTGAACCCACGCTATTGCTGTGTCCTCTGCGGCTGGTCCTGTTGCGGCTGATTCTGAGGCTGCGTCTGGGGTGGTTGCTGTGGTTGCTGCGGCATCACCTGCGGCTGCACTTCCTGCCGCGGCGCCACGTAGGGCACGTGCGGCATCTTGCTGACCTGGCCGCGCTCGGCGTCGCCCAGCAGGATGCTATTGTGGTCGAGGGTCAGGCCGGTTGCGCGATCCAGCTCGACCCGCGACTTCTCATAGCTGCCTTTAGCCGAAACTAGATTGGACTCGGCTTGGGTCCGGTCGCGCTGCGCCTGCAGTACGAGAGTAGTGGTCGAGGCGCCCAAAGCATATTTCTTCTGTTCGGCGTCCAACGATTGGCGTGCCAGCTCGACTGCGGCCGTAGCTGCCTCTACGCTGGCCCGGTTCTGCTGCAGCGAATATTGCGCGTTGCGCACCTCGATACCAATCTCGTTTTCCAGTTGCTGCAGACGCATCTGTGCCTGGCGATATTCCAGTTGGGCGCGCACCTGGTCAGCCTGTGCCGCGCGATTGCGCAGTGGAATTGTCAACTGCAACCCCGCGCCCTTGTCGGGCGCTGTCGAGTTGACGAGTTGGTTCAAAGTGCTGCCATAGCTGGTGGGGGGAGCTATAGCGATCGTGCCCGGGGGGCCAGCGCAGCCGAACTGCGGCGCATTCTGATTCACGCAGAGATTTGCCGGGTTTTGCGAGCCACCCAAACCTGAGCCGCCATAGTAGGCGAACAAATCGAGGGACGGCAGCAGCGCATTCTTGGCGGACTTGTTGCTGATGTCGCGATTGGTGAGGTCAATACGCGACTCGGCCAGTTCCGCGCGATGGTTCAGAGCGTCATTGATCAGGTCCTGTATGGGAACGACCGGCTCGCTCGCCGGAAGCTCCATAGTGGAGGTGGGGATCACCTCGGCTTCTGCGAGCGCGGGGTCTACCAGGTTGCGGCTGAGGGCATTCTTAATAAGCAACTGCTGCAATTCAAGGTTGGTTTTAGCCACGATCAAAGCTTGTTGGTCCGTAGCCACAACGCTTTGTGCGCGCACCACTTCGATGGGCGCCAGAGTGCCGATCTCCACCTGCTTCTTATTATCGGAGAGCGTTTTGTCGGCTAGTGCCAGCGACTCCTGCTGCACTCTGACGTTTTCATAGGCGTTGACCAGGTCCCAGTAGATGTTCTGGATCTGGTTGACCGTGGTGATCACTTGCAGACGGAAGGCGACATCGGAAATCTCGCGGTTGTTCTTGGCAATGCGGATGAAACGCGTGTTTGGCAGGAAGCCGAAGCCGGAAAGCAGGTGCTGAGCCAGAGTGAAGCGGAAATTCGAGTTCAACGTTGGACTCAACTTCGAGAAATTGGAACTCGACGTGATACGTGAGTTATTGAACCCCACGCCGATGCTTGTGCCGCTGGCGAATCCCTGAGAGTAGAGGAAGTCTCCCGTGCCCGTGTTCTGGTTGGTGAATGGATTGCTGAACGAGCTGGGGGATTGCGTCCGGTTGCGATCGAGCTGCAGCGTCCCGGTGATGATGGGATCGAATGGAGTGATGGTCGGGCCCACACCCAAAGTCGAGCTTACCAAACCGGAGGTGCCCGCGCCTGCTCCCCCAGCTCCGCCGGTGGTTCCACCGGCACCTGCTCCCTGGGAGCCGGTGGCGCCGCCAATGCCTCCCACGCCGCCGCCGGGGGTGCCCTGCACGATGCCGGTGTTCACCCCGCGGAAGGAAGCGCCCGCTTTGGTGCGCAGAATGTCCGTATCCGCGATATTCAGGTTGTAGCGCGCGATAGCGATATCTAGATTGTTCTCCAGCGTCAGCGCGATGGCATCGTCCATCGACAGCATGAGCTTGCCGTTCTGCATCAACTGGTCAATGCGCGACGTGTTGCTCAAATTCGGCGGCGAGACGTTACGCGGAACATACGGCCCAATAGGATTGGGAAAGTGCGAACGTCCCTTGGTGTAATCCCCAAGCCGGAACTGCTGCGGTTGAGGCGCCGGGGGCTGCGCAGGCGGGGGTGCCGGCTGCGAGGTTTGTGCCCAACTGCTGACCGACAGCGCGCTGGCCAGCGCAAGGGCAGCGGCCAGACGCACGGCAGAATTCAAACGGGTGCAATACATTCGTTCATCTCCATGGATACGGATCAAGATAAGGGCTTTCTCTCAAAGGCTGTGAAGATTCGCTCCCACCGGTGTTACGCAAGCCAGGCAGGCCAGGTTTCACTTTTCTGGCCTGCGCACGGCGGAACCACTGTCTGCTCTGTTCCGACAAAGGAAATGAAATAGTATAGCCGACGCGGCCTGTTCCAGCGCGGCAACCCGAAATCGGCGTTCCCGATCACGGGGGCAAGTCCTTTAGATGAAGGCGGCTCCGCGAAAGGCTGCAATAAATCGTCATGCGCAATCTCAAACTGGTTCTGGCCTATGACGGCGCGGAATTCTCCGGTTGGCAGGTGCAGCTGGACACCGCCACCATCCAAGGCACACTGGCCTCGGCTATTGGACGGGTGACCGGCGAAAACGTTTTGCCCCAGGGGTCAGGGCGCACCGACGCTGGAGTCCACGCGCTCGCCCAGGTAGCCACGTTTGCCACCGCATCGTCCATTCCGGCGGAGAACCTGGTCAAAGCTCTGAACGATATCCTGCCGCCTTCGATCCGCGTGCTGGAAGCCACTGAGGCGCCACCGGAATTTCATGCCCGCAAGTCGGCCCGGGGCAAGACTTACCGCTACCGCATTTATCGCGACCCGATCTGTCCTCCCTTCCTGGCGCGCTACGTGTGGCATCGCCCGTATCCGCTGGATGAAGATGCGATGCGCCAAGCGGCCGCTTTGGTTGTGGGTGAGCACGATTTCACTTCGTTCGCCGCCGTGGATCCGGAACGCGGGCGCGAGGAGGAGGAAGTCTCCAACGTTCGGCGCGTGTTCGCTTCGATCTGGGAGCGGCAAGGAGATGAACTGGTTTACACGATCCGCGGCAGCGGATTTCTGCACCACATGGTGCGCAATTTGGTGGGAACATTCGCGCTGGTGGGCAAGAGAACTTTGAAGTCGGATGACGTAACCCGCATTCTGGAAGCGCGGAACCGCTCCGCCGCAGGTCCCACTGCTCCGGCCAGTGGGTTGTATTTGGTCAGTGTGGAGTATTGAATGCCGGTGTGGCGCGGGCGCCCTCGCCCGACGTAAACTCTGTGCAGCGCGATGGCTACTGATCTCCAAATCGCGGTTCGCAAAGTGGCTTCGGTCAACCCAGCTACCGGCGAGATTGTGCGTGAGTTCGAGTGCGCCTCGGAGCCGGAGATCCATGCAGCCGTGGCTCGTGCCCGCGCCGCTCAGCCAGCCTGGGACATACTCGGAGTGCGGAAACGTGTGGCGATTGTGCGCAGGTTTCAAGACCTTTTGCACCGGAAGAAATCCGAAATCGCCCGACTGATTACGCGGGAAGCTGGCAAGCCTTACGTCGAGGCGTTGCTCACCGAAGTCTTGGTCGTGCTGGACGCCGCACGGTTCTGCAGCGAAAACGCCTATCGCTTGCTGCGCGAAGAGCGCGTCCCGCACGGCAATCTCGCGATGAAGACCAAGGCTGGTCGCATCGTACGCGAACCCTATGGCGTAATCGGGATCATCTCGCCGTGGAATTATCCGTTTTCCATTCCCGCGACTGAGGGCTTGGCCGCGCTGGTGACCGGAAATGCGGTCGTGGTGAAGCCCTCGGAGGTTACTTCACTCGCCGCGCTGGAACTGGCGTCGCTGCTGCATGAGGCTGGGGTGCCGGAGCATGTCTTCCAGGTCAGCATCGGCGATGGGGCGACGGGTGCAGCGCTGATCCATGCCGAGATCGACAAGCTCGTCTTCACCGGAAGCGTGCCCACGGGCAAGCGCATCGCGCAAGCTGCGGCCGCTCGCCTGCTTCCCGCGATCCTGGAACTTGGCGGAAAAGATCCCATGCTGGTGCTCGATGACACCGACGTCGAAGTGGTTTCGAGCGGCGCGGTCTGGGGCGCATTCGTGAATGCCGGACAGGCTTGCCTGTCGGTGGAACGCTGTTATGTGCACCGCAGCCTGTATGAGCCGTTCCTCGAAGCCTGTGTGCGCAAGACCAGGCAACTGCGCGTGGGCAATGGCATGGATCAGGAAACCGACGTCGGGCCGCTGATCCACGAACGGCAGTTGCGCAACGTGGAATCGCATGTGGAAGATGCTCGGGCGCACGGCGCGCGATTGCTGAGCGGCGGCACGCGGTTGAGGGAACTGGGCCCCAACTTCTACGCGCCGACCGTGCTCGCCGATGTCACGCACGAGATGCGCATCATGCGCGAGGAAACCTTCGGGCCGGTGCTGCCGGTTATGTCATTCAACAGTGACGACGAGGCCATCCGACTGGCCAACGACTCCGAGTACGGCCTGGCAGCCAGCGTGTGGACGCGTGACCGCGCCCGCGGTGAGGCGATCGCCGCGCGTATCCAGGCGGGCACGGTGATGGTGAACGATGCAGTCTCTTGCTTCGGCATCAGCGAAGCGCCGCACGGAGGCGTAAAGGCCAGCGGCGTGGGGCGTACGCATGGCCGGTTTGGCCTGGAAGAGATGGTTCGCACCAAATATGTGGATTCGGATCGCCTGCCCGGCGTGAAGAAAATCTGGTGGTACGGATATGGCGAAGCGTTCAGCCGGCAGATGGAGGGATTTCTCGATCTCCAGTTCGCGCGGAGCTGGGGACAGCGCCTGCGGGGGGCGCTCCGGTCGGTGGGACCTCTTAAGAGGAAAGGACAGCTTTAGATTTGTCCGAAAAGATCCAGAAGAGGCCCTGAATCTATCCGTGAGCCGAAGGAGGTAGTCTCGTCACGATGTCCTCATCTGATTCCCAAGCGCGAACTGTTGCGTCACACTGTGGCCACGCTGGCTTACCGGGGCGGCAAGGCAGTGCGCAACGCACCCACGGGATTTGCAGAATTTTGCGCGCGTGAAAGCGTGCGCACTCCGGGGCAGATCCTGGCGCACATCGGTGACCTGCTGGATTGGGCTTTGTCCATCGCCGAGGGAAAGCAGCAGTGGCACGATTCCGGGCCGCTGCCCTGGGACAAAGAAGTGGGGAGGTTTTTCGCCGCGCTCAAACGCTTCGACGACTACCTGGCCTCGGCTCAGCGCTTGCAGGTCCCTGTCGAGAAGCTTTTCCAAGGGCCGATCGCCGACGCCCTCACCCACGTGGGCCAGATCGCTATACTGCGTCGCATTGCCGGCGCACCGGTGAGAGGAGAAAGCTATTTCGCGGCTGACGTGACAGCCGGCCGCGTCGGACCAGAGCAGGCTGCGCCCAAGAAGGAATTTGACTGATCCACGCATTGATCGTCCCCCCGTTTCAGATCAAAGCTGGCTTTTGGCAGTCAAAATTGCTTTGACCGCAAGATCCGGATAGCTCACGCCACCGCACATCCGTAAGCTTTGAGCACTATGACAACCAATGCGATACTCAAACTCACGGAAGCAACCGAAATGGCCCCCAGCACCGAAAGCCGGCGGTGGCAGGCGGTCCTGACCCGCGATGCCAGTCAGGACGGCATGTTCGTCTTTGCCGTCTCCTCGACCGGCGTATATTGCCGGCCGTCTTGCCCGGCCAGGCATCCTCGTCGCGAAAACGTGACCTTTTTCCGGAAGGCGGATGAGGCGGAAAAGGCTGGCTACCGTGCCTGCCTGCGTTGCCGCCCCAGGGCGATCGGCGGCAATGCGCAAATGGAAGCGGTCAAGGCGGTATGCCGCTACATCGAGCAGCACCTGGACGAGCCGGTCACGCTGGCGCGTCTCGGATCCGCGTTCCACCAGAGTTCATTTCATCTGCAGCGCACGTTCAAGGGGGTTCTGGGCATCACGCCGCGCGCCTATGCTGACTCCTGCCGCATGAACCAGCTCAAGCGCAACCTGCGGGCCGGTCACTCCGTTACGAGAGCGATGTATGACGCCGGTTATAGCTCCAGCAGCCGCCTGTACGAACGCACCGCCTCACAACTCGGCATGACGCCTGACAAGTACCGTCGAGGAGCGATTGCGGCTCCCATCCGCTACACCTGCACGGATTCTCCTCTGGGGCGCATGCTGATAGCGGCCACCGACAAGGGCATTTGCGCGATCCAGTTCGCCGACTCAGACGACGAGCTGGAGCATGGGCTCAAGCACGAGTTCCCCTTCGCCATACGCCGGCGGGATGACGCGGCCATGCAAACTTGGGAACAGAATCTGCTCCGCCAGATGCGCGGTCAGAAGTTGAACTCGTCGCTTCCGCTCGATATTCGGGCAACTGCCTTCCAGCGGCGGGTATGGTCGTATCTGCAATCCATTCCGTTCGCTGCTACTCGCTCGTACGGCCAAGTTGCTAAGGCAATCGGGCAGCCGACCGCGATTCGGGCCGTGGCGCGAGCTTGTGCGACCAACCCCGTGGCTGTGGCCATTCCGTGTCATCGCGTGGTCCGCGAGGATGGCGACATGGGAGGCTATCGCTGGGGCGTCGAGCGAAAGAAAGCACTCTTGGAGATGGAGCGAGAGAACGCCGATGCGCGCCCGTAACCACGCATCCGCGGGAGGCGATCGGATTCGTTGGCAATCTCGATCTTTCGCGGTAGAATCGTTGCCTCCTATGTTGCCGTGCCGGAGATTGGCGCTCTTGGTTCTTGTGGCTTCCGCTCCGCTGTGGGCCCAATCGCAAACCGACAACCCCAGCTCAGAGCCAGGCAAGCCTTCGGAGGCAGCATCCAAAAGGGAAACATCCCCGGCAACCAACCCATCTGCCACCAGCTCCGCCACCGGAGACTCTACTCGGCTCGAACCCATCGAGACTCCGAAGGCGGTTTACCCGTTAAAAGCCGCCCAACAAGGAATCCAGGGACAAGTATGGGTAAAACTCCTGATTTCTGAAGGTGGTGAAGTGGAAGATGTCGACGTTATCAGCGGTGAGCCTATTCTGGCCAAGGCCGCCGTGGACGCCGTCAAGAAGTGGAAATTCAAACCATTCATCAAGAACGGCAAGGCGGCCGAGGTTTCTACAAAGGTGCCGATAAACTTTGCCTTTAACGACAACATCGTAGACAAGGGGAGCCCAGCCGAAAGCGACACCGCTTCAGATTCGAAGAAGACGCCTAAACAGGTTCCCTCGGATGATCCCTCGGTTCCTTCTAGTTCTCCTGGGACGGCTTCGACCAGCTCTGACACCGGTGACGGCGTCAAGCGAGTCCGAGTAGCTCAGGCGGTTTCTCAGGGACTTCTTGTGCATCGGGTGCAACCCGTCTACCCACTAGAAGCCCGAGCGAATCATGTCGAGGGTACTGTTGTGTTGCGCGCTGTGATCGACAAAGAGGGGCGCATTTCTGACCTCAAACCAATTTCCGGTCCGGCACAATTGATTCCAGCAGCGGTTAGGCGCTGTGCAACAGTGGCGCTACCGGCCCTACCTTCTCCTGGGCCAGCCTGTGGAGGTGCAAACACAGATCACGGTGAATTTCCGCCTCACACCCACACCGTTCTAGCCCGCCCACCGTTTGGCACCGGTTGTTATTGAACGGCCAGCGCTATTTTTCGCTGACTCTCCAACTTGGAAGATTACGCCGATTTAGACCAGCTCACTTCGGTAGCTGCACATAAATCGCGCGAGCATAGGACAGCAGATTCAGTACGGCCCCCTTCTCCGCCTCGGTGTTCCAATCTTTGTTTGACTTGGCGGCTTCGATCAGCCGATCAATCCAGGCGACAAAATATGCCGCATCTTCGGGCGAACGCGGCTCAGAACCGGCGACCGCCACGTAGATCGGGCTGGTGGTGGCGTAAGGGTATGCGTCCAGCACGGGATGCTCGGCCTTGTCGCTCCAGGCACGCAGCAAGCACCATCCGCTGCGGGAAATTGGAATCGTGCCTTCCACGGTGGCCGTCTCACGATCGGCATCTATTTTCAAATCTCGCACTACCTGTCCGTTGCATATCACCTCCAGGTGATCGATAGGAACGAACGAACGCAGCCATGCCGTCAACTTCACCTTGTTCTCGCCCGCCGGTAGTTTGATTTCCTCGCCCAGTTGTCTGCCAGCGAGCGTGAACCCGAGCAGCGGGCCGTTTGTGGCAAACGTGTGCCCCCTCTTCAGCGAATCCAGCCAAAAACCAATGTGGAGAGGACCTGCGGGAACGCTGGCATAGACGCGATTCAAACCCACCGGTCCGCGCAAAGAGGCGAAGTTGGCCATGGCATCCGTGCCCGCCGCGGCGGGCAGGCGAAAACCACAGTTCAAGAGGCGGTACCACACTGCGGCAGTGGACTTGTGCTCGCTAAAGCCGAGCACCTCGATATAGTCCACCTTGCCCAAAGCGACGTCGACCGGCAGTTCGTGTGTAAGTGAACCATCTTTTGCTGGATCCGGAAATGAATCGAAAGGATGAACGTAACCTACGAGGGCTTGCTGTTCGTGGGCCATGTCCGCCACTGTCGCGTTGGCGGGAAAAAGGCTGGCTGCGGCGGTGTTGGAATAAGCCACATACCCGGGAATCAGAAAATTTCGCGTGAGATTCAGCAAGCCAAGATGTCCCCAGTAGCTGGTGTGAAATTCCTGTCCGTATAGCAGCAGATTGCTGGCGGTCGAAGCGGGATCAGGCCTGGTGCTGAAGTAAGCGATGTCAGGGACACGCTGCTCCTTGTTGACGACCAGGCTCTCGACAATAGAAAGATTTTCCGCCGCCGCTTGCGCCACCAGATTCGCGGGTGCGTTGCGGTAGGCGCCGCCATAATTCATGTGGACGTGCACGTCCCCACTCACCCACTGGGAACGCGCGTCTTTTGGGAGTTTCAGCACTTGCGGGTAGATGGTCAGCGTCGCGTGCCGCCTCGCCCCGACCAGCACACTTTTTTTCTCGAACCGGTACTCGAAGCCTTTCATCACTTCCACCTCTACCCGCCCCGCCGGAACTGTCATCTCAACCGCGCCGGCAGTGTGGAAGTAGTGCGCTTCGAAGCGCCGTTCGGAGCGGACGAAGTTGTCGTCAGCCCGCATCCATACGTCGTCGGGAGCATAGGCGCGGCCGTCTTCGCCGGTGACAAAGATGCGCGCAGGCGTTGGATGTCCCCCCGGATTCAGCACCGTGATACTGAGCCGGCCCGTCGGCTTCAGATAATGCTTTTCTCTCGCAATTACTTGAGTCTGTGCGCCGCTCAAGACTTCCTGCGTCCAAAGCGAAGTATTGCCGCCACGATTCGAAATGAAGGCAATCCGCTTTCCATCCGGTGACCAGCGGGGATTGGTGTTGTCGAAGTCGCCGTACGAGAGCGGAAACGCATCACCGCCGCCGGCAGGCATCACCCAGAGCTGGTGCCACTGCTGCCCGAGATAGGACGCGTATACCACCCGCGTGCCCTCGGGCGAAAAATCAGGCCGCGCCTTCCAGGCAGTTTCTTCGTAGTGAATTTCGCGGGCTTCGGCGCCGGGCTCCGCCTTCATGCGCCAGAAGCCTCCAGTGCCGTAGAGGTGACCGCGGTTGGAAACGAAAAGGATCTCATTTCCATCCGCTGACCAAGCTGGGCTGATCTCGTGATCGAATGGGCTGTAGTAATAGCGGGGTAGATCGCTGCGATTTTCTCCCGTCAGGCGCTGCACGTTTTTCAGTTCGCCTTTGCTGAATTGGCCCACGAAGATGTGGAAGTGCCCCTTGTAGGAAGTAGACACGAAGGCAATGCGCTTTCCGTCGGGTGAAAATCGCGGCTCGACGTTGACCGCGCCACCCGACGTCAGTTGCTGCGTGCGTTTGGTTTCAAGATCGAGTGCCCAGAGTTCAATCGCGTCTTTGTTATAGGAGGCATACACAACCCAGCGTCCATCGGGCGAGCAATCGGGCTGATAGTCGTAGCCGGGGCCGGCAGTTAGCTGCTCAGCAGCGGTGGAGTCCACTTTCTGCCGCCACAGCGAGCCGGCCATCGAGTACACGAGGGAGCGGGAGTCAGGCGACCACGCCGCAGCACTCGGGCCCGTCGTGAGCTGGGGCAGATACATTTCGCGGTAGTAGTAGGGATGTGGCAAGTCGATCTGCTTGAGGATGGACTCGCGTTGCGCCAGAAGCGGCAGCGAAGAGCCAAGAATCAGAAGCAACACAATTCGATTTTGCAGGAAGCCCCTCCAGGATTCGGCTGAACGGCGGGAATTATATCGGAGATGGCCGGGGAGTGTGCCCGCGCCACATAGTCTGTTTCTCGGAGCTGAAGACAAGAATCAGGTGGCGTCTTCTTCGGTCCGCCGGTTGCGGATCAATACCCAATTGACCAGGGCAACAACGACCGTGGCTAGGAGGATCAATGATCCACTCAAGTTTACTTGCGTGATCAGCACCAAACAGACGCCCACGCCCAGCACGGCGAAGAAAGATCCGCCGGGCAGACGAAACAACGCGGCTCCCGGTTGCTTTTTACGTAACACGGGCAATGCTGCGCATACCAGTGCGTAGTAAAACAGTCGTGCGACTGCCGAGAGGGTCACATTCCATGAGAAGCTCCCCAGAAGCGCAAGCAGCCACGTAAGCACGGCAAAAACAAGAATAGAAAAATAGGGTGTGCGGAACCGTGGGTGGACCGCCGCGAATATCGAAGGAAAGTCTCCCCGCTCTGCCAGCGCGAACGTAAGGCGAGGCACGGCGAGGATGTTGGCGCTGAGATTTCCATAAACCGAGACCAGTGCGCCTACCGCGATCAGGGCCGCACCGGCGTTGCCGAGCAGAAGTCTGGCCACATCCGCGAGCGGGCGCTCGCTGTGCGCCGGATCGGGCAGAACTGCGACCACTGCCCACTGGATCATTGTGTATAGCAACGTGCACGTGATCAGAGCTGCAAAAAGCGCGAAAGCGGCATCACGGCGCGGATCCTTGGCTTCGCTCATCGGGGTGAGAGCAGTTTCGAAACCGCCGTAAGCAAACACAAGCAACAAGATCGCTTTGAGCCACGCATTGGTTCCGGTGCCAGACATTACCAGCGGGAGTTTGTGCCCTGCGATGAGATAGAGCGTGCCGACAATGGCGACAAAGAACAGTGGAAGCAGTTTGGCGACGGTGAATATATTGCTGACTCGCGCGCCCGCGCGTACACCCCGGAAATTGACCAGAGCCAGGATTCCGATCAGCAGGGTCAGGATGGAGAAGCGAGGCACCGGGTATCTGGCTTGCGGCCAGAACTCTCCGAGATAGATGACGAACAGGTTGGCATTGGCGGCGGGCCCAGTCAATCGTGCCAGCCAAAGCATCCAGCCCGTTTCGATTCCAACCAAGCGTCCAAAGGCGATGCGGGCATAAAGGTAAGGCCCACCAGCCTGAGTAAATTGCGAAGCCACCTCCGCGAAGCACGCCATAATGACTGCAATCGTGGCCCCCGCGAGCAGCACTGCAAGCGGACTCACGCTCCCAACAAGGCCTGCGACAACCGAGGGCAGCCCAAAAACCCCGCTGCCGATAATCGAGTTCACCACGAGCGCGGCCAAGCTCCAGCGTCCAATGGCGCGCACGAGCGTGGGTTGATTGGCTTCAAGCACTGCGCGTTTGTATCACAAAGTCTCTGATATCAGCCATCGGCATCCCCACTTCATCGGAGTCCATGGAATCCTTGTCCCTGGCGGACTTTCAAGGGCTTAGACCGTGAGCATCCGCTGAGGAGCATACCGCGTCGCGTCCCTCTAGACCAAAGTAACAGCGTGAATTACCAAAGCGCATGCACATGGGATATCTATTCGCTTGGCCTCGCGAGTGAGATGTTGGGTTGTCTTTTCTTGAGAAAGCCGGCGACTATGGAAAAAGACGACTTGGCAGACATTCACATCCGGATTCTGCGCGTGACCGAAGACTTGCGCGCCATTCAGCGAGAGTTGAACTGTGCTGCCATGGAAGCGCCAGGCGATCCGGAACTGATGGAAGCCCTCAGCCAGTTACCTGAGATGGAGTCCCTCCAGGTGTTGAAGTCGGCTCTCGACCAGATGCGCCACTTCCTGTGGTTCTATATTCAGGTCATGACGAATGAATCAGAAGAGGGCGAGAGATTGCGGCAAAGCATCCGCCAGAAGCCCTCCGAGGATGTAGTTCTCAGCCCGGAAGCCTCATTCCTGGAAAAATTCAAATTCGCGGCTGACACCGCGCTCCTGCGATATCTTTCGGACGGAAAGAACCGCAAGCCGAATTAAACCGGGTCGGGTTTCATAAATGCTTTCCGGGAAGGGCACGGCTTCAGCCGTGCCGAATCAGGGCCGCAAAGATGTGGGCTTTAGCCCCTGGGGCAAAGGTTCCCATACCGGAAGCCCTGAGCGTAGCTGAAAGGCCTAGACATGCCCTACGCCGACGCTACTCCCGCGTCACCGATTTCACCAGGTTTCGCGGGCGATCGACATCCAAACCTTTTCGCACGGCCATGTAATAGGCGAACAGTTGCAGGGGAACAACCTCCAGAATCGGCAGCAACAGCTCTGGTGCCCGGGGAACAAAAATTGTGTGGTCAGCCAGCTTGCGCATCTCTTCATCGCCGGCAGACACGATCGCGATAACACGTCCCGACTGCCGCTGGAAACCCCTGATGTTGGCCAGATTCTTTTCGTAGCGCAGCACCGATCCAGCGTCGTTGCGGTCACACGTCGCGATGATGACAACCGGCAGGCTCTCGTCAATCAGCGCGTTCGGACCGTGCTTGGTTTCGCCGGTGGGATAGCCCTCGGCGTGGACGTAGGAGACCTCCTTCAGCTTGAGCGCGCCATCCATGGCGACCGGGTAATGAATGGCACGCCCGAGAAAGAGAAAGTCCTGCACCTGATGATATTTGTCGGCCAACCGTTCGCAGTCGGGTGCGGACTCCAATACGCTTTCCACTTTGCCGGGAAGATCGAGCAGTTCACGGATGTAGTGCCGCATCTTCTCTTTGGTCAGCTTGCCACGCACCTGTCCCAGATATAGACCGAAGAGGAGGAGCACGGCCATCTGCGCGGTGAAGGCCTTTGTGGATGCGATGCTGATCTCCGGTCCGGCATGGGTGTAGATGACGCCATCGGCCTCGCGCGCGATGGTGGAGTCCACGACGTTGGAGATTGCGACTGTCCGCGAGCCTTTGACTCGGGCTTCGCGCTGAGCCGCAGTCGTGTCGGCGGTCTCCCCGGACTGGGTGATCACAATCGTAAGTTCGCCGCGCCCGATGAGCGGGTTGCGGTATTCAAACTCGCTGGCGTAATCCACGTCCACGGGCAGGTTTGCCAATTCCTGGATCATGTACTGACCGGCCATACCAGCGTGTCGGCTCGTACCCGAGGCCACGATGTTGATGCGCCGCAAAGCGCGCAATTCGTCCACGCCGATGCGAACCTCCTCCAGCCGTACCACGCCTTCTTCGAGCGAGACCCGCGGCTTTATGGTGTCGCGCAAACCGCGCGGCTGCTCGAAGATTTCCTTAAGCATGTAATGAGGAAATCCGCCCTTGTCACCCATCTGCGTTCCTCGAATCTGTAGCGGCGGCTTCAGATGCCTGCGCCGCGGGTAATTGTATTTCTCACTTCACCACTCGGACTTAGTACGACGAAATCAGCCACAGCACCGGCTTTCAGCTCGCCCCTGCCGGCCAAGCCCGCCACTCGCGCCGGGTTCAGCGTCGCGAGGGGCAGCGCCTGCTGCAGTTCCAATTGAGCGAACTGCATCGCATTACGTACGGCGCGGTCCATGGTCAAAACGCTCCCCGCCAATTTCCCATCAACCAGGCACTTGCCGTCTTCCACTTCCACCTCAAACGATCCCAGGCGATAACGCCCGTCGGGCATGCCGGTGGCGGCAATCGCGTCGGTAATCAGCACCGCGGCGTCCGGTCCCTTCGCTTTCAGGAATAACCGCACCACCGCTGGATCCAGGTGAACTCCATCCGCAATGATGTCGGCGGAAATCCGCGAGTCGGTCAGCACCGCGCCGATAATTCCTGGGTCGCGGTGATCGAGCGGGCGCATGGCGTTGAAGGTGTGGGTGGCATGCCGAGCGCCTGCGGCTACCGCCGCCCGGGTGGTATTCAGGTCAGCGTCGGAGTGACCCAGACTGACGCACACGCCTCGCCGGGCCGCCTCCGCAATCACCTCTTGTGCGCCCTCCAGTTCCGGCGCGAGAGTCATGATACGAATGTGCCCGCGTGCCGCCTGCCAGAAGCGCTCAAACATGTCGAGCGTGGGTGGCAGGAGATTTCCTGACGGATGCACGCCGCGTTGTACGTGACTGATGAACGGCCCTTCCAGATGAATTCCCAGCGGCCGCGCCCGCGGGTCGCTGGAGCGTTGATCTTTATCCGCCGCCTCGATCGCGTCGGCCAATCGCTGTAAAGCTGCCAGCGTCAAATCAACCGGAGCCGTGACCGTAGTGGGGAAGTAGCTGCTTACGCCGTGGCACGCCAAAAGCCGCTCCATAGCTGGCAGAGCGTCCGGATTGGATTCCATTACGTCATGGCCGGCGCCGCCATGAATGTGGATATCAATGAAGCCGGGCGCCAGCACGCTGTCTCCGAAATCCACTACGCGGCAGCCTTTGGGAGCTTCGCCACGCGCGCGCGAACTGACTTCAACGATGATGCCGTCGTCCACCAGCAGTAACGGCGCCTCGATCCGCTCCAGTGGTGTGAACAGCGTTGCAGCGGTCAGCCCGATCATGGAATGAAAGGTACGAACGGAAACATCATTCTATAGGAAATCTCAAGCCAGACCCTGATTTGGTGGTGGTGCAGTTTGCTGGGTCATCCTGAGCAAGCGTTCGTTGCGCAGCGAGGGACCTGGGCGCGCGATTTGTGCCAGTGCACGAAAGGCGCGCATCCTTAATGCAAACTGCACCACTACCCCCGATTCCGAAAAGGCAGGAAGGCACAATCTGATCGGATCTGCTGCCCCGGCTCCGGGGGATGCGGATGTTATAATCTCAACAGAATTGGACCTGTTCCGCCTTGAGTTGCTGTGGCGTTGGCGCGTTCCGGTGATCGTTTCTGTTCCTGCCTTGTGTCGGGGAGTGGCTCAGCCTGGTAGAGCACCTGGTTCGGGACCAGGGGGTCGGAGGTTCAAATCCTCTCTCCCCGACCATTCTTTTCAAGCAGTTCTACTGCTTCGTCTGAGCGCATCGGTAACAGGTCCACATGTCTGTCCACAGAGGCACGGGGACGCTCTTCCTCGGCTTCGCCGTCGTCGGCCACAAATGTGAAACGAGTCGGCGACTACCCCGAAATCACATTCGAATTTGTAGCGGCAGTATGCTAAACAAAGGGAATAAAGCAATGCGAACCGATTTACGGGAAAGAGCAGTTTCATGAGACGATACGAATCAATTCTGTGCCCTGCTTGCG
>WNFB01001985.1_pt1 | contig 17673 bp, 15 predicted proteins | sample 5400501 | NCBI WGS metagenome assembly WNFB01 (sample SAMN13153341, study PRJNA577476) | soil metagenome | isolation source: 200 cm saprolite under Douglas fir tree site 2 hole 1 | place: USA:California | collected 2015-04-18 | reverse complement strand
CGCCGACTATGATAACCAGACGGATTGGGGCATGAGAATAATTTCTTCACTGGACCCCAGATACAATCCCGGCGGCTACCACTTTGGCGCGGTATGGCCACTGTTTACCGGTTGGGCCGCGGTCGGGGAATACCGCTATCATCGCGCGCTGCCGGCTTACTCCAATCTCCGCGCGAACTCCCTACTCGCGCTCGACGGAGCACTCGGCCATGTGACGGAAGTTCTTTCCGGCGACTACTATCAGTCACTTTCGACCAGCTCACCTCATCAGATCTGGTCGGCAGCGATGGTCGTCGGTCCCATTCTTCGCGGCATGTTGGGGCTGGACGCCGACTCCCTTTCTCACCACCTGTCCTTCAGCCCGCACATTCCGGCTGACTGGACGCTTTTTCACATCGGTAACCTGCGCGTCGGAAGCACGACTCTCGATCTAACCTATCGCAAGACAGTGGACGGAATCACGCTGGAAGTCCAACGTACCGGGTCTGGCGATTGCGTCATTGAATTCTCGCCGGCGCTTAGCCCAAGAGCTGAAGTGTTGGGAGCAGAAATTAATAGTCGTGGAGTATCCACCCACGTCGAAGCAAATAGCGTCGATCAGCACGTCGCGGTACGCTTCCCAGTCATTCAAAGTTCGAACACCGTGCGCATCCGCGTGCGGAATGATTTTGGTTTGAGTCTGGCTAACACTTTGCCGCCGCTCGGAAATTCAAGCCGCGGGTTGAGAATCACGTCCGAAAACTGGAGCGCCAACCGCGACAGCCTGGTCTTAGCGGTTTCTGGAATACCTGGCAGGGAGTACGATCTCGCTGTCTGGAATCCGAGCCAGATTGCCTCAGTGGAAGGGGCTGAATTAGTGAAGAACGACCACGGCGAAGCGAAAGTCCGGATCAAGTTTCCGGCGGCTCCGTCTGATTCTTATACGCACAGCAAAGTCACATTCCATTTCGCCGGAAAAGCGAGGCATCAGTGACAAAGCAAGCGCAAACTCCATCTTCAAAACGCAATTGAAGGGGGCAGCCCCTACCGCGACCGGGAGGCAATATGCGGAAATCATTTCTACTTTCATCCACGTCTACTATCGTTTCATTTCTGTTGCTGGTTCTGCCCTGCGCAGACGCCCAGGAACGGGCAGTCGATGCCGAAGGCCACCAATGGTGGCAGCACGCCGTTTTTTACGAGATTTATCCTCGCAGTTTTGCCGACAACAACAACGACGGAATAGGTGATCTCAATGGCATCACGTCCAAGCTGGATTATCTGAAGCAACTCGGCGTGGATGCCATCTGGATAACGCCTTGTTTTCCTTCCCCGCAAGTGGACTTCGGGTACGACGTTTCCGACTACGAGAACATCGATCCGATATACGGGACGCTCCAGGATTTTGATCGTTTAACCAAAGAGGCCAATCGGCGCGGCATTCGCATCATCATGGATTTTGTGATGAACCACACTTCAGACCAGCACACGTGGTTTGTCGATTCCAAATCGTCGCGCACCTCCGCCCATCGCAACTGGTACATCTGGCACGATGGCACGCGGTCCGGGCAACCTCCGAACAATTGGCTGTCCACGTTTGGCGGCTCAGCCTGGAAGCTCGATCCAAGGACCCGCCAATACTACTACCACTACTTCTATCCCGAACAGCCCGATCTCAACTGGCGCAACCCCGCGGTGGAGAATGCCATGTTCGATGTGACTCGCTGGTGGTACAAGCGGGGAGTGGCTGGCTTCCGTCTCGATGCCGTGGACACGCTGTTCGAAGATCCCGATCTCCGTGACAACCCACTCCTTCCCGGCAAGAACAAGTACGGCGATCCCAATATGGACGAGAAATACAACAAAAAGCTGCCTGAAGTGCACGACGTTCTCCGCGATCTGCGCAAAGTTGCCGACCAACACGGCGCCGTACTGATTGGTGAAACCTGGACGAAAAACATCGATGAGCTGAACCAGTATTATGGCGAGCACAGCAATGAGCTGCAGATGCCCATGGATTTCATGTTCACCAGAGTGGACCAACTGTCGCCGCCGGAGTTCCGTAAGCAGATTGCGGCCGTCGACTCCGCAGGCGGCTGGCCGGTGTATGTCATCAGCAATCATGACATCGTGCGTTCTTACAACCGCTATGGGGACGGGCAACACAATGATGCGATTGCCAAGCTGATGGCAGGCCTCTATCTAACGCTCCGTGGCACACCGATCATGTATTACGGTGAAGAGATCGGGATGGAAAACAACGATCCCAAACGCAAGCAGGACGTGAAGGATCCCATTGGGAAGTTGGGTTGGCCGGAAGAGAAGGGCCGAGATGGCGAGCGCACTCCCATGCAGTGGGATGAGGGCCCCAACGCCGGCTTCAGCCAGGCTACGCCCTGGTTGCCCGTTCCGCCGAGCCGTAAGTCTCACAATGTGGCTACGGAACTGAAAGATCCCAACTCGGTTTTGCAGTTCTACCAGCGCTTGCTCGCATTGCGGCATCAAAACCGCGTTCTGCTCGATGGTGAGTACATTGCCCTGAATGAGAACAACCCGAACGTGCTCTCGTATTTGCGGCGTTACAAAAATGACGCCGTTCTCGTGGTTCTGAATATGTCGGGAACTGAGCAGCAGGTCAGCTTCGATCTGAAGCCACAGGGACTCTCTTCTCAGAAGGCGACGACTCTGCTCACGACGGATAGTCAGCAGGCAAAGGAAATCAATCCTTCGCAGCTGCCGCTGAAACCGTTCGCAGTGTATGTAGCCTCGATCTCGAAGTGAGTAAATCGTATAATGCTGGCGCGCTGGACGTCCGCAGTCTCGAGTTTCCCCGAGATTGCCAAAGCGAATATTCGAGGACACTATGGGTAGCAATGCAGGCCCCAAATCTCCTGGACGCCGGAAGTTCCTCACGACCACGAGCCTGATAGCGGCGGCAGTAGCTGCACCGAAAGTCAGCTCCGCCCTGGTGAGCGACATGCCCTCTGAAAAGGAAAGTGATACCCCCGCAGGCAACGCGCGACAAATTCCTATCGGTGTATTCGACCCGGTTTTTCCTGAGCTCTCTCTCGACCAGATGATCGAGAAGATTTCGGGCTGGGGCATTGAGGCGGTGGAGATTGGAACCGGCGGTTATCCGGGAGACAAGCATTGCCCGGTGCAAGAATTACTGGACAATCCCGCCAAGTTGCAGGCCTGGAAGAAAAAGTTTGAAGAGCGCAACATCATGGTGGCGACCCTGAGCTGCCATGGGAACCCGGTGCATCCCGATCTAAAAATCGCCCAGCGCGATGCCGAAACGTTTCGCCGTACGGTGCTGCTGGCGGAGCGGTTGGGAGTTGGCGTCATTGTTGGTTTTTCCGGATGTCCCGGCGGCAACCCGACTGACACGATGCCGAATTGGGCTACTTATCGCTGGCCTCCCGAGTACGCGCAGATTCTGGATTGGCAGTGGAAGGAGAAAGTCATTCCATATTGGAAGCAGGCGGCTAAACTCGCGCGCGAACACGGCGTACACAAGCTGGCGCTGGAAATGCATCCCGGTTTCGTCGTCTACAATCCGATGACGCTGTTGAAGCTGCGCGAGGCTGTGGGTGAAGAGATCGGAGCCAACTGCGACCTGAGCCATCTGTTCTGGCAGGGTTGCGATCCGATCGAGGTGATTCGGATGCTGAGCAAGCAGGGTGCTCTTTTCCATGCCCACATGAAAGATACGGTCATGTTCAAAGATAACGTCGCCAAATATGGCGTGCTCAACTTCGCATTCGAAACTCGCGACCTGGCGCAGGCCTCGGAAACATTCCGTGCCGTGGGTTACGGGCACAGCGCGAGTACGTGGAAAGACATTGTTCGTACGTACATGGAAGTTGGTTATCAAGGCATTCTCAGCATAGAAAATGAGGATCCCATTCTGCCCGGCGAAGTTGGCGTGCAGCGGGCTCTGTACGTGCTGAAAAATGTGCGAAGTGAGCTGTTAGCCGCTAATGCCTGATCTGGTGCTGAAGATCCACCATAAGACCGGTGGTCAGCATCCTGCGGCACCCAGCCTGGAGGCTCGAGACGTGAATCGGCGGGAATTCGCTCGGACCTTAGCTGGCGCTGCATTGAGTGCTGCGGCGCTTCCTGGTGGGGCGGCAGCCGCAGAGACCGAAGCCCAGAGTTCCGCAAAAGGTATTCCATTCAAACTTTCGGTCATGCTCTGGACCGTCTATCGCGACCTTCCGTTCGAGCAGCGCCTCGAGAAAGTAGCCGAGGCTGGGTATCAAGCCGTTGAACTGGTGGACGAGTACAAGAACTGGTCAACGGAAGAGTTTCGTCGAGTCAGCTTGAAGGTACGATCACTAAACATTGTGTTCGATACCATTGCTCAGGTAAAGAGCGGCGTCGCCGATCCCGGCGCGCGCGAGGCATTTCTTTCCGACCTGAACACGCTGCTTCCGATCAGTGAAAAGCTGGAATGTCCGGCGATCATCGTTCTTTCCGGCAACAGAGTCGAGGGCCTCTCGCACGATGCACAGCACCAGAGCTGCGTAGAGACACTCAAGCGAGCCGGCGATCTCGCAGGGAAGCGAAATGTGAGTTTATTATTGGAAAACATCGATCCCGAAGAAAATCCCAAGTATTACCTGACCTCGGTAGCGGAAGGATTTGAGATCGTCCGCGAGGTGAACCATCCTCGCGTGAAATTTCTTTACGACTTCTATCACGAGCAGATTTCAGAAGGGAACCTGATCAAGAAACTGGAAAAGAACATCGAGGAAGTGGGTTTGGTTCACATTGCCGACGTGCCCGGGCGGCACGAGCCTGGAACTGGGGAGATCAATTATCCCAATATTTTCCGCAAACTCGCTCAACTCAGGTACGACCGTTACGCAGCCATGGAGTTCATTCCCACAGGCGATGCGGTAGCTAGCTTGCGCGCCGCAAAAGACATGGCACTGCGGGCGGTCAGCGATTACGACCAGAGCCGCGTACCGTAATCGGCCATGCTGAGCACCATCAAAATCGCCAGCCAGAAGATGCCAGCAACAATTACTACGATGGTCATTTTCTGACTGATATATTTCACACCCATAAAGAAGAGAACCACCAGCAAGGCTTTGCAGGTCGCGATAGTAAGTGCGACGACAGCACTGACTTTTCCAAGATCAATCCTTGAGACTGCGGCCGTCACCACGGTCAGGATCATCAGCGTGATCCAGACTGCGATGTAAGTCTTCTTGGGAACAACGTGTGCTGACATGATTCCTCTCTCACCCACCATGTTTGTGGCTGATCAGATATAGCAGAGGATACAAATAAATCCAGACCATGTCCACGAAGTGCCAGTAAAGGCCCACATTCTCAACCGGGTTGTAATAGTCGGGTCCGTACTTTCCGCGCCAGCTGTAGAACGCAATGACGCCCACAATGATGATCCCGATCAGCATGTGGAGGGCATGGAACCCGGTCATCGCCCAGTACAACGAAAAGAAGATCTCCACATGTTGGGGGTCAGGTCCCTCGAAGTGAAAGTTGGTGCCGGGGAACTGGTGCTCTTTCCAATGGCCTGTGTATTCGATGGCCTTGATACCCATGAAGACGCAGCCGAATAGCATGGTGATGATCAACAGCACGACTAGCGCCTTCCGCTGCCCAATTTGTGAAGAACGCACCGCCAGTGCCATCGTCAAGCTGCTGCAGATCAGAACAACGGTATTGATGGTGCCCCACCAAAAATCCATCTTTTCGCTGCCCGCTACAAAGGCCTGGTAATACATGTAGCGGTAGACCATGTAGGCGGTGAACATCCCGCCGAAGAACATAATCTCCGTGATCAGGAAGACCCACATGCCCATGGTGGAGGCTTCCTGTTGTTGCTCCATAGTGGCGAAATGGTGCTGCAGAGCCGGGTTGTGGACCTGATCGTGGCTCACCACGGCTGGGCTATGGCTCAACTGGGACCTCCTTCAGGTTGGCGTAGTCGTAGGCTTCCCAGGTCACCACAGGAGTCTCATCGAAGTTGAAAGTGGGCGGCGGAGATGCGGTCATCCATTCCAATCCGGTCGCGCCCCACGGATTGTCGTCCGCAACTTTGCCGTAGCGCATCGACCACAGGAAATACACCATCGGCAGCACGTACCCCACAGCCAAAATGGTCGCCCCCGCAGTCGAAAGAACGTTCAGCACCTGGAACTCGGGCGAGTACTGCCAATAGCGGCGCGGCATTCCCAGATAACCGAGCACGAACTGCGGAAAGAAAGTCAGGTTGAATCCCACGAAGATGATGAGCGCCGCCAGCTTGCCCCAGGCTTCGGGATACATACGTCCGGAAATCTTCGGCCACCAGAAGTGCAGACCGCCGATGTAGGCCATCACCATGCCTCCGACCATGATGTAGTGGAAGTGCGCGATGACGAAATACGTGTCGGTCACATGCACATCGACGCCTAATGCGGCGAGGAAAAGTCCAGTAAGCCCGCCCATCGTGAACAAGCCGATGAAGCCGAAGGCATACAGCATCGGCGTCGCATAAGAAATGGAGCCCTTGTACATGGTTGCGGTCCAGTTAAAAACTTTAATGGCTGAGGGAACAGCAACCAGATAGCTCAATAGAGAGAAGACCAGTGCCGCATATAGTGAGATCCCGGCCACAAACATGTGATGGGCCCAGACAAGAAATCCGAGCACCGCGATCGCGATCAAGGCGAGGGCCATGAACTTGTAGCCAAAGATGCGCTTTCGGGAATAGCAGCTCACGACTTCGCTGACCACTCCCATCCCCGGCAGGATCATGATGTACACCGCCGGATGCGAATAGAACCAGAACAGGTGCTGGAATAGCAGGGGATCGCCGCCCCTCTGAGGATCGAATATGCCGAAGTCGAAGAGCCGGTCCAGCGCTACCAGCATCAAGGTGATTGCCAGCACGGGCGTTCCCAATACCTGGATGATGCTGGTTGCATAATTCGCCCACACGAACAGCGGCAGGCGCGACCACGTCATGCCTGGCGCGCGCATGCGGTGAATGGTCACGATGAAGTTGAGTCCCGTGAGGATGGACGAAAAACCCGCGACGAATATGGCCAGTGCGGCAGTGACTACTTGCGACTTGGCGAAAGCCGTGCTGAACGGTGGGTAGAAGGTCCAGCCCGTATCTGCTCCTCCAGTGAGAATCGTGTACATCATCAATAAGCCGCCGATGACCAATAAGTACCAGCTGAACAGGTTGATTCGCGGGAAAGCTAAGTCCTTGGCCCCGATCATGATGGGTATTAGAAAGTTGCCGAGTACCGCCGGTATGGCAGGAATCAGGAAAAAGAACACCATCACCTGACCGTGCATGGTGAACAGTTTGTTGTAAGTGTCCGCCTGAACCAGGTCGCCTGCTGGGGTCAGCAGTTCCAGCCGGATCAGCAGGGCAAAAAAACCGCCAATGAAGAAGAAGAAAGTAATCAACAGCAGATAGAGCAGCGCGATGCGTTTGTGGTCGGTGGTCAGGAGCCAGGAGCGGATGCCGTATTCCGTATTTAGATAGTTCTCGCGTTCCGCGGCTGGAGTTGGGCTTGTAGCCATGCTATTGCACCTGCATCGTCTGTGGTTGTCCGGTGGGCGAACCCGTAGGCGTATTCCTGGTTCCCGCGGGACCCTCCGGTGACTGATTCAGCGACTTGATATAGGCGACGAGCGCGTTCAACTGCTCCTCGCTAATGATTCCCTGAAAAATCGGCATAATGGGCTTGAACCCGGAGACGACCTTCACCGCGGGAGTCAAAATAGACTCACGAAGATAGTTCTCGTCCGCGGTGATCGTGCGACCATCGTCGAGCAGCACCGCCCGGTTATAAGCATTCATCAAATTCGGGCCCCGGCCTTGCACGTCAAAACGGTGACACGTGCTGCAGCCCAGCGACAAGAACAACTGTTTACCGGTTTGAGCTAACGGAGCCGCGGGCCCACCGCTGAGCCATTGCTCATATTGTGCAGGCTGCATCACCACGACATCTCCGATCATGCCGGAATGTGAGGTCCCACAGTACTCGGCGCAGAACAGGTGGTATCTGCCGGCTTTCGTGGCGCGGAACCAGGCCACCGTGTAGCGGCCAGGCAGCACGTCCTGCTTGATGCGGAACGCCGGCACGTAAAAGCTGTGGATCACGTCCTGCGAGGTCATGATCATCTTCACGTCGCGGCCTATTGGTACGTGGAGTTCGTTGATTTCGCGCTGCCCTTCCATATGCTGGAACTTCCACATCCACTGCTTAGCCACGGTATAAATTTCTGCCGAGTCTTGAGGGGGCGTCCTCTCCTTGAAGTAAATGGCTGCGCCCCAGACGAAAATACCCATGAAGATGAGCAGCGGAACCCCGCTCCAAGTTAGTTCCAGTGCATTCGATCCCTCGATCTGCTCGGCTTCGTGTCCTCTGCTGCGGCGGTATTTCGCCGCGAACACAAGGATCATGATGAAAATCATGATGGCCATCAGCCCACATAGCGTCAGCAGAAAAATGAAAAGCGCGTCCACGCCGCCGGCCGTGGTCGAGGCCCTTTCCGGCCATAGTGGAAAGGTTTGAAACATGATTACGTGGCCCGTTCTCCTGAGGTGTGCGCCTTATCACGACGAAACATGATCACGATGAAAGCTCCTAGAGAAAGAATGGTTGCCAGTCCCGCCAGCCTCACTACCCTCATGATGACTGCGCCGTATCTTCCCGTCGCGGGATCGTAGTGATAGCAATAAAGCAGCACCTGATCCACGAGGTTGCCAATCTTGTTCTGCGAAGCCTCGATCAGTCCCAGGCGAAGGTCCTTGGGCGCGTATTCCACGCCGTAGTAGTACTGCGCAATCTTCCCCCTGGGCGTCAGCACCATGATTGCGGTCGTGTGGGCGAACTGGTCTGTCTTGGCATCGTATTCGTACTGAAAGCCTGCGGACTTCGTGAGCCCGGCGATTGCGTCCTGCTGCCCGGTGAGAAAATGCCAACCCTGCTCGGCGCCTTTGCGTCCGTAGCGCTCCAGGTATTGCTTTTTCTTTTCTGCGGCGATTTGCGGGGTTTCTCGCGGATCGAAACTCACCGTGATGACCTCGAACTCCCGGCCCAAATCGAATTTCAGCACCCTGAGCGCGCTGGTCAGCCCGCTCAACACTTCACCGCACAGCATCGGGCAGTTGTAGTAGACCAGGTTCAGGATCATCGGCCTTTTGCCGAAGTAGTCGCTCAGGCGAACCGTTTTCCCGGACTCATCACGAAAAGTCAGGTCTGCTGGGATCTGTTGGTCCAGGTGCTGCTCGATCCCCACATTAGCGAGGCCTGGCGGGCGCTGGTTGGCGGGCGGCGCCATGATCCCACCTCCTTGCATGCCCTGGCTCCAAGCCGAAGCTGCGAGCAGGAGGACGAATGTTCCCAAGAAAACCGAATTTGACAACCTCGCTGTACCGAACACTGTTTCTTCCTCCCCGGCATGATTGCCGAACCTTCACTTCTTTTGAGCTGTACTCTTCCCTGGCGGTTTGGACTTAGGTTGCCATGCGCTGGGGGCCCGCGCTGGATTCGCATTCTGAGGACGCACTGGCAACCCGCGCTGTGCCACAATCTGCATCGCGCGCTCGATCGGAATGTGAACCACACCGGCTTTCTGATCTACCCAGCCATAGCTGTTCAGTTTTTTCTCCTCGTCCAAGCGGAAACCGTTCAATTGGGTTCGCTCGTTTATTTCCAACCGCGGCTCGGGGAACTTCAACGTATCCCGCCCGGACGGTTCCCGGGTTCCGGCATAATTAGTGGTCGCCAGCGGGTTCTGCGGTGGCTGATGAGTTTTCTGATAATTGTTCAGGGCGCTGTACATCCCGCCCAGAACAAAGTGGATCAGCACTCCGAATATCGCGAGGCCCAACAGAAAGCTGAGAATCCCCGTCGCACTCAGATCGCTGTGTTCGAATTCCGGGTGTTCCGAGCTTTCCTGCTTCTTGACAGTTTCGTCATTCATGTGCCGGTTCCAGAATCTCCCGCGAATGCGGGTCGTGCAGGGGCAGCAGCGGCCGCCCTTTCAGATTGTGGAAGAAATACGTCATCCACAAGCCTCCGATCCCGATTGGGACGACGATGTCCCACACAGTTACATGTAGCTGCGGATGGAAAGTCGGCTCGATCATCCAGAACAGATCCACCAGCCGCATGAACATCAGCCACACTGCCAGCCAGACCAGCGTCCGCACGTTGCGCTTGAATTGACGCGAAAGCAGAAGTACGAACGGGACCGCAAAATGGAACGCCGCCAGAAATAGTCCCACTAAACCCCACCAGCCGTTCAAACGCCGCACAAACCAAGTGATCTCTTCAGGCAGATTCCCTGCCCAGATGATCAGCCATTGTGAGAAGGAGAAATAAGCCCAGAGCATCACGAATGTGAGGATCAGTTTTCCGTGATCGTGCACATGCTCCGGCTTCAGCAACTCCGACACTGGTTTGTACCGGAAAAGAATGGTCTCGATCGCCACGACGAAGCCCAATGCCGAAAGCACTTGTCCGGCGAGGAAGATCAGGGGATAGATAGTCGAGATCCAGTGCGGGCTGAGCGACATGACCCAGTCGATAGCTGCGAACGACATGCTGAACCCGTACAACACGAGCCCGGGTCCGCTCAGCACACGGAATCGCCGGCTAATGTCGGGAGTAACAGGGTTGTCTTGTTCAGCCGACCAGCGGTTCAGGAAATAAACCAACAGGCCCCAGGTCGTGAAATATATGATCGCGCGGACGAGAAATCCGCTGAAATTCAGGTACGCGTGCGTGATTTCCTGCAGGTGTTTATCTCCCGCAATTTCGGCAGGACGCGCCCAGACGTAGAGCTTCGGGAGTCCGAACAGTATCGGGATGAACAGTAATGCCATGAGCGGCAACGTGCGCGTGCCAGCTTCCAGTAGGCGACGGATCACCATTCCCCAGGCACCGCCGGTCATGTGCTGAAGCATCAGGATCGCCATGCAGCCCAACGTCACGCCGAGCCACGCCATAAAGCCCAGCAAGTACGCGGGAAAGAACTCGCCCGGTTTAATGATCAATCCGATTATCGACATCCCTGCGAAGGTCACACCAACAATCAGCGACCGTTGCTGGATGGTCTGCGCCACCGGCGGAGCCAGCAGGTCGGTATTTTTCACCCGCGCCGTCCCGGTCATTTCTGCTCCTCTTTTGACACATCAGCGGATGGGGACGCTACCGCGGGCAGCGTCGCACCTGAACCCGGCTCCCGGAACTGAGGAGGTTCGGACGGCACTTTTTGTCCTTGCGGAACTTCGGCTGGGTTGGCGTTCTGACTCAGTTGCAACGCCCGGATATAGGCCACGATGCACCACCGGTCCCGAGGTGAAATCTGCGACGAGTAATCCGGCATTGCTCCGAATCCGTTTGTCATTACGTCGAAGAAATATCCCAAAGGCGCTTTGCGCAGCCGGTCTATGTGATAGGACGGCGGGCGCCGGAATCCCCGCTGGGGAATCATTCCATTGCCATCGCCCAGTCGGGAGTGGCAGGGTGAGCAGTAAATATTGAAACGCTCACGACCGCGCGTCATGGCATCTTCGGTCACTGGAAACGGCATGTAGTCACCAGGCGTGTTGCCAAACTTGCCCGTGTAAAAGTACGTATCTTCACGCAAATCACCGCGGGCCACCGTCCCCTCCACCGGTGGGCGCGCTGAGCGCTGATCGGTATAAAAATCGCTCTTTGCCAGTGGATTCAAGCGCGGCTGAATGTGCATGTCGAGCCGGCAAGCTGCCAGTAACAAGACGCATAGCGCGAAAATGGCGGATATTCGGAAGATCGGCATAGCTCTAACTGGGAACCTCCGAAATGGAGCGCGGTTCCAGGGTCTCCAAAAAAGCGCGGGTGGCCACCGCGTCATACTTTGCATCAGAGGAAAAAATGATCAGGAAGAAGCGATCTCTGGTAGCGAAAGCAAACCGTGGCACATTGAAAACCGGGTGATATGGCATCGGTAATCCATTCAGCGCCAACATTCCGAAGACCGCTGCCAGACCGGCAAACAAAATCGTCATCTCGAAGGTCACGATAATGAATGCCGGCCACGAGTTGTAGGGCCTGCCGCCGACGTTAATGGGATAACTCACCGCTGAAATCCAGTACTGCAAGGCGTAGCCGGACATGCATCCCAGAAGCCCACCAATCAATACCACGAGCGGCACACCGTTCTTCCGGAACCCGATCTCTTCGGCCAGACCCTCCACCGGGAACGGGCTATAGGCATCGATCTTGTGATAGCCCTCTTCGTGTGTGCGGCGCGCTGCCGCGACCAAGTCGCTCGCCGAATCGAACTCTGCCATCATCCCGTAAATCGTGAGATGCTTCATTCGGGCTTCACCTCGGCTTCCGGCAACAGAGTGCGCATTTCAAAAATCGAAATTGCGGGCAGGATGCGCAGGAACAGGAACATCAAGGCCAGGAACATGCCAATAGTTCCTATGTACGTCATCCAGTCCCAGCGCGTCGGGTAATACATGCCCCATGAAGAATTCAGGAAATCGCGATGCAGGCTGACTACCACGATGACGAACCGCTCCAGCCACATGCCAATCAGAACGTCTAACGAAATCAGAAACAGCCAGAACGGACTGCTGCGCAGTTTGCTTATCCATAGCACCTGAGGGATAGCGATGTTGCAAACCAGTAGCAACCCGTACAAGAGGTGATACGGGCCGTGTAGCCGGTTCCACAACAAGAACGCGTCATAGCGATTGCCGCTGTACCAGCCCATGAATGCTTCGATTGCGTACCCATATGCGACGATCAGGCCGGTCGCCAGCATCACGCTGGCGGAGTTCTGCAGGTGGCGCTCGGTGATGAAATCTTCCAGCCCATAAAACTTGCGGATGGGAATGGCCAAGACGAGCACCATCGCAAAGCCGGAGTAGATAGCCCCAGCCACAAAGTAGGGAGGGAAAATCGTGGTGTGCCAGCCGGGCAGAATGCTGATGGCGAAGTCAAAGCTGACGACCGTGTGCACCGACAGCACTAGCGGCGTAGCCAGGCCTGCAAGTAATAAATAGGCCGTTTCGTAGCGCGCCCAGTGGCGGGCCGATCCACGCCAGCCCATTGCCAGAATTCCATAAATGATCTGCGCTGCGCGGTTGCCGGAGCGGTCACGTAACGTGGCCAGGTCTGGAATCAATCCGATAAACCAGAACATCAGGGAAATCGTGAAGTATGTGGACACTGCAAACACATCCCACACCAGAGGGCTGCGGAATTGCGGCCAGTACTTCATGGTGTTGGGATAAGGAAAAAGCCAATATGCGAGCCATGGGCGGCCTAAATGAAGCACTGGGAACAGGCCGGCGCAAGCTACCGCAAACAATGTCATCGCTTCCGCGAAGCGATTTATCGAGTTACGCCACGATTGCCGCAGAAGCAAAAGAATTGCGGAAATCAGAGTGCCGGCGTGGCCGATTCCAATCCACCACACGAAGTTGACAATGGCGAAGCCCCACCCCACAGGGATATTCACGCCCCAAATGCCTACGCCCCGCACGAACAAATAGCCGATGGCGTACAGCATCATCATCGTGACCAGGAACGCGACGCCAAAACCGAAGAGCCATCCCACCGACGTAGGACGCGTCAACACGATAGAGCTGATCTTGTCGGTGACCGTAGCGAAGGTATGCCCAGGCTCGATCACGGGGGCTCGCTGGCTGCCGACTGTCACTTCTTCCGTTCGGTCGTCCATGGCTTAACTGCGCTCCGCTGGCGTTTTCAGCTCGAGATTAGGATTGCGGACCTCCGCCAGATAGGTGGTCCTCGGCCGTGTGTTGAGCTCATCCAGCAGTCCGTAGTTGCGGGCGTGCGCCTTCAATTTCGCCACGCGGCTATTCGGATCATTGATGTTGCCGAAGATAATGGCGTTGGCCGGACAGGACTGCTGGCACGCCGTTTGCAATTCGCCGTCCTGAATTTTCCCGTCGGACCGCTCGGCGTCGATGCGATGCTGATTGATGCGCTGGATACAGTAAGTACATTTCTCCATGACGCCCCGACTGCGCACCGTCACATCTGGGTTGCGCATCATCTTGTATTGCGGCGTATCCCAGTCCTGGAAGAGCAGGAAGTTGAAGCGGCGTACTTTGTACGGGCAGTTGTTGGAACAGTAGCGCGTGCCCACGCAGCGGTTGTAAACCATGTCATTCAGGCCTTCGGTGCTGTGCACGGTAGCGCCGACTGGACAGACTATCTCGCAAGGCGCGTTCTCGCACTGCATGCAGGGCACCGGCTGGAAAAACGCTCGCGGATTGTCACGATCGCCTTGGTAGTAGGCATCCACTCGCAGCCAGTGCATGTGCCGGCCTCTGACAACCTGCTCTTTGCCGACCACCGCGATGTTATTCTCCGACTGGCAGGCGACGATGCAGTTGTTGCACCCGATACAGGCGTTCATGTCGATCGACATACCCCACGCGTATGGCTGATCTTTGTAATCAAACCCGGGAAACAAACTGAGCTTTGCGACCGGTTCCTCATCAGTGGCGAAATGCGGATGCCGCTTATATTCCTCGAGCGAAGCCTCACGCACCAGCGGACGCGAACCCACTGGCGTTTCCATGGTTTGCTCGCCTTGCGTCGTGGCCAGTTTGTACGTGCTGCCCATCTGGCGAATCCGCAGCCCCGTGGCGAACCATGGCATCGCGCTCGTACGCAGCGGGTAGACGTCGAAACCGGCCCCCGTCCCAGCTCGTCCCGCACGCCTGCGCCCGTAGCCCAGAAAGACCGTCACGGAATTGTCGGGTTGGCCCGCCTGGATCCACACCGGAGCTTCGATCTTCCTGCCTTGGAGTTCCAACTCGACCATGTCCTCGGATTTCAGGTGCAGACGATCCGCCATCGCTGGACCGACCAGCACCGGGTTGTCCCAAGTCATCTTGGTGAGAGGGTTAGGCAATTCCTGCAACCAGCCATTGTTGGAAAATCGACCGTCATAGATCGAAGGGTCGCGCCGGAAATTGATCTCGATGCTATCGGTCTCGTGCTGCGGAGGAATGTTCGCGGGCGGAAGATTGGCGACTTTGGCTACGAACCGCTTCGGCGCAAAGGCCGTTCCCGCGATCCATCCATCGTGAAGCGATCGCCGCCAGAAGGCATCAAAATCCCCGCCGGCGTGCTGCCTCTGCCAATAGGCTTGCACCAAGTCGTGTCCCCTGACTTCGGACTTCCCTGCCAAAAATGCAACCATCTCGCAGGGGCTCCGGCCGTTGTACAGCGGCTCAATCAGCGGCTGCACAATGCTGACCGTTCCGTCGTAGGCGCGGGTATCACCCCAAGCCTCGAGATAATGCGCCTCATTCACGTGCCACTGGCAGAGTTCCGCAGTCTCATTTTGGTAGAGACCCAAGTGAACCCGCAGTGGGATCTTCGTGTTCTTCAACACGTCGGCGAATTCCAAATCTGCAGGCGCGTCATATGCCGGGTTCCCGCCAAGGATCACGAGCAAATCGACTTTGCCGGACCTCATGTCCTGCACCAGGTCGCGCAACGAGTCGGTCTGGTTGACCGGATTCGCGTTCACCGGCTCCGTGTAGACGACCGTTCGTTCCACATTGCCCAAAGCCTCATTCATGGCGTGCGCCAGCGCGTGCACCCCGGGCGTCTGGTGTTCACTGGGGATCACCACGCTTGATCCAGGGCGATGGTTTTGCAGATCGCGCGCGATCGCATCAATAAATTTGGCCTGCACATTGCTCGACGCTGATTTTCCCGCGTTCACGTCATTGATTCCTATTGCCGTTGCCAACGCCCGCGCGAATCCCTCAATCTCGACCGCCCGCAACGGCAGCCGATTGTCCGCCTTCACACCAGTCGAAGAGGGCGTGCTCTCGACCACATAGAGACGATTCATATTCGCGTCGGGATTGCGGCGGGTCGCATAATCACGCGCGTATCGCGTGAAGCCGGGGAAGCCTGCGTACAGGAAATCCGCGTCGAGCGACACAATGACGTCCGCATTTTCCAGCATGTACCGTGTTTCCACCGGCTGGCCGAATGCCATCTGCGCGCCAGCCAGAACATTGTCGCGGTTCACCGGTTCGTACACATGCCACTTGGCTTGCGGATAAATTTTCAGCAACCCGCGGAGTTGATCTTCCAGCGTGGGCGACGAGATCGTCTGCGTCAGGATGCGGATTCCCGCTCCCTGCAGCGTCTTCTGTACATTCAACGGCCCGCGGATGGCCTCCACCAACGCGCTCCAGGAACGCACATCCCCGAGATAGGTGATCGTCTGCGACCGATCGGGATCATAGAGGCCGAGTAGCGAGGCTTGCGCGAACACATCCGTGCCGCCCAGGCTGACGGGGTGCTCCGGGTTTCCTTCAATCTTCGTCGGCCGTCCAAGATGACTTTCCACCAGGATGGGAGTCGCGTATCCGCCCAGAGTGAAGGCCGTCGCGTAGAACATCGGACGTCCGGGAACGACTTCTTCCGGCTGCTTCACGTAGGGGACAATGGGCTCGAGCGGCATCTTGGTGCAGCCGCTCATCCCGGCCAGTGCCAGTGACGCGCCCATCAGTTTCAGAAAGCCACGCCGCGACACCGAATCCAGCCACTCCGAAGCGCCCTTGGGAAACTCGCGGTGCATCATTTCCTGAAACTCCGGGCTACCCGCCAGTTCCTCGAGGCTCCGCCAATACTCCGGACCTCTGGTCTGCTGGATCGTGGCTTTGACGGCCTGCAGGTCCAGCTTGCTCTTCTTGCCGGGAGAGACGTCCTCGCCGCGTCGCTTTCTGTTCTGTTCGTCCATATTCATCGAAATATGTTCATCGCGATCGATTCATTGCCGGCGGATTCTTACTGAGTTCGAGGTCCCACTCGATTCTTTACGACGAAACGCATTACCGGTGACAAGTGGAACAACTAGTAATGTCGCGCTCAGTGCGCAGCTTGTACTTATTTGTGAGATCACGCCCCAGAGATAGCTGGTCGATGTAGTCTCTTCCGTCTACGGTCACCGGCTTGTCGCTCGACGGCCCTTCATAACGCATGTTGAACACCTGGTCGCGCGGGCGCAGATATTTTTCCGGCGCGCGGTGGCAATTGAGACACCATTCCATTTGCAGCGAAGCGTACTGATACATAAGCGGCATACGATCCACCTGCCCGTGACAAGTATTACAGCCGACGCCTTTGTCAATGTGAATACTGTGATCGAAATATACGTAGTCGGGAAGCTGGTTCACTCGGGTCCACTGCAATGATCTGTCCGTGCGGTAGCTTTCGCGCACCGGCTCCAGCAGAGCCGCGTTGGTCCAGATCTGCGAGTGGCAGTTCATGCACGTCTTGGTCGGAGGTACGCCGGCAAAGCTCGAAGTCTCAACCGAAGTATGGCAGTAGCGGCAATCGATGCCGAGGCCAGTAACGTGGTGCTGGTGGCTGAACGGGACGGGCTGCGGCTTGCGCACACCGGCGTAGGTGACGTAAGGCGAACGCTGGATCTCCATCGCGACCCAACTGAGCGCGGCAATCACGAAGACCGCGCCAAAAATCGTGGCCCGCGACAAGGTGTTCGTGCTGCGATGAAAAATCTGCGGCATGCTTACGTACAAACTTCAGAAAGTACGAATGAGACCCAGCGGAATCCCCTCAGCGGGGCACAATGGTTACGACGCAAGAGAAACCGCCCACAGAAGCTCTTGCGCCAGTTGTGAGAACA
>WNFB01001984.1_pt1 | contig 17680 bp, 16 predicted proteins | sample 5400501 | NCBI WGS metagenome assembly WNFB01 (sample SAMN13153341, study PRJNA577476) | soil metagenome | isolation source: 200 cm saprolite under Douglas fir tree site 2 hole 1 | place: USA:California | collected 2015-04-18 | reverse complement strand
AACGCGGACCTGAGCGAGTACAACATCTTAACTGATGGTCGGAGCGTCTGGTTGATCGACTGGCCCCAGGCGGTGAGGACAACTCATCCCAACTCGGCGGCGCTTCTGCAGAGAGACCTCCATACCGTCCTCAAATTCTTCCGGAGGGTCTACCGCGTGCTCCTCGAGGAGTCGGAGGTAGCCGATTACGTCGTGGGAAGGAGGGCAACCCTCGGAATCAGAAGAGCTGGACCCGCTTCTTGAGTATGAGCGTCGTGACGTCCTTGATAGTCCGGAGGGACTCGTCCAAGATCGACTCGACGTCCCCCCTGACGCTCGAAAGCGTTCTACCCCGCTCAAGAACAAGAGCGGCGCTCGCGATCTGCGGCTGGTCAATCGGATAGCCAATCCTGCTCAGGATGCGAACGTAGGACTCCCCGACCCCGGGCACCTCCTTCGCAATTCTCTCAGCCGCCACGATCGCCAGGGCGTTGAAGAGCTTGCCCGTGTGATTGATCGGATTCTTCCCGGCCGTCGCCTCCATCGAGTACTGTCGCATCGGGGAGATCAGACCGTTCACGCGGTTCCCTCGCCCCGTGTTCCCGTCATCTCCCTGCTCTGCGGAGGTTCCCGTGACCGTGAGGTAGTAGGCTCCTCTCTTCGGGTCGTCCCCCGCGTTCAGCTTGATGCTTACACCCAGGTCGACGTCCGAAGCGAGCCTCTCAATCTCCTCCCTCACATCTGAAATGACGCCGACATAGTGGTCTGCGTCAGGGACCTTGCCACAGACCATCGCTGCAGCGACTGTTACGTCCAGCCTCTGCTTCCTTCTGAGCCCCATCACCTTCACGTCTTCTCCGACTTCGGGATACTTCTTCTTGAAGTCGCGGGAGTTGAGGAGCTTCTCGGTGCTGAGCACGAGCATCTCGGTGGGGGAGAGAGGGGCGTATCCCACGCCGATCGAAGTGTCGTTGGAGATGGGCATCTCTTTTTTCCGCATGAATACCGAAACTAGGTCGGGTGAGCCCTGCTTGATCATCGTTGCGATCCTCACGTGCTTCTTGGGGTCGAGGAACCTCATCGTTTCGCTGAGGAAGCCCTCTATCGACTTCTTGGCAATCCTGTCGACCGGGACACGAACCTCCCTCCCCTTGAAGGGGACGACGGCCGTCGCCCTCCCCGCCACCAGAAGGTAGATGGGCTGGAGCACTCTCCCGCCCCCGAACTTGGCACTCGCTTCTCCACCCACGAGAATCCCCTTGTCGACGTTGTGATGAAGAATGGCGCCGAAGTTCTCGAGGTAATACTCGCTCAGACCCAGAGAGACGGACTCGGAGGCTCCGTCGATGAGGCTGTCGGGGTGCCCCTTCCCCTTCCTTTCGACAATCTCCACCTCGAAGTCCTGAACGCCGTACCCTTGTATCTGCTCCACATGCAGCGACCTTGCCAAGGGGACCTCCTAGAGTCTGTCTTCGATCCTGATGTAGAGGACGTTATTTCCCCTTATGACGACCTTCCCGTAGTTTGCCTTTGGAGCCCCGTTCTCCGACTCCTCAGCATCGACAAGAATGACATTCATGTAGGGGTCGACGTTCGACATCTTTCCCCTGTACTCAATCTCGCTCTTCAGTCTGACGGATACGACCTTGTTTGTTGCCTTCTGCAAAACTGTCAGCGGTCTCTTGGGCTGCGGAGCTGGCGTCGAAGTCACGTCGGACTTTTGCAAGGGGGCCCTCTCGGAGTTAAAAAGCTATCTGGCGGATGCGCGACCCCACGAGTCTTGAGCGCCTCCTCGGAACGCGGGGGAAGAACGATCACACTAGGGGAGGCGGTCGAGCTCTCAAGGGGATCTCCCGTAATCTCCTCGGGCTCTGCCGCAATTGACTCCCTCCTCCAGGGGGGTTACAGAGGCGGTGAACTCGTCGAGGTCTATGGCGAGAGCAACACGGGGAAGACCCAGCTCGCGATGCAGGCTGCTCTCTCGTGCGCCGCCCGCGACTCGAGCGTCCTCTACATAGATACCGAAGGCACCTTCAGACCCGAGAGAATAGACGCGATTGCGCGGGCGAAAGGGTTGGACGGCCGCGAGCTCCTTCGAAGGGTTTACAGGATGAGGGCCGCAGATGCCTCCTCTCAAATCGAGGCGTCCAAACTCGTACACACGAAGGCGGAGCTGGCGGGTTGTCGAATGATAGTCGTGGACACAGTAACGAAGAACTTCTCTGTCGAGTATCCGGGAAGCAAGAATCTCACGCATCGTCAAGGCCTCCTCAGCGTCTACCTAAGCGAGCTAGCCAGGGACGCCTTCCTCATGGGAATGGCTGTCCTCCTGACTAACAGGGTGACCTCGTTCCGCACCCCTGCCGGCAGCCGAGAAGCTCATATCGGTGGAGAAACGCTCAGCCAGATGGTGCACAAATCGATTCATCTCATGAGGGAGGGAGGAAGAGGAGGAGGGAGGATTCTAGCCTCACTAACAGGCTGGGGTGGGGGTTTAATTGCCGAGGGCGTTATTAGCGAACGTGGATTCAACTAGGAGAGAGGATCATGTCGCGCGTGAAGGGTAAGGGTGTTGCCCCTCGGTAGAGCAGGGATCGTTGAAGACAGGGAGCAGGAGCACGGATATAGCTGAGGTCATGCAGCTGATCGTGAATTCGGAATTCGAGGCCGCCAAGAAGAAGGTGACCTCCATGTCCGCAAGTGTTAGGACTGAGAGGATGAGGGGGTCGCTCGCGGCAGTGAATGGGATCATAACAAGCATGACTAAGAAAAAAGAAGGGAGCTTGCCCTCATGGGACGAAGAAAAGGCGGTCCGAGCGGCGCATCAGATTCTGAAGAGTGAGATGCTCGACGATTTCGACAAGGGTTATGCGGAGACTCTGGTGAAGTATGGTAAGCTGACGAAGCCGGCTAAACCCCAAGCGTGAAGAGAAGTATCCAGACGAAGAGGAAGAGCATGACGTATCCCCCAATCCCTGTGCTGTAGACCTTCGATACCTTCTCTCGCTCGACGTTCCTGAACCAAGTATATCGCGCCAGATAGTACGATGCAAGGTATACGAGGATACCGACGAGTAGCCCGTCCGTGTAGTCACCTCCCAAGATGCGGAAGACGCCCTCTGCTGCGAAGGCCGCGAGAACCCCGAGAGAGATGCGCGTCCAATACAGTTTGTTAAGTGCGGACTTATTACCTACACCGAGGCCGCGACGATCTTTGCCAGAAGGTTCGGGGGTAGGGGTCGCTCTTCTCACCAAGGAATTTGGTGACAGGCTGCGATGCGTCCACGTTTAAAACGTTTGTTCGATGGAAAAGACGCGGACTCGGCTTTCCGCTCTGCCAAGCGAGAACTGCAACTCAAGATGACCTCGGGAGGATTCTCAAATGAGAGGCAGCCTACTCATGACAATGGGGAGTCTCTAGCAACGGAAAAGGTGTTAAATGCTGTCCCCGATTGTGCTCGCTCGGTAGATGACGACGACGCCATTTCGAGAATTCCTGATGCCCCCGTACGCCTACGCTGCGATGTACGTCGTCTTCTTCATCAGCGGCTCTGTGATGCTGTACGGGCTTTACAGACACCTGAGGGGCTATCGGATCGGCCTTCGCGAGTTCCTTGGACTCGTCTCAGTTGACTTCGGCGCGAAGGCCAGCCGGTTTTTCAAGTTTGGACTGGGGCAGGGGAGGGTCCTCGCGGAGCCGTCTGGCGGGGGGATGCACGGCGCCCTATTCTACGGTTTTCTGATGCTCCTCGCGTATACAACCCTAATCTTTTTCCAGACCGATGTCCTCCCCCTCTTCACCTCCGCGAGCTACCTCCAGGGAAACTTCTTCATCTTGTTGGAATTCCTCGGCGACGCGTTCGGGATGGCGTACGTGGTGGGGTTGGCGATCGCGGCCTACAGGAGGTACGTGAAGCGTCTCGCGAAGCTAGAGACGGGATGGAGGGACAGTCTGGTGCTCGCGATGCTCCTGTGGATAGGTCTGTCGGGATTCATCGTCGAGGCGGTAAGGTTCGTCTTCGTCCCCTCGCAGTGGGCAATCTTCTCTCCCGTGGGCGACGCGATTTCGCTGCTTCTATCCGCCGCGCTGCGGCTCGACCCCTATGGCTTCTACCAGGCATTCTGGTGGGCCCACATGCTCTCGGTCTTCGCCCTCCTTGCGGTAACACCCTACACCAACCTGGTCCACGTCTTTACCTCCGGGTTCAACGTGGCGATTGCCCCGGTCAAGCCGATGGGGAAGCTGAACACGCCCTTCAACCTCGCCAAGATGGCGGAAGCGGGGAGCTATGAAGCGCCCCCAAGCGCGAGGCGGAGCAGTGACTTTTCCCCGCTCCAGCTCCTAGCCCTCGACGCATGCACGAACTGCGGGAGGTGCCAGGAGGTCTGCCCGGCCTACGCATCGGGGCGGGACCTCTCCCCTAGGGTCGTCGTCCAAGATTTGGGAAGAGACATAAGAGGCAACGAAGGAGTCGACGTCTTCACGAAGGGAGTCATTCGGGAGACGGAGCTGTGGGCCTGCACGATGTGCAACGCGTGCGTCTCCGCCTGCCCCGTCTTCATAGACCAGGTCGACTACATCGTCGATTACAGGCGGACGCTCGTCAGCGAGAACAGGATTGACGGGAAGAAGAGGCTCTTCTTGGAAAACGTAGCAAGGAACAACAATCCATTCGGGCTACCCCAGCGAGAGAGGCAGAGCTGGCTGGTCGAGATGGGTGTCCCGACGGTCAAGCAGAATCCAGGCGCTGAGTACCTCTACTGGGTCGGATGCCAGTCGAGCTACGACCCGAGAGGCAGAAACGTCGCGAGGGCGATGGTGAAGATCCTGAAGGCGGCGCGAGTCAACTTTGCGATTCTGGGCAACGATGAACTGTGCACCGGAGAGCCCGTGAGGAGAATGGGGGAAGAGGGAAGATTCCAGGAGCTCGCCCTCAAGAATATCGAAAACATAAGGCGGGCGGGGGTGAAGAAGGTCATCGTCCACTGCGCCCACTGCTTCAACACCTTCCTCAACGAGTATCCAGAGTTTGGTGCAGAATTTCAGGTGATACATCACACCCAGCTCATCAGCGAGCTGGTACGGAGCGGGAGGCTGAGGGTCGGAGGGCTCGACCAGAGAGTTACGTACCACGACCCCTGCAACCTCGGGCGGATGAACGGTGTTCTCGACGCACCGAGAGATGTCCTCAAGTCGGCCGCAGGTCTCGAGCTTCTGGAGATGAAGAGAAGCGGATTGAACAGCTTCTGCTGCGGCGGTGGAGGTGCGAACGTATGGTATCAAGTTCCCGAAAGGAAAAAGATCGGGGTGATCAGGATGGAGGAGGCGAAGGAAACCGGAGCTAACATTCTCTCGGTTGCCTGCCCCTTCTGCATCACGATGTTTGAAGATGCCGCGAAGACCACGGGAGACACCCAGCTTCTCGTAAAGGACATCGCTGAGGTGATCTCGGAGACACTCACGGAGTAGAGCGACAGGATGAAGAGCGGCCTGAGGAGGAAGATGTCGCGGGGCGTCTCGTACGGTGCGTGGGTCACGATAGGGAACCCGGATGTGAGCGACATCCTCCAGGGGCTGCCCTTCGACTGGCTCGTCTTCGATACGGAACACTCCCCACTGGGGGCGGAGACGGTTAGCCACATGATCCAGGTCCTGGACGAGGAGAAGGTATCCCCGCTCGTGAGGGTCGGAGCGAACGACCAGTATCTCATCAAGGTGGCTCTGGACATGGGGGCTCACGGAGTCGTCGTTCCTCTCGTCAACACGCGTAAGGATGCCGAGGCGGCGGTGAGCTACTGCAAGTACCCCCCCGTCGGGGTCAGGGGGGTCGCGCCGAGGAAGGCCGCGGACTATGGGCTCAGCACGGCCGAGTATCTGAGAAAAGCCAACGAAGAAACTCTACTCCTTGTTCAGGTCGAGACCAAGGAAGCGCTCGAGAACATTGACGCCATCCTCGGGGTCAAGGGTGTTGACATAGCGTTTGTAGGGCCAACGGACCTGACGATGTCGCTCGGGTTTCTGGACGACCGATCGAACCCGAGAATCCTCGAGGAGATGCGGAGCGTCGTAAAGAAGTGCCAGGAGTACGGCAAGATACCCGGAACCATGGCCCTTACGCCGGACGAAGCGAAGCGCGACGAATCGATGGGATTCAGATTCATCTCGCTCGCCTCGGATGTTCGTCACCTGATGGAGGGGGCGAAAGATTTTCTGAGGTCTGTGGGGAGACTCTAGGCCGCCTCGCCTCGCTCAGACTTCGAGCCCGTTCCTCGCGCGAGGTCCAGCTTGCTCAGGGAGCGAACGAAGATCGTAATCAGCCCGATACTGAATATGAGTAACCCGGAGACCAAGATCGCAAACGAAACCCCAAAGGCGAGAGTCACAGCGAATCCGAAGACTAGACTGAACGGGATTAGCATGTAAGCGAGGAAAAACCGAACGCCGAATACTCGTCCCATCAGCTCACGAGGCACTATCTCCTGATAGAGTGTTACGATGACGACGTCAGAGAACGGTATGGCGAAACCGACGACGAATATCGCCAGGAGAGAGGAGGGGAGGTTCCTCGTAAAGGAGAAGACGACGAGACCTATGCCAGTCGAGAGCAGCGACAAGACGATGAGCAGCCTCCTCCTCTGGATTTTCGTCCGACGGCCGATTAGAACGGAGCCGAGCAGGATTCCCAATGCGCTCATGAGACCGAGCAGCCCCCAGCCCGCGCTTCCCGCGAAGAGGACGTCCCTCGCGAAGATGAGGGTGTAGAGGTTCCAGAAAGCTGCGAGCCCGAAGTTGATCACGGCGACTATTACCGCGAGCCAGACGAGCTCGCGATTCTGGCGGAAGAACTCAAGCCCCTCCTTGAATTCGGAGTACCACCCTCTCCGGCGGGGGGAGGTCGCTCGCCAGTCCGAGCCCCGAATGAAGAAGAGCGCCGCCACGAGGATGAAGAAGCTAATGCTATCAACGAGAAGCGGGATCCCGGTCCCGAAGAGATAGATCGCGAAACCGGCAAGGGCAGGCCCGAGGATGTTATCGACTTGGAAGATGGCTGTGAAGGCAGAGTTGGCCAGCAACAGCGAAGGCTTCTCAACAATAAGGGGGAGGAGCGTTTCATTTGCTAGTTCGAAGAGGGCCCCGGAGAGACCGACGAGGAAGGAGACCGTGTAAATGAGCACAAGCGGCGGAACCTCAGCCAGATTTATGAACCCAATCGCCGCAAAGAGCAACCCCCTTATCGTCTCTGTTGCTATCATTATGTTGCGCCGATTCCACCTGTCGACGAAGACGCCAGCGTAGAGCCTGATGAGGGAGCGAGGAACGTAGAATAGGATGAGATTGAGACTGAGCGCGACTAGGCCGGCGGAGACGGCAACCCAAGAGAGGGCGAGCTCCCCGAAGAAGTCGCCGAGCTCCGAAGCACCTCTTCCACCCAGGAGGAGAAGGAAGTTCCGGTTTGCGAAAAGCTCACTTCTTGAGTTCAGCGGGCATGGGTCGTCTGCGAAATTAAATAAAGATGACATCGGTTCTTCGTGTTGAAATCTAGTAACCCTTCAGTATCTTCAGAATGGTGGGTACTACCTGGTACAGATCCCCCACTATCCCATAGTCAGAGACCTGGAAGATGGGAGCGTCCCCGTCAGTGTTCACAGCGGCAATCACTTTAGACTCCTTTATCCCAGCAACGTGTTGAAGCTGCCCCGATATCCCGAGGGCAAAGTAGAGGGATGGTCTCACCGTGACGCCGGTAAGGCCGATATGAAGCTCCTCGGGGAGCCAGCCATAGTCGGATGAAAGAGGTCTCGAACAGCCGAGGGCACCCCCTAAGGCTTTCGCCAGGTCCTCCGCGAGCCTGAGGTCCTCCTTGGTCCTGAATCCCCTACCCGCGGAGACGATCACCGACGCACCCCGAAGGTCAGTGGTCGCCTCCCGCTTCTCTAGAGTCTTCACGAGCCGCACGCTTCGATGGAGGCTCCCGACTTCTTCGACCTCCAAGCCAGTGCTTCCCTCTGACATGGCGGGATAGGTCCCGACCTTCACGGTCGCCACGCACGGAAGGTCTGCCTTCACCTCAGCGACAACCTTCCCCGCGAAGACGTCTCTATCCCCGACGATGGAGGAGCCCTGAACCCTCAGACGATAGACATTACTCAGGCATCCCAGCCTTAGCTTTGCAGCCAGCCTGGCCGCAACGATTCTTCCTGTCCGAGTCGCCCCGACGAGAATCGCGGAAGGTCGCTTCTTCGTCGCTGCTCGGGCCAGCGCTTCAGCGATTAGGTCTGGGTCTCCCTCTACTTCCGCGCCACCGTCGACCAGGAGGACCTTCCCAACTCCCTCGCCAGCCCTCGACGGCTCGGTCACGACAAACAGTTGCTCACCCGAGAGGGACTCCGTGAGCTCCCTCCCCGCGGTAGCCACCTCCCTCGCGACTGAGTTCACCTCTGAATAGCACCAAACGGTTGCCGTCAGCGCTTCAGCACCCCCTCCGACCTCAGGGCCTCGACGAGTTTCCTCGAGGTCGCCTCGGGGCCTCCCTCGAAGATCACGCGCTTCCTGCTCATCGCGTGAGCTGTCATCCCGACCGTCGTCACCAATCTGAGGGGTGCTCTTCCATCAATCAGCAGCTCTGACCCGACCTCCTCGATAGGCTTCTTCGAGGCTTGCATGATCTGGAGAAGGGTCGGGTAGCGTGGCTCGTTGATCTCGCTCACGACCGAGACGAGTGAGGGGAGCTCCGCTTCCAGGACTCGCACCCTCTCCTCCAGTGTCTGTTCGCAGCGAATTACCCTACCATTGATCTCGACCTTCCTCACGTAGCCCAGGAATGGAAGAGCGAGCCACTCCGACAACATCGGACCGACCTGCCCCGCGTAAATGTCGGAGGAACCCTCCGCGCAGAGCACGAGGTCGAACGGCCCGGCCCTCTCGATCGCTCTCGCGAGGAGGTAGGCGGTAGTCAGGCTGTCGTGAGGGTCGGGCTCGGCCACGACGACGAGGTAACCTCTGTCGCCACCCATCGCCAGTGCTTCCTTCACCGTCTTCTTTGCGTCGCTCCTCCCGACCGTGACGATTGTGACGCTCCCGCCCGATGACTCCTTCAGCCTGATCGACTCCTCAACCGCATTCTTGTCGAAGGTGCTCATCTTCGAGGGTGCACCCGAAAGGTCAGGCGTGCCTGAGGCGTTCAGCCTGAGTTCCACTTCGTCGACAGCTTGCTTTACGCAGACGGCTATTTTCAGAGCGACCTCGCCAACTCGCGGCTAGCGATCAACATGCGGAGAACCTCGGAGGTGCCCTCCCCGATAGTGAGAAGCCTGGCGTCCCTCCAGTGGCGGTGCACATCCTCGGAGGTGTAGCCGAGGCCCCCAAAGATCTGAATCGCTTGGTCGCATACCCTCACCGATGTCTCCGTCGCGAAGACCTTCGCCTGAGACGCTTCCGATGAGAATTCGAGCCCCATCTCCTTCAGTCGGGAGGCGTAGAGGCAGAGGAGGCGGGCCGCACTGATTCCTATGACCATATCAGCGATCTTCTCTCTAGTAAGCTGAAAATCGGAGACGCGTCCCCCGAAAGCCTTCCTCTCCCTGCTGTAAGTGACCGCCTTCTCGTAGGCGACCTGGGCGACACCCACACAGAGGGCTCCCATTACGATCCTGCTGGAGTTCAGCATCGTCTTCACCTGCTCGAATCCTTCCCCCTCCCTCCCTACAAGGTTCTCCGCGGAAATCCTGCAGTCGGTGAGCCGCACCTCCGACGTCCTGGACCCTCGCATTCCGAGCTTGGGCAGGTCCTCCCCAAATTCGAGACCCGGAGCCGAATTCTCGACGATAAAGCTGGTCGGGCCCTTCTCGGTTGCGCTCAGCACAAAGTAGAGGTCGGCCTCCCCCGCGTTCGTGATGAACATCTTCGTCCCATTCAAGACGTACTCCCTCCCCACCCGCCTCGCCGTGGTCCTGACGGTCTTCGCGTCCGACCCTGAAGCGGGCTCGGTGAGGCTGAAGGATGCGAGCTTCTTACCGGATATTAACCCGGGAAGGTAGGTCTTCTTCTGCGCCTCACTCCCGAAGAGAAAGATTCCGTCGGCCACCGTATTGTGAATCGCGACGCTGAGCGCGACGCTGGCGTCTGCCGCCCCGGCGAGCTCGATTGCAGTCGCGTATGCAGAGAATGGAAGATCGAGTCCACCGTACCGGGAAGGGTACGGAATCAGGCATATTCCGTTCTCGAGGAGGCTCTTCCTCGCCGAGGTAATCTTCTCTGCGAGCGAATCGAACTTTGGGGAGAGCGGTGAGATCTTCTCCTCCATGAATGCAGCGAGTCCGGAGAGGACCTCCGAGACCTCCTCCTCACGCGCCGGATGAAGCATCTTCAGTAGCTGCCTGTGTTCGGGCTTGAAGAGGGGCAAGACTCTGCCCTGCGCCGGTCCGAGCATGATTTAACAATTCTCGGTGGCAAATCCTAAAAGAAAGACGATTCGCCGCTCGGAGGTGTACCTCGCGGAGGAACTGAGCAGGTATGCGGCCTCTCTCAGATTCGCCGACCTGGACGGGAACACGCTCTCCGAGGCAAAGCGCAGGACGATCGATGCGATCGGGTGCGCGATTGGTGCCTACAACGAGACACCCGTCAGGATCGCGCGCACAGTCGCGGACAAGACGAGTTCCCGCCAACCCTCGACGATACTCGGGACGAGAAGGAAGACCTCTCCGGAGGCCGCGACCTTCGTAAACGGGCTCATGATAAGGTACTTCGACTTCAACGACACCTACCTCTCCAAAGAGCCCGCGCACCCCAGCGATAACCTGGGGGCCACTCTCTCGGTTGCGGAGAGCCTGGGCGCCAGCGGGAAGGACCTCCTGCTTTCGACGGTCCTGGCCTATGAACTTCAGTGCAGACTCTGCGACGCCGCCGATATCAGGCACAGAGGGTGGGACCACGTCTGCTACGGGCTCGTCTCCGTCGCCCTCGCTGCTGCGAGACTCATGGGGCTCGGCCCGGCGAAGATGACCGAAGCGGTCAACATAGCCCTCAACGCTCACATCGCGATGAGGCAGGTGAGGGCAGGGGAGCTCTCGATGTGGAAAGGAAGCTCGTTCTCCAACGCGGCTCGGAACGCGGTCTTCGCCGCTTCACTCGCCAAGGAGGGGATGACCGGGCCATCGCCGATCTTCGAAGGCGAGATGGGTTTCTTCAAGCAGGTCTCGGGGCCGTTCGAGCTGGATGCCGAGGAGTTCGGAGGGAGGAGGGGCGGCTTCAAGATCGACGAAACTTACATCAAGTACTTCCCGGCAGAGTACCACTCACAGAGCGCCGTATGGGCGGCCCTCGAATTGAGGAAGGAGCTGGGAGATCCTTCGGAGGTGGAGTCGGTGGAGGTCGCTTCGCACGAGGCGGGCTACACGATTCTCGGGAAGGACCCGGAGAAGTGGAGACCGACGACGAAGGAGACAGCCGACCACAGCCTACCCTACATTGTCGGGATGGCTCTTCTCGAGGGGAAGATCGAGAACTCGACGTACGCCCCCACGAAGTTCAGAAACAAAAAGACGCTCGACTTCCTGAAGAAGATAACAGTCAAGGAGGACAAGAGGCTCACCGCCCTCTATCCGAGTGAAGGGATCGCAAACAGGATTACGGTGAGAACGAAGTCCGGGAGGACGCTCGAGGAAGAGGTTATCTTTCCAAAGGGACATCCCAAGAATCCGCTCACGGACGCTGAAGTGGAGCAGAAGTTCAGGAAGCTTACGAAGCGGTTCCTGGGCGAGGCGAGAACGGATGAAGCACTGAGCCTGCTCTGGGGCCTCGAGAAGGTGAGGGATCTCACGGAGCTCACAGCCACACTGGTCGTAAAGTGAAGGCTACTTCCTCTTGTAGGATAGGTCCTTTCCCTTCCAGATGTCCGGGTCTCCCCAGAGCCCCAGGCGCCACGCCGTGAACTCCACGACCTGAGAATGGTCGATGAAGAGATTGACCTCCCTCCCGAAGTTCTTGAGATACCACTTGAAGACTGGAGGGTCGGAGGCCTCAAACATCCACCTCTCGTACCCGAACCTCTTCACAAGATTCTTGATGACGTCCGTTCGCCATCGTCTCGCTGGGAGGTCCTCCGTTATCCCCTCGGACTCGAGCATGAAGAGTTCCGCCCCTACCTTCAGATGGGCCTCAACCTCCCTCACCATCTCGGCGTAGGGTCTCAGCTTCATGCGATGCGAGTAGCCCACGATGTGTGTCCCCGCCCCGGCACCAATCATCATCGAGACCTCGGGTTTCGGTTTCATGCCCAGCTCCCTCACCTGTTTGACTATCGCGACCTTGTCCGGGAGCTTTATGGGGGCGAGCCCGCTCGAGACCTCCACCACATCGAACCCCAGCGCCTTGCACTCCTCAAGGTAGAGGTCGACTGCTCTCGAGCCCTGGGCGATCACGCGTTCGACGAAGCCTCCCGTCGAGACGTAGACTTCGTGCTCGTGGCAGAGGTCGATGATCTTCTTGACCTTGTCCCGGGCGAGTAGCCTCATCGACCCTCCCGCGAACTTGTAGCCGTCGATGTACTCACCCCAGTCTTCGAGGAGGTCTCTGAGATAGCCGTAGGTGACCGAAGCGTAGTAGGGACCCCTAATCTCGATGATTCCGGAGGCCCTCGGCTTGGGGGGGAGGTCGTGCAACTCCACAAACTCGAAAGCCTTCGTCCCCACGAAGGGGAGGGGGGAGTATCTCGATTTAAGGCTGGCGAGATGAAGACGTCAAATACGAGCGAGAGGAGGGGCCGACGGTTTGGCTCACGCCGAGCACTATGCCCTCGCGAGCCTACCCGTCGCTTTCTTTCTCTGGTACGTCACATTCCAGGTCAACGCGCTGAGCTTCTGGGAGAGAATATCACTCTCCACGACGATACTACTCTTCATCTCCCTGAGCCTCGGGCGGACTGGGATGCGCCTGAAACCGAGCGGAAGAGCTCTCGCCGTCGGCGTACTGTCAGCCATCCTACTCTACCTCTTCTTCTGGTCGGGGTTCCACGTCTTGAAAGGAAATTCGACGTTTGTCCAGGAGGTCTCTTCGGTGTACATCCTCCGGAGTTCCGAGCCCTCTTCCCTGATCTTTCTTCTACTCATTTTCCCGATAGGGCCCGCTGAGGAGACATACTGGCGCGGCCTCATCCAACGGGAGCTTCAACGGAAGATGAGCGGACGGGCAGCGATTTTCGTGACATCCTCGCTCTACTCCCTGATACATCTCCCCACCCTGAACCCTTCCCTGATCTTCGTCGCGCTTGTAGGGGGGCTCGTCTGGGGCTATCTCTTCACAAGGTACAAGAACGACCTCCTCCCCTGCCTCGTCTCTCACATCCTGTTCGACGAGCTCGTCTTTGTGGTTCTTCCGATAGGCTAGAGGAGGAGACCCAGCGAGAGGAGAAGGGTGAATGTGACGGATTGGATGAATGCTCTCATCGTCCGGCGGGCGTGGTCGGGGGGTGATGCATCCCTCCCGGGCAAGTCGATCGCGCCCACGAAGAAGGGGATCGTGAGGAGGACAGCCGCCGCGTAGACGGGCGCATAACTGAGGAGGATGAAAAGAAAGACCAGGAGGTATGCAACGAGCCCCAGGGCGAAGATAAGTTTGTTAGTTAGATTTCGCCCCAGAACTACGGTTAGGGATCTCTTTCCCGCCTCCCTGTATGCATCGAAGAAGATTTTGTCGTGGGAGAGGAGTACGCTGGTAGTGAGGAGACCGGTCGGAATCGAGAGTATCAGCGGAATGAGGGAAAGGCCTCCCGTCAAGACGTAATAGGTGCCCAAGCAAGGAATCGGTCCGAAGCTCAAGAAGATCGCGAGTTCTCCCATCCCCAGACCTCGGTAATCGAGCTTGACCGGTGGGGCGGCATAGAAATAGCTCAGGAGGATTCCCGGGATCGCAATCCCCAGCGCGAGCCAGCCCACCGTGAGCGAGAGGTAGAGGCCGACGACGAGGCTGAAGACGTAAAGAATTCCGGAGGCCTCAAACCCGCCCTTCAGGCTGATCATTCCTCTGGTGAGAGGCTTCCACCCCGGGAATTCTCGCGGGAAGATCTTATCCGAGACCGAGTCGACTCCATTCACGTGGTCGTAGACGTCGTCGATCGCGTTCGCCGCGAGATGGAGTGAGATGCTCCCCGCGAGTGCGAGAAGGAAGTTCGAGGCATTGAATCTCGAGGTAAGGTACCAGGCCGCCGCCGCGCCCAGGGCTACGGGCGCGACCATCACGGGAATGAACTGAAGTCTCACGAGCTTTGCGAAGACAACGAAGCCGCTCGGCTGGCCTCGTCTCATACTGTCTTGCCGATGGGCGCCATGGCCTCCATCGCGTACTCGACGTTTCCTATCGGCATCAGGATCGGCAGATCGACTCCGACTTTCACGTATTCGCGCACCCTCTCCATCGCCTGGTCGGGGTTTCCGGTTATCGCCAAGGCGTCTATCGCGGCGTCGGGGACCCGCCTCTTCGCCTCCGCTATGTCGCCTCGCTTCCAGGCCTCCTTCATCGGCTTTAGAGTCTCCTCCCTGACCCCATACTTCTCAAGAGCGACGGCGGGAACCACCTCGCTCAGTTGATAGATGAAGAAGTAGAATCCCCTTATCGCCTCTCGAGCCTGCTTGATGTCCCGGTCCAACGAGGTCATCATGTAAGAAGCCTTGGGAATCGACCGATTGCTGGACTCCTCGCCCTCTCTGACCGAGCTCACCATCCTCTCAGTTCCTTCAACGGTGCTTAGTGTGGGTGAGAGGATCGCTCCATCCGCCTTCTCTCCGGCGAACCTGAGGGTCATCGGGGAGAGCGACGCAACATATAGTGGAATCTTGTAGGTGAGCTTGAAACCCAGCTCCAGGTCCTTGACCGTGAAGAAGTCCCCGCTGAAGTTGACCTTCCCCCCAGCCCAGAGCGCCCTCAGGAGGTGGACGTACTCCTTGATCCTCTTCAGTGGTCTGGTTTCCTTAACCGGGAAAATCCCGTGACCAATCAACGGTATCGTCGGGAAACTCCCGAGGCCGAGTCCCAGAATCGCCCTCCCACCGGAGAGCTCACTCAGGCTCGCAAATGTGGTCGCGAGTGTCACGGGATGCCTCGTGAAGGTGTTCACGGCACCCGACCCCGCCTTCAGGGTGTGTGTGGCATTCAGCGCGCACGAGAGATAAGTGACGACGTCTCTCTGGTAGAGGCTCTCGTGCATGAAGATGGAATCGTAACCGGAACTCTCCGACTTCGCGGCGACCTTCGCGAGCTCCGCCGCGGGGAGGACCGGGTTGAAGCCTACGGCGAGCTTCATCAACTCCTTGTTTCGCCCTCTTAACCAGTAATATCCTTTTCGTGAAAGGGGATTACTCCGGCAGTCGCAGGTAACTCGGAGCAAAATCGATAATTAAGATGTGAAGCCAGAAGGTCGGGATGGCCGAGAGGATAGGCATCATTGGGGTGGGCTACGAGGGATTTAGACCGATGATCTCAGACCTCTCCGCGAGAGAACTGATGTTCGAGGCGGCCTCGAAGGCATACTCCGACGCGGAGGTCGACCCGAGGAAGGAGGTCGGCTCTTTCATCTGCTGCACCGAGGACCTCTGGGAGGGGTGGAGCATAACAGATGAAATGGTCCCGGACCAGATCGGAGGCGCGAGGCGGCCCGTCTGCACTGTAGCGGGGGACTCGATATCGGGGCTGGGGCACGCGGTCATGCAGATACGGGCGGGTGTCGCCGAGGTAGTCGCGGTAGAGGCGCACAGCAAGGCTGCGGACGTCCTGGACAAGGCGGCGGTCGAGAATCTCGCCCTCGACCCGGTCTTTCTTCGGATGGCCGGTACGAACAACGACGTCCTCGCAGGCCTCGAGATGAGTGCGTTTCTCGCAAAGACAGGGCTGAGTCGTGACGAGTGCAGCGAGGTCGTTGACCTATCGAAGGCTCGGGCGATGCGCAACCCGCGCGCGAGCTATGGGGAGGTAGGAGGGGACTCGCAGGGAGAGGGAGGGGACAGAAGCGAGCCTATCTCCCTTCCCCTGAGAAGGTGCGACAAGGCTGAGTTTGCCGAGGCTGGGATCGTGGTGGTGGTCGCGGGGGAAAACTGGATAAGCAGGAGGAAGAGGGACGCGGTGTTCATCGATGGGATCGCATGGAGGTCGAGCACTCCGTGGTACGAGGGTGGGGCGGTCGAGCACGCCGAGTACGCGAAGAGAGCATTCGAGGCCGCGAAAAGGCAGGCCGGTATGAAGGGTACGCTATCCTCCTTCGACTTGGTCGAGGCCGATGACACCTACTCCTACAAGCTCTTACAACATCTGGCCTCGCTGGAGGGAAGTGAGAAGGGTGTGACGGAATTAGTGAGGGGCAGAAGAGGAGGAGGGGGGAGACCGTATGTCAACGCAAGCGGAGGGTCCCTTGGGGTTGGTTACCTGATCGAGGCGACGGGGCTCCACAAGATCCTCGAGTGTGTCCTCCAGATGCGCAACGAGGCCGGAGGAAATCAGGTGAAGGGGGTTGAGAGGGCTCTCGCGCTCTCCTGGCGTGGAAATCCCACCGCGACGGGAGCGGTCGCGATTCTATCCAGGTGAAGAAGACGAAGAGAAGAGTCGCTGTTATCGGGGCGGGGATGACCCTCTTCAGACGAAGGATGCTGGAGACGGGGAGAGAACTCTCCTTCGAGGCTTGCAGGATGGCTCTGGACTCGGCTGGGATGAGCAACGAGGACGTCGAGTCCGTCGTCCTCGGGACTGCGCCCGATGCATTCGACGGCATCCACATGAAAGGTGAGTATCTGATGGACGGCGCAGGCGGGACAAACAAACCGTACACGAGGGTCTACGTGGGCGGGGGGACCGGCGTCTTCACCCCGATCGCGGGATGGTGGCATGTCGCATCAGGCCTCTTCGATACTTGCATGGTTGTCGCAGAAGAGAAGATGTCTCCGTTGCACCCTCACCCGCAATACGCCTTCTGGAGCATCTTCGACCACACACTCGAGAGGCCGCTCGGCGTAAACCTGCTCTGGATCTTCTCGCTCGAGATGAGGAGATACATGCACGCATACAACGTGAAGGAGGAGGATATAGCCCTCGTCTCCGTGAAGAACAAGAGAAACGCCCTCGACCACCCGTGCGCGCAGCTCGGCGCGAGGATCACCGTCGACGACGTAATGAAGAGCGAGCCGATCTGCTCCCCAGTGAAGAGGCTCGACGTGTCACCCCCTTCAGATGGAGCCGCGGCGGCGATCCTCGTTTCAGAGGAGGTAGCGAGGAAGTACACAGATGACCCTGTCTGGATTGATGGAGTAGGGTGGAACGTTGACACGCAATACTGGACGAATAGAGACCTCTACTATCCAAGGTATGTCGAGGAGGCGGCTAGGATGGCCTACAAGATGGCGAAAATAGATAATCCGAGGAAGCAGATAGACTTCGCCGAGGTCTACGACCCGTTCGACTATAAGGAACTCCATCACCTGGAAGGGGTTCTGCTGGCGAAGAAGGGGGAGGCACCGAAGATGACGAAGGACGGTATCACCCAGCGGGACGGTGACCTACCAGTCAACCCGTCCGGGGGATTGCTCGGTGTGGGGAACCCGATCGCGGCAGCGGGGATGATGAAGATTTGCGAGCTGTTCTGGCAGCTGAGGGGCGAGGCGGGAAAGAGGCAGGTCAAGAAGGAGGTTACGACCGGTCTCGGACAAGGTTGGGGGGATT
>WNFB01001983.1_pt1 | contig 17686 bp, 12 predicted proteins | sample 5400501 | NCBI WGS metagenome assembly WNFB01 (sample SAMN13153341, study PRJNA577476) | soil metagenome | isolation source: 200 cm saprolite under Douglas fir tree site 2 hole 1 | place: USA:California | collected 2015-04-18 | reverse complement strand
TTCTCGAACTCGATCACCATCCCGCAGGCGTCGCCGCCGTAGATGATCTGGTCGCCGTCCGAGATGCCGCAGGAATGCTCGGCGTGGACCAGCGTGATCTTGATGCCGTCGACGTCGACGGTGCCGCCCTGGTTGGCCCCGATGATGGTCGCGCCATCGATACCTTTGGAACCGAGCCAGGCGCCGACTTCGAAGTTGGTCACGATCTTCGGTTTGCACACCTTGGCGATCTCGAGCGCGTCTTTGACATGGTCGAAGTGGCCATGGGTGATCAGCATCAGGTCGCACTTGTCGACCTTCTTCAATGCCTCGGGCGCGACCGGGTTGTTCATCACCCACGGGTCGATCAGGACCTCCTTCCACTTCGCGCTGCGGACCTTCCATGTCCCATGTCCGACCCAGGTAAAGCTGACCTCAGCGTTGAGCGGCATGCCCCACTCCTTATGCGGTGGAAGGACGGAAAAGCCGATTCTCCCACAGGCCCACGGCGAAGACGCCGATGGCGGCCAGGGTCCACAGGTTGGGAAAAACGAGCCCGCAGGGCTGCCGGTAGAAGCCCAGGAGGCAGATGCCAAGGAGCACAAGCGTGCGCCCCCGCCTGCGCTCGATCGCGCGCACGGACACGATGAGGACCAGGGGCAGCAGCGGCAGCCATTGGTACGGCCAGACCTCGTTCGGGATGAGCGCGCCCAGGGAGAAGGCGAGCGCCATCCCGTACGCAGGATTCCAGCCGCTGCGCCAGGCGGCCCACACCGCCCCGGCGGCGAACGCGATCGCGCTCAAGTAGGAAAGCAGGAGCGCCAACGCCGGCAGGTGAAGTGGTGAGGGGATCGTGACCAGACCGGTCGGCGCGGGCATCTGGATGGGCTCGCCGCCGACCACACGCGCGAACAGCGTCCGCACCGAGTCGTAGGCGCAGTCTGCGTTGTGTGATGCCAAGGAGGGCAGAAGGACGTGCTGGTAGTAGAAGAACGTCCCGCCCAGGCCGAGCGGGACGAATGTGGCCGCGGTCACGAGGACCAGAACCACCCCCAGCGTGACCGCGTAGCGGATGCGGTGTACTGGTCGCGGACCGATCACCATCGCGGCCGGGTAGTACTTGAGCGCAGCAGCGAGACCAGCAACCGCTCCCGAGAGGGCGGGCCGCGTCGATTCCAGCCAGATCGACGCGGTCGCGCCCAGCAGAAGGATTCCGCCGCGCTGGCCGGCGCTGAGGTCGGCGAACAGCGGTGGAAAGTAAGCAGCAACGAGCCAGAACGCAGGGCCCGCCAGCCGGTGCCTGGTGGCCACGACGCGATAGAGCAGGTATAGACCCGCCGCCATGGCGACCACATCGATGGACGCCCAGACCTGGACGCCTACGCCCTTCGGGAGCAGGGCGATCGGCGCCGCCAGAGCTGCCACCGGCGGTGGGCTGACGAAAGCGGCGAGGGTGCCGGGCGGCGCGATGATGTGGGAGCGGGCCAGGTAGTCTGCCGCCGCGTCATACATGTGCGCGGGATCGTTCAGGTATGCGTGGGCGCCTTCCCACATCCCTTCCGTGTCAGGACGCTTGGAGCTGATCACCGTCAGCACCAGCACACGCAGCCAAAACACGGCCGCCAGGGCCCAGTAGAGGACGGACTGCGACAGCAGGTCGGCGGCAGCCAGCCGCAACCGCCTCACGGGCAGTCCGCCACTCAGTCGGTGGGTGGTCGGGAGCGGCCCCGCGCTCCGTCGCGCGACAGCCAGCTTTTGTCGTTGAGGAAGTCGATGAAAGCCAGCACCGAGGCCGGCAGACGTCGCCTTCGGAGGTGGACGATGTGCCAGTCCCGCCGGATCGGAAAGCCGCGGACGCCGAGCTCGACCAGCCGCCCGCTCGATCGCTCCAGCGCGCATGCGTAGCGCGAGATCACCGCCAGCCCCAGCCCGGACTCCACTGCGTGCTTGATCGCTCCGTTGGAGCCCAGCTCCATCGCCACTGTCAGCCTTGCTCCGGCCTTGCGCGCCGCCTTCTCCAGCGACCACCGGCTCCCAGAAGCCGGCTCACGCATGATGAACGGCTGATCCTGCAGGGCCTTGAGATCGAGTGAGTGCCGCCCGGCCAGCCGGTGACCGGCGGGAGCGACGACCACCAGCTCGTCACTGAGGAACGGCAGGATGGTCAGCTCAGGGTCTTTGAGCGCCGGCCCGACAACGGCGAGATCGAGGTCGCCGCGCTGCACCTGCTCCTGCACCCGAACACGCGGGCCGATCTCCAGCGAGATCACAAGGCCCTGATGGAGCTTCTTGAAGGCCCCGAGCGCTGCGGGAAGGACGTAGATGCCAACCGTGGTGCTTGCGCCCACGCGCAGGTTGCCACGCTTGATGCCACGTATCTCCTCCAATGCGAGCGCCGCCTCATCGAGCACGTCGAGCGTTCTGCGGGCGTAGCCGTACAGGGTCGAGCCCGCCTCGGTCAGCTGCACCCGCTTGCCAAGGCGGTCGAGCAGCGGCAGCCCCAGGGCCTCTTCGAGCTCCTTGACCTGGTAGGACACCGAGGGCTGGCTGAGGTGCAGTTCCTGGGCGGCCAGGCTGAAGCTGTTGAGGTCGGCCACCGCCTTGAACGTTCGCAGTTGACGCAGCGTGACCGAACGATCGAGGTCCAGCGCGGGTCCGTACTCAGCAGACGGCTTGGCCCCGTCCGAACGCGGCTTGGCTTCGGGCACGGACCTACGATATGCGGAATGGCCGCCCGCAAGCCAAAGTCAATGTCGCCGGTCCGCCGCACCACCCCAACCGTCGAGGGAGTGGAGGCGCCAGAGCTGGCACCGGCCACGGTTTCCGAGCAGAAGATCAACCAGTACCGCAAGCGCCGCTACCAGGCGCTGCACGCTGAGAACGCGGCCGCCAACAAGCGGCGCGCAGGCGGCAAGCTGACCGCTCGCGAGCGCATCGAGGCGCTCCTCGATGAGGGCACATTCGTCGAGCTCGACCTCTTCGCCACTCACCGCGCGTACGGCTTCGGCATGGAGGATCGCCGCATCCCCGGCGATGGGGTGGTCGCCGGTTTCGGCGAGATCGACAGCCGCGCGGTCGCCATCTACGCCTACGACGCCACCGTGTACGGCGGCTCACTGGGCGAGGTCACCGCCGAGAAGATCGTCAAGGTCCAGGAACTGGCGCTGCGCAACCGGGTCCCGATCATCGGCATCAACGACTCTGGAGGCGCTCGAATCCAGGAAGGCGTGGTGGCGCTCGCCGGCTACGCTGACATCTTCTTCCGCAACGTCCGCTCATCGGGCGTGATACCGCAGATCAGTGTCATCGCCGGGCCGTGCACTGGCGGAGCCGTGTACTCACCCGCGATCACAGACTTCATATTCATCGTCGCGGGCCAGGGCTACATGTTCATCACCGGCCCTGAGGTGATCCGCGTGGTCACCGGGGAGACCGTCACCTTCGACGAGCTGGGCGGTGGGGATGTGCACAATGCGACCTCGGGCGTCGCGCACTTCCTGCCGCAGACAGAGGACGAGTGCGCGGCGGGCGTCCGCAAGCTGCTCTCCTACCTGCCCTCAAACAACAGCGAGCGGCCGCCTTACTTACCCACCTCGGACGACCCCGAGCGGGCGGACGCCGAACTGCAGACCATCGTGCCCGAGGCGCCGAACAAGCCCTATGACATGCGCGAGCTTGTGGCTCGGGTGCTCGACGACCGCGAGTTCTTCGAAGTGCAGCCATTTTTCGCGCCGAACATCATCGTCGGGCTGGGCCGTCTCAGCGGCCATGTGGTGGGCTTGGTCGGCAACCAGCCCAAGTTCCTGGCCGGCGCGATCGACATCAACGCATCGGTCAAGGCCGCGCGCTTCATCCGCTTCTGCGACGCATTCGGGATACCCATCATCTCCTTCGTCGACGTGCCCGGCTACCTGCCCGGCCGCGACCAGGAGCACGGCGGCATCATCCGCCACGGTGCCAAGCTGCTCTATGCGTATGCGGAAGCCACCGTGCCCAAGCTGACCGTCATCACTCGCAAGGATTACGGCGGCGCCTACTGCGTCATGTCCCCCAAGCAGATGGGCGCCGACCTGAATCTGGCCTGGCCGACAGCGGAGATTGCGGTCATGGGGCCGGAGGCGGCGGTCAACATCATCTACAAGCGAGAGCTGTCGGCGGTGCCCGATCCAGATGGCCGCCGCCGCGAGCTGGTCAGCGAATACACGGCCCGCTTTGCCAACCCGTATGTCGCCGCAGAGCGAGGTTACGTCGACGACGTCATCGAGCCGCGTGAGACGCGGCGAGCGTTGGTGCGAGGACTCGAGCTGTGCCTGCGCAAGACGGTCGAACGCCCACCACGCAAGCACGGCAACATCCCCCTGTAGGGGTATGAGGGAAAACCGGACTGTTTTCCCTCATCGCCGGTTCGGCTTCGCCGAAGCGGCTGCTCCCATTCCCGTGGGTTTGGATTTACTGAATGTTCTTTTAGCAATGTCTGGCGGCGCTTGGATAGGGCATAGGTGACGGCCGAAGTGAATTCGGCCTACGCCTCCACTTTGGGTTCTTAGCTAGGCGTGCGCGGCTTGGGGGGAACGGTGGCGAGAGCCGAGCGGCGGACGCGTTCGGCCTTCCGGCAGAACTCGTCGACGGTTGCTATCAGCTCCGCGTGCGACCAGGTCAACGGTGAGACTGAGAGCGGCCCGCCGGTGTGTGGGTCCAGCTGTTCCGACAGCAGGCCGCCCGGGATCTGGTGGGCGACCACCCAGTTGATGATGTCGCGTGCAGGTTTGAGGTCGTGGGTCGTCTTCGCCACGGCGATGAACCACTGGGCCATCCACAGAGTGCAGATGAACCAGGGATTCCCCGGTACTTTCTTCGTGTCCTGATCGACCTTGAAGTAATAATCGTCCGCGTAGCGGGCGATGCCACCGGTCTCAGCATTGTTTGAGAGCTGGTTGCGAATGGCCGTCATCGTCTCGGTGATGCGGGCGTCGTCGGGTGCGTACATACCGAAGCGCCACAGGCCGTAGATGGCGCTGTCAGTGACCATGTCCACAGTCATCGTGTCGCCGTCTTCGATCGCAAGGCGCCGCGCGAAACGCCCCAGCTCCGCCCGGTAAAGGTGAACGTCCGAGGCCTCCCGCAATCGCTCCCCGGCATCTCGGTATCGGACGGCCGCACCTACATCGCCGAAGAGCTCGGCGAAGTTCCGCGCCGCGTCGAGGCCACCCCACACGGCGCCCACCGTGAAGGCATGAATACCCCAGCGCTCCTCCCAAAGGTCCCAGGAGGGCATCGGCAAACCGCTGCTCTGGTCGATGTACGAGACCATCCAGTCCGCAGCCGGGACGATCAGGGAGGAGTAGAGCCCGACCACGAAGTCCAGGTTGCGATGAATCCGGTAGTGCTGCCAGAGCGCCCACAGCACAAGGCCGGTCTCGTCCTCCTGGATGGGCAGGGTTCGCCTGCCGTTCCGATCGACCCATGGGTGCCAGGAGCTGCCCGGGAGTCCATAAGGCGTGTACTTGTGAAGGAAGAATCCCTCTTCGACGAGGGATTCCTGGCAGAACGTGAAGAACTGCCTGGTCACGTCCTCGTGCCCGGAGCGATCGAGGGCGTTGGCGACGAGCGCCCCATCACGTGGCCATGCATATGCGTAGGTGTCGCGCGCGAACTTTGTGATGTCGAAATCCGCGGCGGCGATGATGGCGCCATGGTTGTCGACATGCGTCCGCGCCGTCAGGATGCTCCGGCGGTATAGGCGTGTGACGTCGTTGCCAAGCTCCTCGTCGATGTGGCGGTGATCTTTCTCCGACCAGACCTGCCAATAGGTGATGGTGCGTCCGTGATAGGTGTCTGGTCCCTTGCCGACAATGAGGTCCTGTCCGTATGTGGTGACGTCGCTGAGCCGCGTGCCCATGCATACCCAGTGGGTCAGACTGCGCCGTTCGCCGGCGTTCGCCGGGCCGAAATCGAACCCGACGGTGCAGTCGACCGAGCCCTGGTCGATGGGATTGCGGCTGAGATCACCGTCCTGCGCGTCGACCCACGTGCCGGCCGCCCCACTGCCCTTCTTGCCGCAGGCCCAGCTGGTGATGCCGAACTCCGCGCCGCTTTGACCGCCGACCAGGAAGTACCGGTTGCCCTTGTACGCAATGATCGCCCGATGGCGTGGGTCGTAGGCAACAGTGTTGCCGATGTCTGAGCCCTCGATGTACCAGTCGTAATGAAAGAAGACGCGACCCGTGTTGAAGCCGCCGTTGCTGGAGATGTCAACGTTGCGCACGAGCCAGTTACGGGCGAGATCGACGTAGTCCTCGAACCTGACATTGATGCCCAGCCGCGGGCTGGTCAGCTTGACGTTGCTGACCAGGGAATCCTCCTGATAGCCCAATTCCCGCTGCCAGGCCGGGTCGTCAAGCCAGGCGAAATTGCCGTCGATGAAGAAGCCGGTGCGGCAAACGTTGCCCATGGTCTGGTTGGCATCGCCGACCCGCGGATAGTAGAGGTCGCGGACCGAATAGTTCGAGTCGAAGCCCACAAGCACGTTGCCGTTTCCGATGACCAGGCTTCTAGGCACGCTCTCCGCGCAATCCTAGACCACGCGGTGCAACTCTTAACAAGCTGGGTTCCCAACGCCTGCAAGGCCACATACAATCGCCGCGACACGTCGCAGCAACAACGGAGCACAACGCCTTGCAGAGTCTTCCCGGACCGTTCACGCCGCCGATTCGCATAGTCGCCAGTCGACGGCGGAGGCGCACCGTGTCCGCGCGTCTGCGGTCCGGCGTGCTCGAGCTTCTGGTCCCCGAGTGGATGCCTACGACCGAGCGCCAGAAGTGGGCGGACGAGATGCGCCAGCGTCTCGATCGGCGCCTTCAGCGCTCGCACCCATCTGATGACAGGCTCGCGGAGCGTGCACGCAGTCTCAACGAACGCCTTTTCGGAGGCCGGCTGAACTGGACGTCGGTCGCGTTTGCGGAAATGTCGCACCTGTGGGGGAGCTGCACGTTCACGACCGGGGCGATCCGGATCGCCCGGCGCGCGGCGTCACTCCCGGAATGGGTGCTCGACTACCTCCTGGTGCATGAGTTGTCGCACCTGGAGCACAGCGACCACGGCACGGCCTTCCGCGAGCTCGAAAGCCGTTACCCGCTCAGCGAGCGCGCCAGGGGATACCTGATGGCGTTAGCAGACGGCTGAGCCGGCATGAGGTCGGTTCAGCGCCGGGGCGCATGGCCCACAACAAATCAGAGCTCGGCGCGTACGAACTCGGCCACGCGTTCGCCGATCATCATCGTCGGTAGATTGATGTTGGCCCGAGGCACGGTGGGCATCACCGAGGCATCGGCGACGTAGAGGTTTTCGATCCCTCGAAGCCGGCAGCGATCGTCAACGACCGCCATCTCGTCTCCATCCGGCCCCATACGAAGCGTCCCCGAGGGGTGATAGTCGGTGGCGTGGAAGTCGAGGAAGTGGAGGCGGAGCGCCTCCTCATCGCGGGCGGTCTTGGCGTCGGGCAGGAGCAGTTCGCACTTGGTCATCTCGCCCAGCACTTTCGCCACCTCGAAGGCGACCTTCGCGCCGCCGAGCATCCGGTCCAGGTCCCGCGGGTCGGAGAGGAAGCGGTGGTTGATGTGAGGTTCAGCCCGCGGGTCGCGGGAGACCGCCCGCACTACACCTTGCGATTCGCAGTTGCTGACCTCGATGTAGAAGCCGTTCAAACCAGGCATCGCGAACAGCTCCCCAAACAAGAAGGTGAACTTGACGTCGTCCACGGCCAGGGCGGGGGCGGTCCGGAGCTTGAGGGCCGGTCCGATCGGGATGAAGCCCTCCGGCACCTTCTGTCCGACATCGAGCGCGATCAGGGAGGAGACATGGTCCAGCAGGTTCTCACCGACGCCCGGCAGGTCCAGCACCTTGTCAACGCCGATCCGCGCGAGCAGCTCGCTGGGGCCGATGCCACTGCGTTGGAGGATCTGCGGCGAGTTGTAGGCGCCGGCCGCCAGCACGACCCGGCCGCCCTCGATGACCTCGCCGCCGGCGAGGCGGACGCCGACCGCGCGCCCGCCGCGGATGACCAGCGTGTCGACCAGCGTGTCTGCCTGAATGGTCAAGTTGGGACGCGATCGCGCCCCTGCGATGTAGGTCAGCAGCGTGCTCTGCCGCTGGCCCTCCTTCAGGTTCCTCGGCAGCGGCCCGACGCCGATCGCCCCAGGTCGGTTCAGGTCGTCTAGGTCGGGATGCCCAAGCTCGAGGCAGGCCGCCCGGACCTGCTGCTGGAATTCGTTGAGCGGCTCCCTCTCAACGTGGATCGGGCCCGAGTTCCCGTGGTAGGGCAGGTCGCCGAACTCGCGGTCAGTCTCCAGCCGTTTGAAAAATGGCTGGCATCGTTCCCAGCTCCAAGAGGGCAGGCCGCGGGCCATCCAGCCGTCGTAGTCCTGCGGCTGGCCACGGAGCGCGAAGCTCGAGTTGACGCTGGAGCTGCCCCCAAGGATCCGGCCGCGGGGTAGCGCGCTCCGAGCCTGGCGGTCGAGGTAGTTCCAGTCGTATTCGTCGACCCCGCTCCCGAGCCGCACGTAGCGAACCGCGTCGGGAACGTTGTCCCCAGGGTCCGGCCCGGCCTCGAGCAGGAGAACCTGGACCGCGGGATCTTCGCTCAGCCGGCTGGCCACGACGCCGCCACCGGAACCGGAGCCCACCACGATCACGTCATACCGGGGCGCCATTCTTTCAGCCGTATTGAATCAGGAGCCCGCTTACGGCGTGAGCACGATCTTCGTCGCTTCGCGGGCGTCGAAAATCCGGTAGGCCTCTTCAGCCTCCTCCAGCTTCATGCGATGGCTGATGATCGCGTCTGGCTGGAGACGCCCAGATGCGATCAGATCGAGCAGCGGTCGCATGTAGGCCTGCACGTTGGCCCAGCCCGACCGGAAAGTGAGCGATTTCAGCCACATGTGCAGATACGGAAATTCACCCTGGGCAGCGCTGGGAACGCCAACCATCGAAATGGTGCCACCGCCGCGCACGCACTGGATCGCGGTGTCGACCGCTGAGAGCAGGCCCACACATTCGATGGAGGCGTCCGCGCCGATGCCGCCCGTTTGCGACTGGACCGCCTCCACGGGGCGCCCTTCGCCGGCATTTATCGGGATGCCCCCGAGCTCCTGAGCCAGCTCGAGACGCGAATCGACCATGTCGACGATGAACACTCGTGCGGGTCCGAAAAGCTGCGCGGACATCAGCGCCATGAGCCCGACCGGACCGGCTCCAATCACCGCGACGACGTCTCCTGCTTTGATCTCGGCACGCTCGGCGGCGAAGAATCCCGTCGAGAGGATGTCACCCACGAATATGGCCTGCTCGTCGGTGACGCCCGCGGGTATCGGCTCCATCGTGTGGTCGGCGAGAGGCACGACCACATATTCGGACTGCCCACCGCCCAGACCGCCGAAATACTCCCCGTGGCCGAAGGTGGCTTTGTTGACGCACTGGTTGAACCAGCCCTTGCGGCAGAAGGAGCAGTGGCCACAGGACGTGAAGAAGCTCGAGACCACCCGGTCGCCCGGCTTGAACCGCTTGACCTCCGAGCCGACCTCCTGGATCACGCCCACGTACTCGTGACCCAGGACCGCGCCCTCGTTCATCGGTGTGCGCCCGTGCAGGATGTGCAGGTCCGACCCGCATACGGCTCCCAGCGTGACCTTGACCAGCGCCTCACCCGAACCCTTGATGCCCGGCTTGGGCACGTCGGTGACCTTGACCTCGCCGACACTCCGGAAGGTCAGCGCCTTCATGGGCGGGATTCTACTGTCGCTGCCTGAGCCCAAGCTCCAGCCGAGGGAGGGCAAATGCCAGCACCTAAGCTGGTGGCGTGCGTCTGAAGGGAGCGGTGGTGGCCATCACCGGCGCGTCCAGTGGGATCGGGGAGGCCACGGCTCTGGCTTTCGCGCGCAAGGGCGCCCAGCTGGCATTGGGAGCCCGGCGCCTGGATCGTCTCCATGCCGTGGCTCAGCGGTGCCACGCCAGGGGTTCGCCAGACGTGAGCGTCAGGCGGGTCGACATCGGACGCAGGGCGGAGGCTCACGCGTTCATCGCCGCCGTGGTCCGTGACCACGAACGCATCGACGTGCTCGTCAACAACGCCGGGGTCGGCTGGATGGGACGCCTCCAGGAGATGCCGGAGGAGAAGGTCGAGGAGCTGGTCGCCACCAACCTGAAGGGAGTGATCGCGACCACCCAGGCGGCGCTGCCGGCGATGCTTGAGCGCCGCCGTGGGGTGATCGTCAACGTCGCCTCCATAGTCGGGTTTCGGGCCGCCCCCTATTCGGCTGTCTATTCCGCGACCAAGCACGCTGTTGTCGGACTCTCGCACGCGTTGCGGGGCGAGCTCTCAGGGACAGGGGTGAAGGTCTGCGTGGTCTACCCTGGCGTGACCGCCACCGAATTCTTCATCGGCACCGAGCTTCCGATCGGGCCGCAGTACCCCGCATGGTGGGTCGCCAACGTCATCGTCAGGACCGCGCGCTTCCCGCGCCGAGACGCGATCGTGCTGCCGATGCGGCTCGGCCAGTTGGCCGAACCGCTCCTCGGTGGATTCATGGACCACACGCTGGGCGAGGCCCGCCGCCTCACGTCTCCGCACCTGAGCGGGACGGGCCGGCTGCCCCCGGAACCATGAGCTCACTTTTGCCACTGCGCCAGCAACGCCTCCAGCTGGCGCGCGTTCTTCACCGAGTAGTTCGAGTAGTTGTTGTTCATGATCGCGTGCACCTGCTTGGCTGAACGTTCCATCTCCTTGATGCGCGGGACCCACTCCTTCAGCTCTTCGTCGCCGTAGTCGTGCCGGAATCGGAGGTTCGGCGGCGCTCCCCTTAGGTCCCAGGTCTCGTGATTGCGACCGTGAAACCGCACCACGGCGAGCTTGGTGGAGGTGACGTCGAAGACAGGCGGCATGCTCGTCTTATGGCCCTGGGGAACGTCGACCGCGATGTATGGAATGTCCCGCGTGCGCAGGAAGGCCAGTGTCCCGTCCAAGTGCCGGGCATCCAGCCACTCGGGCTTGCGGAACTCGACCGCAATCTGGAACCCAAACATGCGCTCCTGACACTGCTCGACGTAGGCCAGCGAGCGTGATGAGGGCAGGAACCACGGTGGGAACTGAAAGAAGACGGCTCCGAGCCGGCCGGCCGCGCGCAGCGGCTCCAGGGCGAGGCGGAAGCGCTCCCACGACTCGTCGGCCAGCTCGGCCGGCATGTGCTCGATGTAGATGTTCTTCTCGCGCAGGCTTTCTGGCAGCTCGTCGCGGATGTCCTTCGGCAGCGCCATCGGCTTGGTCGGATGGTTGGTGAAGAGGGAGAAGGACTTGATGTCGAACGTGAAGCCGGGCTGGGTGCGGGCGACCCAGAGCTCGGAGTTCTCAGGCTTCGGCATTCCGTAGTACGTGGAGTCGACCTCGACCAGCGAGAACTGGGACGCGTAGAAGTGCAGCCGCTCCTCCGATGACGTCACGCCCATCGGGTAGAACAGCTTGGAGTCGATCAGGGACCGATCGATCCAGCCCGCGATGCCGCTGCGCACGGTCATGGGCCGATCCTGTCACAAGCTCAGGGTGCGGGCGTTATGATCCGACCGCCCGTGAAGAACCTGGGCCGAAACATCCGCTACTGGTACACGTACCGGACGGTCGTCGCGGTCCTGATCGGGTTTGGCCTGAGCCTGGCGATTTATGGGCTCTACACGCAGCAGGTCGCGTGCGACACCCATGTCGGCACCTGCGCGGTCAACATTTCCGTCCACCCGGAGGACCGCCTCGTCGCCCAGTCGAACCCCGACCCCAACGTTGTCATCGTGGGCATCGACGACGCGAGCGTGAGGGACATCGGCGTGTACCCGGTCACGCGCGACCGTTACGCCGTGGCGCTCCAGAACCTGGAGAAAGACGGAGCCGCGGTGGTCGCGTTCGACATCGGTTTTCCCGACGCGCGCGACAAGGTCGATGACGACGTGTTCGCCAAAGCGCTCGCCAACAGCACCATTCCGGTCATCCTCGCGTACGGGGCCGACAACGCCCTGCCTGCCGACGGGAAGCTCGTGCAAACCGGGATCGACCAGATTCCGCTGCGCAAGTTCCGATGCGCGGACCCCAACGCGGACCCCAACGCACCATGCCGGCAGCCATATCAGAACGTCGTTCTCGCCTCGACGGATGTGAAGGCGGACGCCGACGGTGTCCTGCGACGGATCCCCATGTTCGAGCAGCCGGCTTGTCTGGCCAGCGGCGCATGTAATACGCGGGTCATCAACACGCTTGGTTTCAGCGCCTACCGTGCCTTCCTGCTCGGCAAGGACTTCCAGACGGGACCGGTGCTGGACGAGTCAGGCAACACCGCGAACTTCGGCACCGCGTGGCCGCAACCTCTTCAGGTCGATCAGACCGGCTCAGCGCTGATCAACTACTTCGGACCGCCCGACAACTACAAGTCCAACGGCCAGTACGTCTCATTCGGTGACGTTTACCGCGATCGCGTACCACGTTCAGCTGTCAACGGCAAGATCATCCTGGTGGGCTACTACTACTTGACCGGCGTCCATGACGAGGTCCTGGCGACGACGAGCGCCGGCGCCGGCGGCGCCCAGATGGCCGGCGTCGAGATGCACGCCAACGTCATCCAGATGCTCCTCCCGATCCCCCCTAAGTTCCTCACGCCCGAGTCGCCGCTGGTCATCTTCCTGACCATACTGGCGCTCGGGCTGTTGATGGCCCTCGTGGTGGCGCGGGTCTCCGTCCTCTGGGGCCTCCTGGCCACCGTCATCGCACTTGTTGTCTTCACCGTGGGTATCGCCGTGCTCGCCACCAACGCCACCATCGTCCCCGACCTGTTCCATCCGTGGCTGGTCATCGGCCTCACTTATACGGGTGTGACCGCGTACAGGTTCCTGTATGAGGACCGTGAGAAGCGCAAGGTGACCTCGCTGTTCGGCCAGTTCCTGAAGCCAGAGATCGTGGCCCAGCTGGCCAAGACTCGCGGCGGGGTGGACGACATCTTGCGTGGCGGCGAGCGGCGCGACATCACGCTTCTTTTCGTCGACATCCGCGGCTTCACGTCGATGTCCGAGTCGATGTCGGCCCACGACGTCGTCAACCTGATCCAGATGTACCTCGACCACCTGAGCGGGATCATCTTCACCTGGGATGGAACTGTCGACAAATACGTCGGCGATGAGATCGTGGCCTTTTGGAACGCACCGCGCTTGCAGGAGAACCATGCCCTGCTCGCGGTCCGCTGTGCCTACGACCTGATCAATCGCGCCCCCGAGCTCCAGGCCAGATTGCTGGCCAGAGGGCTGCCGCCGGTCCGCTGGGGCATCGGAGTCAACACCGGGCATGCCGTGGTTGGCAACCTGGGTTCACGCAGTCGCCTCCAGTACACCGCGCTGGGTGACACTGTCAACACCGCTGCTCGGTTTTGTGCCAACGCGCCTGCTTACCACCTGTTGATCGGGCAACCCACTTATGACATGTGCAAGGACTACATCGCTGTCGACCTGGTGCCCGGCGTGCAGCTGAAGGGCAAATCAGCGGAGACCTTCCGCATCTATCAGGTGACCGCGATCCGCGAGAACGCGGCCGCGCCGTGGGTGCAGTTCCCTACCGAGATGGCGGCGCAGGCACACCAGACCTTCACTCAGCAGTACACGCAGCAGACGATCATCGCGGCCGGCGAGTCAGGGTCACGCGACATCCTGATCGGCGCGGCAGCGGAGGAGGTGTTGGCCGGCCAGGCCAGCGCCCCGCCGCCAGATCCCCGCCCCCCGTCGGCGTAGGGCCAGCGTGAGGTGCCTAGAGCGGCAACCTTGTACCTATGAGGCTGCGAACACGTACAGCGAGGCCAGGGTCACTACCGACGCTGCGGCTGCTGCCTGGTCGGTGTTGAAGAACTCAGCGGGCGCCACCGCCGGCGGTGCGCTGAGGTTCACGATCGCCAATGGCGTGCCGTTGAGCCACGCCTGCAGCCGGGCTCCCTTGATCTCGACCACGAGCCGGTTGGGAGTGCCCACCAAGAGGGGGGCGTCACCGGTCTGGAGCACGTTCGCGGCCGGCGCGCCCGCCGTGAGCTGGTCGAATCGGTACTGCGCCGTCTTCGGGCTGACCGAGACGCGGGTGCAGCTCTGCTGCGAGCACTCGACACCGATGCCAACATCGGCATCCTGGTTGCCATCGGTGGTGAAGTCTGCGATCACGACCACGTCGGCCGCCTTCACGTTGGCGGCCACCAAGGCGATGTCGTAACCCCGCGAGTCGACCCTCAGCTGAGCGCCTTCGCTAACGAAAATGACTTTGGGCGCGGGACTCGCCGGTTTGCCGCTGGGATCTGAGCCGGCGACCTGCACGCCCGGGGGCAGAGAAGCCTGGCCGGCCAGCGGAGCGGAAAGCAGAGCCGCGCCCAGTACCAAACACGAGCTGGAACCCGCTCCGGCGGCGACCGCGACCCCAGGCTTCAGGAAATCGCATGGGGTTGCAGCGGGCGTTATGGACGCGGCTGGAGACTGCGAGGCGGGCGCCGAACCACGCCCGGTGTTCAAGACCACGAAGCCGATCACGCCGAGGACCACAAGCACTGCGACGGCGCCCCCCGCGATCACGGGCAGGGGCGGTCCAGTCCTCCTGGCGGCTGGGGCAGCCAGGGGCAGGGGGGTTCCCGGCGCCTCCATCATCGGCGCGGGCGCGAATACGGCAGGCAGTGGGGCGGGCGTCGCTGACGCCGGCGCGGATGTCACGGCGGCGTTGGCGCCAAGACTCCTCGACCAGGCAGGAGCGAGACGATCGGCAATCACCCGCACCTCCGCGTCGAATTCAGCCCCGGTCTGGAAGCGATCTTCCGGTCGCTTGGAGAGCGCCTTCAGGATCATGGCCTCGAGCGCAGAGTCAAGGCCAGGTCTGTGCATTGATGGAGGGGGCGGGGGTGCCTGGACGTGCTTGGCCATAAGGGTGAAGGGGCCCTCATCGTCCGAAGCGACGAAGGGTGGCCTCCCGCAGGCCAGCTCGTACAGGATGATCCCGGCTGAGTAGAGGTCACTTCGCCCATCGACCTTGCTGGAGGACACCTGCTCCGGGGACATGTACTGCGGCGTGCCCACGGTGGTGCCGGTCTTGGTGGCCGTCGAGCCGGCGCCCGAGTCATCGGTCAGGCGCGCGATCCCAAAGTCCGCGACCTTGACCTCGCCTTCGTCGGAGATGAGCACGTTCTCTGGTTTCACGTCGCGATGGACGATCGCGTGCCTGTGCGCATAGTCGAGAGCTTGGATCAGGCCATGCATGACCGCGAACGCCTGCGGCAAATGCACCGTGCCGCTGTTGATCCAGTCCCGCAGCGAGCGGCCTCTGACGTACTCGAGAACGATGTAATTCGTACCCGCGACCGATTCGAAATCGTGGATCTGGACCAGGTTTGGATGACTCGTGCGCGACATCACCTGAGCCTCTTGGATGAAGCGAGTGATCGCGGTCGGGTCGGCTGTGGCGGACGAGATCAGCTCCTTGATCGCCACCTCGCGGCCGAGACCTGGCTGCTCGGCAAGGTAGACGGCGCCCATGCCACCGCGGCCAAGCTCGCGCTTGACGATGTACTTGCCGATGCGGTGCTCAGGCGGCTGACCGCCCACTAATGCGTCAGGGCGACCAAGAGCGCGACCAGCGGCAGCAGTCCTAACACGCCCACCAGGACACCCATACAGCCGGCCTCCTTCCGCACAGGCTTGGGCGGCGGGGTGGGGTTGTAAACGGCCTGGACGGCTGCGGCAGGAGCACCGGCCTGCATCGAGGGCATGGCCGCGATGCCGGGCATGGACATCGCGGGCAGCGGGGCTGCGGGTGAAGGGACCATCTTGGACAGCTCGGCTCCCGGCTCCAGGCTTCGCTGCCACCCGGGGCACAGCCGGTCGGCCACCCGATCCATCGCATCGTCAAACTCCTGGCCGGTCTGATACCGATCCTCCACGCGTTTGGAGAGGGATTTCAGGATGACCTCCTCCAAACGCAGGTCGAGCCCGGGTTTGTGCACCGAGGGAGGCTTGGGCGGTGCCTGCACGTGTTTGGCCATGAGCGTGAAAGGGCCATCGGCCTCGGACGCGATGAACGGCGGCTGACCGACGATCAGCTCGTAGAACATGATCCCGCTCGAGTACAGATCGCTCCGCCCATCGACCTTGCTCGACGCCACCTGTTCCGGTGACATGTATTGCGGTGTGCCGACGGTGGTGCCCGTCTTGGTCGCAGTCGAGCCTAGACCCGAGTCGTCCGTCAGCCGGGCGATACCGAAGTCGGCGACCTTGACGGTGCCCTCGTCCGAGATGAGCACGTTCTCGGGCTTCATGTCGCGATGGACGATGGCGCGCTTGTGCGCGTAATCCAAAGCCTGCAGGACCCCGTGCATGATCGCGAAGACCTGCGGCATGGGAATCGACCCCTGGTTGAGCCAGTCGCGCAGAGATTTTCCGCGCACGAACTCCAGGACGATGTAATTGAAGCCGCCAACCTGCTCGAGGTCGTGCACCTGGACGAGGTTCGGGTGGCTCGCCCGGGCCATGACCTGCGCTTCCTGTATGAACCGGGTGAGCGCGACAGGGTCCGCGGCGGCGGATGGGATCAACTCCTTGATCGCAACCTCGCGGCCAAGTCCAGGCTGCTCGGCCAGGTAAACAGCGCCCATGCCACCGCGACCGAGCTCGCGCTTGACCAGGTACTTGCCGATACGCCGCTCGCCCATCTCTGTGGGCGGTGGCGTGACTGGCGCCAGCGCAGGTGGCGGCGGCGGATGGACTGGTATCAGGCGCATGGTGGGCGCCACGTCCGGGACCAGAGGAGGCGCCGGGGGCGGGTCCAGATGCGGCTCCGCGGGGGCCTGCACAGCCGGGGCGGGCGGCTCCCGATGTACTGGGATGAGACGCATGGTGGCGGCCACATCGGGGACCGGCGGGGGCGTCGAGGGCGGCTCTACGTGCGGCTCCGCGGGGGCCCGCACAGCCGGTGCGGGCGGCTCCCGATGTACTGGGATGAGCCGCATGGTCGGGGCCACGTCGGGGACCGTGGTCGGTTTGGGTGGCGGCGCTGGAGCCGGCTCAGTGGAGTGCTCCGCAGCCGGCTCGGGGGAGGGCTCGGCGGCCGGCTCGGCAGGCTCCTCGGGCGGCGCCGAAGCCCACCCAGGCGGAGGCAGAGGCTGCGGTTTGGGAGGAGTCGAGGGGGGCTGACCGGACTCGGTCATCTCGCCCGGGAGACTACCAGAGTACGTTCAGCCGTAGAGCGCTCCGGGGTACCGCGCGACGGGTATGGCGTTTTGGCGGCATCCGACCGATAATTCGGCGCGCAGCACACCAGCGCTTTATAGGAGGTTTCCATGTCCCAGATCCCGCCCCCGCCTCCCGGCCAGCCCGCGCCCATGGGCTCGGGTGCTGTGGGAGCCAACAAGAACCTTTACACGATCCTGGCCTGGGCCTTGTTCCCGCCGTTCGGCAGTATCGCAATGCTATTTGTGGGCAAGGACGACCCTGACGTCAAGAACAACGCCGCGCAGGCGACCATCATCCACGGCGCTTCGTTCGTGATCTGGATCATCGCTTGGTTCATTGGCCTCTTTACGTTCGGGCTGACCACCTTGCTGTGGTGGGTCGTGTGGTTCGTGATCTGGCTGATTGGAACCATCCTGGCCGTGCAGGCGAATGGGGCGCG
>WNFB01002903.1_pt1 | contig 17723 bp, 12 predicted proteins | sample 5400501 | NCBI WGS metagenome assembly WNFB01 (sample SAMN13153341, study PRJNA577476) | soil metagenome | isolation source: 200 cm saprolite under Douglas fir tree site 2 hole 1 | place: USA:California | collected 2015-04-18 | reverse complement strand
CACGGTTGTGGATACGGTTTCCGTCCGCCACCAAGTCACAGTGCTCTGCGGCCGGCCTTCGTACGATCCGAGTGAGCGGCGCGCCTGGCGGCTGTATCAAACGGAAATCATGGACCGGGCGCGCGTCATCCGCGTGGGCTCGACCGCGTTTCCCCGATTCGACATGAAAAAGCGCGTGCTGAACTATCTCAGCTATGTCGCCCTGGCGTTTCCGCGCGCGCTCTTCCTGAAGTGCGACGCTGTTCTCAGCATGACCGATCCGCCGTTTCAAGGCATCATCAGCGCGTTCGTTGCCATGCTGAAACGCAAACCCTTCGTGTACAACATTCGGGACTTGTATCCGGACATGGCCGTGGGAGGCGCGATCGTCGAACCGGGCATCCTCGCAAGAATCTGGGAAAGACTTCACCGCTGGGCGTTGCGGCGCGCCGATCGCGTCGTCGTTCTCGGCGAGGATATGCGAGCGCGGATCATCGCAAAGGGAGTAAAACTCTCGCGCGTGGCGGTCATTCGCGACGGAGCGCACGTCCTTCCCCTTAATACGCCGCAGCCCACGCCCGATCCGGAAGTAGTGCACGCGATTCGCGGCAATTTTTCCTTCGTTCTTCTGCACGCAGGGAATCTGGGTTTTTCCGGCGCGTGGAATACTTTGATAACCGCAGCGCGCAGGCTCGCAAACGACGGTGTCGGCCTGGTGTTTGTTGGCGATGGCGCCCGGCGCGCGGAGGTGGCAGCAATGGCGTCGGGTTCCGAAAATATACGCTTTCTTGACTATTTCCCTTCTGAGAAAATCCATTCGGTTCTTGCAGCCGCTGACGCGCATGTTGTCACCGTGAAGCGAGGTTTGGAAGGCGCAGTGGTACCGAGCAAGATGTACGAAATTTTAGCAGCGGGGAAACCGATTGTTGCGGTCGCGCCAAAGGAAACGGATGTCGCCTCGCTGGGGATTCAGCAGGGATTTGCAGTAGCCGCCGATCCGGACAAACCGGCGGAATTGGTCGAGGCTGTCCGCATGTTGACAGCCGACAGAAACAAGCTGAAAACCATGGGAGACGCGGCGCGGGCCGCTGCACCTGCCTATGATAGAGTCGCGGAGCTGCAAAAATTCGTGGAACTGCTTGATTCCATCGCAGTGCTCTAGAAATTACGAAGGGAAGGCAAGGGTGACAACCACGGAAATGTTTTGGACCGGGAAGACGGTATAAGCTCTTGGGATGGGAACCGAAGGTTCTCTTCCGGTACTATGCCACCAAGGACAAGGAAGAAGTAAAGCGAACCTTCGGGCGCATGCGGACGGAACGGTACCTGCGCTGTTTCCGAGCAACGGTGTGCTTCATGAAGAATCTGCCAGATCACCCCCTTGGCTGCGGAGGCAGAGGAACTCCGGGGATTGCCGCGAAACAAAAATCACTGTATCGTGTTTGAGCTGCGTGGGCAGTCATCTATTTTCTTGACTTGGGAGCCGGACCCCCAACCCGGCAAGAACATCGTGAGTCACCGGCCAAACTAGCCCGGGCGGAAGCAGCTCACTCGTTAGACGAGGTTGCATGGCGACAGGCCTGCTCGCTTTTTTCATCGCGTTATTTGCTTCGATGATGCTGGTCGTTCCTGTGCGCGCATTTGCCTTGCGCGTCGGCATGGTCGATCTGCCTGGGCCGCGCAAGGTTCATCGCACACCCATTCCGCTTCTGGGTGGGCTGGCGATGTATGCTGCCGTCGTGGTCGCCGTCTTGCTGGCGTTTCAGGGACCCGCGCGCGAACAGATCGCCGGTATCCTGATCGGCGCGACATTGGTGGCGGCCGTCGGCATCCTCGATGACCGCGGGTTGCTCCATCATCAGGTGAAGCTGTTCGTGGGCATGCCGCTGGCCGCAGGAGTTTTGCTCCTAAGCGGCATTCGAGCTCAGGTTTTCAGCATCCTCCTCGGAGGACGCCAAGGCGATGCTCTGGACGTCGCGCTCACGGCCCTCTGGGTGGTGGGCATTACCGCCTCGTTCAGCATTCTCGATCACATGGACGGCTTGTGCGCGGGCGTTGCTGCCATGTGTTCCCTCTTTTTTGCCTTGCTTGCGTACATCAACGGACAGACGCTGGTCACGACGCTGGCGGCCGCTGTTCTTGGCGCCGCTACGGGATTCTTGCGCTGGAATTTCAAACCGGCGAAGATCTTTATGGGTGACGGTGGTGCAAGGTTTTTGGGGTTTTTGATGGCCACTCTGGGGCTGAAGTTGCGCATGGAGAATGCCACGCATCTGTCCTCGTGGCTGGCTCCAGTGTTGATCCTGGGCTTGCCGATTTTTGATACCACGCTCGTTACGATTTCGCGTGCCCGGCGCGGGTTGCTGCCCTTCGCAGCACCGGGCAAGGACCACGCGGCGCACCGGCTTTCCAATCTGGGGCTTGGTCATCGTGGCGCGGTCCTCACACTCTATCTTCTCGGTGCATTGGGTGGTAGCGCGGCTATCATCGTCAACTACCTCTCCACGCGGGGCGCATCTTTTCTTGCAGCTTTGGCACTAGCCATCATCTTTCTTGGCGTCGTGTGCCTGGAGCGCGCACCGTACGAACGCCAGGCGAGTCAGGTTTCCCCTCAGCCTTCTGACTGAGACGGTGGTCTTCCGTAGATTTATCTAAATCTTTCTTTGAAAGTCTTCTTCATCTTTGCCACTGCAAGCCTTCCCGGCGAAGACCTCTGGAGAACGGACTTCCAAGGAAGGGGAGTCCTTGGAACGTACGGAACTGTGGAAAACAAAGATGCTCAGCCTCGGGGTGGTAACAGCGGCCGCGAAGTTATCGTTGTTGGCGGCTCCGCAGCGGGACTTCTCACCGCCGCAAGCGTAGCCCGTGGCGGGCGCCCGGTTCGCCTGCTGGAATCTAAGCCGCAGTTGGAACCGGCCCCTCGAACGCTGATTGTTACCGACCAATTTTGCAATCAACTCGGCGCTTCGGCGCAAGAAAGCATCGTCAACGAAATCCACCGCTTTGAACTTTTTACCGATGGCCGCTCCGCGCAGATTTGCCTAAAGAAACCGGATCTGATCATTGAGCGCTCCCGGCTGATTGCTGCCCTGGCCCGGGACGCGCAGTTAGCCGGCGCTTCGCTCTCGTTCGACACGCGTTTCCTTGGAATCGGACCAAATGAACACGGATTGCGACTGGAAGTGGAGAGCGGCGGAAGGCGCGAAGAGTTGCATGCAGACAGCGTCGTTGGCGCGGACGGTGCCGCGAGCCGCGTTGCTCGTGCTGCCGGCTGGCCGCCTGTCGAGACCGTGCCGCTGGTGCAAGCCATGGTGCGCCTTCCAAAAGATTGCCGGCCGGACACGACTCGGGTGTGGTTCGTGCCGGATGATACGCCCTACTTTTACTGGCTCATCCCCGAATCGGCGGAGCGCGGCGCACTTGGTGTGATTGGCGAGCACGGTCGTGACACGAAACAGCGCTTCGAACGTTTCCTCGAAAAAAAACAATTGGAACCGCTGGAGTGGCAGGGTGCACGCATTCCCGTGTACCGGGGCTGGGTGCCGGTACGGCGGCAAATCGGGAACGGCGAAGTGTATTTGGTGGGAGACGCGGCGGCGCAGGTCAAAGTGTCGACCATCGGCGGGATCGTCACCGGATTTCGAGGCGCGCTTGGAGTAGCGCAGGCCCTGTTGAAAGACGGCCAGAACCAGGAACTTGCCGTGCTTCGGCGCGAACTGGTCACGCATTGGATGATTCGCCGCGCGCTACATGGTTTCAAGCAAAATGATTATTCACAACTGGTTGATTTGCTGGATACTTCGACCCGCGAATCGCTCGGAGAAATCAATCGCGACGAATCGACTCGGCTCCTATGGAACGTGGTGCGCCGCCAGCCACGCCTGGCGTTGTTGGGACTGCGCGGGCTATTGATGGGGAAGAGAACCAAACCCTAGGGAAAATCTCATCCGCCAAGGCAGATCTGGACATCTCAACTCGCTCTACTTTTGGCAAGAGAAAAGAATCAAGAGCTTTTTTCTTGCTCTTGCTTCAGTCACAATAGCAACCTGGAATTTCGAAGCAGCCCAGTTAGTGGCATTTGAATTCTGTCTCAGGGAGAGTTTGTTTTGCGTCTTTCCGTCATCGGATGCGGATACGTCGGATTGGTCACCGGAGCCTGCCTCGCCGAGGCCGGGCATGAAGTAGTTTGCACGGACATTGACGGTGACCGCATCGCCAAGCTGAAGGCCGGCGGGGTGCCCATTTACGAAAAGTACCTCGAGGAAATCCTGGCTTCCGCCCGCAAGGCTGGACGCATTTCTTACACCGCCGATGCCGGGGAAGCCATTCGCGCCGCAGAAGCCATCTTCATATGCGTCGGGACTCCTCCGAAAGAATCCGGCGAAGCGGACCTGTCCGCCATCGATCACGTGGCCCGCCAAATCGCCGCCGAGGCGCGGACCCCCAAACTCATCGTCGAAAAAAGCACCGTACCCGCGCGTACGGGGCTCGAACTGAGCCGAGCCCTCTCGGCCTACTCCCGGAACAGCAATGTAAGATTCCGCGTTGCCTCAAATCCGGAGTTTCTTCGTGAAGGAACGGCGGTTGGAGATTTTTTGCATCCGGACCGCATTGTAGTGGGCGTGGAGGACCCTTCGTCGGCCGCGGAACTTCGGGAAATCTACCGGCCCATTCTCGAGAAGAGCTTTCACTGCCCGGTACACAATGGAACCTGTCCCCCGGGCGTCAAGGCGGAATTTCTCGTTACCACCATCAGCAGCGCCGAACTCATCAAGCACGCGTCAAACTCTTTTCTCGCTCTGAAAATCAGTTACGCCAACGTGATCGCGGATCTTTGCGAAAAAATTGGTGCCAACGTTGAGGAAGTCACGCACGCCATGGGCCTGGACCCGCGCATCGGCGGACAATTTCTCAAGGCCGGTCTCGGGTATGGGGGCTTCTGCTTTCCGAAGGATGTGCAGGCTTTCATTCACCTCGCAGCTAAAGTCGGCGTGGAGTTCGACATCCTCAAGGCCGCCGAACGCGTGAACAGACAGCGGGTCGACCGGTTCTTTGAAAAGATCCACCAGGCCTTGTGGGTGGTGAAAGGCAAGCGCGTGGCCGTGCTGGGACTGGCGTTCAAGGCCAATACCGATGACATTCGCTTCGCTCCGGCATTGGAAGTCGTGAAGCGCTTACTGGAGGAAGGTGCCGTGGTGCATGCGACGGATCCCAAAGCGATGCCGCGCGCGAAGGCTCTCTTTCCACAGGTGCAGTATCACGAAGATCCTTACGATGCTTTACGCGACGCGGATGCTGCTCTCATCTGCACCGAGTGGAACATTTTTCGAACTCTTGACTGGGAGCGCGGGGGAAGCCTCATGGCGCGCAAACTGGTCATTGACGGGCGCAATCTCTATGTGCCCGATGGCATGCGTGAAAAGGGATTTGAGTACTACTCTTTCGGACGAGAGTAGTTTTCACCCTCGGCGCGCCGAATCATTCAGCCCACCGCCCTGGCTCTATTTATTGTTAAATACTTGCTTGAAATAGGCGAGTGTGAGCTTCAGTCCTTCTTCCAAGCCAACCTTTGGCTCCCAATTCAAGATTCGTCTCGCTTTGGTGATGTCCGGGCATCGGCGTTTCGGATCATCTTGTGGGAGCGGCTCGAAGACGATCGGAGGCGGATTCTCGAAATGCTTCCGGATACGCTCGGCAAATTCGAGAACCGTGAGCTCCTGCGGATTGCCGAGATTTACTGGCAGATGCTCGTCACACAGCATCAGCCGGTAAATCCCTTCGATCAAATCGGCCACATAGCAAAAGCTGCGCGTCTGTTTTCCGTCTCCGTAAACGGTGAGCGGTTTGCCGCTCAGTGCCTGAAAGACGAAATTCGGCAGTGCGCGGCCATCATTCAAGCGCATGCGCGGCCCGTAGGTGTTGAAGATTCGCACGATGTGCGTATCCACCTTGTGGTAGCGGTGATACGCCATCGTCATAGCTTCGGAAAAACGCTTTGCTTCGTCGTAAACGCCCCGCGGCCCGATCGGATTGACATGTCCCCAGTACTCTTCGCGCTGCGGTGAGATTTCGGGATCCCCGTAGCATTCGCTGGTCGAAGCCAGGAAAAATTTGGCCTTTTTTGCCAGCGCCAAATCCAGCGCATTCTTCGTTCCGATGGAGCCCGCCATCATGGTGGCGATGGGATGCCTCAAATAGTCCGGTGGACTGGCAGGCGAAGCGAAGTGCAACACATAGCCCACCTTTCCCGCCACTCTCAAGGGTTTGCTGACGTCGGCTTTCTGAAATCTGAATTTCCCCTTGTTCTTCAGATGGTTCAGATTGTTCTTTGCTCCGGTTATCAAATTGTCCAGCGCCAGGACTTCCCAGCCTTCGGCGAGGAGCTTGTCGCAAAGATGCGATCCGAGAAATCCCGCTCCGCCGGTGATCACTGCCCGCATCCATCCTCCTCATGAATTCGAACCGACAGTGTAACTGGAGCGCCTGTCGATTGACCACTGCATCGGCCCGGGATAGCATGCGCGAGTTTCCCAATGACTAGCTCAAAAAATTCCATCACCTATGTCAGGCCGTGGAAGCGCTACTGGGCCATGCTTGTTGCTGGTTGCAGTGTTCTGGCTCTTGTTCTAGCTGCGTTTCGGGGGGTCGGCCAATGGCTGGTGGTGGAAGATCCGCTGGTGAAAGCACGAACCATCGTCGTGCTCAGCGGCAGAATGCCTCTGCGCGCCATGGAGGCGGCCAAGCTTTATCGCCAGGGCTATGCGCGAGAGATCTGGCTCACGCATTCTTCCGATCCGGGAGAAACTCTGGAAGCGATGGGGATTCGTTACGCCGGCGAAGAGTATTACAACACTCGCGTTTTGATTCACGAAGGAGTGCCTCCCGAAGCGATTCATGTTCTTGACCCCCCGATTGTCAATACCGCCGATGAAATCAAGGTGATTAGCGCTGCGCTCGATCAAGAGAAGGACCGCTCCGTGATCCTCGTCACCTCCAAGGTTCACACCCGGCGTGTGCGCCTGCTCTGGCGAAAACTGGCCTCGAAGCAGCCCCGGGCCATCACGCGAGCGGCATCCGATGATCCCTTCGATCCCCGCCATTGGTGGCGCACCACAAGTGATGCGCTCGATGTCGTACGCGAGGTCTTGGGTCTTCTTAACGCTTGGGCAGGCCTTCCACTTACTCGAACGCATTGAATCGGTGTGTGCCGAGGGCGAACTCCGGAAATCCTTCAGAAGAAGAAGAATCGTTTTCGCTTGGGCGATGGCGCTTCCTCTTCTACTTCCGGAACATGTGGCAAGTCCCGCCCTTCAAAAGCTGCCAGCGGATTCTCCAAAAACAAAGCGCGAGCCTTCTCTTCCCCGAACTGGTTCTCGACCACATCGTATGCGGCTTGCAGTCGCAATGGCCGATTCCGGTTATTGTGCGCATCGCTCGCCACGAAATGGATCATCCCTGCGCGAATCCACTCTAGGGACTTCTGCTGTGCCACTGGGCCGAATACTCCGGTTAGCGCCCCTCCGGTTACCTGGGCAAAGCAGCCTCGTCTCACCCAGTCTCTTAAGCGTTCCGGGTGCGTGCGCAGAATGGCGTTGCGCTCCGGGTGAGTAATGATGGGGCGCAGCCTGGCTAGCTGAAGTTCATGCAATGTTTGATCCATCGACGGAGGAATAGAGATTTCGTTAAATTCCAGCAGCAAATAATCGCGTTGGTTGATGCAATACGTCCGGGAATCCTTGCGCAAGGAGCTGAGGTTCTCCGGGCTGAGGTGAAAATCGCAGCCGGTGGCTAGCTTCAGCCGGTCGCCGAGCTGCGCCAGCAATTGATCTCGGAGTTGACGGACGTGGGCGAAATCAAACCAGAATTTGTTATTGGAGTGTGGGGTGGCCACAACGTGCGTGATCCCATCGGCGATCGCCGTTTCCGCCATGGCCAGCGATTCTTCCATGGTGTCAGGCCCATCATCAAGCCCCGGAAGGATGTGGCAATGTACATCGACCATCGAATTCTCCGTGCCCTTAGCGCCACCATGCGCTGAGCGCCTGCCACACGCCAAGTGCGAACAAGATGCCTGCAAATACCTGCCGCATCCGTCGAGGCTGGAGCTTTTTTGCTAGGATTCCACCCACGATCCCGCCCAGGAACACTCCAGGGATCAACAACAGGCCCGTCCTCCAGGAAACAAAGCCTTGCCGGGCGTATGCCATTAACGCCAGCACTCCGGTGGGCGGGATCATCGCAACTAAGCTTGTTCCTTGGGCGCGGTGCTGGCTAAAGGAGAACAGCAACCCAAGAAGGGGCACGAGCAGGACTCCACCGCCGATGCCAAACATACCCGAGGCCACTCCACAGATACACGCGACCACGAATATTCCCGTGTTACGTCCAATTCCTTCAACCACGGGTCCGCTCCTTCCCGTCGCCAACCGCGCTACTCTCGATTTGCGCCTTTCTCCACAACAGAATTGCCGACAGTACAAGGAAACAGCCAAACAATCCTTGGAGATTCCGGGAAGGCATAGGCAGCGCGACCAGGCTCCCTCCATAGGCTCCAAGAAGAATTCCCAGCGCGCACAGAATCCCTGCGTGTAAATCAACTTGGTCCTGTTTCCAATATTCCCGTAGCGCTCCGAGTCCGATGGGTGGCAACAAAATAAACAGCGAAGTGCCTTGCGCCAGGTGCTGGTCCATGCCTAGCAGATACACCATCGCTGGCACGAGTACGACGCCTCCTCCGATACCCATCAGGCCCACCAGCACCCCAACGCCGAGTCCTAGCAAGAGAATGATCAAAGTCATCGTTATCTGCGCGCAGCGAGCACAGGCCGTGCCGTGCCTATCTTCCCCTGTCCTGCGGCGCGCGGCAACCTCCCTTAACCCGCGGCAAGGTGCAAAAAGCCGAATATTTTTGCGTCTGCGCGGAACCTGCTATATTTACCTGTCTTTGCGGCATCAGCCGAGTGTCCTGTTGGGATTGACCGAGAATCAGGGCCGCAGGCGAAGCCGGATCCCGGAAAACGCGATTTCGCTGACTCCACGCCGCCCGGGGCAAGATTAACGACGAGTAAAAAGCAACACATGGCCATTGACCGGAAACCCGAGTTTTTCAAAGGCGCACAGCTCAAAGTGGGAATCATCGGCTGCGGATACGTGGGCTTGCCGCTGGCGCTGCGCTTTGCCGAAGCAGGGCACAAAGTCACGGGATTTGATACGGACCCCAAGAAAGTGACCATGCTCAATGGTGGCAAGTCCTACATCGAACACATTCCTCGAAATAAGATCCACCAGTTCGTCCATAGCCGGCACTTTAGCGCCACCACCGATTTCGCGACGCTCAAAGAACTCGACGCCATCCTCATCTGTGTGCCCACGCCGCTCGACGAGCGCCGCGAACCGGATTTGACCTACATCGAACAAACGGCCCTTTCCATCTATCCGCATCTGCAAAAAGGACAGCTTGTGGTCCTCGAATCGACCACTTACCCAGGCACGACGGAGGAGCTCGTCTTGCCGATTCTGGAGAAGAGTGGCCTGCACTGCCCGATTGCGGCGGGCCCGGAAAGCGAAAACGTGGTCTGCGACTTCTGGCTGGCTTTTTCACCGGAGCGCGAAGATCCCGGAAACAAGCAGTTTGGCTTGGCCCTCATTCCCAAAGTCGTCGGCGGCTTGAATCCTCCCAGCGGCCGCGCAGCGCAGGCTCTCTACGCACAGGTCGTTGCCCGCGTCATTCCCGTCAGTTCTACACGCACCGCAGAAATGGCCAAGCTGCTCGAAAATATCTTCCGCTGCGTGAACATCGCTCTCGTCAATGAACTCAAGCAGCTCTGCCTCCGCATGAATATTGACATCTGGGAAGTCATCGACGCGGCCTCCACGAAGCCTTTTGGCTTCATGCCTTTCTATCCCGGACCTGGTCTGGGTGGCCACTGCATTCCGGTGGACCCGTTTTATCTTTCTTGGAAAGCGCGCGAGTACGACTTCTCGGCCCGTTTTATTGAACTAGCCGGTGAAGTTAACACCGCGATGCCTTACCACGTCGTCGACGCGATCGCCCGCGCACTCAATGATCACAAGAAGAGCATGAAGGGCTCCAAGATCCTTGTGCTCGGCGTAGCCTACAAAAAGGACGTGGATGATTTGCGGGAATCTCCAACGCTGAAGATTATGCAGCTCTTAAAACAACGAGGTGCGATCCTGGATTATAACGATCCCTATTTCCCGCAACTCCACAAAATGCGGCACTACAATTACGAAAATATGAAGTCGGTGCCGCTCAATCCTCATTCACTGGGGAGCTACGATGCGGTGGTGATCGCTACAGACCATTCCAGCTACGATTACCCAACGATCGTGGACGCCGCGAAGCTGGTCATCGACACGCGCAACGCTACACGCCGCGTCATCCGCCACCGCGAAAAGATCGTCCTCTGCTAGCGCTGCTTTTCTCCGCCTTCAACTTTCAACCATGGACTGTCGACTTCTTATTTCACTTTCTCCAATTCGACGCGCGCCGTAGCAAACGGCATCACCGCCTCAAGCAGCACCGGAGTCCGCGCAGCATTGTTTGCGAGATAGAGTGCAAAGGACGCATCCTTCATCTCCGCGCCGTTGTCAAAGACCCGGATGTCGATCCGCGAGGCGGCATATTCTCCTGCGGGAACGGATACACGCGCTGCCGCACCTGCACTTTTTGCACGCACGTCGTAGAGCTTGTGCCCGTCATAGACCGGGCAGCGCACGTTGGGCGTTTTGGTCCAGTCCACGTTGCGCAGGTACTGCATCATCCCGAGCGGGTCGCGCGTGCCGGGCAGCACGCGAGCCTCGGTTGCATCGGGAGGCGCTGGTTCCTTGCCAGTGGCGGTCATACGCTGGACGGATTCGACTTTCTGCCCGCGCTCGCTCAAGTGCATTTCATACTGCAGACTCGCCATCGTCGCGGCGTCACTATACGAGTCAAATTGATCATCCAGCTCGAAGACCATGCGCAAAGGATTTTGCGTGTGCGCAGAAGCTTGCAAATGCCATGCGCTCTTGCCTGAAAAATTTCCTTTCCCGGCAATCTTGAGCGTCAACGTTGCCACGTTGTTCAGGCTTGCGACATTCGCCGTGTAATCCAACACTTCCCCCGCTCTCAGGGGCAGCCCGGCATCTCCGGGTGCCGGCAATTTCTTCGCACTTGCTTCAACGGAGCCCCTTGCGATGGGGGTACTTGCTGGTGGATTGGCGGGCACCGCCTCATGGAATCCCGGCGGCTCGGCGGAGACCACTTCGGGAAACGGCTGCCCGTTCCGGTCATGCAGCCAATAAAATGCTCCCGCCGCGCAACCCAGCGCCACCACTGCACCGATCCCGATCGTCGCCTTTATGCTCATGCTCTTTGTTTGACGCTCACTGGAAACAGCCGTTTGCCGGCCGCACTTCTGTCGTACAATATCTCTCCGTACGCGGAAATCATCCGGCTCCCTTCGCCGGCTTGCCGCGAATTATGAGCGTATCAGAACGTGGGCCTGTCGTCTTTCCGGAGTTGCAGCGGCTACGTACCGTTCGCCAACCTGATCGTCGGCCCATGGCGGGCTGCAAGGGCTAGGAGGAGGGTTTCCTGAATGCGCTACCTCGTCACGGGCGGCGCCGGTTTCATCGGCTCAAACACGGTGGACGAGCTCGTCCGCCGGGGCCATAGTGTCGTCGTTCTTGATGACCTCTCTGCGGGCAAGGAAGAAAACCTCGCTGACAGCCGCAACAAGATTACTCTCATTAAAGTCAGCATCACGGACATCGAGGCGGTGCGCAAGGCCATGCACGAAGCGGAATACGTGCTGCACTTGGCCGCTCGGACTTCCGTTCCTCGTTCCGTGAAAGATCCCATCGATACCAACCGCATCAATATCGAGGGCACGCTCAACGTTTTGGTTGCCGCAAAGGAGTTGAAGGTCAAGCGCGTGGTGATTGCCGCTTCCTCTGCAGCCTACGGCGAGACACCCACTCTGCCCAAAGTGGAAACAATGCAACCGCAACCCATTTCACCCTACGGCGTTTCCAAGTATGTTGCTGAACTTTACGGACAAACCTTTGGCCGCTGTTACGGCTTGGAAAGCGTGTCGCTCCGCTATTTCAACATCTTCGGACCGCGGCAGGATCCCGCTTCGCCCTATTCGGGCGTGCTGGCCAAATTCTGCACTGCATTTCTGGAGGATACCCCGCCCGTCGTTTTCGGGGACGGAGAGCAAACCAGGGACTTCACTTACGTGGACAATGCCGTCCAGGCCAATCTCCTCGCTTGCGAAGCACCGAACGTCACCGGGAAAGTGTTCAACATTGGTTGCGGCACGCGCGTTTCCCTCAATGAAGTCCTGCGTGCGCTAGCGAAAATTACCGGCAAGGTGCTGGAAGCTAAGTATGACCCACCGCGTGATGGCGATATTCGCGACTCTCAGGCCGATATTTCCCAGGCCAAAGAATTCCTCGGCTACGACCCGCAAATCCGCTTTGAGGAAGGCTTGGCGCGCACTTTCGAGTGGTATCGGGAGTCGCAACTAAAGGCCGCAGCGAAGGCCGAAAAACCGACGGGGGAACTCAATTCTTTAAGGCCGAACTGACCCCCAATCGCATCGAAAAACGCCTGGACTGCGCTCCGCAAAGTTATCCTTGACTTTCTGCTATCCTTTGGTATACTTATTCCTGTATAAAACTCTGTTTGGAATGCGGCAGCCCTGCTGCCGCTTTTTTTGTTTTATGGGAAGTCGCGCCAGACGGCCTTCCAATGCGCTTCGGCTCCTGCGGAAACCAAAAATCCTGCAAAACGCCAATTTTGCAACGGTATTATGTTTCCTTCTAACCTCTTTAGAATCAGCACTTGTAAGGCCTCTCGTAACTGTTAATTCTAAAGCATTTACATAAACTCTAAGTTCTTTAGATGCAACACTTATCAAAAACACGGGGGAGGGGGGTGGGGGCACTTTTTTCATGTCCTTGCCCTACGGATCATCTTGGGCGCTCAATTCAACTCGCAGTCACCTTCTCAAGGTTGTGCTGTCTTGCCGTAGCTCAGCGGCTCGCCCGCCTTCGGCGCGTCGTAATGGTTCCAGAAGAACAGCGGCTCCAGCTTCTTCTGCTCCGGCCAGACCTGATTCAGTGTATCGCCCTCGAAGAGCTCTCCGTTTTTCATCACCCAGTGGATGGTGTTCGTGTTGTGGATATCGTCGAGCGGATTGTTGTCGAAGATCACCAGGTCTGCCAGCTTTCCGGCCTCGATGCTGCCGATCTCCGCGGGACGCCCGACGATGTGCGCACCGTTGACCGTGGCGCATTTCAGGACTTCCATCGGTGTCATTCCACCCGAGGCTAGCATCCACATCTCCCAGTGGTAGCCCAACCCCTGCAATTGGCCGTGGCTCCCGACGCCAACCAGGCCCCCGGCGCGTTCCAGTTTGGCCATTTGCGCGGCCAGCTTGGGAAAGGCGTATTCATCCTTGCGGAACCAAGACGGGCGCCGTTTGGTCTTTTCGTCCAGGATACGGTGCGGTGTGAAGCGGTTAAGCTTGGCGTTGTCGTGAACTTCGCTGTATTCGTACCAGTAATTCTCGCCGAACGGCCCGCCATAATTCACGATGAGCGTCGGCGTCTCGGCAATTCCGGATTTCGCGAACAGTTGCAGCACGTCGTTATAGAGCGGCGTGATGGGCAAGGTGTGCTCGTTGCCATGGAAGCCGTCGATGACGTGTGTCAGGTCCAGCTTGAGATCCAGCGCCCCTTCGGTTGTCGGCATCATCTCCAGTTCTTTTGCAGCCTGCACCATGTATTGACGCTGTTTGCGATTGCCGACCAGGTAGCTCTTGATGTTATGCGTGCCGTAGTAGTTCCGGTATTTCGTGAGCACGCCTTTCACTTCCTGCTCCGACTTGAAATTGTTGTCCGAAAATACGCCCGGGCCGGTGGAATAAGCCCGCAATCCAATAATGTCGCCGGTGTCCACTAGATCCTCATAAGCGAACATGTCGTTCGTGCCCGTCTGGACATCCAGGCCGGCAGTCACCCCGTAAGCCAGGTTCGCGAGGAACGCAAAGTTTTGCGTATCGAGAATGCCGCGGCGAATCTCGAACCAGTGCGCATGCGTATCAACGAAGCCCGGAGTGATGGTCTTGCCGCTGACATCAAACACTTTGGCTCCCGCGGGCACGCTGCCCCTTGCGCCGACGCTCTTGATGCGGTTGTTTTCGACCACGATGTCGGCGTTCTTGAGCACCTGCTCGCCGTTCATGGTGACCACCGTCGCCCCGCGAAGAACGATAGTGCCCTTGGGCGTCTTCCTCGGCATTTCCAGATCCACCTTGATTTCCGCAACGTCTTTTTCCTGTTCCTTGAATTTCTCGGGCTTCTTCTCTTCCTTCTTCTCATCCTTTTGTGCTTCGGTCGCCTGAGCACCGTCTTTCTTGCCCGCAACCCTGGCATCGCCTTCTTTTGGTTCTCCCTCTTTCGCTTCCCCCTCTTTCTTTTCTTCCTTGGGTGGCTCGAATTTGATGGACGTCAACGGCTGCCGGAAATAACTCGAACCGACGGCCCAGGTGACAGTCTTTCCGCCGTCTGCCCAGCCATAGTAATCGGCGCCGATATCCGTCAGTCGCTTCACAGGCAAAGATGGGGTTGTGACATTCACCGTTGGCGCCTCGCCGGTTGCCGGTGGCAAGGGAAGCAGGTAAAGCTGGTTCATGACTTGCGCCATCGCCCATTGACCATCGGGGCTTGGTTTGATGTCGTCCGCGGGAATGGGTTCTTCGGCGTAATACGATCCCTGCCCCTTCACAATGAGGTGAGTGCGTCGGTCCGTGCCGTCGTAGCGAAGGGAAATCAACCCCTGCGGCGTGTACACGTAAATGCGATCCTTTTCGCTGGCGAAATGCGGTCCGCCCGCACCCCGGGCGGGCAAAATGAGATTCGCATCGCCGCCCTCCGCGGGAATCCACACGAGGTCGGCATTTCTGGTCTGCCCGCCATCGAACACGCTGTTTTCACGGTCGTAGGCGTTGCCGCGCAGCAGAACGATGCGTGTGGCGTCCGGCGACCACACGGGATTGCTGTACACCGCAAGCGATTTGGAAAGCTGCTGGGCTTGGCCGCCCGTCGCAGGAATTTTCCAAAGCTGCCCGCCGGCACTGCTCCAACTGACAAAGGCGATCCATTTGCCGTCCGGCGACCACGCCGGCTGAAACTCCGTCAAGTTTCCGCTGGTGAGGCGTTGCGGTTTTCCGCCCGGAAGATCGAGGGTGTAAAGATGCGTCATGGCGGAGAACGCCAATCTTTTTCCGTCGGGAGACTCCGTCGGGTCCATGATCAGGCGCACTTTGACGGGCCCGGAATCCTCTTTTTGGGGGAAGTCGAGTTTCGGTCCCAGCTCTTCCGAAATGTTCGCAGTAAAGGGGATCACCTTCTCGGCGCCACTTTCCAGGTTCAGGCGGCGGATTTTACCGTTCTGGTTATAAACAATTTCCTTCGCGTCGGGAAGAAATGCGTAAGACGGAAATAGGTCTCGCGTAAAGAGCGCTTCCTGATCGTCGCGCGTGACCGGGTAGCGTACCCAGTGATCCTCGCCAGTCTCCAAATTGCGGAGACGCAGGCCGGATTCGGTCTCATATCGGCTGATGTACAACAGAAACTTCCCGTCTGGAGAGACCAGAGGACGAAACGCGCTCTCCGGCTGTTCGATAATCACGTCTTCGTCGCCGGTCTTGCGATCCTTGCGCTTAATCCGCCAGAGCGGAAACATGGAGTTGTAGGAAAAATCGCGGTGCCGCTCGGCGTAGTAGAGATACTTCCCGTCGCTCGAGGCGACGACTCCCATATCGTTCGTTTGGTCCTCGCGTTTCGTTGTCGGCGTTGGCTTCGATTTGGTGATCTGAACACCGGTACCACCATCCACGTGGTACATCCAGATTTCCCGGGGACCGATTCCAAAGTGGGTTTTGCAAACGTAAATGTACTTGCCGCTGGCGTCCCAGCTTGGTGAGGCGAACTCGCTGTTGGGATCTTTGGATACTTGCTTCGGCTCGCTGCCGTTCGCGTGCATGATCCAGATGTGCTCGCTCCCCTCGCGGTCGGATAGAAATACAATTAACTTACCGTCAGGCGAAAATTTCGGCTGGCTGTCGAAAGCCATTCCCCCATCGATCAGCTTCGCCTGACCTCCTTCGATGGGCAGCGTATAAATGTCGCCGAGCAACTCGAAAACAATCGTCTTGCCGTCCGGAGAAACATCCAGCGAAAGCCAGGTGCCTTCATCGGTGGTGAATTCAATCTTTCGGTCGGATTTGAGCGGCAGGCCTTTCTTCTCTTTTTCTTGCTCAGCCGCTTCCTGCCGTTTGGCGCTGGCTTTCGCCACCGGTGCGCTTGCAAATACACATCCCAGGACCATTGCACCGGCAATAAACGACACGGTCAGACCACGAAGGCTGCGCTCCATCTCACTCATACTCGTTCTCCTGTAATGAACACTGAACCGCCGAAATCACTTGGGTCGGAGCCATCCCGCAGAGCTTCCGAATCGGGCTGAACACCCTTTTGGAATCCTTAGACGCGGATTTCCCCAAATCGTCGCGACGTCACAGCGCGTGAGTCTATCCAAATCTCATCAAAAAACAACCGTCCGAGGCCCAGGAGAGCGTTGAGGTTACTGTTCCTCTTCCCCGCCGCGCTCGCCGCGCGGCTGCGGAGCAGGCACGATATGTGGAATTCCCGCGTCGTTCATCTTCTTGTTGAGCGCAGGCAGTTCCACTTCCGAGATATTCTTCACCGCAGCCGAAGCATCGCTCACCAACGGTGTCAGTTCCGTGGTCCTTTCTGTCTGTTGCCCGCCCGGTGCAGCGGCGAACCCATCCAAGTCTCCCAGCAGCCCTTGCACCTGGTCCGGAAGCGGATCGGGCTTCCATTCGAATGGCGGCCCCGCGCTGCCCAGCCCTTCGCGTTCGCGAACAAACTTCTCGGCCACCGCGTCCACCTTCTTTTGCAGCTCTTCCGCCGCTTTCTGGATGTCTTCGGGAATCTTCGGCGCGTCTGGCTTCCCGGCGTCTTTCTTCCACTGGTCTCTCGCGTTCTTCAACGCTTCTTTGATTCCTTCGATCGTCTTTCTGTCTTTGGCAGTTGTTTTGGCCATGGCGTAGAGTTTGTCGATCGCTTCGCGGCGTGCGGCGCGGTCGGCTGCGGAGATCTGTATCCGCGGATCCCCTTCCACCACCACCTTCTGGCTCGCTTCTTTGCTTCCTGCTTTGATCTTGATGGTGTATTCGCCCGGCTCCACGAGAGGCCCGCGCGGCCCAAACCCAAAGCCCGCCGCCATCGCTTCAAGCTGTTGCGGAGTAGGTTCCGCCGCTGGATCCCAGCGCAAGTCCCAATTGGTCCGGTTCACCCCCGCCGCCCCGGGCCCATCAAACTCCCTCACCAGCTTCCCGTCCTTGTCCGATACGCTGATTTTTACCTTGCCTTCTTTTTTGGCTGCGGCGTCCGGTTTGGTGGCCTCGGTTGCGGCCTCGCTCTTCTTTTCCTTGTCATCCTTGCCCGCCTTCGGCGCTTCTGCCGGCACTGCCTCCTTCAGGTAGTAATTCAGAATCACGCCGTAAGGCGGGTTTTTCGCCAGATAGGTCTTTTGTCCTGCGCTCCAGTGCCTCCGCCGGAGCGCCCATTCCGTCGCGGTCCGCGGAGTAAAAAACGTGAGATCGCTGTTCGCCGCCGTCGAGTCAAACTTCTCGATGGGCGTT
>WNFB01002799.1_pt1 | contig 17726 bp, 13 predicted proteins | sample 5400501 | NCBI WGS metagenome assembly WNFB01 (sample SAMN13153341, study PRJNA577476) | soil metagenome | isolation source: 200 cm saprolite under Douglas fir tree site 2 hole 1 | place: USA:California | collected 2015-04-18 | reverse complement strand
GCAGGCTGGCCGCGGCACCGGCGCAGGCCTGGCTCGCCGCCCGGTGACCGGGCACGCAGCCGCGGGCCGCGCCGCAGCCGCGGGCGCCGGCAGTTGGTACCGCGACTGCGCGGCCTGGTTCCGTGACTCCTACGGGGTGGCGGCCGGGGGAGCCTGGTTCGCTCCCGGCCGGGTCAACCTGATCGGCGAGCACACCGACTACAACGACGGCTTCGTGCTTCCCTTCGCGCTCGGCCGGGGAACCGTCGCGGTGGCCGGCCGGCGCGACGATGACGTGATCGAACTGCGATCGCGCCAGGTGCCGGGCGGCAGCGCGGTCATCCCGCTCGACTCGCTGGCACCTGGCGCGATTCCCGGCTGGGCCGCGTATCCGGCCGGGGTTGCCTGGGCAATGCGCGCGGCAGGCCATCCGGTCGCCGGCTTCAGCCTGGTCATCGACTCCGACCTGCCGCGCGGCGCTGGCCTGTCGTCGTCCGCGGCCCTGGAATGCGCGGTCGGGCTCGCCCTGACCGACCTGAACGGCACCGCCATGCCCCGGTCCGAGCTGGTCACCATCGCCCAGCGGGCCGAGAACGACTTTGTCGGCGTGCCTAGCGGGATCATGGACCAGTCCGCGTCGCTGCTCTGCCGGGCCGGTCACGCGCTGCTGCTCGACTGCCGCACGTCCGAGGCCGCCGCGGTTCCCTTCGACCCGGCCGGCCACGGCCTGGACCTGCTGGTAATTGACACCGGTGTCCGGCGTGAGCTGACCGACGGCGACTATGCCGGCAGGCGCGGCGAATGCGAGCAGGCGGCACGTGCGCTCGGCCTGCGGTCCCTTAGGGATATAACGGATATTTCGCAGGTATCCCTGCTACCTGACCCGCTGCTACGGCGCCGGGCCAGGCACGTGTTCACCGAGAACCAGCGCGTCCTTGAGACCGCGCACCTGCTCCGGGCGGGCAGCCTCAGCGAGGCGGGCGCCCTGCTCGCCGCCTCGCACGCGTCGCTCCGCGACGACTTCCAGATCTCCTGGCCGGCGGCAGACGCGGCGGTCAGCGCGGTAACGCGCGCAGGCGCGCTCGGCGGCCGGATGACCGGCGGGGGATTCGGCGGATCGGTGATCGCGCTGGTTGCCGCCGGTGACTCGGCGCGGGTCCGGGCCGCGGTCCGGGCTGAGTTCGGCCGCCAGGGCTGGCACCCGCCGCGGTTCCTCGATGCGACGCCGTCGGCGGGCGCGCGCCGCGTGCTGAGCCGGTCCGCGGTGGCCCGAACTTGACCGTCACGTTGTGAGCGATAACAATCACTTCACGTCATGGCACAGGATGGTGGCGCACCCGGCCCGAGGGGAGGAGCGACGTGGCGCCTGCGGGGACCGGCCGTGCCCCGGTGGAGGGCACCGCCCGGCCGCCGGTCATGGCGGACGTGGCCAGGCTCGCCGGAGTCTCTCACCAGACCGTCTCGCGGGTACTGAACCAGCTCCCTAACGTCAGGCCGCAGACCAGGGAGAAAGTGCTCGCCGCGATCCGCGAGCTTGCCTACCGGCCGAATGCCGCCGCGCGCGCGCTGGTCACCCGGCGCACCAGCACCCTCGGCGTGATCAGCTTTGATACCACCCTCTACGGCCCGGCATCGATGCTGTACGGCATCGAGCGGGCAGCCCGGCACGCCTACTTTGTCAGCATCGCCAGCCTGCCCGCGCTCGACCACCGGGGCGTGCTCGACGCGGTGGACCGCTTCCTCGGCCAGGCGGTGGAGGGAATCATCGTCATCGCGCCGCAGACATCGGCCGTGGCCGCGCTCAACGGCGTCCCCGCCAGCGTCCCGCTGGTCGCCGTGGGCTGCGGCACCAAGGCGCCGATCGCCTCGGTGGCCGTGGACAACACTGCCGGGGCCGCCCGCGCCACCCAGTACCTGCTTGATCTCGGCCACGAGACCGTTCACCATGCCGGCGGCCCCGGGTCCTGGCTGGATGCTCGCGAGCGAACCGACGGCTGGCTGCAGGCGCTCCGGTCAGCGGGCGCGGCCGAGCCCGAGGTGCTGGCCGGGGACTGGTCGTCGCGGTCCGGCTACGAGATCGGCCATCAGCTCGCCCAGATGCCCGACGTGACCGCCGTCTTCTGCGCTAACGACCACATGGCGCTCGGCCTGCTCCGTGCGCTGGCTGAGCGCGGCCGCCGGGTGCCCGAGGACGTCAGCGTCGTCGGGTTCGACGACATCCCCGAGGCCGCCTACTTCCTGCCGCCCCTCACTACGGTCCGCCAGGACTTCGGCGAGCTTGGCAGGCGCGCGCTGCGCCTGCTCGTCGACAGGATCTCGGGGCACGACTCGGCGGGCTCGCGGCTGCCGGTCGTACCTGAGCTGGTGGTGCGGTCAAGCACGACCCGGTACCGGCATTGACCGCCGGCTGCGTGCTGCAGCCGGAACGGGCAGCGGCGCTGGCGGGCGGGGGTGACCCGGGCGGTGCGGTGTCCGGGCCGGCCGCGGGGCGGCGGCGCTGGCGGGCGGGCGTGACCCGGGCGGTGCGGTGTCCGGGCCGGCCGCGGGGGCTGCGGTGTCCGGGCCGGCCGCGGGGGCTGCGGCGGCGCTGGCCGACGGGCGTGACCCGGGCGATGCGCTGCGCGGGCCGGCCGCGGAACGCGCTGTGGTACTGCCTGCCCGCGTGACCCGGGCGGGGCGGCAGTGGGGACGGCCCGCGGAGTCTCCGGCCGCAGCCGTCTGCCCGTCTGGACCAGCCATGGAGGGGAACAGCGGAATGAATCGGGAAGCCGATGGCTGTTAGCGCTAACAACCGCAGCATCGACAACCGGGACGCCTGCGTCGTTGGCGTGGACTTCGGGACGCTGTCCGGCCGGGCGCTTGTCGTCCGGGTGCGCGACGGCGCCGAACTCGGCACCGCGGTGCACGATTACCGGCACGGCGTCATGGACGACACGCTCGCCGCCACCGGTGAGCAGCTGCCACCGGACTGGGCGCTGCAGGACCCGGAGGACTACCGCGACGTGCTGCGCCATACGGTGCCCGCCGCGGTAGGCCGGGCCGGGATCGACCCCGGCCTGGTCATCGGCATCGGCACCGATTTCACCGCCTGCACCGTGCTGCCGGTGCTGCGGGACGGCACTCCGCTGTGCCAGCTGCCTGGGCTGGCCGGCGGCCCGCACGCTTACCCCAAGCTCTGGAAGCATCATGCCGCCCAGCCGCAGGCGGACCGGATCAATGCGCTGGCTCGCGACCGCGGCGAGCCGTGGATGGCCAGGTACGGGGGCAAGATCTCGGCCGAGTGGCAGTTCGCGAAGGCGCTGCAGCTGCTCGAGGAGGACCCGGTGATCTACGGCCGCGCACAGCGGTGGATCGAGGCGGCCGACTGGATCATCTGGCAGCTGACCGGGGCAGAGACAAGGAACGCCTGCACGGCGGGGTACAAGGGCATCTGGCAGGACGGCCACTATCCGTCCCGCGAGTTCCTCGCCGCGCTTGATCCGAGGTTCGCCTCGTTCGCCGCGGACAAGCTGGAGCACCCGGTGCTGCCGCTCGGCGCCCGGGCGGGCTCACTGACCAGGCAGGCGGCGGAGTGGACCGGGCTGCCCGAGGGCATCTCGGTCGCGGCCGGCAACGTCGACGCGCATGTCACCTCGCCTGCCGCTTGCGCCACCGAGCCCGGTCAGCTGGTCGCGATCATGGGCACCTCGACGTGCCACGTGATGAACGGCGCTGAGCTGGCCGAGGTGCCGGGCATGTGCGGTGCCGTATACGGCGGGATCGTCACCGGGCGCTGGGGTTACGAGGCCGGGCAGAGCGGCGTCGGGGACATCTTCGGCTGGTTCGCCGAGCACGGCGTCCCGGCCGCCTATACCGATGCGGCCGCTCGGCGCAGCGTCTCGGTGCATGAGCTGCTGTCCGCCGAGGCCATCGCCCAGCCGGCCGGCGCGCACGGCCTGATCGCGCTTGACTGGCTGAACGGGAACCGCAGCGTCCTTGTCGACCACCATCTCTCCGGCGTGATCGCGGGCCTGACCCTGGCCACCCGGCCGCCCGATATCTACCGCGCGCTGATCGAGGCGACCGCGTTCGGCACCAGGGCCATCATCGACGCGTTCTGCTCGTCCGGCCTGCCGGTCACCGAGCTCGTGATCGCCGGCGGGCTGATGCGGAATGAGGCAATCATGCAGATCTACGCGGACGTGACCCGCCGCCCGCTCAGCCTGATCGGCTCGGAGCAGGGTCCGGCGCTCGGCTCCGCCTTGCACGCCGCCGTGGCGGCGGGGGCCTACCCAGATGTCCCGGCGGCCGCGCTGGCGATGGGCCGCAAGCAGCCCGGCGGCTACATCCCCGACCAGCAGGCCGCGGACGTCTACGACGAGCTTTACGCGGAGTACATGCTGCTGCACGACTACTTCGGCCGCGGCGGCAACGAGGTCCTGCACCGGCTCCGCGCCCTGCGGCAGCGGACGCTGGGCAGCCCGGCGGTCCAGCGATGACGGCCAGCGCTGCGGCCGGCGGATCGCCCGGCCCGGCCGGATCGCCCGGCCCGGCCGGATCGGCTAGCGCTGCCGGCGGCCCGGCTGGCGCTGCGGGCGGCGCTGCGGGCGGCGATGTCATCGGCGAGACCCGCCGCGAGGTCTGCGCGCTGCACGCCGAGCTGGTCAGGAACGGCCTGGTCGCCTGGACGTCGGGGAACGTGTCCGCCCGGGTGCCAGGGACCGGGCTGATGGTGATCAAGCCGAGCGGCGTGGCCTATGCCGACCTGACCCCGGCGGCCATGGTGGTCTGTGACCTGGCCGGCGACCGGGTAGACGGGCAGTTCAGCCCGTCCAGTGACACCGCGGCCCATGCCTACGTGTACCGGCACATGCCGGGGGTGGGCGGCGTGGTGCATACCCACTCGACCTATGCCACCGCCTGGGCAGCCAGGGGGGAGGCGATCCCTTGCGTCATTACGGCGATGGCCGACGAGTTCGGCGGCGAGATCCCGGTCGGGCCATTCGCGCTGATCGGCGGCGACGAGATCGGCCGCGGAATCGTTGCCACGCTGGCCGGCCACCGCTCGCCGGCCGTGCTGATGCGCAGCCACGGCGTGTTCACCGTGGGACCGACCGCACGTGACGCGGTCAAGGCGGCGGTGATGTGCGAGGACGTGGCCCGCACCGTGCACCTCGCCCGGGTGCTCGGCGCGCCGGAACCACTGCCTGCCGGCCAGGTAGACGCGCTCCATCGGCGATACAAAGATCACTACGGTCAGCGCTGACCAGCCAGCGGCACCCGCCCGCTGCCACCCGTTCCAGGAGGTTTTATCCATGACCCACCGCAAGCCGCGCATCGGGATCCTGGGGATCATGCAGGACCTCTACGACGAAATGATCCCGGGGATAGCGCAGCGGCAGGCCGGTTACGCCGCCGAGATAGCGGCGCACCTGGCCGATGCGGCCGAGTTCATCCCGAGCAAGCCGGTCAAGTACCGCGAGGACGCGGAACGCGAGATGCGCGAGTTCGAGAATGCCGGTCTCGACGGGGTCATGGTCGTGATGCTCACGTATGGCCCCGCCATGCGCGTCGCGCGGCTGCTCGCTGAGTCGCGGCTGCCCCTCCTGATGGCCAATATCCAGCCCGAGCCGGCCGTGACCCCCGCGTGGGACATGGCCGACATGACCTACAACCAGGGCGTGCACGGCGCGCAGGATACCGCCAATGCGATGGTCCGCGCGGGGCGGCGGTTCGCGGTGCTCACCGGTGACTGGAAGAGCGCGGAGTTCGGCGCGGACGTGAGCCGCTGGGCTCGTGCCGCGGCCGCGGTGACGGCGTGGAAGTCGCTCAAGGTCGCGATATTCGGCTACGCCATGAACGACATGGGCGACATCCGGGTCGACGAGAGCGCGCTCGTCAGGAGCCTCGGCCCGGAGATCCTCGCGGTCGCACCCGGCGACATGTACCGGGGGATGCTCGCCGTGACCGATGACGAGGCCGCCGGGGTCATCGCGTTCGAGGACGCCAACTTCGAGATCGACCCGCGGCTGTCCGCCGAGGAGCGCCAGGACCACGCGCGCATGCAGGTGGCGATCGAGCGCATCCTGACCGATCGCGGCTTCGGCGCGTACACAGCGCATTTCGACGCGATCGGCGAGGACGGGCGGTTCAGCAGGCTGCCGCTGGCGGCTGCGTCCAGCCTGATGGCCAAGGGCTACGGCTACGCCGCGGAGGGCGATGTGCTGACCGCCTGCCTGGTCTCGGCGAGCCACGTGCTGATCGGCGACGCGCACTTCACCGAGATGTACGCGATGGACTTCCCGTCCGACTCGATCCTGCAGAGCCACATGGGCGAGGGCAACTGGAAGATCGCGCGCGGCGACCGGCCGGTCAGGCTGATCAAGCGGCCGCTCGGCATCGGCCGGCTGGCCGACCCGCCCACCTTCCTGTTCCAGTACCAGCCGGGGCCGGCCACCCTCGCGACACTGGTGTCGCTGGAGGGCGAGCGGTTCCGGCTCGTCGTGGCCGAGGGCGAGAACCTGGACAGCCAGGAGCTGCCCGCGCTGGAGATGCCGTACGGCCAGTTCCGCCCGGCATCCGGGGTGCGCGCCTGCCTCAACGGCTGGCTGAAGGCGGGCGGGCCGCACCACGAGGTGATGAACCTCGGTCATCACGCGGCGGGCTGGCGGGTGTTCTGCGAGCTGGCCGGGATCGAGTTCGTCCAGGTCTGATCTCCGGCGGCGCGGATGCGGCGCGTTCGGGCGCTGTGGCAGCGGCGCGGATGCAGGGCGGCGGCGGCGCGTTCGGGCGCTGTGGCGGCGCTGTGGCGGCGCTGTGGGCGGCGCGCGGCGGCGGAGGCGGGCGCTGGCGCCCGGATCGGGCAGGATGACTGCATGAGGAACGTTCTGGCCGGAGTCGCAGTAGCCGCGGCCGCCGCGCTTGCCATCTCGGGCTGCACGAGCGGCGGGCCGCCGCAGGGGGCAGCCAAGTCGCCGACGGTCACCGCGCCGCCGGCCGCCGGGCCGGGACAGGCAGGGACGGCGCCGCGGCTGCACTGGCACCCCTGCGGCGGGCTGACTGCCCAGCTGAAGTGCGCCAGCCTGCGGGTGCCGCTCGACTACCGCCACCCGGGCGGCAGGAAGATTACCCTGGCGCTGTCCGAGGTGCCAGCCACGGCGCCGTCCGGCCGGCTGGGCGTGCTGATCGTCAACCCGGGCGGCCCCGGCGGCAGCGGGCTCAACCTGGCCGCCGGCGTGGCGGCCGGCCTGGACCCGTCGGTGGCGGCGAGGTACGACATCGTCGGCTTCGACCCGCGGGGCGTCGGGTCGTCCCGGCCAGCGCTGCGTTGCGACCCGTCGTTCTTCGCCGGAGCGCGGCCCGACTACATCCCGGATACCAAGGCGGCCGAGCAGGTCCTGATCGACCGGGCCAAGGCGTACGCGCGCGACTGCGAGCAGAAATACGGCTGGCTGCTGCCCTATATGACGACGGAGGACACGGCGAGGGACATCGACTCCATCCGGGCGGCGCTCGGCCAGCAGAAGATCAGCTACTTCGGCTACTCGTACGGCACCTACATCGGCCAGGTCTACGCCACCATGTTCCCGAGCCGGGTACGCCGGATGGTCCTGGACAGCACGGTGGATCCCACCGGAGTGTGGTACGCGGACAACATCGAGCAGGACTACGCATTCCAGGGCCGCCAGGACGCGTTCTACTCCTGGGTCGCCTCGCACGCCGGGCTATACGGGCTGGGGTCGACGAAGGCGCAAGTGAGCCGGGCCTGGTACCGGGCGCGGGCGCGGCTGGAGCAGCATCCGATCCAGATCGCGAACGGCCTGCGGATCGGCCCCGACGAGTACGATGACACGTTCCTCGTCGGGGGGTACACGAACAGCTTCTGGCCGGCGCTGGCCCAGGCGCTGGCCGGCTACCTGCATCAGGGCAGCGCCGCCGGCCTGATTGCCGCCTACCAGCAGCAGGGCCGCCAGGTCTACAACGAGTTCGCCGTCTACAACGCGGTGGAGTGCAGCGACGTCAACTGGCCGCGCAACTGGGCGAAGTGGGATGCCGACACTAGGAAGGTGTACTCGACTGCGCCGTTCGAGACCTGGGGCAACGCTTGGTTCAACGCGGCCTGCGCATTCTGGCCGGTGCGGGGGCCGGCCAGGCCGCTGCAGATCAGGGGCCAGGGGCTGCCCGGCATCCTGATGCTCCAGGGCACGCTCGACGCCGCCACCCCGTACGCCGGCGCGCAGCGGGCTCACCGGGCGCTGCCGACGGCCCGGATGGTGGTCGTGCAGGGCGGCGGTAATCACGGCCAGTCGCTGGCCAGCCCGCCCAACCGGTGTGTGAACGGCTACCTGAACCGCTACCTCGCCACCGGCGCGCTGCCGCGCCGGCCTGGGCTGGTCAACGCGACCTGCCCGGCCTTGCCCCCGCCCTCGCCCGGCTGACGCCCGCCGCCGCCCCGGCCGGGCGGCCCGGCCCGGGCCCTGCCCCGGGCCTGCCCCGGGCCCTGCCCCGGCGGCTGCTGCCGTGCCGTTACCCTGAAGGGGTGCTGCGCACAAGGACGTGGAAATCGTCGTCGCTGCGGCTGCTGGACGACAGCGATCGCGACGAGGCGCTCGCTATCTGCGACCGTGACGCGGTGACGAACGTCTTCGTCAGCGCGCGGCTGCGCGCGGCAGGCCTTGACCCTGGCAGGCTCGGCGCGCAGCTATGGGGATACGCCGATGGCGGGCGGCTGACGTCGCTGTGCTACTCGGGCGCCAACCTGGTGCCGGTCGCCGCGACGCCGGCCGCGATCGCGGCATTCGCGGGCCGGGCTCGCCTGCAGGGCCGCCGATGCTCATCGATAGTCGGGCCCGCGCCGGCCGTGCAGGAACTCTGGGGCCTGCTCGCGCCGTACTGGGGCCGCCCCCGCGAGGTCAGGGCGGTGCAGCCGGTACTTGCCATGTCCGGCGAGCCGCTCGTGCCAGCCGATCCGCTGGTACGTGCCGTGCGCCCGGACGAACTCAACATCCTGCTGCCGGCCTGCGTGGACATGTTTACCGAAGAGGTGGGCGTGTCGCCGATCGGGCCGGACGGCGGCGCGGCATACCGGGCCCGGGTCATGGAGCTGATCAGGGTCGGCCGGTCGTTCGCGAGGATCGAGGACGGCCGCGTCATCTTCAAGGCCGAGGTGGGCTCGGTAACCCCGCAGGTCTGCCAGGTTCAGGGCGTATGGGTGCCGCCCGGCCTGCGCGGGCGCGGCATCGCCGCGCACGGGATGGCCACGGTCGTGGCGATAGCGCTGGAGTCCATCGCGCCGGTCGTGACCCTCTACGTCAATGACTTCAATGCCCCGGCACGGGCCGCCTACCGGCGGGTCGGCTTTGCCGAAGCCGGCACGTTCATGTCAGTGCTGTTCTGACGCGTCGTTCGGCCCGCATCCGCCCTGCGGCGATAATGAGATGACCAGCGCTTGCGGGATTGCTAGGCTACTGGCCCTTGTGCCAGCCCCCGATGCTATCGAGGTGATCAGCCATGCCCTCGGCCAGCGGCACCCATCGCGGGGCGCCGGCCACTCCCCAGCCCGGCGCAGGCCAGGTCCCGCCGGGCGACACCGATCCGGTTCTCGACGCAGAGCGCGCCCACCTGCAGGCCGCGCGGAAGTTCCTGCGGCTCATGCGCGAGAACGTCCTCTCGCTCCGGGCGCTCGGCGGCGACCCGGTCTCCGAGGAGTACCTCAAGGCCGATCTGTACCGGCGGGCCGAGGCACTGCACGACCTCCCTGACACGCCGCTCTTCTTCGGCAGGCTCGACTACTCCAGCCATGTCGCCTGGCCGGACGCCGACGCCGGCCCGCCCGGGGCCGGCCGCGCGGAGGCCGGCCGCCCCCTTCCCGGCGAGCAGTTCCACATCGGCCGGCGCCATGTCCACGACCCCGATGGCCATCCGGTCGTGATCGACTGGCGAGCCCCCGTGTCCCGGCCGTTCTACCGGGCCAGCCCATCGGAGCCGATGGGACTGGCGCACCGCCGCAGGTTCGGGTTCTCCGGCGGCGAGCTGACCGCCTACGAGGACGAGGACTTCACCCGGCTGCCGCGGCAGGCTCCGGGGGAACGGCCGGACGCGTCCGGTATCCAGTGCGCGCCAGTCAGCCGGATCCTGATCGACGAGATCGAACGGCCCAGGTCCGGCCCGATGCGCGACATCGTGTCGACCATCCAGCCGGACCAGGACGATATCGTCCGCGCCGACGTGGACCGGACGGTCTGCGTGCAGGGCGCGCCGGGCACCGGCAAGACTGCCGTCGGCCTGCACCGGGTCGCCTACCTGCTGTATGCGCACCGGGACCGGATGAATCGCGGCGGCGTGCTCGTCGTCGGGCCGAACCGGGCCTTCCTGTCCTACATCCGCAACGTGCTCCCCGCACTTGGTGAGTTCAACGTCACCCAGGTATCGGTAGCCGACCTGCTGGCAACGGTTCCGGTCCGGGCCGCCGACCCCGGGCCCGCGGCCAGGATCAAGAGCGACGCGAGGATGGCGGAGGTGCTGCGCCGGGCACTGTGGGAGCAGGTCAGCGAGCCAGCCGAGGCGCTCATGCTGGCCCGTGGTTCCCGGCGCTGGCGGGTACCCGCCCACGAGCTTGCCGAGCTGGCTGACGAGCTGCGGCTCCGCGGGGTCCGCTACGGAACTGGCCGCGAGATGCTCGCGCACCGCATCGCGCACGTGATCCTGACCAGGATGGAGGCGGCCGGGGAGACCTGCGATGACCGCACGCATGACGCGGTGCGCCGGACGAAGCAGGTCCGGGCCGTGGTCGACCGGATCTGGCCGAAGGCCGACCCGCTCCGGCTGGTGCTGCGGCTGCTGTCCGACCCCGGCCTGCTGGCCCGGGCGGCTTGCGGCGTGCTCGATACCGGCGAGCAGGCGGCGATTTCCTGGTCAAGGCCGCCGAGGGGGGCTGGGTCCGCCCGGTGGTCGCCCGCGGACGCGGTCCTCATCGATGAGGCGCGCGACCTTATCGAGCGCACACCCAGCCTGGCGCACGTGGTCGTCGACGAGGCGCAGGACCTGTCGCCGATGGAATGCCGCGCGATCGGCAGGCGCTGCGCCACCGGCTCGGCCACCGTCCTCGGCGACATCGCCCAGGGCACGACGCCGTGGGCCACGCCAAGCTGGCAGCAGCTGCTCGCCAACCTGGGCAAGGAAGATGCCGGCCTGCGCGTGCTCGACACCGGCTACCGGGTGCCGCGCCAGATCCTCGATTTCGCCAGCCAGCTACTCGGGCACATCGCGCCCGGCCTGGCCCCGGCTCGCTCCCTCCGGCAGGAGCCCGGCTCGCTGGTGATCACTCCGGCCCGGGCCAGCTCACTGGCCGGAGTCCTGTCGGCAGCCTGCGCCGACGCGCTGGACCGGCCCGGCTCGGCTGCGATCATCGCGGCCGACGATCAGGTGGCAGAGATTTCCGCCATGCTCGGCCGGTCCGGCCTGCCGCATTCGGTGCTCGACACCGACGCCGCCGCAGGACAGCTCACCCTGGTGCCGGTCACGCTCGCCAAAGGCCTGGAGTTCGACCAGGTCATTGTCGTCGAGCCCGCCCGGATCGCCGCGGCGGAGTCCCGCGGCCTGCACCGGCTCTATGTGGCACTGACCAGGGCCGTGTCACGACTGACGGTGCTGCACGCCGAGCCGCTCCCCGCGGCACTGCGCTGAGCGCCCCGCTGATGTCGGCGTTCTGCTGCGGCCGGCGTCCCGCTGCGCTGGGCCTCGCGTGGCACGCGGCACGCTAGAGGTCTTTGAGCACGGACGTGACGAGCGCGGCAGAGTCCTCGAACGACAGCGCCGTTGCCCGCAGATGGTTGAAGAAGACGTTATAGCGGTCGACCTCGTCCACGTTCTCCAGGTAGAACGCGCTCGTCAGGTCCTCCAGGTACACCACGTCGGTGTCGATCCGCTCGGGGAAGACCAGGATGACGAATGGCCTGCCCATGGCCGGATGCGCTCCTGCGCCGAACGGGATCACTTGCATCGCGACGTTCTTCAGGCCGGACAGCTCAAGCACGTGCTCCAGTTGCGCGCGCATCAGCTCCGCGCCGCCAACCCTGCGGCGCAGTGCCGCCTCGTCGAGGACCGTCCATAGCATGGGCGGATCATCCCTGATCAGAGCAGGCTGACGGGCCATCCGCAGCGCCACCCTTCGCTCGACATCCTCATGACTGCCGTTCATCGTCCCGGCCTTGAGGATCGTCCGGGCGTAGTCCTCGGTCTGCAGCAAGCCGGGAATGAGGTTGACCTCATAGACCCGGATCTCCGACGCTGCGCTCTCCAGCCCCACGTATGTCGCGAACTGCGGATGGATCGTGTCGCTATAGGCGTGCCACCAGCCCTTCTGGCGGGAGTCACGGGCCAGCTGGACCAGGCTGTCCCGCTGTGGCGGGGGGACGCCGTAAAGCTCGAGCATGTCGCGGACGTCGCGCGGTGATACCGATACCCGGCCGGTCTCCACCCGGCTGATCTTCGATGCCGAGCATTCGAGATGCTCTGCCACCTCTTCGCAGGTGAGCCGGGCGGCCTCGCGGAGTCTCCTGAGCTCGAGCGCAAGCCGGCGCCGCCTCACGGTCGGACTCTGCTCACTTGCCATATGTCAGCCCCCCGGCGGGCGATCGGATGCGTGACGTGCCGAGCGCGTGGGATTCAGATCGCGTGGGATTCAGATACTGCCATCAAGTGCTGACGTCATGAGTCAGCAAATGTGCGCAGCGTGGTTAGACGTAAGCCAGTGCCCAGTGTGGCAAGGTCGGCGTAATGGCGCCAGTGCCACCTGGGCACAAGATGTGAATTACCGAATGCATGTTGCATGTTGCATGCCTTGCCTGCATCCTAGGGACAGTGCTTCACGCTGTGCTGTTTGTCAGCTACCAAAGGTGACTTGATAGACATGGAAACCCATCGGGCCCCCGGGTCAGCCGAGCTCTGGCACGCTTACCTGGACCGGCTTGAAGGGCTCGCGGAGGTGCTGGCCCAGCATGGGCTGCGCGCACGGCTGACGACACCGCCCGGCCGCATACCGAGCCTGCATGTGGTCAACCCGGCGGCTGCCGCGCTGGCCGAGGACGTCTACGCGGGACCTGGCCAGGACGGCGTCTGGTGGTTCTGGTGGTCATGGGCCGAGCGGATCGCCGTCAGCGATGACCTGGCCGCAGCGGCCAGCCTGATCGGCCGCGTCCTCGCGGCCCGCGGGTAGCGTGACCGGCGGCGTCCTCGCCGGGCGGTTCCTGGTCGCGGCCGGCGTGATCAGCCGGGCTGGCGCTGGCCGTGGTCGGCATCCGGCGATGACAGCGCGCCAGCAGGAAAGCCGGGAAACGCCACTGTCCGCCCGCGCCAGGCGGCGGCCCTCAGCGCGGCGGCCATGACCTGGCGCGCGCCGAACGTCCTGATCCTTGCGCTAGCCACCGCCACCAGGCCGAGGTAGGCGGTGGTGACGCGGTCCTCCAGCGTGACCGCGAGGGACATCGCGGCGGCCGGGCTGCGCACGGGCTGCGGCAGGCGATACGCGGCTGCGGCGGCAACCGGCTGGGCGCCCGCAGATCGCAGCGTTGCCTCCAGCGAGTCCCTGACGACCTGATGGGCGATCCAGTCGCTCTTCGCCGCTGTGAGCGCGGTTCCGGTCAGGTTTGCGCCGACCACGCCGTAACCGTAAATGGCGGCGTGCTCGGCGGCGAGCGCCGCCTGCAGCGCGCTGATCTCAGCGGCGGTTGACGGCTGCAGCTGCCTCGCGCTGGCGGCAACCGCCAGCTGACGGGCGTCGGCGTGGGTGGCGGGTGCGGCGTGCACGTCGCGGTCGTGCCTGGCCTGCGGAGCGTGCGCATTGCTGGCCAGCGCCGTGTGCCCGGCGCTTACGTCGGCAGTAGCGGGCCGCCGCACGTTCATTCCGGTCATTCCTATCCGCTACCCCCCGACAGCCGTGAGGGCAGCGACGTGCGTGGCCTCTGATGCCGCCACGCTGGCCATGAGCTGTGCCAGCGACGGGGAGACCGCAATGAGCTGATGCAGCAGTGCCGCTGCCGCGGCGCGCTCGGCTGCCTGCAGGAACGAGATCGCCGCCGCGGGTCCGGCCGGCATCCCGCCGGCGGCGGCAGCGCCAGGCCAGGAAGCGGACGGAGCCGGGGACGCAGTGACGGCAGCCGCGCTGCCGGACGGCACAATCAGGCGCGTTCGCAGCCCGGCGAGATGCAGCCGGTGCTCGGCACGCAGCGGACGCAACCCTGCGGCCAGGCTGGCCGAGCTCGTGATGACGGCGTCGTAGCGGGCGATCATGAGCTCTTCCGCGGCGATGGCGGCGCGCAGCAGCGCGACGTCGGGGGCGGGCCCGGGCGGGGTCGCCAGCGCGCCGACGCCCTTGCAGCCGGACACGGCCAGCAGCGGCAGGCTCGCCACGGTCGCGGCCAGCACTGCCCGCCGTGTCCGCCCTGGTGCGACCGAGCTCGCCTCGACCGGGCCCGTGGTGACCGGGCCTGCCGTTACGGAACCTGCCGCCACGGAACCTCCCGCTAGTGCGCCGCCACATCCCCCAGGCGGCATCCAAGCACGTCGCAGCCCGTCCCGCCGCCCTGGTGCCGGAGCTGGCCCTGACAATCGCCGGCCGGCTTACCGGGGGACGCACCTGGCGCGGACGGGCACGATCGGGTAGCCGATCCCCGTTAGGCTAGATGACCGGACAACAGCACAGGTCGCCGACGAGGAGGTCGTGATGAACGGTAGCTCCCGTCACAGTTCACCCCAGCTGGCAGCCAGGGGCAGCGCGACGTCGGCCGCGGGCCCGGCCGACGCGCAGCAACTCATCAAGCTGCTTGAGCCCGTTGTCAGCGCAACGGGCATGGACCTGGAGAATGTCCGGATCACCGCGACCGGCAGGCGCCGCCTGCTCCGCGTCGTGGTCGACGCCGACGGCGGTGTGAGCCTGGATGACATCACGCTGATCAGCCGTGCACTGTCGGCCGAGCTCGACGCCAGCGGCGCGATGGGCGAGACCCCCTATACCCTGGAGGTCTCCTCGCCGGGGGTGGACCGGCCGCTCACCGAGCCACGGCACTGGCGCCGCGCGGCGGGCAGGCTGATCCGCGCGCCGCTGGCGGCACGATCACCAGCCAGGACAGACAGAGCGGGGCGCCTGGCCATGATTGAGGGCAGGGTGCTGGCGGCCAGCGACCACGCGGTCCTGCTCGAGGTAGCAGGGCGGCAGCGCGAATTTGGCTACACCGAGCTCGGGCCGGGAAAGATACTCGTCGAGTTCGGACACGCCGCGACGGGTGCAGACGGGGGGGGAGGCCGATGGACATTGACCTGAGTGTCCTGCGCAGCCTGGAGGCTGAGAAGGATATCTCGATGGATCTGGCTATCAAGGCGATAGAGGACGCGCTGCTGGTCGCCTATCACCGCACCGACGGATCGCCGCCGAGAGCCAGGGTCGAGGTGAACAGGGGCAGCGGGCACGTCACCGTCTGGGCTACCGAGACCGGCGAGGACGGCGAGGTGATCAGGGAGTATGACGACACGCCGGACGGTTTCGGCCGGATCGCCGCCACCACCGCACGCCAGGTGATCCTGCAGCGCCTCCGCGATGCTGAGGACGAACTGACCTTCGGGGAGTACGCAGGTCGCGAGGGTGATGTCGTTGCCGGGGTGATCCAGCAGGGCCGGGATCCGCGCGCGGTACTCGTGGACCTCGGCAAGCTTGAGGCGATCTTGCCGCCGACCGAGCAGGTGCCCGGCGAGCGTTACGTGCACGGCGAGCGGTTGCGCTGTTACGTCCTGCATGTCAGGAAGGGCTACCGCGGTCCGTCCGTGACCTTGTCGCGCACTCACCCGAACCTGGTCAAGAAGCTGTTCGCGCTTGAGGTTCCGGAGATTGCCAGCGGCGCGGTGGAGATCGCCGCCATCGCCCGCGAGGCCGGGCACCGCAGCAAGATCGCGGTCATCTCGCACCAGCCGGGGGTCAACGCCAAGGGAGCCTGCATCGGCCCGATGGGCAGCCGGGTCCGCAACGTGATGACCGAACTGCATGGCGAGAAGATCGATATCGTCGATTTCTCCGCGGATCCGGCCGAGTTCGTCGCGCATGCGCTCTCGCCCGCCCGGGTTTCGCGGGTAGACATCATTGACCTGCCGGCCAGGGTCGCGCAGGTGATCGTGCCCGACTACCAGCTTTCGCTGGCGATCGGCAAGGAGGGCCAGAACGCGCGGCTCGCGGCGCGGCTGACCGGCTGGCGGATCGACATCCGGCCCGACCGGGGCACGGCTGGTTCGGCCGGCGATGCGGCGGCCCCCGGCGGGGCCGGAGCCGGCGAGCCGGCCGCGGCGGACCGCTCGAGCGCACCGGGGACGGCAGCTGGCCCAGGCGGGCCGGGCGGCACTGGGCCGGCCACGGCCAGCGGGAGCGAACCGGGCGCAGGGCCCGGTGCCGGCGGACCGGACACGGTGCCCGGTGCCGCCGGCGCGCCGGCGCGGTAGGCTGATAGCAGAATGGCCAGGCGGTCCCCGCGGCCTCTCCGGTCCGCACCTGTGATCCGGATGTGTGTGGGGTGCGGAGTCCGTGCGGCCAAGTCTGACTTGCTTCGCCTCGTAGCGGCCGGGAATGAGGTTGTTCCCGACCCGCGGGCGCGACAGGCTGGCCGGGGCGCGTATCTGCACCCCAGCCGGGGATGCCTTGAGCGAGCACAACGGCGCCGGGCGTTCCCGCGAGCGCTGCGCTTGCCGGGACCGCTCGGGACCGGCATGATCGCCGGGTATCTCGGGGCGTATCAGGGCGGCGGTAAGCTGCCGGGGCAAGGCGGGCAGACGGAAGGCATGGACGGCAGCAGTGCCGGAGAAAGCAGGCTGAGATAGCAATGAGCGCCCGATGAGCATGCGGCGATGAACAGCACAGGCTGACGCCGGACGGAGCACGCGCTGCCCCGGACCGGCTGACTGGTCCGGTTACCCCGGACCGAGTAGAGGGAGCGCAGTGGCGAAGGTCCGGGTTTACGAACTCGCGAAGGAGTTCGGCGTAGAGAGCAAGGCCGTGATGGCCAGGCTCCAGGAAATGGGCGAGTTCGTTCGCTCGGCGTCATCGACGATCGAGGCGCCCGTCGTCCGCAGGCTCAAGGAAGAGCTCGCGGCCCAGCAGCCCAAGCAGGCACCGGCCGGCCAGGCCGCACAGCAGCGATCCGCTGAGCCGTCGGCTACCGCGAATGCGGTCGTTTCCGGGGACGGCTCGAACGGCCGCGGCACGGTGGCCGCGGCGGCCGCCGAGACCGCTGAAGTGATCGCGCGGGAACCGGGCCTGGTGGCCGGGGCCGGCCAGGCCGGGGCCGGCCAGGCCGCGGCTCCGGCCGCGCCGCCTGCCGCTGACTCCGGTCAGCGGCCGGCCGAGCCCGTGCCGCCGCAGGTGGCGGCGCCGCACGCGGCAACGCCACCCGCTCCGCCGAAGCCCGCGCCCGCCGGGCCGGCCGATCAGCCCGCGGCGGGGTCGCCCGATGCCAGGCCAGCCGCCACGAGGCCAGCCGACCCGCGGCCCGGTCCTGGCGGCGCGCCCGCTGGCGCGCCGCGGCCGGGCAGCCCCCGGGCAGGCGGCCAGCGCCCCGGCTCCCGCGGCGCCCCCAGGCCAGGGCCGCGTCCTGGCAACAACCCGTTCAGCTCGACCGCGAGCGGCATGGGCTCGGCACCGCGCGGTGCCCGGCCCGGTCAGCCCGGTGTACCCGGCCCGGCAGGCCTGGCCGGCACCTCCCCCGGCGCTCCGCCGACGCCCGGCCAGGCCG